>WNGI01011783.1_pt1 | contig 13289 bp, 18 predicted proteins | sample 5400621 | NCBI WGS metagenome assembly WNGI01 (sample SAMN13153374, study PRJNA577476) | soil metagenome | isolation source: 20 cm soil or saprolite under Garry oak tree replicate 1 | place: USA:California | collected 2016-06-15
CAGTTACCTAGCGATGACATAAATGCCGCGCTTGCGTCGATGGACGTCCAATCTAGTCATGGTCACGTCACGCGCCTAACGTCACGAAGTTTTGCCAGTACTCGACCTCGATCCATGTGTTGCCTCATGCAGCAGATTCAGAAGTCCGTCGTGCACATATTTTCCACTTTCAAGTTTCCTGTTCCGGATTTGCCTTACGGCGCCCGCTCGGCCCGCATGCTAGGGCTGTCAGAATGTGGGAGCCACACTACTATGATGCATACGATGAGGTGATCCGCTACACGTAATCAATGAATACGGGTGATGATTTATTTTAGCACGCACACAATCTCATTGCTCGCTACTTAACCTGCCACGGCACCTGCTCCTGAAAGGCTGCCCACAACCATCAAACTAAATGTCGCCACTATGCTGTTGAAGACTGGGTGCAAAATATCCAACGCAGCCCTTCATCTTCTGGTGCATCACTAACAAGCCACACACGAACGTATGGGGCTTTCATCTATGTCCGCATTAGCACCGCTTGATCAATGATAAACGCATAAACACAACCATTACTTATTGTCAAGTAAACGACTGTTGTCCCACCTTCCGTCTTTTGCCGATTCTCGAACTGCGCCTCGTCTGCTCGTCCAAGTCTGCTATGCCGTTTGTCCCAGTGGATGGTCCGGATGGTCCCTGGAACTTCTGCTACGCTATATCGACTCCAACAAAGGTATCCGCGGAGAGAATTGATCCCGATGTTCCCACCATTTTCTTTATTCATTCGAATTTCACATGGAAGGAGACCTTCCAGCGTTGAGTGTTGGTCCTTAGCCTATCTTTCTCTGATTGACATAGACCTAGGTCAATTCGAAAATCCGACGCTGAGGCAATTCAATCTCGTTACATTCGACCATAGAGGCTGTGGCGAAACGGGTGGTCTAATCAAGCAGGATCCATATCGGCCATCGCATATAACAGATGACGCGTGCAAGATATTTGAAGCGCTGAAACTACCTCCATGTCACGTCTTCGGGATTGAACTTGGTGCCTATGTTGCTCTAGATTTAGCAGCAAGACACCCGGAGTGGGTCCTTTCTATGACACTGTGCTCCCCGTCGCCACCGGTCGAGGTCAGGGGCTGTTGGATATCTACCTTTCGAAACTGACGCTGTCTAGTAGTTGGAAGATGTAATGTCTGGACGCACACAGATGACTCAGTACTTCGAAAAACATATACATGCGAAACTGGAGGGCAAGCCGCCTGAACAAGGCATTGGAGAAGATGCTGTTATGGGCGCCGCTCAGCTAGCATTCAACTTGATCCATACTCAACTCGTCCATGCGTACGTTGAGCACTATCATTTCCCATGCATATTTTATTCCTGAAACTGTAGACTGGTGAATTTGACATGGGAGACCGTTAAGGGCCATATGACGGATTCAGTGGAAAAAGTCAATACAGTCCTGAAACGCTCTCTCTGGATCTTCAAGAATCAAACACCGCTAGGCATAGACCACTTGAAAAAGGTATATTTCTTCCTACATTATATTTCGACTCGTGATTCTTACAATAACTTAGATCAGGTGTTCCATCGCTATTATTCATTGTACCGATAACATCGCATATAGCGTTGAAATACCAAAGAACCTGAGAACGACCCTGTTGCAGGCGGGGTTGGAAGTAAAGCCCGTGGTGAACGTGCCAGGGCCTCACTTCGCTTGCGTGACCCACCCAGACCGGTTCGTCCCGCTTTACATTTTCCGCACATTTCGAGCCTGATACATTGTATAAGAATAAATTCCGTTATCTTCGACAACGTTTTATCAAATTCCCCCGGTGATATACAGAGATTCAAAGTGAAATCCAATAGCGAGCGGCTGGAGACTCCGTTTCTGGAGCTGTTGGCAAGACATGGCTATCATGGTGCCGATGACTCAGACATGGAGTCTAGGGACTGCCCTTGGGCGTGATTGTGGACAAGTGTAGATTCAGTTTGCTATTCGACGCAGGCTTTTTTTTGGAGGATCTTTCGCAGACAGTTGAGATCTCTGAGTCGTTGTAGTATGCTATTTTCCTTTTGCTGATATGGTGATTTCGCATCTCCCAGTCCCTGCGCTTACAAGGCTCGTGAAAGGAAATACACGACAGGAGTAGGCTGGAGTAGGGCAGCCTGCGAAACTCTAATGTTTTCTAAAATAGAAGTACCAGTACTAGTAGTACTATCCCGAACCGTCCTGACCCGCCTTAAGCGAAGAACCAGAACTGCCAAATGCTATCATCCTCCAAGCCCTGAATCAATTATCACGATGAGTCGGACTTTGAAGCATTTCAAGCAATACACTTGATTAGGGTCATAAATCACCCTATCATCACCTTCATCAATACCCGAACTTGAAGCGAAAACTTGTTTCCGTCGTTCCAATAGACTAACTCTATATCCAACACATACTTAACCAAACAACAACAAAAAAGAATGCTGGAGCTCGTGCGAAGTGAATGAACATGCAGTAAGAGACAGTAGTGAGCGATGGCGTGAAAAACCGCCATCAAGCTGATCTCGTAAACAGGCGATTAGTTGATTGCCTTTGATTACATATCTATCAACTGTGTTTCATGCTCTCAGGGTAGTCACGGCGCCAACAACCTGGACACTCGACGACAACCATCAAAGAAGCTGAATGGCTAAAAGAAATACCAGGCTGACTAGTAGCAGACAATATTAAATGTCGCGGCCTTCAGCGGCATTGCCAGCGATTCCTCTTCATTCTCCTTGGCACGTGAAGCGCGGAGCATGTATGGGGCAGTCATCGATATCTATGTCCCTGCCGACCTGATGGGAGCCGAATCAGGGTCCGCATAACGCTACCAAATCCCAAACACGTCTTTGTCAAATACATAAACGCCTCTGTCCAAAACTCTCGCGCCTTGCCCTTCTGTCTATTGTTGATTCCCCGCCCCGCCTTTTCCCCGATTTCGCTATGCCTTTTGTCACAGTGGATGGTCCCGATGGTCCCTTCGACTTCTGCTACGTCATATCGACTCCAACAAAGGTATCGGCGGAAAGTGTTGATCCCGACATACCCACTATTCTCTTTATCCACTCGAATTTCACGTGGAAAGAGACATTCCAACGTTGAGTGCTTGCCATATCTCCCGACAATTCTTTGATTGACATGAATCCAGCACAATTCGAAAATCCGATGCTGAGACAATTTAATCTCGTTACATTCGACCATAGAGCCTGCGGTGAATCGGTTGGAAATATTGCTCAGGACCCATATCGGCCATCACATATAACAGATGATTTGTGCAAGATATTCGAAGCGCTGAGACTGCCCCCATGTCATGTCTTTGGGGTCGAGGTCGGTTCCTACGTTGCACTAGATTTCGCAGCAAGACATCCGGAATGGGTACTTTCACTTACGGTCTGTTCACCGATGCCGCCAGTCGAGGTTAGAGGTCATTGGGTATCTCACCTTCTGAACTGAAATGAATGCCTAACAGTCAGAGGAAGTAATGATGGGGCGCGCACAGATCATCCAATACTTCGGAAGACACGTACAAGGGAAAATGGGCGAGGACAAGCCCTGCGAAGAGGGAATTGGCGAAGATGCCGTTCTCGGTGCCAATCAATTGGCATACAATTTGTCCCATACTCAATTAGTGCACGCGTAAGTTGCCACTGTTACGTTCCAGACCCGTTTTACTCCCACAACTATAGACTGGCGCATTTGGGCTGGGAAGCCGTTGAGAAAAACATGGCGGGATCGGTGGAAGGGCTAACTACGGCTACGAAACTCAACATCGGGCTCTTTAAAGATCACATACCACTGACCAAGAATCACCTGTCGAAGGTATACGCTCTCATATATTTCCGCTCATGGTTCTGACGAGAACCCAGATTCAGTGTCCCATCACCATTATTCACTGTACTGATGACATTGCTTATGGCATTGAAATAGCAAATGACTTAAGAACGGCCCTGTTAGAGGCGGGATGCCAAGCCAAACCCGTGATGGAAGTACCAGGGCCTCGCTACGCCTGTGTGACCCACCCAGACAAGTCCGTCCCGCGTTGCAGCTTTTGCGGAGCTCAATTCTGACATACCTTCCAAGAATTGACTCCATCATTTTTGATAACGTTGTATTGAACTCGTCTGGTGATGCTCAGAGATTTAAAACGAAATCCCCCAGCGAGCGACTGGAGACCCCGTTTTCGGAACGGCTGGCAAGACATGGCTATCATGGCACTGATGAGCCAGAAACAGAGTCTATGGGTTACCCCTCGGCGTGATTGTTACAAGAAAATTCGTGATTCAATACTATCATTTGTTCAGGCGGGTATACACTCGGAGATTTTGAAACTTTAAGCTACTTTTAGATTTCTTTCGTGTATTTGCGTTGTTGAGGACTAAACACACGCATCTCAGGTTGTCTTTCTTCCAGTCTGCTATTTGATAATCGCTAGCTACAGATTTTTGCTCTTGTTCTTTTTACGCTAATCTTGGACTTGGGAACTTATCTACGTATCCTGCCGGTGGGCTCGAGTCGTAATTCAAAGTATGGTCGGCTTATATGATAATTTTGACTCATTCCCTCTCTCATTTTTATTGCTACCCCCAGAGGCTCGTGAAGGGATGAGAATGGATTCAGCCCAAGAACCCTATGCCTTGGACCCGCAAGAGGTTACAGGTGAACGAGAGAGGATCCCATCGATACGAAGCCATTTATATCGCAAGTTTCAATACGCTGATTACAACGTTAACTCAATTTATTACTCGCCGATATTGTTTCTTTCGCAACAAAGGGTAGAAGAGTGACTGTCATCAGAAGGTTATTTTATCACTGGATACCATGCAGCGAGCCTGTAGTCAATCCCACAGTGCGCGATCCCTTCGCCGCGTCGAGATCGGAGAGCTTGCTGGAGCGACGCCTTGGCAACATTCGATGATGGTGCCAGAATAACTCACACTGGTCCCGGGTTGTGCTCCACTGGGCCATGAGTGGGGCGACCGTCGTTCAAAATGATAGGTGAGCAAGCGCAAGGGAGATACATTGGACGGACATGTTAAGAGAAGTGTGGAGCATCTCCGCCCTTATAGGCACCTTTGCAGTGGCATAGTAGGTGTGCCAGTGCCTTTCTTCGTTTCCTGTTCATCGCGTACTACTTTGGCGACAGAAGCTACGTGGATGTAAGGATCCCGTCGTTCAGAAAGCATAAAGCTGAATACCAGAATCTTCATCTTCGACGCAGAGGCTTGTATCAGTCCGGAGCGGAAAGCGCCTCCTCAACAGTTCGCGTATTCTCATCTGAAAGAATATCGCTCGCCCAAGGAAGTCGGTGCTCGATCAGCGATCAAACAGGAAGCAAAAGTTTAACGAGTGGAATCGTTCGAGTCCCCGTTTCGCCGTCACGGTGGTCTCTCACTATCCGCAGTTATAAAGTAAAGCCTATTCCTTCCATTCATCTTCCCGCCTTCTATCCCCAAAGCAAAGCCACATGGCTACGAACGAGTAGCGGCAATTACGTATAACCGGACGGAATAGCAAGCGCTCGTTTCAAACCCAATCCAAGCTTCTGGGACCCCCTCGTCCGTTGCTACATCGTAAACCACATTGCACTGCCCTCTGAACCCTTCGAACGGGCATAAGGACCATAGGTCTTCTCTTCCGTCAATGGTAAGCACCGGAAACCTGTACGCAGGTGCCCGTATAACGCTAAAACCCGTCGATGCGGGTCTTGTGAATAGCGTACTTGAAACCCAGCCCAGGGGGTATCCCCTCCGAGGCGTGGTGGCGTTGGTGATTGAAATTCCGGAAGGACGATAAGCACGCAAGGATCCGTTATTGAGAGACAAGAACGGGAAGTCGTTGTATGGATACGAGTAGTAAGTCTAGGATTATGCCATTGATGGTTAGGACGCACTGCAATGCATTTCGGCTACAAATCGAGTAACTCACGGAAGTTACTTGAAAGCTTAGCCCCGCGCTAGCTCCTTGGAAGGATGGAGGAAAATGCTTCGTTGAGTTTCAAGTGCTCGTAATATGGGTAAATTTAGACTAGGCTAGACGCACCGTTTTGGCCTAGGACGAGCGGAACGCCCGTCTTATTGGCGTTGGGAAGGGTGGTGTTCCATGCCGCTAGCGTAAAATAATATGGGAGATCTGTGAATGATGGCCCCGCAAAGGGAGATCCGAATGTAAGAGTTGTAACTGCGAGAATGACGAAGTACACCAATAGTGTCATGTGTTTTCAGGAGGCGCAGCGCATTAAAACTAGTGAGCCAACTAGTCCCTTATAAACTTGCACTTGCGCCTGCATCGCCACGCGTAAGGGAGACTAATGGACAGCATCCCCTTCTGACGCGGGAAACTGAGATGCTGAAAGAAGGAATCGGAATCTCGGGTGTTAATGCGTTCCTCAGACGAAAAGTTTTGCAGTTGAATACCCAAGACCAAGTCTTCTTTGAAGGACGTTCATCTTATGAACCGGACGCACATCATTGACAGTGGCAATACCTTAGATACTAATCATGAGATTGACAATGAGATTACAACGATGTTATAGACATGATTGAGATGTTAAACGTTAGAGTACATCAAATTAATTTGAGGCTTGGCCCTTGATAAACTCCAAAGCCAGCTTAGGACTAGTTGAAAGCGGGGGGTAAGACAATGAGAACGACGACAGAAACGTTCGAGACATACCTGTCGTTAGGCTTGACGGGGATCTTCTTATCAACCAACTTCCCGCCTTTCTCAAAAACAAAATGGCTTCTCTTGGTCTTGTTACCCTCCGCAGCACCCAAAGCGCCGATGAGGACCCGATTGCGGTCGGACAAAAGGTGGTATGGAAGCCCTTTCTAGTAGCGAAGATAGATGTAAGCAAGAAGGATTAAAGTGCGAGAAGAACGAAGCAAGCTTACCTTAGTTTGCCACTTGACCTGGGCAGAGGGTGTATCGGCGCTTAAACAGTACACGTCATAATCCAACGTGGAGAACTCTTGGTATATATCCCGGAACCCACAAGCCTGGTTCGTGCATCCAGCTGCCGATTATGCAGAAGGGAAAAGGGGGGGAAAGACGAGCCCAATGGTCGGCTTTTGAACAGGTGACGGAGCATGAGGCCCGAGGGCGTACTCACGTGTATCAGCCTTGGGCACAAGGAACATCACGACACCCTTCTCAGAGGCGAGGTCCGCGACCTGGATGTCCTCGTCCTTCTCGTTCTTGAGAGTCAAGGTGGGCAAGACGCCCCCAACGTCGATGGGCGCCAAGGGTTCCGGTTTATCCTTCTTCTCCTCAACGTCCACAGGTTTGGCATTAGACCTGGCCTAATGGGTGCATGGTATTAGTTGGTAGTTCATAGCGTAATTGAAATCGCAAAGAACCTTCTTGTTAGATTCGGTGTTGGCGCTGTCGTCGCCTGGTCCGGAAGCAGCGGCGCGTTTTTTGGCGTTGTTTTTCGTTGTTGGTGCCGTTTGGATCCTGGCCTGCGCTGAAATACGACCCGACCGCCTCGGTGCGGATGCGTCTGCTGAGTGCACGATTTTTGTGGGGGGCATTGATGGTGGAGACTAGGTTTCAGGAAATTCAACGACGTGGTCTGTGCGCAAAAACTTAGGGCGGCCTAGCCTGAGGAGCTATTCCTCGCGTCTCCGTATCAAGGCACACTTATCAGACAAATGATAGCGAGCGACGAGATGATCTCTAGATACGCATAAAACACTACGATGAACATTGGTCCCTTGTATAGACCCAACTTCCCCCTGCGGCTAACCCCGATTAGACCCTCCTCATTCCTGCGCCGCATGTCCGATATAGCATTGGTAACAACCAAGATATAACACGAACATGACAGGAAGCAACCCTTAGAAAGGACTCCCTGTTCCAGTCGACGTGGGCGGAACATGTAAGCGGTGTCATGTGGTGCCAGGGGGGTGATCCATCCTCGGATCTGGAATTTGAGGTGACGCCGTAGGAGTGGTGGGGCTTCTAAGTTGATTCTGCAGCGTAGGACTCTGCAACGATGAATGAGTAGCAATCGGAGATGACAGGTTGGAGTTTGCACGACGGGGTATGTATGGTTTGGGAGGTGGTTTAGCTTCCAGTAACTAGGGTGATGTCAGTCTATGCCGTAATGTGAGAAGCCGCGACCAACCTCGCGACGCAGTTCCTCCCCATCATACTCTCCTTCCATCTCCTCTGGACCTAAAAGAACAGTACCCTTGCGGAACACTTCACCCTCTTCCGCAACCCATATCCGAGACCTGACGCGAACAATCAGATAAAAAGAACCTTCTGAGACACATTCACACAAACCTATGAGTGGGTGACGGACGTCCAGCTTCAATCTCTTCATCAGTAGCATAACGCGCCTCCTCGTCCTCAGAGTCCGGCTCCGTAATCAGGAACGTCGGACTGAGTACCTTTTCCGGTACTTCCGGTTCAGGCTCGGCTCTGGCTTTTCCCTTATCGATTCGGGGTGTCGTTGGAGTGTCATCATCTTCATTTGCACCATCTGTACCACCCTCTACGCAAACTCCGTTAGGCGTCGTCAACTTATCGTGCCTCGCCGCATGCCCATTCTGCAGATCAACCGTGCCTGAAGAAACAGAGCCATCACCTGACACCAGCGCGCTACCGTTGATCTTGACGCCAAGACCCTGCAACACCAACGTGGGCTTCTGCGGCGCGGGTATCTTGGCGAGTAGAGAGCGCAGTTGATCGTTTATGCCAAGGAGCTCCTGCAATCGCACAGCATCTTCCGTGTCTTGAATGGCTGTTGTTAGCTCTGCTAGCACGGCGTATGCCTTATCTGCTAGCTCCGCATCTGGCCGGGAACCAGTCGGCCGTGATGGGTCCGACAGGACATCATTCAACTCCGTAGTGCATTGCCGTGCCTTGGCAACAACGTCCGCCGCGTTCTGTTACATAGTTACATAATTAATTCAGTTTTACACCCACGTTGGTTGACAAGGAGAAAAAAGATGCTTTACCTGCTTTCCATCATTCAACCGAATCGTCCGAGCGAGTGAGCTCTCTTCGATCATGCCCCATACACCTTTTCCAATCCCGCTCCCACGACTGTTGCCTCCAGACGAATCATTCTGAGCATTCTCTGCTTCTTCTGTGTTACGAATACACGTGTTCAGAATCTCTCTGCACATCCTACAAATCGTCTCGTCACCACTTGTTTCAATGCAAACCGCATCGATCAACCTTACCTTGAAAACTCATCATCACTCTCGGGGATGTTGAGATCCAAACAACGCATAACATGGTTCGCTTTTAGCCCGGAGCTAAGGGCCATGACAGCTGCGATGTCAAGCACGTTGTTCGCAAGGTCGAGGTGGAGGAGGGACATGGATTCCGGAAGAAATTCCGCAAGGGCGATGGCACCAGCCGACGTCATATGCGTAGAAGACAGGAATAACCGTTTAAGTGCGGTATTGAGGGTAAACGCTGTTCTTAGTGATTGAATCTGAGTGTTGTGCATTCTAAGTTTTCAGTTAGGCTGGGAATCAGAAATGAGAAGACGTACGCCTTCCAAGCCTGGACCGCAGCAAGGGTTCTTGCTCAGATCGAGCGTTTCGAGGCAAGAATTGTATTTCTAGATCATTCTTGATGTTTAGAAGCAGTCGACAGATCGTATGCATCATTTGCTCACCAAAGCCTCGGCGATCGTCACAAGACATTGTACATCCAACTTGTTCTCGCTCATGTTCAACACCTTGAGCGTCCGGTTCCGTTTCAACACTTGCGAGATGTAAACGATCCCGTTCTGCAGACCATACATCAAAATTGGCACCACACGAGGTTTAGAAGAAACAACTGACACGAAGATCGTTTCCCCTCAGATCTAACGTTCTGAGGGCTCCTAGTCTAGGCAGATTGTCTAAAGCTCGAACTTTGTCTAGTAGTGCTGCGCTTGGTCCGGAATTGTGACGTGGGGTATCGGGGTGGACGGGTGGAGGTGGAGGTGGATGTCGGGCGGTGACTCCACCCTGCGATGAAGAGGTGATGATGGGAATCTGTTGTCCTGTGAGTGCTAGTGGATTGGGTGTAAGGGGGGGAGGGCGGTTTCCGCGCTTTGAGCGGGGTACATAGGGTGTGTATGTCGTTTGAACCGGAGCGGCGGTTGGGTGCCGTGGGGGAGGGAGTACAGGGCCTAACTTGGCGGGGGGTGGTACGGGACTTGTAGGGCTTGAGGGTAGGGGAAGGTTGATCGTAGACGATGTAGGAGTTGACGGGGCACTTGAAAAGGGTGATGGTGATAGCGGCGCTGGGACCACGTCGGGATAATCTCGGATCATCAGAGCTAGGGCCACGGCTCCTGAAGCGCTGATTCGATTATGTCTTAATGATATATGCCGTAGGGATGACGTCCGGACGGCCCGGCCTGAAACGTTGGTTAGTAGAGGGAAGAGAAACGTCGATGCTCTTGCCGCTCACACAGCGTCTCCAAAGCTGCTGGTCTCAGCTGACATTCGTCCATGCGTAGCAATAGAAGTCCTGGTTCTGGAGCAGGCGTTAGCGCTGCCACGATATACTCTACAGACTTTTTGTCCAAGCTGTTTTGTGATACATCGAGAAACTGCAGGGTCTTTGCCTGCCATAGGTCTGAAAACAGACTACACCAACTTGAACAACCTTACGCACCTTTGACGCATACGCGCCAACCAGTCGGAAAGCGGAGGCCTTGAAGCGTCTGTTGGATGCTATTGATAGATAGGATAACGTTCCGGGAATCAAGAGCGAGTGCAGGATCGGCTTCAGCGTCTAGCGGACAATAGATCAGTGATGTTAAGAGACGCTCAATAACGCCCTCACAAAGTCGTCAAGGTCGCACTCGCGCAATAACAATATAGACGCTGATGTTGGATTGAGCTGCACACCCGAAAAGTCTACACAACGCGGATTTGATGATGATGCATTCTGAGAAACGAAAAGAAGTGTTTATCTGATAAGTCGGAAATGGAGAACTTCACGGACCTTGAACGCAGTACTAATGGCTGTATCTGGCGCCTCATCGCAACCCGCACAGCACTCCCGATAAAACGATTCCACTTTTTCCATCGACCAGAAATCATCGCTTCCGTCTGTCCCGGATCCCGAATTGCCGCGCAGGACCCTCCGCCGTCGCTCATACTCTCTGTCCTCGATCGACCGCTTCTCGTCCTTTAGGGTAGGCGTGGAAGGCGGATTCACGGATGAGATGGGGTAAACGACCGCAATCTCTGGCAATATAAAGTGTGCCCTCTTCAATGGTTGCACATCGTCCGCGCTGGGTTGAGTTGGAGTCTGGTTGGGTAGAAATCGAGTAATACGTGAGAGAAGGGAGTTTTGAGTAGGAGCCGAGTGCTTGAGAATTGATTTTCCAGGTACTGGTATTGTAACCGCAGATGAAGAAGGCGAGCTAAACGAGGGTGACGGCGACGAGACCATTTGGGAGAGGCATAAATTCCAATATTACTCGCCTGCTTGTTGCCTTTGCCTTTTTCGGACCTTGCGAACGACCTCTGTTTGCACGTGTTTGATCCAGATCGCTCGCGTAATACGCACCATCCATCACGGGCACTGCAGGGCGTTGCAACAGTACGAGAGAGTTCAAGTGAGCTCGGTCACTGTCACCCCGGTTGCAGAATCGCCTCTGGACTGCCGACCGGAATCCTCATACCCGACTAAATAAGTGTTTCGAAAAGCTTCGTTTTGAGGAGGGGTATAGGAACCGGTATCCCCTGCGGAAACAGTTTTCCGTCCTTAAATTGAATACAGTTCTGTTCAGGTACACGGTAATCAGCCAGTATATAAAAATATAACACGTGTCGCCGGCCTCAGACGCCCCGGGTTATGTTTATTCGTTTCAGCTTTGTCGTCTATATATTTATTGCACTGGATGATCTGCAAACACATATGACGTGTAACGCCCATCTGCCTCAGACCTGCGCCCCTGATAAAACATCCGTCTTTGATGATCGACAGTCATATTGTCCCCGATAATCACTCCAAGGCCGACTGCCCCTATCAGTTTGCTGAGTAATTTTGAAAGCGACTCGCTTTCATTATATAAATAAATAAATAGCTATGTACATGTGGGTACTAGTCAATATATCAGCTACGTCGAGATCGTGAGGTCTAATAATAGTCCCCGAGATGTACACGCAAGCTATGTAACCCGTCTAGAATTAACGTATCAACTACGATAGACCACCCATACCCAGTATGGAAAAGAGAAAAGAAAAGAAAATACTGAAAACCTAAAACTCATCCATGTATTCTCTACATCGATCATACAGGCGAGCCCATCTACCCCCTCCCCAAGTTCTAACCTGTGCCCATCCATCACGCGCAGCCATTCGCTTAATCCAGATAAGCACTGAGCAAACTGCGAAATCAGCATACGTCAGGTCTCGGCCCTGCGCAACAGTGCCTTCGGCGTCCGCCGAGTTCTTATCAAGTATCGTGGCCAGAAAGTCGAATTGCGTTCTAGCCTGGCACCAGGCGCTCTCCCACTGTGGCCCTGAGAGAGTTCCGCCACCGGGAGAGGAACGTGGCGTGCCGCCGCTGCCATATTCGTTGCGGAACTGAGGATGGCTCAGGGGTACCATAATTGGAAGCAGCGGCTTAATGAAAACGTCTTGGATGTAGTGCACGAATAATACTTGCATGGCACGAGAGCCGTCTGGAAAGACAGGGCGAGCGGGATAGGTCGCTTCCAAATATTCCGCGATTTGATTAGGGTTGGATAAGATGGTAGGAGCACGTGGGTTCATCGTCGTATCGACCAATACTGGCAAGGTGTAAATGGGAGACCGATCGCTCCTGAATGCCGTCGGCGGGGCACCAATAGCCAGCAGTTGGGCTTCCACTTCGTGAAAATCCAACCAAATGGTTTTGTATGCTAGGCGTTTATAGTTTAGGATGAATCTAGCGGAAACGAGTCAGCAAGACCCTAGCTAGTGTGATGATAGTCACGGCTAACCTGACTCTCCAGATATTCGGTGCCCAGGGTTGGGCAGAGCTTCCCTTCAAATCGTAGAGGAGGATCGTAGGCGATTGCGAACCAGACGTGTAGCGCGACATTGCAAGAGAACAGAGAGGAGATGGTGCCGATGCTGATGCTCCTTCGACCCCCTCCTTTAATATACCGTCTACACGCGTATATTACTCACAGTTCCCTCTCATCGCAATCCAAAACAAGTACAGATACCCGTATTTGCGTCTAGCATTGATGGCAAGTCAAGCCTAGTCATCAGAATACAAATCTGGACGAGCGTCGGTATGTCAGGAATTACAAATCC
>WNGI01003877.1_pt1 | contig 13288 bp, 10 predicted proteins | sample 5400621 | NCBI WGS metagenome assembly WNGI01 (sample SAMN13153374, study PRJNA577476) | soil metagenome | isolation source: 20 cm soil or saprolite under Garry oak tree replicate 1 | place: USA:California | collected 2016-06-15
TCATCATTCGAACTTGGTCATTATCTTCGCTCCTCAATCAGATCCGCGAACTGATCGAAAAAATACGAGGCATCATGCGGGCCGGGCGCGGCTTCCGGATGGTATTGCACGCTGAAGATCGGCAATTCCTTGTGGCGCATTCCCTCCACTGTGCCGTCATTCAAATTGATGTGCGTTACTTCCACGTCCGAAGGAAGTGACTGCGCATCGACGGCGAATCCGTGATTTTGCGCAGTGATGGCTACTTTGCCGGTGCGCAAATCTTTTACCGGTTGATTGGCACCGCGATGGCCGAATTTTAATTTGAATGTCGAGCCGCCGAAGGCGAAGCCGAGAATTTGATGGCCGAGACAGATCCCGAAGATGGGTTTCTTGCCCATCAAATCGCGCAAGGTTTGGTGCGCGTAAGGAAGCGCTGCCGGATCGCCTGGGCCGTTGGAGAGAAAAATTCCGTCGGGATCAAGACTGAGCACTTCGTCTGCCGATGTTGTCGCCGGCACAACGGTCACCTGGAAACCTTTCTGGCGCAGTAGACGCAGAATATTTTGCTTGATTCCATAGTCATAAGCGGCAACGCGAAATCGCGCCGGTGGCAATGCCCGCATGCTGTCGCCGTCTTGTGGTTGCGCGATCGACCATGGCTCGCTGAGTTTGTCTTCCGGGTCCCAGCGGTAAATTTTCTTTGTTGATACTTCGCGCACGTAATCCATTCCGATCACGCCATCGCCCTCGATCGCCCTCCGCGTCGCTTCTTCAGGCGAAATCATCTCGGTCGTCAGACAAGCTTTCATCGCGCCGCGGGTGCGCAAATGCCGCGTGAGCGCGCGCGTGTCGATTCCTTTGGCGCCAGGGATGCTCCATTTCCGCAAGTATTCATCGAGCGACATTTCGGAGCGCCAGTTGCTTGGGATCTCTGTTAATTCCTCTATGATGAATCCGCGGACATGCGGCGAGGAGCTTTCCTGGTCGAGTGAATTGATCCCGTAGTTTCCGATCAAGGGATACGTCATCGCGACCATCTGCCCGCGATACGATGGATCGGTCAGCACCTCCTGATAACCGGTCATGGCGGTATTGAAACAAACTTCGCCGACGCGCGTACCGGTCGCGCCAAATGATTCGCCTTCGAAATATCGACCGTCTTCGAGGGCTAGGAGCGTGCGCATGAGATCAAAAACGCCCAACGTTTAACGCTCAACATCCACGGCTCAACTAAAATCGTCATCCTGAGCAGAGCGAAGGGCCTGTCAATCAAAGCGAAGATGTCCTACTTACCTGGCGTAATCGTGATGCAATTGAGATCCTTCATTTCGTTTGGGATGATCGTGCGCTGAAAGAACCAGCTTAACGGATCGCCAAAAATCGATGATTGAATGCGCAGCGAACAAAAAACCCGGACCGAAATTTCGATCCGGGTTTTTGAAAAATTACCCCGCCGATGCCGTTTAGGCGGATCTCCCGTTCCCTTTTCGTAACGGATGGATGACCGTCGCCGCAGCGTCTGACTTCCAATCAAGGCCTGCCATGTTCTGCCGAGCGACTCAGCCTCCTGAGGTTCGTCAAATATCGGTTCGGGAATCTCACCTGTAATCTCGAACATCGCAGGGTAAAGAGAGCCGTCAGTTGAGAGTTGAGCGAAAAGCACTGGTTTCCTTCCCAACCCTCAACAAACGACTCTCACGCTTTCAAAGAACTATTCGCGCAATTCCGCGCCGAGGTCGCTCCGCAATCGCTCGCGAATTTTCGCATGCACTGCATTCACTTCCTCACTCGTCAGTGTGCGACTCCGATCTCGATATGTCAATCGATATGCGAGGGACTTCCCTGCCTCTCCGACTTTTTCGTTGAACAAGTCGAACAGCTCAACGCTTTCCAACAAAGGCTCTTTCGGATTTTCAATCGCGCGCAAAATTTTTTCGTAGGAAATTTCTTCCGGAACGATCATCGCAATATCGCGAGTGACGGCTGGAAATTTCTCGATCTCGCGAAACTTTTTCGTCAGCTCATCAGGTTTCAAAAGAAGATCGGCGTGCAACTCGGCCACGAACACTGGACCTGGTGCATTCGATTTTGCCGATGAAAGTTGCCCGCCGAAGCCGATCATCCGATCGCCTGAGTAGATGTCGATCGACAGCGCAAGATCAGAAAAATTTGCTGGTCGAAACGACAACTTTGGAACAACGACGTCGAGCGCGCCTCTCAGATCGAATAGATCGAGGCGGCGATTTGTTTGCGATCGCCAATCCGGCGCGCTCGCGACATTTCCCGAGAGCAAAACTCCAAGATGACGTTCTTCTTTCCCCTTTGGGGGAATGAACGTGCGACCAATTTCAAAGATGGCGACGCGTTCCGCGCCCGCGCGAATATTTCGATCGAGAACCGCGAGCAATCCGACCAAAATGCTCGGTCGAAGCGCGACAGCGTCTTCGCTGAGTGGATTGCGCAACTCGATCGCGCTTTCGCTGAACGCGAACCGTTCGCGCGGAAGAAGCTTTGAAGTCCGTACTTCATTCAAACCAGCAGCCACGAGTCGACTTCGCCACCCCGATTCGAAATCGTGTGCGTGATCGGCCGCGCTGGAAGGCGAATAACGGCCGCGTTCGACGCCAGGAATTTTATTTGCGCCGTAGGCGCGAACGACTTCTTCGATAAGATCGACATCGCGTTGCAAATCGCGGCGATAGCTCGGGATTTTCCATTTCGTGATTTTTGCCGCGCTCGTTTTCTTGAGTCCGAAACCCTCCAGAATTTCATCGACCGTCTTGGGTTTGATCGCGACACCAACAACGCGCTCGCATTTTTCATACGTCAATGAAATGTCGCCGGGGTTCGCGGGAAGTTTGCCGGCCACGCTGATTTCTTTCGCTGGCGCGCCGCCGGCAATTTCTTGAATCAATTCCGTCGCTCGCGCGGACGCGCGCAAAACCATTTCCGAATCGACGCCGCGCTCGAAGCGATAACTTGCGTCACTTGGAAGACTTAATTCGCGCGCGGTCTTGCGAATACTTGCCGGCAGGAAATAGGCGGCCTCGAGTAAAATGTTTTTGGTCGAATTGGCCACACCCGTTTCTTCGCCACCCATCACACCGCCGATTCCAACGGCCCGCTCTTGATCGGCGACGACACAGTTGTCCGGCTTGAGCGAGTAAGTCTTTCCATCCAGCGCAAGAAATTTCTCACCGTCGTGTGCAAGTCGAACATTGATGCTGCCCGTCAATTTATCGGCATCGAAAGCGTGCGTCGGTTGGCCGAGCTCAAGCAACACGAAGTTGGAGATGTCGACGATGTTGTTGATAGAACGAATGCCGACGCTCTCAATCTTTGTGCGCAGCCACTGCGGGCTCGGGCCGACCTTCACGTTGTCGATCTTGCGCGCTGAAAAGAACGGACATTCACGCGTTGCGCTAATGGTCACGCCAGTTCTTTTGATTGCGATTTTGGAATCGCGTGGCGTTGACTTGAGTTTCTTTCCAGTCAACGCCGCAATTTCGCGTGCCAGACCGAAATGGCTCAGCAGATCGCCACGATTTGGCGTGATCTCGACGTCGAGAATCGTGTCCCCGGGAAAAAGATCGCCGATCGGCGCTCCGACTTTTGCATCTGGCGACAAAATCAAAAGACCGGACGCATCTTCGCCGAGGCCGAGCTCGATTGGGCTACAAAGCATTCCCTCTGATTCGACACCGCGCAGTTTGCTTTCTCGAATCTCAGTTCCATTGGGCAACTTCGCACCTGGCAACGCGAGCGGAACTTTATCGCCAACTTTGTAATTGGTCGCGCCGCAAACAATTTGGCGTTTCGTGCCGCTGCCGTCGTCCACTTCGCAAACCGTAAGCCGATCAGCATTCGGATGCCGAGACGACGCCGTGACCTGGGAAACGATCACTTTGTCGATCTTCGCGCCGCGCGTTTCGATGTTTTCGGTTTCAACGCCGGCGCGCGTCAACAATTCGGCGATCTCTGCCGGATTTTTCGGAAGATCGACAAATTCGCGCAGCCAATTGACAGAAAATTTCATGCGAACTGGCGGAGAAACCGCAAATCATTTTGCGCAAAGAGACGCAGGTCAGGGATGTCGAACAAAATCATTGCGAGACGGTCCATGCCGAGACCGAACGCGTAACCCGACCATTTTTCCGGATCGTAAGCTTCATCGCCGCGCGCTTTGTTGATCTGCTCGAAAACAGCGGGATGCACGATGCCCGAGCCAGCGACTTCGATCCATTGCTCGCCGCCTTTGAGCGCTTTCGATTTTACATAAACCTCCAGGCTCGGCTCGGTGAATGGAAAGAAATGCGGACGGAATTGGACCGCGGTGTCGGATCCGAACAATTCACGCATGAAAAATTCGAGTGCGCCTTTCAAGTCGGCAACGCTCACGTTGTCATCGACGTAAAGCCCTTCGATTTGATGAAACTGCGCGGCGTGTGTCGCGTCGATCTCCTCGTTCCGATAAGCGGCGCCCGGCGCGATGACACGAATTGGCGGCGGCGTTGATTCCATCGTGCGGACTTGCACCGTGGACGTGTGCGTGCGCAACAGGCGGCCGTCGGGCAAATAAAATGTGTCCTGCTCGGTGCGCGCGGGATGTTCCGGCGGGGTGTTCAGCGCGTCGAAGCAATGCCATTCGTCTTCAATGTCGGGGCCATCGGCGAGGGCGAAACCCATTCGCCGGAAAATTTCGATCGAGCGTTCCCACATTTGCGTCAGCGGATGAAGCGCGCCGATCTCGTGTGGCGTTCCTGGCAGTGAGATGTCGATCCTGGCAAGCGCGCCGGATTCTTTTTGTGAACGGAATTGTGCGTTGCGCGTTTCGATCGCGGCGGTGACGGCGTTGCGAACCTCGTTGAGTAGTTTGCCGATGACCGGCTTCTCTTCCTTCGGCAGCGTTTTCATCTGCTCGCCCCAGGTGGAAACGCTGCCGCTGCGTCCGAGATATTTCACTCGCGCGATTTCGAGCACTTGCTCGTCAGTCGCGGATTCAATCTCGCGCAGCGCGTCGTCGCGGAGTTGTTCTAGCGGATGGCTCATTGATACGCTGAACGTTGAACGTTCAATGTTGAACGTTCAATGGAAAGTTGATGACTGCAGCGGCGCTCTGTGAGCGCCGGCACCTGCAAATGCAATAGGCGTTTCGGCGGTCACAGACCGCCGGCTACAGGAGAAGCTACGCCGCTTTCTTATTCGACTTCGCTTTGTCTTCCAGCGCGCTCTTCGCTTGATCGACAATCGATTTGAAGGCGGCTTCGTCGGTGACGGCGAGATCGGCGAGAATTTTGCGATCGAGCCCAATGCCAGCAGCTTTGAGTCCTTCCGCAAAACGACTGTAGCTCATGCCATTGGCGCGCGCCGCGGCATTCAGACGTTGAATCCAGAGGTAACGAAAAGTGCGTTTGCGTGTTTTCCGGTCACGGTAAGCCCAATACTTGGCTTTCATGATTGCGTCTTTCGCGTAGCGGAAAAGTTTCGAACGTCGTCCGCGGTAGCCTTTGGCTTTCTTTAAGATTCGTTTGCGTCGCGCCCGGCTGGCCGGGGCGTTAGTAGCTCTTGGCATGGTCGTTTGCCCCGAATCGCTTCAGGGGCTCCTCGTTCAGCGAGTTGTTTGTTCCGTTGTCGATCTTCGCGACCTCACTCGCTGATTTGATCCCGAGAAACGGAATCAGGTGCGCAGATCGTTGCGACGCAGCAACGTCGCGCGCTCAAGATAAGCGGCGACTCAGGGATGACAACCGAATTCTCGGAAACTCAGACCCGTGAAAGTTCGGCGAGCGGCTTCGGCTTTCTCCAGATCAGCCAAGTAACGACGCCCACTGCTGCGCCGCTGAGATGCGCAGCCGAAGAGACGGAACTGATCCCGGCCTTTTGTTCGACGGCGCCAATGAGCTGAAAGACAATCCACAAGACGAAGACCGACCATGCCGGCAACCGGATCCATCGGAACCATACAAATCCCCATCGCATCAGGAACTCGATACGTGTTTGCGGAAAATTGAGTGCGTAAAACGTAATCACGCCGGCAATGCCGCCGCTCGCACCGATGCATGGCGTCTGCGACCGCGGATCGAGAGCGATATGCGCGAGATCCCCAACGAACGCGGCCAGTGCGATCAGCATGAGATAACGAAGTGGCCGGAGAAAATTTTCAACATCATCGCCAAAGACAAAGAGGAAATACATGTTGCCGACGAGGTGAATGATTCCGACATGCAGAAAAAATGAAGTGACAAACGTGAGGCCATACAGGCGCGTGGCTTCCGCGGGAATCAACCCGAATTGCGTCACCACTCTGTGCAGGCGCGTAAAGGCGAATACACTTACAGCGATGATGAGCGCGCCGAGCAACCATGTAGCCCACGGCCGCCGAGTATGCGGCACGGTATCGAATTCAACCGGTAGTCCAAGAAACGCGGCAATCTGTTTCCACGATTCATCGGGTGGTGCGCTGTCGAAGTCCGAACCTTCAGCTTGTTTAGCCAATCGCTCGACCTCGGCAATCGCCAGCGCCTCGCGCACTTTTTGCGGGAGTTCGGGAGTTGGGGTTGGCGCCGGTCGCGGAGCCAGCGTGTCAACTTCGTGAGCGTCGAACCACACGAAATGGCAGCGCTGGCAAACGTCGACGTTGATCTCGGCTCGGTCAGATAAGGCGACATCGATCATCGGATGCCGACACAATGGACAAGACAAGCCGGCGCGCCCCTCGTCTCGCATGGCGTGCAGCCACAGCGGATTGATTGATTCGGGCGTGAAGCGATTGCGCAAGAGCTCGATCGTCACCGCGCGACCGCCGCAGACATTACACGCCCAGAAAACTCCGCCCGAGGTACGTGTTTCTTCCAACGGCAGCTTGCAACGCGGGCAGATGAGCGGGGTGTCGTCAGCCATGGTGAGTATGCTAGTGAGAAGTGATTAGTGAGAAGTGAAAAGTAAATTCCGCGCGTGCACCTTCGCGGTGAAGTTTTAAAAGCTGCGAAATCCAGGGCGGCGTCGCAACCGGCGCGCCGGCCCGGTTACGAACCCTTTGGAGTCGCGCCCTATCAATCTCGTGGAAATCAATCAGCGGAATGCGATATTCAAATCGGTCGAGCATGGTATATTTGCGCGCACATGCAACGGCTTAGCCGTCATCGGTTATTGGTCCTGACGTTGATCTGTCTTTTTTGGACAGGGCTCATTGTTCTCGGGCATTTTTTTGCAAGTGCGCCGTTTCTTTCGGTGCCCTGGCGCGGCGAACAAAGTTTCGAGGATTTGCTGCGGCGCGAGGGTCGCAAGACCGTTGCGCCTGGCGATTTTGTTTTTCTCGGACTTGACCAAAGCACATTGCAATTGCCGCCGTTGAGCGCTGAAGAAGTTGCAGGCAACCGCGCATTTCAATTGTTGACTGAGCGGCCGTTCCCGTGGTCACGCGAAGTCTGGGCGCTTTTGCTGGATCGGCTGTTTGAAGCCGGCGCGCGCCTGGTGATCTTCGACTTGATGTTTAATCCGCCGAACGACGGCGATCCGGCATTTCATGCTGCGCTTGACCGTTACCACGGCAAAGTAGTCTTGGGCGCGAATTTCGATTTGGAAAATGGCGCGCAAGCCACTACGCCGAACGATACGCTAATTGCTCCGCCGCAACTGCAGGATGACCGTATCGGCTTCGTCAATTTTTTTCCGGATTCGATCGACGGAAAGATCCGCGCTGCGGCTTATCGTTTGACGGCCCGCCAACTCGTGGGTCTCGAGCCGCACCAAGGCGACGAAGTTTATGAATCTCTTTCTGCGCGCGCGCTGTCTAAAATCGGGCGCGGGAGTGACGTGCCGGGTGATCTTCGCGGCCATATGATTCGTTTCACCACGCCGGACGCGTTCGAACCGCGCCCGCTCTACGAGGTATTCGATCCGAAACTCTGGCATGCTAATTACGCCGACGGAACGTTTTTCAAGGACAAGATCGTCATGGTGGGACCGTCTGCGCAGGTATCGCATGACGTAGCCGACACGCCGATTAGCCCAACCACATCGGGGCCGAGCCTGCATATGCAAGCCATGGCTGCGGCGCTTGGCCACGAGTTTTTGCGGCCCACGCCGCCGAATGTTGGCCTGGCGCTTGTTGGGGCTGCAGGGCTTATCGCGTGGTCGCTTGTCGCCTTTTTGCGCCGGCCGTTGCTTTGCCTTGGTGCACTCGTTGTGATTACGGGCGCATATCTCGGTGCGGCACGATTGTTTTACGACAGGACGGGTCTACTGCTTCTAACGGTCCCGGTTGTCTCCGCCCTGCTTTTAAGCGGATTGTTTTCGCTCGGTTTCGAGTACGCCCTCGAGCGTCTCGAGAAATTGCGGACCCGGCGGACGCTCGAACGCTACGTCTCGAAAAACCTGGTCAAGGAAGTTCTCGAAAACCCAGACAGCTATTATCACTCGCTCCTCGGTGTTCGAGTGCCGGCAACCATGCTTTTTTCAGACATAATCGGGTTTACCACGATCGCCGAAAAGGCGGACCCGGAAGAGCTCGTTAGGGTGCTGAATGAGTATCTCACCAAAATGACCGCTGTGGTTTTCGAAAACGGCGGCACGCTGGATAAGTTTATCGGTGACGCCATCATGGCAGTCTGGGGGAATGTCCATAGCTTGGGGGTGACGGAGGACGCAAAAAATGCAGTCCGAACAGCGTTGGGGATGCGGTCTGCTCTTCAGAAACTCAACGAAAACTGGCGCTCGCAGGGCCGGATGGGGATCGGGATGGGGATCGGGATTAATCAGGGTGACGTTATTGTCGGCAACATTGGTTCGCAGGAGCGCATGGACCCGACGGTAATCGGCGACGCGGTCAATCTGGCATCCCGGCTGGAAGCTCTGACCCGAACCTACGGGATCGATATTCTGATTGGTCCGACCGCGACCGAGCTAGTGCGAGATGAATTTCATTTGCGCTCGGTGGCGCGTGTGCAGGTGAAAGGCAAAACCAAGCCTGTGGATGTCTTTACCCTCGTTGGCGCACGAAATGAAGATGGTGATCCAGAATTTCTGAAGTGGCTGGAGTCATACGAGGAAGGACTGGAGAAATTCCGCGCACGTGATTTTACCAGGGCAAAAATCCTGTTTTCACGCTTCCTCGAATTTTATCCGGACGATCTGCTGGCCAAGATGTATCTGGAGCGTTCGCTCGAATACGAACAAGCACCACCCGACGAAGCATGGGATGCAGTGGAGGTGTTTAAGAAAAAGTAAGAACCTCGGATTATGCGGACGAAGCGCATAATTTTTCATTACACGTTCTTATTCGTGAGATCCGCGTAATCCGCGGTTTCTTTTTTGGTGGCGCGGCGTAAAGAATGCGCGTGAAGGAAGCGCCGAAAAACTTTCATTTCCTCGGAATTTGCGGGACCGCCATGGCATCGGTGGCGGCCGCGCTGCAAGAGCGCGGCTTCAAAGTCAGTGGTTCGGACGAAAATGTTTATCCACCGATGTCCACCTTTCTCCAGAAAAAAGGCATCACACTCAAGCAAGGCTATCGCGCAGAGAACGTCCCTGTCGATGCCGATGTCGTTGTGATCGGCAACGTCATGAAGCGCGGTAACCCGGAAGTGGAAGCCGTGCTGAACAGAAAACTGTTTTACCTCTCATTGCCGGAAGTGTTGAAAAATTATTTTTTGCGGGGTCGTCATAACCTTGTGGTTACAGGAACTCACGGCAAAACCACAACCACGGCGTTGCTTGCATGGATTATGGAGAAAGCGGGGCGCAAGCCTGGTTATCTCATCGGCGGCATTCCGAAGAACTTCGGGGAAGGCGCGCGCCTGAACGATTCCAAATATTTCGTGATCGAAGGCGATGAGTACGACACAGCATTTTTCGACAAGCGCTCAAAATTTGTTCATTACCTGCCGGAACTGGTGATCGTAAACAACATCGAATTCGATCATGCGGACATCTTTAAGGACCTCGATGAAATCAAGCTGAGCTTCCGGCGTTTACTCAACATCGTTCCTCAGAATGGAATGGTCATTTTGAACGGCGACGATTCCAATTGTGTAGAAGTTGCCAGGAATTGCCTGGCGCAAATGATCGAGGTCGGCTTCTCGAAAAATTGCGCGCAACGAATCCGGGAGGTCGCTTACTCGCCGGAAAGCTCCAGGTTCAGGCTCGGCGAAGACGTTTTCGAAATTCCGCTGATTGGCGAATTTAATGTGCGCAATGCAGCGATGGCAGCCACGGCCGCGCGGTTTTATGATGTGCCAAAGACGAAAATCGACAGCGCATTCAAGAGTTTTAGCGGCATCGCGCGGCGACTGGAGCTGCGTGGCGAAGCACGAGGCGTAAAGGTGATTGACGATTTTGGGCACCATCCGACGGCAATCGTGCAGACATTGCAGGCGCTACGTAATCGCTATCGGCGACACCGGCTCTGGGCTGTCTTCGAACCGCGCTCGAACACCACTCGGCGTGCTGTTTTTCAACAGCAGCTTCCGGACGCCTTCCAGTTCGCCGATGGACTTTTCATCTCTCAGGTCGCCAGGCTGGAACAGATCCCCGAAGATGAGCGATTAAAACCAGAGAGAGTCGTGGCTGCGATTGCCAAGACCGGCCGACCGGCGTTTTACGAGCGCAACGCCGACGCCATTGTCGACCGCATTGTTCCGATGCTGCGCCCAAAAGATGTGGTTGTCGTCTTCAGTAACGGCGGCTTCGATAACATCCATGAGAAATTGCTCGGGCGGCTGCGCGAACTGTAGGACGTTGCCGGGATGTTTTCGGGACGAACGCCGACGCCCTGCAAATCTTCACGGCGGAGCCGCCGATGTATGATCGTGCACAATGCGCCAGCCTTCCGGCAGGAGTTTGAAGATTAGCGTAAAGCGTCCGTGTGGCTCGTCGTTTGCGCGCTTCAATCTCCAGTGCCCGATTACCACTGCCGCGTCTGGTGACAGCACTGTGGTTTCAATTTCCGAAAAAGTGAGTGCCCCCATCTTTGTGCGATCGGAATATTTTTGCCGGTAGCGCTCTCGCACTGTTTCCCAACCACGTCGTGCTTCGTCTCCCGAGATAAAAACGGTTGATGCTGAGCGCGCGTATCCGTTCATAAATCCATCAATGTCGCCCCGATTCCAGGCTTCCTGTTGTGCGTGAAGCACGGACTGGATATCGGCTACCGCATTTGCCGTCTGCCCCGGCAGGGAAACCGCCGCCGTCATTAATAAACAACCAGTGATCGCGATCGCACGCGCAAACGGCGCTGTTTCCGCGCCGTGGATTCTTATGGGGTTTGATGGGCGAATCACTTGCAGCATGAGGAAACGACAGTAAGCTACGAGGCTTTTCCGCAGCCAGGCCGAGCGGTGAAGGATCGTTTCAACTGAGGGAAATACGTTGACGGGTTTCATAAATCTACTAGCGTCGCACATCCACCCAGATAGGACTGTGCACCGGCTTTTCTGCATTGCCATGTTCGCGTTTGCGAGCGCGACGTCGCTCTTAGCTCAAGGAGCACCGCAGCGTCCCGAGCGAGTGCGACCCGTGAAACCAGGGAATCCGCCATCGGCGGATTCGACCGCTCCTAAAGTACCGAATACGCCACCGGCAGAGGCAGAGGCACCTGCTCCTGCAGGCGCACCAGCAATGGTTCGGCTCCAGTTTCCAAACAGCGATGTGGTCGATGTGTTGCATCTTTACGAACAGCTCACCGGTAAAAAATTGGTGATGGATAATTTTGTGCAGGGGAAAGTGAACATTTTCATCGCCAAAGATGTATCGCGCGACGAGGCAATCAAGATCATCGAGATGAGCATGGCTCTCAACGGGATTTCGCTCGTTCCTGCTGCTCGCGATATTGTCGATGTCGTTGGGGCCGGACAGAATCCTCGCAAGGCCCCCGTGCCGATTATTTCTGACCTGGCGGACATTCCGGCGGGCAATCCCGTAGTGAGCGTCTTATTCAAGTTGCAGTACGCCGATCCGCAGGAACTCCAGCAAGTGTTGATGGCATATTTTCAGGGGAGCTCAGGCACGATCAATATTCTCGCCCTTCCGAAATCATCCAGTCTTCTGGTGACGCAGAATGCTGACATTATCCGACAGCTTGCCGGTGTGATTGAACAAGTGGACGTCGCCCCGGCAGAAGTAGTCAGCGAATTTATCAAGCTCGAGCGTGCCGACGCCAGCAAAGTAGTCGACATGCTGAAGGACATTTTCGAGAAAGGCACTGAGACGGGTCAGCCCGGTGTTCGCTCGGTTAAAGTGCCCGGAGCGCCGCCACAGCCGGTACCCGTTGAATACGGAGGGGCCGGTATACTGTCGGAAGAAGCAATAATCGTCGGTAAGATCAAACTGACGCCTGACGTGCGCACCAACCGCATTCACGTCGTGACGCGCCCGATCAACATGCCTTTCATCCGTCAACTGATCCACGAATTTGACGCAAACGTTGAGTTTGGGAAACCCGTCACCCGCTATTTGCAATATATTTCTGCAGGCGACGTTCTGCCCGTGCTGGTCCAGGCTTTAACAGAGCCGGGAGCAGAAGGTGGTGGTGGCGCGGGAGGAGCGGTTCCGGGAGGTCAAAGTCCGTCCCCGCAGGGAAGAGCGCCACAGCGCCAGGGGGGCACAACCGGACTGGGAGGAAGTCAGTACGGCGGGGGTGAGTCGAGCACTGCTGGCGGGAGTTCAGTAAACATTTCCGAAGAACTTTCCACGGAACCAGTGGATACCACTCCCAAAGCAGTCACCGTTGGGAACTCCAAGCTAATCTCCGATCAGCGCGCGAACAGCATCATCATTCTTGGCAATCGCGAGGTTGTCGTGAAGGTGGAAAAGATTTTGGATGAAATGGACGTCAAGGCGCCCCAGGTGGCACTCAGCACAGTCATTGGCCAGTTGACACTCAGCAACAACGAAGAATTCGGGGTCGATTGGTTCGCAAAGTACCAAAACAAACTGGTGGGAATCTCCCGCAACAACACCATATTTGGCGAAAGGAACCCGTTTATTCCGATTCCGAGTGTCGCTCCCGTTCCTTCGATTTCACCCGGAAGCACCAGCAGCGGAGCGGGATCGATCATCGATCCCTCTAATCTGATCAATTTCAGCCAGATTATTCAACAGGTAACGGCCGGCACCAACGTGTACTTCGCGGCTGGGAACTATCTGGCGGGTATTGTGCATCTGCTTGAGTCTACCGGTAAGTTCAGAGTTCTGTCGCGGCCGACCGTGTTCACGAGCAACAACAAGAAGGCGATCATCGCATCGGGGCAGGAGGTTCCGGTTCCTGTAAGTACCCTTTCGAATTCGAATATTGGAGGGATTGTAAATA
>WNGI01004359.1_pt1 | contig 13286 bp, 9 predicted proteins | sample 5400621 | NCBI WGS metagenome assembly WNGI01 (sample SAMN13153374, study PRJNA577476) | soil metagenome | isolation source: 20 cm soil or saprolite under Garry oak tree replicate 1 | place: USA:California | collected 2016-06-15
CCAATCGTTGGCGTCAAGTCTGCGATAAGAAGCGCAGGCGACGGTGTCAAAAAGCGTGGTCACCGGGGAGAGCGCGAAGTAAGCCGTAAAACCATTGCGCGGGGAATGCCGGGTCGTTCCGGTGTGACCGTGGTGACTAACTCGCATGCTTTTTTATTTTGCGTGCGAGGCTGCGGGCGCATTGCGCGCCCGGCATTCCCTGCGCCCTCTGAATTTTTAGGGCGGAAGGTTCTTGCAAAACCTCGGGCGCATCGCGCCGCGAGATCGCGGAGTCTTGTTTTGAAAATTGGGGCAACGTCATTGCGAGGAGCGCAAGCGACGATAACCGTCATTGCGAGCCAACGGGTCGGCGCAAAGCGCCGCCCGATGAGAGGCTACGCGAAGCAATCCACAGCCAGAGCAACGGTGACAATGGATTGCTTCGTCGCTTCGCTCCTCGCAATGACGGCCGCTGAATTGGCTGTTTGAAAATCGAATCGGGAATTGCCGCGCGCAGGGCACGCGCGATTCGGGTCACCTCGCCCCGCTTGCGAGGAAAGGTCGAAGCCGAAGGCTTCGGGCGAGGGGACGATCCGCGGGCAGAGCCTGTGGAGCCTCCCGCTCACCCCGGTTTTGAATTCAAAAACCCGAAACGCCCGAAAATAATTGCATTTCCTGCGGTTTCGAACTACGGAGCAGTTAGTTTTGCAGCCGCCGACTGGGTCAAAAATGTCGAAACCAGGCTTGCCGCGGCTTGAAGCGCAGCTCCGGTCGAATATCGCCGGCGACGTCTTGTTCACCGCGGCCGTTACGCCACCGACGCCTCGTTCTACCAGATCATGCCGGCCGGCGTGGTGGTGCCGCGCAGCGTAGACGAGGCGCTGCGGGCGCTGGCGATCTGCCGCGACGAGGGCGTGATCGTGACGCCGCGCGGCGGCGGCACCTCGCAATGCGGCCAGACCGTCAATGACGGCATCGTCGTCGATCTCTCAAAACACCTCACCCGCATCGTCTCGCTCGACGCCGAGAACCGGACCTGCACGGTAGAACCGGGCATCGTGCTCGACGACCTCAACCGGCAGCTCAGGAAGCATGGCCTGTGGTTTCCGGTCGACGTTTCCACCGCCTCGCGCGCCACCATCGGCGGCATGGCCGGCAACAATTCCTGCGGCGGCCGTTCGCTGCGTTACGGCACCATGCGCGACAACACGGTTTCGATCGACGCAGCGCTTGCCGACGGCACGCTCCTGCATTTCGGCGAGGTGCCGCGCGATTTGGCGCAGGCGAATTCCGGCGATGGCGGGCTTGAGCTGTTTCGCGACATGCTCGATCTCGGCGCGCGCGAAGCCGCCGAGATCGCCGAAAGATTCCCGAAAGTGCAGCGCCGGGTCGGCGGCTACAATCTCGATGCGCTGGTGCCGCGCAACGCGCCGAACAATCTGGCGCATCTGCTGGTCGGCTCCGAAGGCACCCTCGCCTTCACCACCCAGGTCGAATTAAAACTGTGGCCGGTGATCCGCAACAAGGTGCTGGGCGTCTGCCATTTCGGCAGTTTTTACGAGGCGATGGATGCGGCCCAGCATCTGGTAAAACTGCGGCCAATCGCAGTCGAGCTGGCGGATCGCACCATGCTCTCGTTAGGCCACGAGATCGCGATGTTCCAGCCGATCATCGCCACCGCCGTGCGCGGCGATCCCGATGCGGTCCTGATCGTCGAGTTTGCCGAGGAAGACCAGGCCGAAAACCTGGCCCGCCTGAAGCAGCTTGGCGAGCTGATGACCGATCTCGGTTTTGGCTGGGACCAGCCCAAGCGCAAATGGGGCGGCGTGGTCGAGATATCAGAGCCGGGCTTGCAGACCGCGATCGCCGAGTTTCGCGCCGCCGGCCTCAACGTCATGATGTCGATGAAGCAGGAGGGCAAACCGGTCTCCTTCGTCGAGGACTGCGCGGTGCCGCTGCCGCATCTCGCCGACTATACCGAGCGGCTCAACGCCATCTTCGCCAGGCACGGCACCAGCGGCACCATGTATGCACACGCCTCCGAAGGCTGCCTGCATGTGCGCCCGGTGCTGAACCTGAAGCTCGAAAAGGACGTCAAGGCGATGCGCGCGATCGCCGAGGAAGCCTTTGCGATGGTGCGCGAGTACAAGGGGTCGCATTCCGGCGAGCACGGCGACGGCATCGTGCGCTCGGAATTTCACGGGGCGATGTTCGGAGAGCGCATCATCGGCGATTTCGCCGAGGTCAAGCACCGCTTCGATCCGCAAGGCGTGCTCAATCCCGGCAAGATCGTCGATCCGCCCAAAATGGATGACCGCGCGCTGTTTCGCTATCCGCCGGACTACCGCGTCGCCGAGCTGAAGACGGCGCTCGACTGGTCGGCCTATTCCGGCGTCGGCGGCGGTTTCCAGGGCGCGGTCGAGATGTGCAACAACAATGGCGCCTGCCGCAAGCTCGAGGGCGGCGTGATGTGTCCGTCCTATCGCGCCACCCGCAACGAGAAGGATGTCACGCGGGGCCGCGCCAACACGCTGCGGCTCGCGATCTCCGGCCAGTTGGGTCCGGAGGCGCTGGCCTCCGACGAAATGATGGATACGCTAAAACTCTGCGTGTCCTGCAAGGCCTGCCGCCACGAATGCCCGGTTGGCGTCGATATGGCCAAAATGAAGATCGAGGTTCTGGCCGCGCGTGTGGCGAAGCACGGGCTTTCGCTCAGGGATCGGCTGGTCGGCTTCCTGCCGCGTTATGCCGGCCTCGCGTCCCGCTTCGCGCCGCTCGCCAATTGGCGCAACAACAGCCCGTTATTGCGAAGGCTGTTCGAGAAAGTCGCCGGCATCAGCGCGCAGCGCGCGCTACCCGCGTGGCGGCGCGATCCGTTCAGGCTCGAAGCCGAGGCGATCGGTCCGCGCGGTGGCAGCGAGGTCGTGCTGTTCGCCGATACTTTCAACCGCGCCTATGAGCGCGAAAACCTCGACGCCGCGCTGCGCGTACTGGTCGCGGGCGGATACCGGGTCCACATTCCGAAGCCCGCCGATGGCGGGCGGCCATTGTGCTGCGGGCGCACGTTTCTCTCGGCGGGGCTGGTCGATCACGCGCGCAGCGAGCTCGACCGGCTGGTTACGACCTACGCGCCGTTCGCCCTGCGCGGCGTGCCGATCGTCGGCCTGGAGCCGAGCTGCCTGTTGACGTTGCGGGATGAGCTGCTCTCGCTGCGTTCCGACGACGTCGCCAAAAGCATCGGCGCGCATGCGCTGTTGTTCGAGGAGTTTTTGGTTCGCGAGGCCGAGGCCGGGCGCCTGCAACTGCCGCTCGGGCCTGTCGCCGGCAAGGCTTTGGTGCACGGCCACTGCCACCAAAAATCCTTCGGCGCGTTCAAACCGGTCGAGCAGGTGCTGCGGCTGGTTCCCGGTCTGGAGGTCGAAACCATCGAGTCGAGCTGTTGCGGCATGGCCGGCGCCTTCGGCTATGGCGCCGACACCTATGCGGCCTCGATGGAGATGGCCGAACTGTCGCTGCTGCCGGCGGTGCGGCGCGCGGACGATGCGACGCTGATCGTCGCCGACGGGACCTCGTGCCGGCACCAGATCAAGGACGGCGCCGGACGTGGCGCCCTTCACGTCACGCAGGTGCTGGCGATGAGCCTTGAACGCGCGCGATCCAACCCAACTGCCTCCCCTCACGCAAAGGAACCGATCCATGGCTGAACTGACCCTCGACGCCGCCCGCAAGATTCTCGACGCCGCGCTTGCCAAGGGCCTGGAGAAGAAACTGAAGCCGCTGGCGGTGATGGTGCTCGATGCCCGGGGCTGCATCAAGGCGTCCGCCGCGCAGGACGGCACCAGCCTGCTGCGCAACGAGATCGCCCATGGCAAGGCTTACGGCGCGCTGGCGCTCGGCATGGGATCGCGCGCCCTATTCCAGCGCGCCCAGGAGCAGGCCTATTTTGTCAGCGCGGTGAACACGCTGGCGCAGGGGCGGATGGTGCCGGTCCCCGGCGGCGTCTTGATCCAGGACGGCGGCGTCTTGCTCGGCGCCGTCGGCATCAGCGGCGACACCTCCGACAATGACGAGGCCTGCGCCATCGCCGGCATCGAGGCCGCCGGGTTGAAGGCAAATGCGGGGTGACTGGACATGCCAGCCGCAAACACTGCCGTCATCCTGAGGAGCGCGCAGTTGCGCGCGTCTCGAAGGATGCGCCACAGACGTTCATCGTCATCCTTCGAGGCTCGCAAGTGCTCGCACCTCAGGATGACGAGACCTATTTCCCCGGCCAGGAAGGCTTGCGCTTTTCGGCAAAAGCCTTGAGGCCCTCCTTGGCGTCCTCGGTCATTGCCAGCAGTGCAATCTGGCTTTCGGTATAGGCGATGCTTTCGTCGAACGACATCGAGGCGATCGCGCGCATGGCGTATTTGCCGCGCCGGATCGCGGTCGGCGACTTATCGACGATGCGGCTGATCAGCCAGTCAACCTTGGCGTCGAGTTCGGCGGCAGGCACCACATGATTCAGCAGCCCGGCGGCTTGCGCGGTCCGCGCGTCGAACGGTTCGCCGGTCAACGCCCACTCGTTGATCAGGCGCCGCGGCGCGATCGATTGCAGCAGCGCCATCACCTGCATCGGAAACACGCCGACCTTCACCTCGGGCAATCCGAACATCACGTGGTCGGCAGCCACCGCGATGTCGGTCATGCACAGCAGCCCCATGCCGCCGGCCATGCAGACGCCGCCGACCCGCGCGATCGAGGGTTTGGTAGCACTCTGCGACAGTCGCAGCAGGTCGGCGTAGTCGACGTTCGGCCGCGAAAAATCCATCGCGAACGCAGCACCCGTGTTCTGCAGATCGGCGCCGGCGCAAAACGCCTTGTCGCCGGCGCCGGTGAGGACGATGACGCGAACGTCCTTGTCGTCGTGCGCGTCGCGATAACCCTTCGCGATCCCGGCGATCACCTCGGCATTGAGGGCGTTGCGCTTCTCCGGCCGGTTGATCGCGATCCAGAACGCCTGCCCGCGCTTTTCGAGTATCACGCTATTGTTGTCAGTCATGGTCCTGCTCGCCTCGTTCCGCTGTCCGCGGCCATTAACGGCGGGATGGCGATAAACTGCAAGGACGATCTAGGTGTCCGCAATAGCCGAGGGCGCAGCCTTCTTCATCCAGACCTTGTTGTCATGGAATGCGGCGCCCCCGACCGGTGCAACCGCCTCGGCGCCGGTCAGCATATTGATCCCCCGGCCGCCGATGTGGGCGTTATTCGGATGAATCGATTCCGCGATCAGCACGCCGCGACGCAGGCCATCGAACAATTTGGCGGTCAGCGTCGTCTCGCCACGCATATTGCCCAGGGTGACAGCGTCGCCGTCGGCGATCCCAAGCGTGGCGGCATCGGCCGGATGCATCATCACGGTCGGCGCGCCCTCGCGGGCCAGCGACGACGGCGTCTCGTTGAAACTGGAATTGAGGAAGCTGCGCGACGGACTGGTCGCCAGCCGGAACGGATGCGCCTCATCGGCCTCCTCGATGATGGTCCAATGGTCGGGCAGCGACGGCATCTTCTCCCAGGGACCCATCCCGGCAATGCCCCAGGGGGGATGCGCCCAGTCAGCCTTGAAGTGGAACTTCTTGTCGGCGTGCGCAAAGCCGTCGAGATAGTGCGATGTGCGAAAATCCGGCTGGATGTCGCGCCACAGATCGGCCTCCAAGGTCTCGATGTCGCCATGGCCGCTCTTCCTCAGCGTGGCGTCGATCAATTCGCGCGGCGACATTTCGAAGCCAGGATGGACGGCGTTGAGACGCCGGCCGAGGCCCTGCAGCACTTCATGGTTGGATCGGCATTCGCCGGGCGGCTCGATCAGCTTGGCGCCGACCGAAATATGCTGATGGCCGCCGCCGTAATAGAGATCGTCATGCTCCATGAACATCGTCGCCGGCAGAACGATATCGGCCATCTGCGCGGTCTCGGTCATGAATTGCTCATGCACCGCCATGAACAGATCCTCGCGCGCAAATCCTTGCTGCACCAGCGCCTGCTCGGGCGCTACCGCCATCGGATTGGTGTTCTGGATCAGCATCGCCTTGACTGGTGGTCCGCCCCTCAGCGCCTCGGCGTCGCCGGTCAAAATGCGTCCGATTTGCGATTGATCGAGCACCCGGGTTGTGCGGTCGATCGCGTCGTGGCCCTCGATCAGCGATTCGTTGAAACGCCAGATCGCGTAGTTGTTGAAAAACGCGCCGCCGCCTTCGTATTGCCAGGCGCCGGACACGGCAGGAATACACAACGCGGCGTGCATCTGCGCCGCACCATTGCGGCTGCGGGTGAAGCCATAGCCGAGGCGGAAGAACGCGCGTTTTGTCTGACCGACGTGACGGGCAAAAGCCTCGATCTCTTGCACCGGCACACCGCAAATGGAAGAGGCCCATTCCGGGGTGCGGGTCGCAAGGTGCGCCTCGAGCTCGCCAGGACAATCGGTGTAGCGGTCCATATATGTTCGATCGGCGTAGCCCTCGCGAAACAGCACATGCATGACCCCGCAGGCGAAAGCGCCGTCGGTGCCGGGCCGCAGGATGATCTTGATGTCGGCCTGCTTCATGGTGTCGTTGTTGTAGATATCGACGGCCGCGATCCTGGCGCCGCGTTCTTTCCGGGCGCGCCTCGCATGCTTCATCACGTTGACCTGGGTATTCACCGGATTGGTGCCCCAGATCACGATCAGGTCGGAGACGCCCATCTCGCGCGGATCGACGCCGGCGATCCTGCCGGTGCCGATGGCAAATCCCACGCGCGCAATATTCGCGCAAATCGTGGAGTAATAGCGGGAGTACTTCTTCACATGGGCGAGACGGTTGAGGCCGTCACGCATCACCAGCCCCATGGTGCCGGCATAGTAATAGGGCCATACCGATTGGGCGCCGAACTCGCGCTCGGCCGCATTGAAACGATCGGCGATTTCGTCAAGCGCCTCGTCCCAGGAGATTCTGGCGAATTGACCGGAGCCCTTGGCTCCCGTGCGGCGCAGCGGTTGCATCAGCCGGTCAGGATGATGAATGCGCTCGGCATAGCGCGCGACCTTGGCGCAGACAATGCCTGCGGTATAGCTCTGCAGCCTGGAGCCGCGCACCCGGCCGATCGCGGAACCATCGATCACCTCGACATCCAGCGCGCAGGCCGACGGACAATCGTGCGGACAGGTGGAATGCCGGATGTCGATTCTTGGCTGTTGGTTCATGCGCCGATAGGTAGCATCAAAAACAGGGATAGCCGAGTGCATTTACCCGGCATTCCGCAGCGGAATCCGAAAGCGTGCCATGCATCATGCGCCGAGATAAGCCCCGCCATTGGCGTGGATGGCCTGCCCGGTGATGTAGCGTGCGGCCGGACTGCACAGGAACCGCACCGCCGCGGCCACATCTTCGGGCTTGCCGCGCTCGCCGGTGATGGTCTGATGGTTCAGGTGATGCGCGGGTTCCGGCTTGTCTTTCGGGCGCGGCGTGCCGATCAACCCTGGGACGACGCAATTCACGGTGATGCCGTCGGAGGCCAGGTCGTGCGCGAGCGCCCGCGTGAAGCCGACAATTCCGGCCTTGGCCGTCACGACATGGGCGCGGTTGTTCGCTCCGGTGTGCGCGCTCAAGCCGCCAATATTGACGATGGTGCCCGCGCCGCTTTTTCGCAAGGCCGGAAGACAGGATTTAGCGCAGTGAAAGGCGCCGTCGAGCGTGACGTCGAGAATTTCGCGCCACTCGGCGTAGCTCATCTCGGCGAACGGTTTTTCCCGCCGCAGCGCCGCATTGTTGACGAGGATATCGATTCGGCCGAGATGCTTCACGGCCATATCCGCCATCGCCTGCGTGGTTGCGGCATCCGCCACATCGCCGATGTGGACCAGCGCCTTGACGCCCAAAGCCTCGATCGCGCGCGCGACGGCATCCGCTTCGGCACGGTTGCTGCGCGCATTGACCACGATGGATGCACCGCCCTCCGCCAGCGCCAGCGCAATCGCGCGGCCGATATTGCGCCCTGCGCCGGTGACGATTGCGACCTTGCCCTTGAGTTCGTTGTTGGCGCTCACGTCCTGCTCCTCGGCTTGTCATCGTCCGCGAAAGCGGACGATCCAGTAAACACCGGCGTCCGCGATTCATCCGATAGTGTTGCGATTACTGGATGCCCCGCTTTCGCGGGGCATGACGGCTACTCGCGTAGTGACGATAGGTTTATCTTCCCCTGATACAATCCCGCCAGCAGCTTCAGCGTCGCGTCGCTCTGCGCCCGCGTCCAGCCGCCGTGCAGCGCATTGAGCACGAATTTGTCGGTCACATCTTGCCGGGTCAGCGGCTCCTGCGCGCCGCCGCGCAGATAAGGCTGGCGCTCCTCGACCACGCTGCCGTCCTTCATGACGGCCCTGACGTGGCCGGTATAGTTGCTTGGATAGGGATTTTCGGGATCGATCACATACTTCACTTTTGCGGCGAGCGCGAGCACGCCGGAATCACCGATCGCTTCTTCCGTAAAGGCGCCAAGGCCGACGCCACCGCGGACAAAACCGGTCGCCAGCAGATACGGGGTGGCGAATTTGGCGGCATAGCCGTTGCGCGGCTGCTGTTTGTCGGCAAGCGGCTCCCACAACCGGTGCACCGTCCCCTCCGCCACCTCGCACACGATCTCGCGGATGTCCTCGGGCCTGACGCCGCGCGCGGCCAGCCGCCTCGCGCAGTCGATATAGGGCTGCGCCATCGTCCCGCACGGATACGGCTTGAACGCCAGCGTATCCGTCACCCAGCGCATGCCGAAATCGGCCGTCAGCGCTTCGTAGTCGCCATGGGTCGTATGCGCAAACCCATGAAACAGACCGTGCGCACCCTCGAACACGGTGCGCGGACCGACAAATCCCGCCCGCGCCAGCAACGCCGCCCGAATGCCGGACTGCGCCGCCCAGCCCGCGTGCAACCGCTTGGTCCACGCGCCCTCGGCGAGATACTCGATGATGCCGCCCGCCATGCTTCCGGCGATGCCGAGCGCGTCCACGATCTGTCGGGTATTGAGACCGAGCGCCGCGCCGACGCCCGCAGCCGCCCCCATGGCACCGAAGATCGCGGTCGGGTGAAACCCGGCCTTGTGGACAGCCTTCGGCACCACGAGGCTCAACCGGCACAAAACTTCCGTGCCGACGGCGATGCCGATCAGCACCATGCGGCCATCGGGATTGTGCCGCTCGCAGGCCGCGAGAACCGCGGGCACGATCACCGCACCGGCATGCACCGGACCGCCCTCGAACGTGTCGTCGAAATCTTCGCCATGCGCCGCGGTGCCGTTGACGAAGGCGGCACCTGCGACGTTCAAGGTGCGCTGGTGGCCGATCACCGTGCATGGGCCGTCATCGTCCCAGCCCGCAAGCGCGCTCCCGACATAATCCTCGTTGCGCGCGGTCACGCACAAGCCGACCACATCGATCACCAAATCCTCGCATTTGCGCGTGGTTGCCGCCGGCAGGCTGGCCGCCTTCAGCGCGACGATCTTTTCAGCAAGCGTTTCGGCGACGGAGGTTTTTGGCAGCTCGGATGTCATTATCGCCGTCGACGCATCAAACGCGGAAGATCTTGGTGTAGCGTGCCTTGATCGCGTCGCCTTCCTTTTCCACGGCTGCGGCGTCATCCTTCATGGTCTTGATATCCTTGAACGGCTTGCGGCCCGCCTTCTCCTGGGTCTGCGCATGCACCGAACGCAAACCGCCGACGTCGATGATCAACTGCTGGGCGTCGCGGCCGAGGCTGAACGACTGAAACAGTTTTGCCGCGCTCGGATGAGGCGAGTCCTTGAAGATACCGTTCGGGCCGATAATCAGTGGCGATCCTTCGCTGGCATAAACCGGCTGGACGGGACGGCCGGCCTCCTTGAGCTGGAAGATGTTGTACTCGTTGCCATCGGCCATCACCGCGCGCTCGCCGAGATCGAGCTTCTTCGGCGGGTCGGCCGACGATTGCACCTGCATGATGTTCTGCTTTGCCAGTTGCTCGAAAAAGGCCCAGCCGAGGTCGCGTTGCATCTGGTAGGTGGCGGTCATGATGGTGCCGCTATAGCCGGGATGCGCCTTAACGATCTTGCCCTTCCATTTGGGATCAAGCAGATCGGCAAAACTCTTCGGGGCCTCCTCCGCCTTCACCAGATTGGTGTTGTAAGCGATGATGCTGAGCCAGACGCGGAAACTGGCAAACTGGCCGTCAATGTCCTTGTGTTCGGCGGGATAGAATTTCGCGACGTCCTCCGGCACATAGGGCGCCAGAATGCCATCGCGCTTCCACACGATGAAATGCGCCGCATCGGAGGAATTCACCACATCGACTGCGTGGATGTTGCTGGCATATTCCTGGCCGATACGCTGGAATACGCGCTCTGCGCCAGTACGCTCGACCCGCACCGCGATCCCGGAATATTTCGCCTCGAACGCCTTCGCCAGTTTCTCGGCGACCGGGAGATCGGTCGAGGTATAGTAGATGACCTGACCTTCTTTCTTCGCCGCCTCGATCAGCGCAGGCGTGACCGGCTCCGGCGGCGGCGCTGATGCCATGACACGGGTCGAGAACGCAGCACCCGCAAGCAAGGCCGTTGACCCCTTGAGCACGGTGCGGCGCGACATCCCGGGATTTTTCATTGGCGTCCATCCCTTTGTTCTGGCGAGACTGGGCACACCAGAAGTTATGTTTTATTCCTGCTGTTCACCACGAGTCTTTCGTCGACAGCGCGTTGCCCCTGCAGTTAGACTTGATATCCGGATTTGGCAACAGCCAGTCTAATATAGCAAGATCAGGATTCGGGAGATTGAAATGACCGGCCCAAGGCGTGCGCGTGCGTTGGCGACAACTCTTCTTGCGGCGACAAGCCTTCTTGCGACGCAATGTCTGGCGCAGGATTATCCGACACGCCCGATCAAGATCATCGTTCCCTTCGGCGCCGGGGGGCCGGCCGATGTGACCGCCCGGCTAATCGGCAACGTCTTGCAGGAGAACTTTGGGCAGCCCTTCGTGGTCGAAAACCGGACCGGCGCCGGCGGAGTGATCGGCACGCTCGAGGCCGCCAGATCGCCGCCCGACGGCTATACGCTGTTGATGATGTCGAATACCCAGACCGCGAATGAGTCGCTGGCTCCGGAGCGGAAATACGAATTGATGCGCGATCTGGCGCCGATCGCGCCGGTCAACTACTCCGATCTTGTGATCGTTGTGCATCCGCAGGTCCCGGCAAAGACGCTGCAGGAATTCATCGCGCTCGCCAAATCGCAATCGGGAAAGCTGAATTACGCGTCGTCCGGTCAGGGCACGCCTTATCACATGGCCGGTGAACTGTTCAAAACCATGGCCGGGATCGACGTGGTGCACGTGCCCTACCGCAACAGCGGGGAAGCGCGCAGCGGCGTCATCGGTGGACAGGTGCAGATGATGATCGACGCGCTTCCGGCGATGGCGCCTAATATCAGTGAAAACCAGGTGCGAGCGCTCGCCAGCACGGGCAAGACGCGTTCAAGCGTGCTGCCGAGCATCCCGACGGCCGGCGAAGCCGGAGTCCCCGGATATGAGGCAACCATCTGGCTCGGATTGATGGCGCCGGCGGGAACGCCGAAGCCTGTTGTCGACAAGTTGAATGCGGCCGTGAATGCCGCGGTCAAGCGGCCGGAAATCATAAAACTTTGGACCGAACAGGGCGTGGTTCCGATGTCGATGACCCCTGAGGAGTTCGACAAATATCTGCGCGGCGATATTGTGAAATGGGCCGAGGTCGTCAAGAAATTCGGCGACAAGCCGTAAGTCAACAAACCAGAATCAAGGTCCCCTCTCGATGCCGCGTATTCGATTCCGCCTCAATGGCGCCGAGACCGCAATCGACGCCGATCCCGATCGATCGTTGCTCGATATCCTGCGCGGGCAACTCGGCATCACAGGCCCGCATTTCGGCTGTGGCGCCAATGAATGCGGCGCCTGCAACGTCATCGTCGACGATCACGCGGTAGCCGCGTGCGACACGCCGTTGTGGTCGATCGCGGACAAGGACATCACCACCATCGAAGGGCTGGGAAACCCGCAAAGGCCGCATCCGTTGCAGCGCGCCTTTATTGGCGAGCAGGCGTTGCAGTGCGGCTATTGCGTTTCCGGCATCTTGATGAGCGCCGCCGCGCTATTGATGCGAAACCCCAATCCCACCGGCGAAGAGGTGAAGGCGGCGCTCGACCGCAATCTTTGCCGTTGCGGTTCGCACAACCGCATGGTGCGGGCGGTGCTGCGCGCGGCGGCCGAGATGCAAGGCCGATGACCAGGCCCGTACCCCCCTCCGCGGCAAAATTGCCGGTCAGTCTTGCGGCAAACCCTGTCCTGTCGTCATGGGTCCGGTTCTCGACTGAGGGGCGAGTGATGATCTCTCCGGGAAAGGTGGAGATCGGGCAAGGCATCGTGACGGCGCTGGCCCAGATCGCCGCCGATGAGCTCGATGTCGATATCGGCCGCGTGCAGATGGTCCGCGCGTCGACGGCTGCCAGCCCGAATGAGGGCGTCACGTCAGGCAGTCTTTCCGTGCAACAGTCGGGACGCGCCATCCGCCACGCCTGCGCCGAAATCAGGCAAATCTTTCTCGATGCCGCTTCAGATCGCCTCGGCGTCGGGATCGACGCGCTCGACGTCAAGGACGGCACCATCTCCGGGCCCGGCAATGTAAGCACCAGCTACTGGGAACTCGCCGTGGAGGTCTCACTGGACCGCGACGCCAAGGCAGGCGCGACGCCTAAACCATCGGCGCAACGCACCCTTGCCGGCAGTTCAATCCAGCGGGTCGATATCCCAGACAAAGTTTTCGGGCATCGCCGTATTCACGATTTCGCCCTGCCCGGGATGTTGCATGGCCGAGTGCTGCGACCCGAACTCGCCGCAGCGAAACTCGTTAACCTCTCCGAGGATCGCGCGCGTGCCGTCGCGGGCCTTGTCGCGATCGTGCGCGACGGAAATTTTGTCGGTGCGCTCAGCGAAACCGAGGATGGTGCGGAGAATGCGCTGCGCGCCTTGCGCAAGGACGCGACATGGTCATCGGGCGAAACGCTACCCGATGAAGACAGATTGGCGGAATGGTTGAAAGCCCAGCCGTCCGAGCCGACGGTCATTGACACGAAAACCGCTTCAGGAAAGCGTCCAAAGGCCCGCACGATCCGGCGGCAGTACACCCGTCCCTATCTCGCGCATGCCTCGATCGCGCCGTCCTGCGCCATCGCGCAGTGGACCGGCGACCGCGTCCATGTCTGGACCCACAGTCAGGGGGTCTATTTTCTCCGCGCCGATCTC
>WNGI01003878.1_pt1 | contig 13284 bp, 18 predicted proteins | sample 5400621 | NCBI WGS metagenome assembly WNGI01 (sample SAMN13153374, study PRJNA577476) | soil metagenome | isolation source: 20 cm soil or saprolite under Garry oak tree replicate 1 | place: USA:California | collected 2016-06-15
CACCTATTTCTCCAACGACGGTGGCCAGACTTGGTGCTGCACCGCGACCGATCCTTCGCATCTCGGCACGCTGATCCCCGGGGTCGAGCACCTGACCGGCGGGCCATACGACGCCGGCGGCGATCCGGCCTTGGCCTGGGACAGCCAGGGCCACGTCTACTACGCGGGCCTCGGGTTCAACCGCACGAGCGCGCCCAACACGGTGACGGTCAGCCGTGGAACGTTCTCCGGTGGCAGCCTCAGCTGGTCAGCACCCACGTTCATCAATCCGACCACCTCGCCGGCGATTCTCAATGACAAGGAATGGATTGCGGTGGACAGCAACGCGTCCAGCCCGTTCCGCGATCGCATCTACGTCACCTGGACTCGGTACATCTTCAACGCGCACACCGGCGCGTACACGCAGTCGCCGATCTTTTTCGCGTCCTCGAGCGACGGCGGCGCGACCTTCACCTCGCCGAAGTCGATCTCGAGCAACGTCCTGTACAGCCAGGGTTCTCGTCCGGTCGTCGGACCGGACGGCGCCCTTTACGTGTTTTGGGACGGTGCCACTCGGCACGCCTCGCTCGACTCGACCTGGGTCGTGAAGTCGACCGACGGCGGGGCGACCTGGGGCAAACCCGTGCAGGTCTCGACTCTGCACGAGACCGAGGTGCTCGGGGATACGGCGTTTCGCGTGAACAGTTTCCCGGCGGCCGCCGCGGCTCCGAACGGCGATCTGTACGCGACCTGGACCACGGAAATGGACCCGGGCGGATCTGTGGCGGTGTGGAGCAAGTCGACCGACGGCGGCGCTCACTGGACGGCCCCGCAGCGGGTCTTCGCTGCGGCGACGCGAACGCCCATCGGCTACCCGGTTGCGCAGCCTTCCGGGGGCACACTGGACGCCCCCTCGCCCGCAGGTCCGGTTGAGGACGTCTTCCCCTCCGTCTCGGTTGCCCCGGACGGCCACGTCGTGCTGGCTGCCTATCGAGGGGATGTGGTCTCGCCCTGGCAGACCTGCGCCGCTGGGCCGCCACCGCCTGAAGGCCGGATCAACTGCACCCAGCTCGGCGGTTACATCCACAACACCCGGCTGGACTTCTGGGCTACCAATGGCTCGACGACGAGGGTCACGAGCACGCACCCGATCAACACCCGCAACGGATTCGGGGGCGGATTCTTCGGCGACTACACAGACATCGACATCGGTTCGGACGGTGTCCTCCACGCGTTCTGGACCGACTCCAACAACAAGCAGACCGTCCAGTGGTGGTACGGCCTGCAGTTCGTACCGACACCGATCAACCAGGAGGATGTCGTCGTCTGGAACGGGACGTTCTAGGCGCCATCGCTTGCGATGCCGGGATGGCGGTCGTGGCGGCGTTGCAGCCACGACCGTCCAAACCCGGTTGATGGAGCGGAGCACAACGAGAAGCGGGACCCGCCGCCAGCTCCGGCGTCGCTTGCGATGCCGGAATGGAGGTCGTGGCGGCTTTGCCGCCACGACCGTCTAAACCCGGTTGATGGAGCGGAGCACAACGAGAAGCGGGACCCGCCGCCAGGTCCCGCTTCGTGTCTCCCGTGAGAGAGCCGCATTAGGTTCCTCGAGGCCCCGCCGCAAAGGGGGCCCCTCGGTATGACTTCCGAGGTCGCCCCCGCCGCATCGGGGCGTCTCTCGGTTGCAAACGCACTATCGGGCAGGGGCCCTCAGTTGATCCATCACCCTTTGGCGGTTGACTGCTTCACTTCACTTACAACCGGCTTACGAACGCGGTTTCCGGCCGGTTTCGCTGCTACTGTGAGTGCACGGGACGGCAATCCTGTCGCCCGGTGAGATGCGCTTCTCGTTCGTCCTTCGGGTGTTTCGAGGTCGGCAAGTCTCGAACCCGTAAAGGAGTCGAACAACATGTCACAGCATTCTTTTCGCGAGCTCGGCGTGTCCGCGCGCGTCGTCGACGCGCTCGCCGCCCGCTCGATCCACACGCCCTTCCGAATCCAGGAGCTCGTCCTGCCCGACGCGCTGGCGGGCCTCGACGTCCTCGCCAAGTCCCCCACCGGCTCGGGGAAGACGCTCGCCTTCGCGATTCCGATCGCGGAACGGACCGTCCCGAGCGACCGACGCGTCTCGGCACTCGTGCTCGTCCCCACCCGCGAGCTCGCCTCGCAGGTGACGGCGGAACTGCAGCCGCTCGCGAAAGCCAAGGGCCTCACCGTCGCGTCGGCGTACGGCGGCGTACCGCTCCGCGCACAGGGAAACCGCGCGAAGAGCGCCCACGTCCTCGTCGCCACCCCCGGCCGGCTCGAGGATCTCGCCCAGCGGCGCATGATCGACCTCTCGCACGTCCGCACCTTCGTGCTCGACGAGGCCGACCGGATGCTCGACATGGGCTTCCAGCCGCAGGTCGACAAGATCGTGCGCCGGCTGCCGCGGAACCGCCAGACGATGTTCTTCTCGGCCACACTCGACGGCACCGTCGGCGATCTCGCCCGCGCCTACACGAACAGCCCCTCACGGATCGAGGGCGAGCTGTCGAATGCTCAGCCGGCGGAGATCGAGCATCAGTTCGTAGCGGTCACGGCGGACACGAAGGTCGAGACACTCGTCGAGCACATCAAGGCCTCGGACTCGACGCTCGTCTTCGTCAGGACGAAGCGCGGGGCCGACCGCCTCGTGCGAAAGCTCGAGCGCCACGGCGTCAGGGCGGCCGCGATGCACGGTGACATGTCGCAGCGCGCGCGCGAGCGGGCGCTGGCGCAGTTCGAGACCGGCAAGGTCGCGACGCTCGTCGCCACCGACGTCGCCGCCCGAGGGCTCGATCTCACGCAGATCTCGCACGTGATCAATTTCGACCCGCCCGAGGAGGACAAGGGCTACGTCCATCGCACCGGCCGCACCGGCAGGGCCGGGCGCAGCGGCACGGCAATCACGTTCGTCCTTCCGGACCAGCAGGCCGAGACCGGCCGCGTCGCGCGTCGGCTAGGCCACCACGAGCAATTCGAGCACGCCGGCATGCGAGCGGGTCCCGCGAAGCTCCTCTACACGAGCCGCCGCGGGCGCCGGTCGAAGTGGTAGGCGGTTAAAGAACGAGCGGGGGCGCCCGCCCGCGCGGACGCCCCGACTCGACCGGGAGGAGCTCAGCTCGTCGAGACCTGCACGTTCCCTTCGACGTCCCACGGCCCGAAGCGCGGCAGGTTCGGGCTGTTGCAGAACGCTTCGTTGGCGGCCTCGTCGCCGAAGCCGACCAAGCTCGACTGATCAGGCGGCGCGTTGACGCCCTCGCCGTTGTCGAAGACCTGGAACCAGCCATACATGCCGACCGCGATCGTCGGATCGCTGCTCTGCGTGACGATCCCGCCGATCTTGGCGCGGTTGCCTCCGTAGACGTTCATGCAGGTGACGTCGACGGCGAACCTGAACGTCTCGCCGCCGGCTTTCTGGATGTACTCGAAATGGCCGTCGACGCTGCCGTCTGCGTACTTGCGGGCGTCGAACGCGAGCGGCTGGCTAACGACCTCGACGTCGAATGCGTTCGGCAGCGGGATCGTCCAGTGAATTCCACCGCTCGCGGACTCGATGACGGCGCCGCCGGACTGAGATGCAACCGCGACAGGGACCGCGAGCAGACCGGCGATCCCGGCGAGGGCAAAGACGTTGCGCAGGCGCATTGATTCCTCCTCCGATGCGGGACGCGGGCCGGATCAGCGCCCGCCGTCTGAGTCTCCGCGTCCGCGGCGCCCCTGTCTTGAACGCGCTCTACCGGTCTTGGAACCGGCGTGACTGGGTCTGCTCACGGTAGCGAGCAGGCGTTGCGCCGACGTGCCGCTTGAACACGCGCGTGAAGTGGCTCTGATCGGCGAACCCGGCCCCGGTGGCGATCTCGGCGAGAGGCGTCTCGCCCCGGGCGAGCTCCGCCGCGGCCCAGGCAAGCCGCAGGCGGCGCCCGTACTCCCCCACCGAGAGCCCGTAGTGGGCCCGGAACGCGCGCGCCAGGTACGTGGGATGGACACCCACCGTCTCCGCCAGCTCGCCAAGACCGAGCCGGTCGCCGAGCCGCGCCCGGAGCAACTCTTCAGCCGAACGGAGCCAAGCCGGCGGCCGACCGGGTGAGCGCTCGGCCCGGGCCTCCCGGGTGGTCGCGGCGAGCAGCTCGAGAGCGAACCCCTCGGCGGCGAGCGGCGCGGCCGCGTCCGAGGCGCGCAGCTCGCCGGCCAGGCGCCACGCGAGCCAGCTGAGCTCGCGTCCGCGCAGCTCGACGAGACGGTCGAAGCAGCCTGCGACGGGGTCGGAGGCGCTCCGCGGCCTGACGATCAGGATCCGGGCGCCGTCAGAGCCGAAGCGGGCACCATGCGTCGCGCCGACGGGCAGCGTCAAGGCGCAGGCGGGCTCGAGCTCGATCGCCCGCCGTGTGAAGGACTTCACGAGCCCGCCCTCGAGGACGATCGCGAGATACGGCAGGGCAGGCTCGAACGGGGCATGGGCATAGCTCTGCGGAAATCGGAGCTCCGAGACCGTGAAGCCGTTGACCTCCGCCGAGGTGTCGGAGACACCCTCTGCTTCCGTCACCGTCGCGAAACCGGTCCCCATAGATGCTTGGACCGAGCCCGAGCGAGGTTGTTAGCCGTGCCCGAGCACGGCTGCGACTAGCAAGCGTCGTTCCAAATCCACCCACGGAGGGTAGACCCGGTCCTCGAGAATGTGACGGAGGAGGCGGTATGAGCCTTAGATCTCGCGTTTCGCTACTAGCTTTGGCCGCGTTCGCAGCGACTGTCCTTCCTGCGGCCGGGTCGGCCGCACCCGCCTCGACGAGCTTCAGAATTGTCGGCTACGAGTACGCGTTCACTTCGACGGTCGGGTCGTTCGCGGGCACCGGCGCCGGCAACGCAGGCGATACCGGGGCGTGGAACGCGAGGGTCGAGCACGACCCGCTCGGGTCGAGTCCGACGTACGTCAACGGAGGCGATTTCCAGATGGCGACCACGAGCCCGGCTGGCAGCGTCGACTTCGTCGAGGGAAGCTTCGCCTACCACGGCGGGACGATCACGACGCTCAAGCCGGGCGCGCGCTGCACGAACCAGCGGTACATGGTCACCGGGACCTTGCAGGATGTCTCCACGAGCACGTCAGCCGGCGGGTCGGGCGCTTTCGCCGCGACGTTGACGCACTACCGAACGTCGCTGTTCGGGCATTGCATCATCTACAAGGCCCGTGTCGCAGGGAGGGTGGACTTCACCTACCAGCCGTGAAAGCGGTAGAACAGCACGTAAGTACGAGAGAGCCCCAAAGGAGGTCGGTGAGATGGAAGCTCACATCGGCGATCGAATTGTGCTCGAGTCCGAGCGGGTCGGCCAGCCGGCGCACACCGGGCTGATCGAGGACGTGCTCCAGCAGCAGCCACTGCGCTGCCGCGTGCGGTGGGAGGACGGCCACGAGAGCATCGTCTCCCCCGCGGCGGGCGCCGCGCGGATCGAGCCGAAGCAGCAGCCGGCGCAGCACTAGACGGTGGCAACCGAAGACCTGACGCGTGCCCTCGACGAGGCGGGCGCCTCCTACGAGCTCCTTCCCCACGGACACACCGAGTCGGCGCTCGCCGAGGCGGAGGCGCTCGGGCTCGAGCCGGAGGAGGTCGCCAAGACGCTCATCGTCAAGACCGCCGAGGGGTATCTGCGTGCGGTCGTGCCTGCCTCGCGCCGGCTGGACGAACGCAAGGTGCGCGACGTCGCCGGCGGCAGCAAGAAGGACGTTCACCTGGCGACCGAGGACGATCTTCGACGCGACTATCCCGACTTCGAGCTCGGCGCCGTGCCCCCAGTCGGTGGGACGCGGCATGACGAAGTGATCGTCGACAGCCGCGTCATCGCGCGTGAGACCGTCGTCCTCGAGGCCGGCTCACATGAGCAGTCGGTCCAGCTCACGGCCGCCGATCTCGTCCGCGCGGCCGACGCCAAGGTTGCCGATATCTGCAAGGAGGACGACTAGTCTCTGGGCTAGTGCCCAAGCACCCGATGGGGTACGTACGGCTCCTCGAGCCGAGCGATCTCGTCAGGCGATAGCGCAAGCTCCGTCGCGGCCAGCGCGTCCTCAAGGTGGCCGAGCTTGGTCGCGCCGACGATCGGCGCGGTCACGCCCGGCCTATGCGGCAGCCACGCCAACGCGACCTGCGCCGGCGGCAGGCCTCGCTCGCCGGCGACCTGGGCGAGCCGGTCGACGACGTCGAAGTCCTCCGGGCGGCCGTACCACTCGTCCTGGAGCGGGTCGGTCCCGGCACGCCGCGTTCGGCGCTCGCCCTCACGCGTACGCGTACCCGCGAGGAAGCCGCGGGCGAGCGGGCTCCACGGAATGACCCCGACGCCCTGGTCGATGCACTGCGGGATCATCTCCCGCTCCTCCTCGCGGTAGATCAGGTTGTAGTGGTTCTGCATCGAGACGAACTGCGTCCAGCCGTGACGCTCCGCGACATGCTGGGCCTTGGCGAACTGCCACGCGTACATGCTGCTCGCGCCGATGTAGCGCGCCTTGCCGGACTTCACCACGTCGTGCAGCGCCTCCATCGTCTCCTCGATCGGGGTCTCGGAGTCCCAGCGATGGATCTGATAGAGGTCGACGTAGTCCAGCTCCAAGCGCTCTAGCGACGCGTCGATTGCCGCGAGGATGTGCTTGCGCGACAGACCGCGGCCGGTCGGGCCGGGCGTCATCGGAAAGTAGACCTTGGTCGCGAGGACGAGCTCGTCTCGGGTGATCAGCTTCCGCAGGAGCCGGCCGGTCGCGACCTCGCTCGCGCCCCGCGAGTACATGTCGGCCGTGTCGAAGAACGTGAACCCACCTTCGACGGCGCGGCGAACGATAGGCTCGGCCGCCGCTTCGTCGAGCATCCACGGCCGGTTGGCGTCGTTGCCGTAGCTCATCATCCCCAGGCCGAGACGCGAGACGTGCAGACCCGAGTTGCCAAGCCTGATCTGATCCATCAGGCCGCCTCGCGGTGGAGTGCGATCCCGGCCATCACCAGCGCGATCCCCGCAACCTCGAGCGCCGTCGGCAGCTGGCGGAGGACGATGATTCCGACCACGGTCGCCGTCGCCGGAAGCAGCGCGACGAAGAGTGCGTAGGTGGCCCGACCGAGCCGGGCCATCGCGAGTTGGTCGAAGACGTACGGGATGACCGACGATGACACGCCGACGCCGATGCCGGCGCCGATCGCGACCGGATCGCCGAGTGCATGGGCTGCGCTCGCCAATCCGATCGGGCAGACGAAGACGAAGGCGACCAGCATCGCCGCCGCGAGGCCGTCCACCCCGCCCATCGCCGAGCGACGCGCCACCCGGTGCGCGAGCACGATGTAGGCGGCGAAAAGCGCCGCGTTGGCGAATGCGAAGGCGACGCCGATCGGCTGGCCGGCGAAGCGAACGTGCGTCAGCAGGTAGACGCCGAGCACCGCCGCGAGGACAGCGGCGAAGTTACGGGAGGTCCGCGCGCCGATCACCGCCAGCGCGATCGGTCCGATGAACTCAATCGCGGCCACCGTCGCGAGCGGCAAGCGATCGATCGAGATGTAGAAGCAGGCGTTCATGGTGGCGAAGACCGCGCCGAGCGACACGATCAGCAGTCGCCCCTGACGGTCGAGCGCCACGAACTTGCGCCAGGGGCGGCGCCAGAGGGCGAAGACGAGCGCCGCCGATGCGATCCGCAGCCAGGCGACGCCGAGCACGTCGACACGCGCGAAGAGCAGGACCGCGAAGGACGGGCCGAGGTAGTGGAAGATCGCGCTGCCGACGAAGTAGGCGTGCGGTGGCACTGCGTCGATTCGCGCGGTCAGCGGCACCGGTGCGGTAGCGGCTTCGGCGATCACCAAATTGTCGCCAGGACCGCCCGAGATGGACATAGCGGATCGAAGGCACTAGAGTCGTTTGACGCAAGAAAGGACGGAGCTGTGCGCATGATTGCCGACAATCTTCGGAAGTTAGACTCGACCGACCGTAAGATCATCGGTGAGCTCACGAGCGACGGCCGCGTCTCTCTCGCCGAGCTCGGCCGGCGCGTGAACCTGTCCTCACCGGCGGTTGCCGAGCGCGTCCAGCGTCTCGAGCGCGCCGGAGTGATCACCGGCTACCGCGCCGAGATCGATCCCCGCGCTCTCGGCTACCAGCTGACGGCGATCGTCCGCATCAAGCCGGGTCCGGGGCAGCTACAGCGGATTCCGGAGCTTGCGCTCGAGATCCCGGAGGTCGGCGAATGCCATCGCATCACCGGCGAGGACTGCTTCTACCTCAAGGTTCACCTGCGCTCGATCGACGAGCTGAGTCTCGTCCTCGACCGCTTCCTCGCTTACGGCGAGACCACGACCTCCTTGATCAACGCCTCGCCCATCCCGCGGCGCGACCCGCCGCTCGACGGCGACGAGTAGCGTCGCTACTACTCTGCCCACATGAAGCTCGCCGCTGAGATCGTCGTAGTTGTAGTCGTCTTTGCGGTGCCGCTGGTCGTCGTTGGCGTGGTCTTCGTCTGGGGAGCGCGCAAGGACGGCGAAGCGGACCGGGCCATGCAGCGCCGACTCGGGATCCGCCGCCGGACGAGGCTCGGGCGGTGAGCGAGACCGAAAGCGAGCTGTTCGACGCTTACGAGCGGTTCGAGGCGTACGCGCGAGAAGCGCTCGACGCACTTCCACGCGACCTGCGCGAGCAGATGTCGAACGTGGAGATCGTCGTCGAGGAAGAGCCCCCCGGCGGGCGGCCACTGCTCGGGCTCTACCAGGGGGTCCCGCTGACGAGGCGCGGCAGCTTCTACGGCGGCGTGCTGCCGGACAAGATCACGATCTATCGGGGCCCCCTCGAGCGCCACTACGGTCGAGACCCGGAGACGCTGCGCCGGCAGGTAAGACGGGTGGTGCTGCACGAGATTGCGCACCACTTCGGGATCAGCGACGAGCGCCTGATCGAGATCGACCGTTACTGACGCATCGGCGTCTTGACACTCTTGACGCTTGGCCGACTGCACAGTCAGCGGGGCGAGGAAGTTCGGGATGACCGGCGCGATCCATACGCAGCCCGACTACGCGCTGCCACAAGCCTGGGCAGCAGCATTGGCGGTTTCTGGCTTCGGCGGCATCCGCTACCGGCTCGGCCACGATCCGGCGCAGAAGGAGCTCGGCGTCGCTCTGTTCGGCGCCGCGGGAGAGCAGGCGCTGCCGGTTCGCAGCACCGAAGCGGTTCCGGCCGATGTGATCGAAGCTGCGCGCCGGCAGTTCGGACTTGTAGTGGCGCCGACGCCGGCCTAATTACGATCGCTCGATGCGGTCACGGCCGAATAGGCTCGAACGACTTCCCGAGCAGTACTTCGGGGCACTGCTCGCCCGCGTTTCCTCAGCGGCGGCGCTCGAAGGCGAGCCGATCGTCGACCTCGGCCGCGGAAACCCCGAGACCGGACCGCCGCAGCACGTCGTCGACACGCTCGCCGAGACGGCGAACCGACCGACAGCGCACGGCTACGCGCCGTTCCGCGGGCTCCCGGAGCTCCGCGCCGCGATCGCGGAGCGGTACCGGAGCGTCTACGGCGTCGAGCTCGATCCAGACAGCGAAGTTGCGGTGGTTCCGGGCACGAAGACGGCGATCGTCGAGCTCTCGCTGACGCTCGCGGAGCGCGGCTCGACCGTCGTGCTGCCCGATCCCTGGTACCCGGACTATCCTTCGGGGCCAGCCCTCGCAGGCGCCGAGCTAGCGACGGTGCCGCTCGATTCAGCCGCCGACTGGCAGCCGGACTTTGCGCGCGCGCCGCGCGAGGGGGTTGCCGCGCTCTATCTCAACTATCCATCCAACCCGTGCGCGGCCGTCGTCCGCGAGGGAACCTTCGAGCGGGCGATCGAGTACGCGCACGAGACCGACGCCGCCGTCGTTCACGACTTCGCCTACGCCGACCTGCTCTTCGACGGCCGCCGGCCGCGGAGCTTCCTCGCGACGGCAGGGGCGAAGGACGTCGGCGTCGAGATGTTCTCGATGTCGAAGTCCTACGGAATGGCCGGCTGGCGACTCGGGTTCGTGCTCGGCAACGCGGAGATCGTCGAGCGGATCAACCTGCTCAACGACCACTGCCGTGTCGGCGTCTTCCGCCCGGTCCAGGAGGCCGGCATCGCCGCGCTGACCGGTCCGCAGGACTCCGTCGCCGAGCGCGCCGCGGTCTACGAGCGTCGCCGCGACCGCGTGCTCGAGGTCGTGGACGCCGTTTCCGAGGGCACGTTTTACGTCTGGTTCAAGCTGCCGGAGGAGCTGACCGCGGAGCGGCTGCTGACCGACCATCGCCTCGCGCTCGCGCCGGGCGAAGGCTTCGGCCCAAGTGGCGCCGGCTGGGCGCGAATTTCGCTCGCGGTCTCGGACGAGACGCTCGAAGTAGGGCTGGCGCGGCTGCAGGCAGCGCTCTAGGTCGTCACGCAACGGGTATCAGCACATCGACCTCGTCCCGCCGGCGGTAGAACTCGATGCTCGGTCGGCTGTTGTCCGGATCAGTCTGCTCCACCAGCGCCTCGAAGGCCGGACGGATCTGGTCGTAGAGCTCCGGCGGCTCGCCGTGCAGGCGCGCTCGCAGATACCGGCCGCCCGGGAGCGTGGTCGCCTCGAGGCCGAACGCCGCGGGATCGTCGTCGTCGCGCAGCTGAACGCAGGCGAAGTAGTCGGACGCAGACGTGTCGACGGCGGCGAAGAACTTGCGGCCGCGCAATGGCACGATCTCTTCAAGCCGTTCCCACGCGCTCCGGATCGCGAGCAGATCATCCGTCGTGCGGATGCCCATCACGAGCGTCTCCTCGCGGTCGACGACGTCCGTGTGCATTCCGGTCACTCGGGGCTGAGGCTGACGGCTCCATCCTCGCGCAGTGTCCAGTGCGGGTTGTGCGCGATCTCCCAGGCATGGCCTTCGGGATCGATGAACACGCCCGAGTATCCGCCCCAGAAGGTCTCCGCGCCGCGGCGCGCGATCCGTGCGCCAGCGGCTTCGGCTTCGGCGATCACGGCGTCAACCTCGGCCGGCGAGCGAGCGTTGTAGGCGAGCGTGATACCTCCCCAGCCGCCGCTGTCCTCGACGACCGTGTCCTCGGCCAGCTGGTCGCGGCCCCAGAGCGCCACGATCATGCAGCCCGCCTGGAAGAAGACGACATCGTCGGCCGGCGCGGCTCCCGAGGCCCAGCCGAGGGCCTCGTAGAACCGCTTCGCGCGAGGCAGGTCGCGGACGCCGAGGGTGACCAGGCTCAGCCGCTGCTCCATGGCGGTATTTCTAACGTGCGACGAACTTGCGCGCTTCGCGCATGTATGCGGCGCACGCGGTTTCGTCGGCCGGGCTGAGGCCGACCCATTCCTTCATCGGCCTCCCCTTGCCGGCGTCGAAGACGCTGCCCTCGCCGCTTGCGATCAGCTCGGTGACGCGATCCGCCGGGAGCTTGACCACGAGCTGACCGCGAGTGACGAAGGCGAAGAACTTCCCGGCTGCCGGATCCCTGAGCCCGCTCGCCGAGAGCATCCTCCCGCGCTCGACGCCGCGCAGGCGCTTAGCGGCGCGGTCGAAGATCGTCTCGACGTCAGTACTCGTCATGGCGGCGCACCCAGAACGGGCCTCGACCGTCTTCGTCGCGGCCCTTCGGGACAAGGTCGAGGTAGTTGTAGGCGGTGTTGACGAGGTCGATGCCGCGCGCGTACGTCGAGTAGGTGTGGAACACGTTCCCGCTCTCGTCCTTGGCGAACACGCTGGCGCCCTCGCGATCCGGGTTCCTCGGAACCAGCGTCTCGTAGTTGAAGACGGTCTCGTCTTGCTGCTCCGGCCTGAACGAGACGCCGTAGTCGTAGTTGAAGTCGTTCTCGAACGACGAAACCCACTTGAAGTCCCAGCCCATCCGCTCCTTGTACGGCGCGATCTTCGCGAAGGGCGCGCGCGAGATCGCGATCATGGTCACGTCGCGGGCCTGCAGGTGGAGAACGAGCGGCTCGAAATTGTCGGCCCAGAACGAGCAGACCGGGCAGCCGACGTCGTCCTCCGGGTCGAACATGAAGTGGTAGACGAGCAGCTGGCTGCGACCGTCGAAGAGCTCCGCCAACGTCTCCTTCCCGCCCGGGCCGTCGAAGACGTACTCCTGCTCGACCGCCTCCCACGGCAGGGCCTGCCGACGCTTCGTCAGCTCGTCGCGCGCACGGGTGAACTCCTTCTCCTTCGTGAGGAGCTCCTTGCGAGCTTCGATCCACTCGTCGTGGCCGACGACGTTCACATGCCCTCCGGCCCGCGATCCTCGCCGGGGTCGTCGCCGCGGCCCGCGATGACCAGCCGACCGAGGTAGTGGTCCCAGCCGTGCGCGTGCGACTGCGCCGCCTCGGCGCCGGGCAGGCCGAAATGACGGAACTTCAACGTCGTCCCATCGCCGCTCGGCTCGAGCAGAATCTCGATCGTGCTCGCCCCCGGCGGCACCGGATTCTCCTGGTCGCCTTCGGCCTCCCAGCCGAACGTGTGGACGAGGCGGCGCGGCGGCTCGAGCTCGACGAACTCGCCACTCGCGATGTGCCCCTGAATCACGTCGACGCGGTACTGGCCGCCGGGCCGCGGATCGAGCCAGGCTCGGCTCCCGAACCAGCGCGACAGCTTCTCCGGGTCGACCAGGAACTCCCAAACCGTCTCCGGGCTCGCGTCGATTGCGAGCTCTCGCTCGACCGTCGTCTCAGTCGTCGTTTCCACGCTTCTTCTCCTCCTTTTCTGCCTCGCGCTTGAGTGCGCCGAGGCGTTCGTCCCAGAACTCCTCCAGGAACTCCTTCAGCTCGGCGAGCCCTTCCGGGCGGGCCCGGTAGAGCCGCCTTGTTCCGTTGCGTCGCTCGCTCACGAGCCCCGCCTCCTTGAGGACGGTCAGATGCTGCGAGACCGCCGGCCTCGTCACGTCGAAATGCGCGGCGATCTCGCCCGCCGAGAGCTCGCCCTCGCGGACGAGCGTCAGGATCGCGCGCCGGCGCGGGCCTGCGATCGCCTTGAGGGCTGCTTCCACGACTCGGTAGTTAAGCAGAAGCTAACGTAAGCCGCAACTTAATCTTGCGATTACACGTTCACTTCCGTAAGTTCGGCGCGTGCACGAGGCGAAAGCGCCGTTTCCGGTCGACGGAGACACTGCCGAGACCTGGTACCGAATCGACGGCGATCTGCGGCCGGACGACCCGGACGCGCCCGCACCACTCGTCGTCCTGCACGGCGGGCCAGGCGCCACCCACCACTACCTGCTGACGCTGACGGATCTCGCCGACAGCCGAGCAGTCGTCTTCTACGACCAGATCGGGAACGGTCGCTCGACGCAC
>WNGI01003879.1_pt1 | contig 13284 bp, 8 predicted proteins | sample 5400621 | NCBI WGS metagenome assembly WNGI01 (sample SAMN13153374, study PRJNA577476) | soil metagenome | isolation source: 20 cm soil or saprolite under Garry oak tree replicate 1 | place: USA:California | collected 2016-06-15
CGGAAATCGCCGTGTGCCTCCGCCGGTGAACGAGCCGATCAAGAGCTACACGCCCGGGACTCCCGAGCGGGCTGCACTGAAGGAGCGCCTCCGCTCGATGGCGAACGAGAGAGCGGACATCCCTCTCATCATCGGAGGGAAAGAAGTTCACACCGGCGAGCTTGCACAAACGGTCATGCCCCACAACCATCGCCACGTGCTCGCCCAGTGGCACCGCGCCAGCGCGGCGAGCATCGACGAAGCCATTCTCGCCGCTCAGCAAGCGGCTCGCGACTGGGCGAACTGGGCGTGGGAAGATCGGGCGGCCGTATTCCTAAAGGCGGCCGAGCTACTGGCGACGACGTGGAGGGCAACCCTCAACGCCGCCACCATGCTCGGCCAATCGAAGACCGCGTTCCAGGCCGAGATCGATGCCGCATGCGAGCTCATCGACTTCTGGAGATTCAACCCGCACTACGCGCAGAGTCTCTACGACGAGCAGCCGCTGAGCGACCGCACGATGTGGAATCAGCTCGACTACCGGCCGCTCGAGGGATTCGTGTACGCGGTGACGCCGTTCAATTTCACTTCGATCGCCGGAAACCTTCCCACCGCGCCGGCATTGATGGGGAACACCGTCATCTGGAAGCCGGCGTCGAGCGCGATGCTGAGCGCGTATTACATCATGAAGCTGCTCGAGGAAGCGGGCCTTCCGCCGGGAGTGATCAATTTCGTGCCCGGCGATCCCGGCCTCATCTCGGACAAGCTTCTCGCGCATCGCGATCTGGCCGGCGTGCATTTCACCGGAAGCACGGCGGTCTTCAACAACATGTGGAAGACCATCGGCGCGAGCATGTCGCGATACAAGTCGTATCCGCGCATCGTCGGTGAGACCGGCGGCAAGGACTTCATCGTCGCGCACTCATCCGCTGACCCTGTGGCTCTCTCGGTTGCGATCGCACGGGGAGGATTCGAGTACCAGGGGCAGAAGTGCTCGGCCGCGAGCAGAGTTTACATCCCGGAATCCATCTGGCCCGAGGTGCGCGATCGCACAGTCGCGATCATGCAGGACATCCGCATGGGCGATGTCGCCGACTTCCGGAACTTCATGGGCGCTGTCATCGACAAGAAGGCGTTCACGAAGATCGGGGAGTATCTCGAGCACGGACAGCAGAATGCGAACGTCATCGCCGGCGGCGTCGCGCGTGGAGAGGACGGGTATTTCATCGAGCCGACGCTGATCGAAACGAAGGATCCGGGCTATCGCCTCCTCTGTGAGGAGATCTTCGGCCCCGTCGTAACCGCGCACGTCTATCCCGATGGAAAGTGGGAGGAAACGCTCCGCATCATCGACCAGACCTCACCCTACGCGCTCACGGGCGCGGTGTTCAGCACGGACCGCCAGGCGATCCGCGAGGCAGCGCTCGCCCTCCGCAACGCGGCCGGCAATTTCTACGTCAACGACAAGCCGACCGGAGCGGTCGTGGGACAGCAGCCGTTCGGGGGAGCTCGCGGCTCGGGTACCAACGACAAGGCCGGGTCGAAGCTCAATCTCGTGCGCTGGATCAGCCCGCGCGCCATCAAGGAGACCTTTTCTCCGCCGACCGATTATCGCTATCCGTTCATGGCCGAGGAGTAAGCCGGGTTCGAGACGCTCGCAGGTTTCGTTAGGCGAAGATCTCGGCGCCGGTCAGTCGGGAGGGTGTCCTCTCCGGCGCTACGCTCGCTTGGTCGGAGCCCCTAAGTGCGCTCCTTCGCTCCGCTCAGTCGCGGGTCTCCTCCTCGCGCTCGCTTTGCAAAGCGCCTACGAGGACACCCTCCCTCCTTCCCTGACCGAGTTCGTCCGAACGAGTGAGCAGCGATCTCGCCGCGGACTTGGAGAAGCACGTGCGCGCTCACCCGAACGCCGAGCTGCACCCTCTCGCGCGCGCGCAGTTACAGATCTATGCGGGAGAGGCGTGGTGTCCTCGTAGGCGGCGTCTCGCGTAGCAAGAGACTCGCGCGCGTAGTTGTAGTTTGCGCGCGAGGCTCGCAGCGTGTAAGCGAGTAGCCGCCGAAGAGGATACCGCGCCTCGACCCAAACCGAGATGTAAGCGAACGCGAAGCTAGAACCGCGCCTCGACGTAGAGGTTGGCGCGCACGGATTTCTCCGGATAAATCCCCTTGGCGAGATCGATGCGAATGAGACCGTCCATGAACGACGCACCTACTCCAGCGCCGCTCAGCGGACGACCGGGATGTGAGAAGTTCGTGCGAGAACCAGCCCAGCCGAGATCTCCGAACACGATCTTACGAATCCCCACCGAGCTCGTGCCGAGCTCGAGGCTTGACATCCAGAACGCATCTCCAATCGCGGCGCCCGCTCTCTGACCGCGCACGGTCTGCACGCCGCCAAGGAAGAACTGCTTCTGAATTGGAAGCTGTCCACCCGATGTGCCGGCGCCCAATGTGAGCGCACCGTCGAGAGCGCGTCCAAGACCGCGCGAGAGAGTGGTCTGCAGCGAGCCACGCGAATAGTCGAACGTCCCGGCTGCGCCTTCGAGCTTCACATCCGTCAAAGCGCGGAATCCGTGCGGATCGAGTCCGTACGAGGAATGGTGCGCGACGGCGAGCCCAACGATCGAGCCGTTCACCGCATTGATGTTGGTCAGATCGCCCTTTACGCCCCCGGGATGTGACACCGAAAATTCTGTGTGCACGGTTGCTTCGAAATGCCGTTCGGCGAAGAGCCGCCAGTTGTTGAAGATGCCCTGATCCTTTTCTCCCTTCAGCTCCGCGCCCCACGTCCTGTAGTAGAACCCTTCATCGCGGCCGAAAAAGAGGGCTGAAACGGAGCTGCTGAATCCGAGCGGATCCCCCCAGTCATTGGACGCGACCAGTCTGCGGTAAACACCGACACCAATCGTCCGCCGACCATCGGTGCGATCGACAAACAACTCTCCGTTCGGGGACAGATCGGCGACTCCGAGCCTGAGCAGCGCATGAGCGCTATAGCCTCTGCCCAGCACCTGATCGGCCGCCACCGCGGTAGACAATCCCTCGATGCGGTTGAAGCGCGTGTACGGCAGTCCGTACGAGAGAGTCGGGTGCTGCGGCGAGAATTCGGGCTGCGCGCCGAGTGTCAGAGCCTCTGACACCAGGGCATCCCGCTCCGCGGTGCCGAAGACGGCCTCACCATCGTCATAGATCGATTTCGGCAGTTCACTCGAGTGGGCAAGCGCAACCGTGTCACACGGAGTCCGCACCAGAATCAGAAGACCTTCGTCTGATCTGTTCTGCCTGCGAGTCCGCTCCGTTCCGGTCTGGCACTCGGTGCGCCGCCGCTCTCTTCGAGCCGCACGCGACACCGAATCACGCGCGGTGTCGGCAGAGGCAATCGTGATCTCGGGCACTGGCTCGGCCCCGTTGACGCTGGTGTACGTGTAACGCTGCTCGAGCTTGAAGGGGATGTGCATGAAGCTCACCTGCGCGTCACCCTCGACGGTTTGCGAGCGTGGAAGCCAGAAGCGTCCCTCGTGGAGGCCGTACTCGACCGTTATCGCGCTGACCATTCCCTTCATTGGGGTGATCATCGGCTTCACCCAGCGCGGAATGTCGTCTTCAGGAGTGTTGGTTTCTTCGTTCGCCTCCTTCGCGACAGCCATGATGTCCATCTCTTGCGCCATCCGATAAACCGCCCGCACCAGATGCGCAGTCGAGGCGTCGAACCACAGAGATCCAACCGCGACGTTCCACTTCGGCTCCCGCGGGCGGATGAGGAGCTCGCGCAGCTGCAGCCGCTCGCCGCCCGGAAGCTGGAAGGTCACGGAGTCTCCCGAGGCGTAGGTGTAATACGCTTCGGCGCCATTGGCGAGCGGGTGGATCATTTCGTTCTCGCTGACATCCGCCTTCGCGAGTCCGGACCCGATCCACAGCGTTTCGCGTCCCGGATAGTACGGGATGTCTCCGGCCGAGCCGAGGTCGATATTTCCGTGTCCGACACCATCGAGCATTGGAAAGGCGCTTCGCTGGCCCTTCACGTCGATGACTGCACCACGCCCGCGCTGCCAAACGACGTGGGTGGCGCGTTCACTTCGCATGAGAAGCCGATCGCGCCCGATCCGCTTGAATCCCATTCCCACCGACATGCGCTCGTACGCGTTGGCGTCGTAGCCCGTGAGCGTCGAATCCTGGGTGAGCCTCGCCGCACGCGCTCGAAGCAGCAAGTCTCTCGCGCGCGCATCCCTGAACGCGGAAGCGAGAATCACGGGCGTGATCGGCGGGCGCTTCGCCAGACGAATTGCTTTCCGCACCGAATCACGGGTACGCGCCTTCGCCATTATCGAATCACGGCGCTCCTCTCGACGCACCATGATGGAATCGTTCTTTGCTTTCGCTGCGCTGTCCTTCTTGTCGCTCCCGATCTGGAGCGAGACCGTCGACTGGGCGAACACGACGGCGGCAACGAGAGCCAGCATCTACTCTACCTTGGGATGTTGAAGGAAAAGCCGAGCTGCCAGAGTACCAGGTCGGTCTTGCTGTTGCGCGGATGCAGGGTGATGCTACCGTCCGGATTGTCGGTGATGTCGCCCCTGTTGAGATAGGTGGCGCGCCCGCCGTAGTAGTATCTCGCTCCGAGATTGAACGCGCCGCTCTCTCCGAACGGAATCAGGATACCGCCGCCGAAGATCCAGGCATGCGAGCCATCGCTGGAATTGTTTTGCGATGCATACTCATACCCGGTGCCCGGATCCTTCAGAGTGGTGTTGGTGGAAAACATCGTGTAGGCAATCGCCGCGTTGGCGTACGGGCGGAACGGACCGTCGGGGATCATGATCTGTGGTCCGAATGCTCCCCACGCGATGCCGTTGGTCGTTTCCATGTCGAGCGAAACTCGGCCGGTGACGCCGAAGAAAGACGCATCCAGACGCTCTCTTCCGTACTGCACTCCACCACCATCAGCGCGAAGATTCAGGTATCCACGGTAGTCGAGCTTGAACAAGCCATTGAGATCGAAGCCCCAACCGCGGCCGACGTTGCTGGCGAATTCTCCCTTCGGCTGTGACATCACCCCATTCCCACCAACGGTGAAGCGTGACGGACCGGACTTTGAGCTTGGAAGCACTTGCGCCTGAAGACTTGTGGCCAATACGAAAATGAAAGCAGTGCTCAGTACCGACACGGCTTTGAACCGCATAGCTTCTCCCTCTGGTTTGGTACAGCGCTCGCTGGGACGACTGGAGTCCTTTGCGAGCGCCATATCATTTTACGCTAACACGTTATCGCAGGTTTCAGACACGGGCAAACGCGTCATTGCCCTCTGCTTGTTACACTCCTCGCCGTCCAATGGTGACAGTCTCGCAAAATTCAACTCCCGCACTCCGAGTCCAGGGACTCCGGAAGGCCTACGACGATGTCGTCGCCGTGGACGGTCTCGACCTTCAGGTCGATAGTGGCGAATGCTTCGGGCTACTCGGGCCGAATGGAGCAGGGAAGACAACGACGATGGAGATTTGCGAAGGACTTCTCCCCGCCGATGCCGGGAGTGTCGAAGTCCTCGGCCGACGCTGGGAGTCCGATGCACGCAACCTGCGCGAGCTGCTCGGCATCCAGCTTCAGGATACCCAGTTGTCGGAGAAGCTCACAGTTGACGAGACGCTCACTCTGTTTCAGAGCTTCTATCGCGACGCGATCGATGTGGCAGTGGTCATCGACAAGGTCGAGCTGGGCGAGAAGCGCTTTTCGCGAGTAGGATCGTTATCGGGTGGTCAGAAGCAGCGATTGGCTGTCGCCTGCGCTCTGGTCGGAAACCCACAGCTTCTTTTCCTCGACGAGCCGACGACTGGCCTCGACCCGCAATCCCGCCGTCAGATGTGGGAGCTGATCTCCAGATTCCAGGCGGAAGGCAGGACGATCGTCATCACGACACATTACATGGAAGAGGCCGAGCGTCTCTGCGACCGCGTCGCAATCGTGGATCATGGGAGAATCATTGCGCTCGGATCCCCGCGTGAACTCGTCGAGTCGGTCGACGTGTCGCACCTTCCGCCCCCGGAGCCGCGGAAGACCTCGGCGACTCTCGAGGATGTCTTTGTCTCTCTCACCGGCCGGACACTACGCGATGAGTGAGCGAATTCCCTTCCCGCTCGACACTGATGCGCGCGCCAACTTGAGGCCGTTGAAGCGAAAGGGCTTCATGAACAGCTCGATGGTTCAGCTCACGCTGGTTCGCTTCCGCGAGTTCATCCGCGAGCCGGAGGCTGTGTTCTGGACCTTCGTCTTTCCGATTCTGCTGGCGGCGGGACTTGGCATCGCGTTCAGGCAGCGCGGACCCGACAAGGTGCAGATCGGCGTTGTAGCTAATGTGTCGGGCGCAGCGGCCGTCGTTGAAGCGCTCCGGAAGGATTCGACGCTGGTGGTCGAGGCATACGACGATAGCGCCGCCGCTCGAGCACTCCGCACCGGTAAGATTGCGGTACTGGTGGTTCCTGGATCAGCCGCAGACAGCGTTCATTACGTGTACGATCGAGGCCGGAGCGATGCGGTGAACGCGCGCGTTCTGGTCGATCGCGCCGTTCAGTCCGGCGCCGGCAGAGTGGATCCGGTCCGCGCCAGCGACACCTACGTAACCGAAGCCGGATCCCGCTACATCGACTTCCTGATTCCCGGTCTGCTCGGCATGAATCTGATGGGGAGCAGCATCTGGGGACTCGGATTCGCGATCGTGACTGCGCGAAGCAAGAAGCTCCTCAAGCGGCTCATGGCGACGCCGATGTCGCGTGCCCAGTATCTGTTGTCGTTTCTGTGTTCGCGGCTGGTCTTTCTCATCCTCGAAGTGGCGACGCTGGTTGGATTCGGCCATTGGGCCTTCGGCGTTCCGCTCAGAGGGTCGGTGATCACGCTGTTCCTGATCTGCCTCCTTGCAGCGGTCTCGTTCGGAGGACTCGGACTTCTCACCGCATCCCGCGCGCGCACGACGGAAGCAGTCTCCGGAATCATGAACTTTATAATGCTTCCGATGTGGATCTTCTCGGGAGTGTTCTTCTCTTCGTCAAACTTCCCGCAGATGGTGCAGCCGTTCATCAAGCTGCTGCCCCTCACGGCGGTAAACGATTCGCTGCGTGCCAACATGCTCGAGGGTGCGTCGCTCGCCGCTCTGAGTCCACAGCTGCTGGTGATTCTCGTTTGGGGACTTCTGTCGTTCTTCGCCGCGCTCAAGCTGTTCCGCTGGCGGTGACGATGTGAGCAAGCCGCTACAACCTGCTTCCGAGAAAGTTCTAACAGTCAACGACTCACTCTCGATTCCGCGCGGCGAGCTCGACGTTAGGGTCTCGAGATCGTCGGGGGCCGGCGGTCAGCACGTGAACAAGACATCCTCACGCGTGGAGATTTTCTGGAACATTCCAGGGTCGCGTGCGCTCACTGAAGAACAGCGAGCACGATTGTTGGACAAGCTCTCTTCCAGGCTCACTACCGAAGGAAGCATTCGCGTGGTCGCGAGCGACATGCGGAGTCAGAGCCGCAACCGCGATCTCGCCGAGGAGCGTCTGTCGGAGCTCGTCCGCCGCTCGCTGATGGTTCCGCGCAAGCGGAAGGCGACCAAGCCAACGAGGGCGGCCAAAGAAGCGAGGCTCGAATCGAAGAGGCTGCACTCGAATAAAAAGCGCGCTCGAACGGACAAATCATTCGAGTGAGAGACAATCCCGCCTCACGCGCGCAGATCATTGCTGCGTTCGCGTCCATCTACCTGGTTTGGGGATCCACCTATCTCGCGATCAGATACGCCATCGAGACGATTCCACCATTCATGATGGGAGGAATTCGTTTTCTCGTCTCTGGCGCGATGCTGTACGCGTGGGCTCGATACCGCGGCGCGCCGAAGCCGACGCGACTGCACTGGAGGAACGGAGTAATCGCCGGCGGCTTTCTCCTGCTCGGTGGAAACGGAGCAGTCGTGTGGGCGGAGCAGTTCGTTCCCTCGGGACTTACAGCACTTCTTGTTTCGATCCTTCCCTTCTGGCTCGTGATCATCGAATGGTTGAGACCACCACACCGGCGGCCTAGCACCGTCGTCGTCGTCGGACTGGTGCTCGGCTTCATCGGAATCGTCGTGCTCGTCGGGCCGGGCAACGTCGGGGGTCACGGCGACATCCGTCCGCTGGGAGCGTTGGTGCTGATACTCGGATCGCTCTCGTGGGCGATCGGCTCGTTCTGGTCTCGCGATGCAGAGCTTCCCAGATCGGGACTGCTCACGACCGGACTGGAGATGTTAGGCGGTGGGGCGCTCCTTCTGATCGTGGGAGCGGTAAGCGGAGAGCTCTCTCGCTTGGACATACATCATGTCTCAAGAGCATCCACGATTGGCCTGCTCTATCTGATCACGTTCGGGTCGCTCCTGGGCTTCACGTCTTACATCTGGCTGCTCGACAAGGTGTCGCCGGCGAGACTCGGAACTTACGCCTACGTGAACCCGGTCGTCGCAGTACTGCTAGGATGGGGGATCGCTGGCGAAAAACTGTCAATCCGTACCGGTGTCGCCGCAGCGATTGTGATCTGTGCGGTGGCCTTGATTACGACTGCGCGGAGTTCGACAGCGGCCCAGACTGGCTAGCGAATACGCTCCCACGGCCGATCGGTGTGAGGCCAGGGAACGAGATCCCGATGGAACAGATGCGCGAGTAATTCCACTCCCTCTACTACTCGCGGTCCAGGCCGAGCGAAATATGCGTTAGCATCTACAGCGTAAACTTCCGCGTCTGAGATCCGTGGCATTTGGCGCGCGAGATCGGCGGCACGCTCAAGTCGGTAGCCACAAGGCGATACGATTATCAGCTCGGGCTGAGCCCTGACGACATCGTCCCAGTCCATTCGCACCGAATCTTTACCCGGCCGTCCGAGCGGATCATGACCGCCGGCAAGTGAGATCATCTCGGGCACCCAGTGGCCGCCACAGAAGAGCGGCTCGGTCCATTCCAGAAAAACGACTCGCCGAGCTGGAGCACGCGCCACCGCTGCACGCACTGCCGCCAATCGCTCCTCGTGGTCGCGCACGAGTAACTCGGCTTGGCGTGTCCGGCCGATCGCGTTGCCTACCGCAAGAATGTTCTCGACAATCTCAGCAATGCTTCGCGGAGTGAGGAACAACACTTCGGGGCGCAGGTCGAACTTCATCACCGCACGAGTCAACTCGTCCCCCGACGGTGCGCAGACGCGACAGAGATTTTGCGTCAGGATGACGTCGGGCTTCAGACTCCGGAGGAGAACCTCATCGATCTTGTAGAGTGTGTCGCCGCTATCCATTCGCTGCGCAACGGCAAGATCGATCGCGCGTGGCGATGCGTCGTCGAGATCGAGCGCCGGCCGGCTCACGATCGGCAGGCTGGTAACCGATGGGGGATAGTCGCACTCGTGTGACCTGCCTACGAGCTCGTCCCCTGCTCCGAGGGCATACACCATCTCGGTGCCCGCGGGCAGGAACGAAACGATCCGATTCATCGCTAATCCGGTCAGGCGAGCTTTTCCAACGCCTCTCCACTCGCCGTAGTCCGGGCCGCTCGCGGGATCGGGTGTTCAGCAGTCCGAGGCTTGTACACGCCGAACTTGCGGAATACCCATTCTCTCCACTCGTCGAGGATCTCGTAGAACGTTGGGATCACGACGAGGGTCAGCAGCGTCGACGTAATCACGCCACCGATCACGGCGCGGCCGAGCGGCGCACGAAACTCGGCGCCTTCGCCAATTCCCAGCGCGACCGGGATCATGCCGGCGATCAGCGCCAGAGTCGTCATCAGGATCGGACGCAAGCGAATCGCGCCAGCCTGAATCAGGGCTTCGCGCCGGCTTAACCCGTCCTTTTCACGCGCCCACTTGGCGAAGTCGATCAGAAGAATTGCATTCTTCGCCACGATTCCCATCAACAGGATGACTCCGATCAGGCTCATGATGTTGATCGTCGTGCCGGTGAACATCAACGCCAGCATCACGCCGATCAGGGAGAGCGGCAGCGAGATCATGATGGCCAGCGGCTCGAGGAACGACCCGAACTGCATCACCAGAATGAGATACATCAGCATCACCGCAATGCCGAGCGCCGCGAAGATCCGCCCGAAGACCTCTGCCTGATCCTCGGATTCGCCGCCGGCCGTCATGCGAACGCCGGGTGGCATCGTGATCTTGGCAACGCGGGCGTTGATGTCCCTCATCACCTCGGTGAGCGGTCGCTCCGAGGTGTTGGCCTGAACGGTCACCACCAGGTCGCCATCGAGGTGCGTTATCTGCGCCGGACCGAGCGACTGCGTAACCGTTGCGATCTGACCGAGCGGCAGCGTGCGCGGCTGACCATCAGGACCCGTGACGACGAGCGGCAACTGCTCCAGGTCTGCTGCGCGCTGCCTCGCCTCGGGAGCAAGGCGCACGTTCACCTCACGCGTTTCGTCGCTGGGGTCGACCCAGTCGCCCGCCTTGATCCCGGCGAATGCCGGACGCAGCGCCTGCGCCACCTGGCCCACGGTGACGCCGAGCGTGCCAGCGAGACCACGATTGAGCTCGACGTTCAGCTCGGGCTTCTGTCCCTTGGTCGATAATCCGACATCGACCGCGCCCTTTACCTGCTTCACTTGCTCAGCGATCGCCTCCGCAGTAGCAGCTAGCTGTTGTGGAGAGCCGCCCCGCAGCTGAAGCTGTATCTGCTTCTGCGCCCCCTGAAAATCGTTGGTGAACACCGACATTGTCGCTCCGCCGATGTGTCCAACCTCCTGCCGCAACAGACGGCCGAAATCCTCGGCTCCAATGCTGCGGTCGGATTTGGGAACCATACGGACGTAGATATTCCCCGTGTTCACATCCCCGGTGCTTCCGCCGAGCGTTGTGAACGTAAACCTGACTTCCTTGTGCGCCCTGGCCAGGCGCGCGGCTTCTTCAGCTTTGATCCGCGTGTAGGCGAGGTTGGATCCAGGTGGAGTCTCGAGGGCGATGTTGACCTCGGACTGATCCTCGGTCCCAAAGAAGCTGGCGCCGACGAGCCCCACAGCTGGAAGGGCAAGCGCTCCGACAAAGGAGCCCACCGCGATCAGAACCATTGCCACCCGGTGATCGAGCGCCCAGGCCACCAGAGTCTTATATCTGATCGCCAATCGATTGAACCACGCATTGAACTTCTCGAGTGCGTGCGCGATTGGATTGCGCCGCTCACCCGCCTCGACCTGCGGATCGGCCCAGTATGCGGACAACATCGGGTCGAGCGAGAAGGACACGAGCAGCGACACCAGCACTGCCGCTGCAATTGTCAGCGCGAACGGTTTGAACCACTGCCCCGCCACTCCGTACATGAAACCGACCGGCACGAACACCGCGACGATGGAGAATGTCGTCGCCGCGACCGCAAGCCCGATCTCGTCGGTGCCCTCGTGCGACGCAGTCATGTGATCTTTGCCCATCTCGATGTGTCGCACGATGTTCTCGCGCACCACGATCGCGTCGTCGATCAGAATTCCGATCGCCAGCGAGAGACCGAGCAACGACATCGTGTTGAGCGTGAATCCGAACGCCCACACCGCGATGAAAGACGCCAGCACTGACACCGGCAGCGCCAGTCCGGTGATGACCGTCGATCTCCACGAGTTCAGGAAGACGAACACGACCAGCACCGTCAGCAACGCTCCGATCAGCAATGCCTCTTCGACGTTGCGCACCGACGCCTTCACGCGCTGACCAGCATCCTTCACGATGTCGATCTTTACCCCTGGCGGAAGCGTCTTCTGGATCTCTTCCGTCTTTGCGCGCACTTTGGCGCTGACGTCCGTAGTGCTGTAGCCCTTCGCCTTCACGATGTTGATGCCGACCGCTTCGACGCCGTTGTAAAGCGCCAGTGAGCGTTGCTCCTGCGTGCCGTCGATGGCGGTAGCGACCTGACCGAGTCTCACGATCTGCCCGCCTCGCTCGGCCACGACGAGGTTCATGAAATCCTGCGGACCCTCGAGGCGTCCCTGAAGACGAATCGTGCGCTCGTCGAGATTTCCGTTCACGCGTCCCACCGGCGCGGCGAGATTCTGCGACTGTAGCGCCTGCACGACCTGACCGACTCCGATGCCGGCCGCCTGCAGCGCCTGCGGGTTGAGCTGAATCGTCATTTCTCGCTTCACGCCACCAACCAGTTGAACCTGCGCGATGCCCGGAATTCCGCGCAGCTTGCTGGTGATGTCCGGATCAGCCAGTCGCGTGAGCTGTGCCGGAGACATCGCCTGCGATGCAAGCGTCATCGATACGATCGGCTGATCGGCGGGGTCGAATCGCTGGAGCACCGGCTCCTTCATCTCGACTGGTAGATCCGCGCGAATGCCGGAGATCGCATCGCGAATGTCCTGTGTCGCGACCTGCGGATCCTTTTCGAACAGGAAGAGGGTGATGATCTGAGCGTAGCCGTCCCCGGCCGTGCCGAAGATCTTGTCGACACCGGAGATTCCCTTGATCGCATCCTCGACCGGCTTGAGGATTTCCCGCTCCACACCCTCGGGACTGGCACCCGGATAGGGAATGAACGTCAAGACCACGGGTTGCTGAATGTCGGGGAACTCATCGACCTGCAATCTCCACAGCGCGAACAATCCGAAAACGACCAGCGCCACCATCGTGACGACGGTGATCATTGGACGCTTGATTGCAAAATCTGAAATGACCATATGTCAGCTCCCCTTACCGCTATTGGCGACCGGGCTCGCCACTGGTACCGAAACCCGCACCAATGTCCCCGGAGTGATTCCCTGCGCTGCGCCCAGAAGCAGCGTGTCGCCGGCCTGCAGACCCGAGAGAACCTCGATGCTCTCCGAGCTCTTGTCCGTCAGTCCCGTCCGGATCTGAACCTTTTCCACTTTTCCCTGCCGCAGGCGCATGACGAAAGGAGCACTCCCGCGCACATCGACGGCCGACGCCGGAACGACAAGTCCCATCTTTGTTGCCGTCGACAACCGTCCGGTCGCGAACAGCCCGCCGACGAGTGCGTGGCCCGCGTTCGGAATCGAGACGTAGATGCGCACCTGACGAGTCGTCGGATCAGCGGTTGGGTTGATGCGAGTTATGCGTCCTACAAATTGACGGCCGGGATAACCGCTGACCGTGAAAGTCACTGGAACGCCGATTCGGAGCTGCGCGAGCTGTTCAGCCGGCACCGACGCTTCGAGCCTCATGCTCGACGGATCGACGACTGTGAACAACGCGGAGCCCGGCTGAACGACATCGCCCGCGGAAACGGGCCGCTCGCTCACGACTCCGCTGAAAGGCGCCGTCACGGTCGTGCTGCGGTACGCTTTCTCTGCGCTCGCCAGTCTGGAA
>WNGI01003881.1_pt1 | contig 13283 bp, 13 predicted proteins | sample 5400621 | NCBI WGS metagenome assembly WNGI01 (sample SAMN13153374, study PRJNA577476) | soil metagenome | isolation source: 20 cm soil or saprolite under Garry oak tree replicate 1 | place: USA:California | collected 2016-06-15
CTCCCGGCTGGCCGCCCTCGACGTAGCCGGCGAAGAAGAGCAGGAGCTTCTCGATCGGCCACCCCCGCCAGACCATCGCCGCGGTCTCGCGGAACGACGGCACCATCCAGTCCGTCGGCCGGAGGGTGGAGACGCTGCCCAGCTGGGAGGCCTCCTGGCCCTTGATCGGCGCGAAGGTGCCGAGGCGGCCCTGGCGCTGGAGGCGCACCATCCGCTCGTCGAGGCGGCGTCCCAGGATCATCGCGCGGTAGAGCGCGCGGAGCTCGTCGGGCGAGAGCTTCGGCTCGAGGGCGGCGTCGAGGTGGCCCTCGCTGTCGAGAATCGACAGGTACTCGACCTGAAACCGCGGCTCGAGAACGGTTCTGGGCATCTGGCCGGCTCCGGCGCCCTCATTTTACCCCTGGCGGAGGATTCGCGGGTGGTGCGAAGATGCGCGCCACGGAGGAGCGGCGATGACTGCCCTGACGAGACGTCGTTTCACGGCCGGCGGCACGCTCACGCTCGCGGGCGCCGTGCTCGGCGCGCCCCGGCGGGCCTCGGCCCAGGCCGCGCCCGCCTCCGCGGGGCCGCCCGACCCGGCGCTCGTGGAGGACCTCGTCGCCGCCAACCGCATCCTCGCGGACCAGAACGTCCTCGACGGCTACGGCCACGTGAGCGCGCGTCACGACCGGGACGCGAGCCGCTACCTGATGTCGCGCTCGCTGGCCCCCGCGCTCGTCACCGCGGCCGACATCATGGAGTACGACCTCGACTCGAACCCGGTGGATGCGCGCGGGCGCGCCACGTTCATCGAGCGGTTCATCCACGGTGAAATCTACAAGGCGCGCGCGGACGTGCGGGCGGTGGTCCATTGCCACTCGCCGGCGATCATCCCGTTCGGCGTCACCGGCGTGCCGCTCCGGCCGCTCTACCACATGAGCGCGTTCATCTGGGAGGGCGTGCCGCTCTTCGACATCCGCGACGCGGCGGGCGGCATGACCGACATGCTCGTGCGCAGCCCGGCGCTCGGCCGGGCGCTCGCGCAGACGCTCGACCGCCGCACCGTGGCGCTCATGCGCGGCCACGGCGCGGTGATCGTCGGCCCATCGCTCCCGGTGGCGGTGTTCCGCAGCGTCTACCTCGAGACGAACGCGAGGCTCCAGGCGCAGGCCATGGCCCAGAGCGCGAACGTGCGCTACCTCGCGGAGGAGGAAGCGCGCCTTGCGGCGGCCTCGGTCGCCGGGACGCTCGGGCGGCCCTGGGAGCTCTGGAAGCGCAAGGCGCTGGGCAAATGAGGAGGACTCCATGAAGGCGATCCGCGTCCACAAGTTCGGCGGCCCCGACGTGCTCCAGCTCGACGAGGTGCCCGATCCGACGCCGGGACCGGGGCAGCTGGTGGTGCGCGTCCGCGCCGCCGGCGTGAACCCGGTGGACACGTACGTTCGCTCGGGGAGCTACGCGATGCTCCCGACGCTGCCGTACATCCCCGGCAACGACGCGGCCGGGGTCGTCGAGGCGGTTGGCGCCGGCGTGACCCGGTTCCAGAAGGGCGATCGCGTCTACGTCGTGCGCACGACCACGCAGCTCTGCGGCGCGTACGCGGAGCTGGCGCTCTGCGACGCGGCCATGGTCCATCCGCTGCCGGGCAATGTCTCGTTCTCCCAGGGCGCGGCGCTCAGCGTGCCCTACGGCACGGCGTATCGCGGCCTCCACCACAAGGCGCACGCGCGGCCGGGCGAGACCCTGCTGGTCCACGGCGCCTCCGGCGGTGTCGGCATCGCGGCGGTGCAGCTCGCGCGGGCGCACGGGATGACGGTGATCGGCACGGCGGGAAGCGAGCGCGGGCGCAAGCTCGTCCACGAGCACGGCGCCCACCACGTCCTCGACCACGCGACGCCCGATTACCTCCAGAGGCTGATGGGCCTGACGGACGGGCGCGGCGCCGACGTGATCCTCGAGATGCTCGCCAACGTCAACCTCCAGAAGGACCTCGACGTCGTCGCGCGCTTCGGGCGGATCGTGGTGATCGGCAACCGCGGGTCCATCGAGATCAACCCGCGCGGCACGATGGGCAAGGACGCGGCGATCCTCGGCCTGGCGCTCTGGAACGCGTCGCCGGAGGAGATGGCGTCGATCCACGCCGCCCTCGGCGCCGGGCTCGCGAACGGCACGCTCAGGCCCGTCGTCGGTCAGGAGCTGCCGCTGAAGGAGGCGGCGCGCGCCCAGGAGGCCGTGCTGAAGCCGGGAGCGTACGGGAAGATCGTCCTGATCCCCTGACGGGGACCGGCTACTTCTTGCCGGCCTGGGCCTTCTTCGCGGGCGCGGGCTCGCCGCGCTTGACCTTCGCGAGCGGCTTCTTCTCGGCGGCCTCGGCGGCGGCCGGCTGGGCGGCGACCTTCTTGGCGAGGCTCTGCTTGAGCGCCTCCATGAGATCGATCACCTGCGCGCGCTTGAGCTCGGGCCCGGCGGCGGCGACTTCCTTGCCCTCGACCTTCTGGTTCACGAGGTCGAGGACGCGCTGCCGGTACTCGTCCTGATACTGCTCGGGGCGGAAGGCGTCCTTGGAGAGGCCGTCGATGAGCTGGAGCGCAAGCTCGAGCTCGCCCTCCTTGATCTTCGCGGACTCGCCCTTGTCGATCTCGCCGAAGCTCCGGACCTCGTCGGCGAAGTACATGGTATGGAGCATGAGGCCACCCTGCGCGGGCCGGATCAGGACGAGGCTCTCCTTGCCGCGCATGACGAACTTCGCGAGCGCGACGCGATCATGCTTCGCCATCGCGTCGGCGAGGAGACGATACGCCTTCTCGCCGCCCTTGTCGGGGCCGAGGTAGTAGGTCTTCTCGAAGTAGATCGGGTCCACCGACTCGAGGGGGACGAACTCGGCGATGTCGATGACCTTCGAGGCCTCGCCCTCGAGCGCCTTCAGCTCCTCGTCGGTCACGCGCGCGTACTGGTCCTTGACGAACTCGTAGCCGCGGACGAGGGCCGAGCGCTCGACGACCTCGTTGCAGACCGGACAGAAGGTCTGTTGCTTGATGCGCGACCCACACTTGGCGTGCAGCAGGTTGAACGACACCGCCTGCGAGGAGGCGGCCGTGTAGAGTTTGATCGGGATGGAGACCAACCCGAACGAGACGGTGCCGGAGCCGATCGCATGCGGCGGCATCGATTGCACGATAGCACGAGGGTCCCTATGATGCGCGCAGGCTTGCCGAGGTCCCATGGATAGCGTTCCCACCGCGCCAGAGAGGCAACATGTCGGGGTCGCGACCGTCCTCGCGGCGCTCGCGCTCGGCGCCTTCGTCGTCTTCGTGTTCTGGGTCCACCACGGCGCCACGCGCGTGGAGCAGGTCGACGAGCCGGAGCGCGCGCTCGCGGCCGTCGTCGGCCGCACGCTCGATCTCGACGAGGGCGTCGACCGCGCGCCCGCGTGGGAGCGTCGGCTCTACACGGCGCTGCTCGGGGCGCGCGCCGACGACCTCGCGCAGGCGATCGGCTGGTACGAGGAGCTCGAGGCCTTCTCGCCGGATCCCACCGTGGACCTGCACCTGGCGATCCTCGAGGGCGAGGCGGGGCGCCTGGCTCGCCTGCGCCGTCGCGTCGCCGAGTGGCAGCGGCGTGACGGCGACTTCCCCGTCATGGCCGGCTGGCTCGCCGTCGCGTACCTCGGCGTCCCGCCCCACGGGGACCCGGGGCTCGAAGCGGAGGTCGCCTCCGCCCTCGCCCCGGGCTGGTTCCGCGATCGCCTGACCCTCGTCCTGGCCAGGCGCAGCGGCGACGGCGCGCTCGCGAAGGCGACCGACGCGGCGCTCGCCGCGCGCGGCGAGCGCCTGCTCGGGCGGCTCCGGGCCTTCGCGGTCGCCCAGGCCGCGGTCGTCGCCGTCGGCGCGCTCGCGGCGCTCGGCCTCGCCCGCCGCCGCGGCGACCGCGCGCGGCCGGGCGCCGCCGTGTTTCCACCGCCGTGGAGCGGCCGCGAGGGCGTCGTGGTCCTCGTCCGCGGCGGCGCGCTCGGCGCCGTGCTCATGACCGGGTTCTTCCTCGCTCCGACGGGGAACGTCGCGCTCCGGCTCGCCCTGGCGGCGGCGGCGAACCTCGCCTTCCTGCCGGCGATCCTCCTGGCGCACCGGCGCCTCTTGCGGCCCGCGGGCCTCGGTCTCCGCGAAGGCTTCGGGCTCGCGGCACCGGGCCGGGACCTCGGGAGCCTCGCGGCGGTGCTGCTCGCCGTGCTGGCGCTCGGGCAGGCGGGGCAGTGGGGGATCGACACCGTGGCGCGCACGCTCGACCTCTCGTCACACTGGACCGAGTGGTTCGAGCCCGACCTCGCGTGGGGCGGCCGCGCCGTCGTCGCCGTCACCCTCGTCGACGTCGTCGTGGTCACGCCCCTCTTCGAGGAGCTGCTGTTCCGCGGCCTGCTGTTCGCGACGCTCCGTCGCGGACTCGGCGCGCCGGGCGCCGTGGTCCTCAGCGCGGCGATCTTCGCGCTCGCGCACGGCTACGGGGTCCTCGGGTTCGCGAGCGTCTTCTGGAGCGCCTGCCTCTGGGCCTGGGCCTACGAGAAGACGGGAAGCCTCTGGCCGTGCATCGCGTCGCACGCCGTCGACAACCTCGCCGCGTCGCTCTCGGTGCTGCTGGTGCTCCGTGGCTAGGCGCGCGCTCGACGCATACCGCGAAAAGCGCGACCCGGAGCGGACGCCCGAGCCCTTCGGCGGGCGCCGCTCCGCGGAGGGCCACCTGTTCGTCGTGCACAAGCACTCGGCCCGCCGGCTCCACTACGACCTCCGGCTCGAGCTCGGCGGTGTGCTCGCGAGCTGGGCCGTGCCGAAGGGGCCGTCGGTCCGGCACGGCGAGAAGCGCCTGGCCGTGCACGTCGAGGACCATCCGCTCGAGTACGGCGACTTCGAGGGCGTGATCCCCGAGGGCAGCTACGGCGCGGGGCCGTCCATCGTCTGGGACCGCGGCTCGTACCGCGCCCTCGGCGACCGGCCCGCGCGCGAGCAGGTGGAGCGTGGCAAGCTCGAGTTCGAGCTCCACGGGGTCAAGCTCCGCGGGCAGTGGGTGCTCGCGCGGATGAGCGGCAAGGACCGCGAGTGGCTCCTGCTCAAGAAGCGCGACGCGTTCGCCGACGGCGAGGAGCCCGTCGAGCGCTACCCGGAGTCGGTGCTCTCCGGGCTCACCGTGGAAGAGCTCCGGGACGGGCCGAAGCGCCTCGCCACGCTCCGGGCGCGTCTCGAGGAGCTCGGCGCGCCCCGCCGCGCGGTCGCGCCGGGTGCGGGCGACTTCATGCTCGCGACCCTCGTGGACCGCGCGTTCTCCGACCCCGCGTGGCTCTTCGAGATCAAGTACGACGGCGTCCGAGTCTTCGCCGCGCGCACGGGCGAGCGCGTCGAGCTCCGTGGACGGAGCGGCCTCGTCGTCACCGAGCGGTATCCGGAGGTCGTCCGGGCGCTCCGGGCGCTCCCGCTCGACCGCTTCGTCCTCGACGGGGAGATCGTCGCCCTCGACGAGTCGGGGCGCTCGAGCTTCCAGCGCCTCCAGGCGCGGATGAACCTCACACGCGCGGCCGACATCGAGCTGATGCAGCGCGAGGTGCCGGCGAGCGGGATCGTCTTCGACGCGCTCGCGCTCGACGGGCGCGACGTTCGCGCGCTGCCGCTCGAGCAGCGGAAGGAGCTGCTCGCGCTGCTCCTGCCGACGCGCGCCGTCGTGAGCCGCGGCGACTACGTGCTCGAGCACGGCCGGGAGTTCTACGACGCGGCTGCCGAGCAGCGGCTCGAGGGCATCGTGGCGAAGCGGCGCCTGAGCCGCTACGCCGCGGGCCGCTCGCGGGACTGGCTCAAGATCAAGTGCCAGCTCCGGCAGGAGTTCGTCATCGGCGGCTACACCGCGCCGCAGGGCTCGCGCGCCCACTTCGGCGCGCTCCACCTGGGCCTCTACGAGGGCGGGCGGCTGGTGTACGTCTCGAAGGTCGGCACGGGCTTCGACGACGCGGCGCTCGCGCACATCAAGGCGAAGCTCGAGCCGCTCCGGCGCGCCACCTCGCCCTTCGAGGTCGGCACGCCCGCGGGGCGCGGCCACCACTGGGTCGAGCCCAGGCTCGTCTGCGAGGTGCGCTTCACGGAGTGGACGAAGGACGGCGGCATCCGCCATCCCGCGTTCCTCGGGCTGCGCGAGGACAAGCGCCCCGAGGACTGCCGCCGCGAGGTCCCCGCGACCGACTCGACACCGCCGGAGCGCGGGGGGCCCTCCTCGACCACGCTCGCTCTCGGTGAAAGAGATCGGTCCGATCGCGCGGCGGTGGGAGCGACCCGCGGAAGCCACGGGTCTCGGAGGGCCCCCCGCGCTCCGGCCTCCCCGGATCGGTCGCGGGGACGCGCGGCGGCGGAGGTGCTCCTGCATCGGGACGTCGTCGTCACGAACCCGAAGAAGGTGTTCTGGCCGAACGAGGGGTACACGAAGGCGGACCTCGTCGAGTACTACGCGCGCATCGCGCCGTTCATGCTGCCGTACCTGAAGGACCGGCCGGTCGTGCTGACGCGCTACCCCGACGGCATCCAGGGCAAGTCCTTCTTCCAGAAGGACGCTCCCGAGTGGGTCCCCCCGTGGATCCGGACCGAGCGCGTGTACTCGAAGGACGCCGGGCGCGACATCGACTACTTCATCGTGAACGACCGCGAGAGCCTGCGCTACGTCGCGAACCTCGGCACGATCCCGCTCCACATGTGGGGCTCGCGGATCGGCTCGCTCGAGCGCCCGGACTGGCTCGTCCTCGACCTCGACCCGAAGGGCGCCCCGTTCACCGACGTCGTCAAGGTGGCGCGCGCGCTCCACCGCCTGCTGGAGGAGCTCGCGCTGCCGAGCTACGTCAAGACGTCGGGCGCGACCGGGCTCCACATCTTGCTGCCGCTCGGCGCCCGCTACGACGGGGAGATCGTGCGGACGTTCGCGCGTCTCCTCGCGATGCTCGGCGTCGAGGCGGAGCCGGACATCTCGACGATCGCGCGGCCGCTGCGCTCGCGGGACGGCAAGGTCTACGTCGACTGGGGACAGAACGGCCACGGCCAGACGATCGTCGCGCCCTTCGCCGTGCGCCCGCTGCCGGCGGCGCCCGTCTCGTGCCCGCTCCGCTGGGCGGAGGTGACCGCGCGGCTCGAGCCCGGGCGCTTCACCATCAAGACCGCGCCCGCGCGGTTCGAGAAGCAGGGCGACCCGATGGCGCCCGTGCTCGGCCCCGGGATCGACCTGGTGGCCGCGCTCCAAGGGCTCGAGCGAAGGCTGGGCCGCTGACGGCCTTGACTCGGCCGCGCGCGGGGTCTAGAGAGGACCTACCGTCGTGCCGTTCTCGCCGGACCACCCCCAACGCGGGAGGATGCCATGGCCGTCGCGCGGGTCACCAAGATCATCGGGTCCTCACCGAGGAGCTGGCAGGACGCCGCGAATGAGGCGATCAAGCGTGCGAACAAGACGCTCCGGAACGTCACCGGGATCCACCTGCTGGAGCAGAAGGCGCACGTCGAGAAGGGCAAGATCACGGAGTACCGCGCGACGGTCGAGGTGACCTTCATCCTCGAGGACTAGAGCGGGCGCTGCAGCACCGTCACGTCGTGCCAGCGGCCGAGCTTGACGGCGACCTCGCGCTCGACGCCGACCACGCTGAAGCCGTGCCGCTGGTGGAGCCGCAGCGACGCGGCGTTTCCCGAGGTGATCCGCGCCAGCATCGAGTGCCCGCCGAGCTCGCGGGCGCGCCCGATGAGCTCGCGCAGGATGAGCGTGCCGAGCCCGGCGCCGCGATGGCCACGCTTGACGTAGACGGAGTCCTCGAGCGTTCGCGCGAACGCGGGCTTCGGGCGGTAGGGCGAGAGCGAGCCGTAGGCGAGCACCTCGTCGCCGACGACCGCGACGACGGCCGAGGCGTCGCCCCTGTGGCGTTCGAGCCACTCGCGCTGCGCCCGGCCGTCGCGCGGCTCGGTGTCCGTCGTCGCGTCGGTCCAGAGGACTTCGTGGTTCCAGATCGCGGCGATCTGGTCGCCGTCGGCCGCCACCGCGGAGCGGACGCGCACCGCGCGGCCGACGAGCATGTCGCTAGACACGACCTAGCTCTCCGACCCGAGCGGGGCCGGCGAGGCCGGCTCGGCGCGTGAGGGGCCTGCGCCGGGCGCCCCGGCCCCGGCGAAGCCACCTCCCGAGGCCGATCAAGAGGAGCCCCAGGCTCACGCGGAAGGGGCGCGGCGGGCGGCGGGCGCGCGCCGCGAGGGCATACGCGGCCGCGTCGTGCCGCGCCTGCCGGAGCCGCTCGTCGACCATCAGCTCGAGCGCGTACGCATTCATGTCCATGCGGCCATGATCGCCCGGACCGATCCATCAGGGAAATCAATTGTGTTTATGATAACGATCAGTTAATTTTTGGGACTCCATGGACCTCCAGCTCGTCCACCTGCAGACGCTCCAGGCGGTCGCGCGCCACGGCTCCTTCTCGCGCGCCGCGCGCGAGCTCCATCTCACGCAGCCGGCGGTGAGCATGCAGGTGCGCCAGCTCGAGCGCGCGCTCGGCCTGCCGCTCCTCGAGCGTGTTGGCAAGCGCGCCTTCCCGACGAAGGCCGGCGAGGTGCTGCTCGCGCACGCGGGGCGCGCGCGGCGTGAGCTCGAGGCGGGCATCGAGATCGTCCAGCAGCTCCGTGGCGTCGTCGCGGGACGCATCCGGCTCGGCACGAGCGCGTCGTTCTCGATCTATCTCCTCCCGCCCGCGCTCCGCCGGTTCCGGTCGCGCTACCCGAAGACGGAGCTGACGGTCGTCACGGGCAACGCGCCCGAGATCGCGCGCGGGGTCGTCCAGAACGACCTCGACGTGGGGATCGTGAGCCTGCCCGTGCGCGAGCGGGAGCTCGCGGTGACGGCGTTCCACCGCCACGAGCTGGTGGCGATCGCCCCGCCCGACCGCCGCTGGCGCCGCGGGCAGCGGGTACGGGCGGCGGAGCTCGCGCGCGAGCCGCTCATCCTCTTCGAGCCGGGGGCGACGCTCCGGCGGGTGATCGACGAGTGGTTCCAGCGGGCGGGCGTCGCCCCGGCGCTGCCGATGGAGCTCAACAACACGGAGGCGATCAAGAAGCTGGTCGAGTCGGGCCTCGGTCTGTCGGTCACCTCCTGGTTCTCGGTCGAGGCCGAGGTGCGCGCGCGGAAGCTCGCCGCCGCGCGGCTCGAGCCCCCGCTCTACCGCGACATCGGCGTGATCCGGAGGAAGGACAAGCCGAAGACCCCGGTGCTCGAGGCGTTCCTCGCGACGCTAGACGGCCTCCGGCGCTCGTTCGAGTAGCGTCACCAGGCGCCGGGCGAGCGCCGGCCCGGTCCCGGCCTCTTCGTGCTTGAAGAAGACGAACGCGTCGCGCCAGCCGGCGCCGACCCGCCGGATCGTGGCGAGCCAGCGGGCGAGGTCGTCGTCGGCGTACTCGACGGCGCGGAGCCGCAGATACCCCCAGTCGGCCGTCGCCACGGAGGGCGTGGCGCCGTCCTCGGTCTCGGCGATGCAGAGCGCGGCGTTGCGCGCGCGGAGCATCCCGAAGACGTCCTCGTCGAACCAGCTCGCGTGGCGGAACTCGAACGCCGCGCGCAGGTCTCCCGGGAGCTGCGCGAGCACCTCGCCGAGGCGGTCGGTGGCCTTCTTGAAGTTGGGCGGGAGCTGGAAGAGGAGCGGGCCGAGCCGCGCGTCGAGGGCGCGGGCGGTGTCGCAGAAGTACGCGAGGGGCTGGCCCACGTCGCGCAGCCGCGCCATGTGGGTGATACGCTGCGGCGCCTTCAGCACGAAGGTGAAGCCCTCGGGCGCGGCCGCGTGCCAGGCGGTGAGCGTCTTCACGGTCGGCATCCGGTAGAAGGTTGCGTTGATCTCGACGGTCGAGAAGCGCTCGACGTAGTACGCGAGCATCTTCGACGCGGGCAGGTCCGCGGGATAGAAGGAGCCCTTCCACTCCGGATAGTTGTAACCGGAGGTCCCGACGCGGACGGTCGGCGGCCCGCCCGGCATGCGCGGACCTGGGCTAGCCTTTCAGGGCGCCGGCGGAGAGGCCGCGGATCAGGTGGCGCTGGAGATAGGTGAAGAGGATCGCGACGGGCACGGTCGAGATCATGACACCCGCCGAGAGCTGGCCCCACTGAATCTCGTACTGCCCGACCATGAAGAGGAGACCGGCGGAGAGCGTCCGCATCTCCGTGCGCGTCGTGAAGGTGATGGCGAACAGCAGCTCGCTCCAGGAGGTGACGAACGCGAAGATCGCCGTGGCCGCGATGCCGGGTGCGGCCAGCGGCAGCACCACACGGCACAGCGCCCCGAAGCGGCCGCAGCCGTCGATGAGCGCGCTCTCCTCCAGGTCGCGGGGGATGGCGTCGAAATAGCCGACCAGCATCCAGACGGTGAACGGCACCGTGAAGGAAAAGTTCGAGTAGATGAGGGCCTGGTAGGTGTCGATCAGACCGAGCGCGTACCACTGCGACAGGAGCGGCGCGATGAGGAGCACCGCCGGGAACATCTGGGTCGCCAGGAAGATCAGCAGGAGGGCGTTGCGGCCGGCGAAGCGGAAACGGGCCAGGGCGTAGCCGGCCAGGATCGACACGCAGGTCGTAGCGACCATCGTCACCGACGACACCCACAGGCTGTTGGCGAAGAACCGGCTGAAGGGCGTGAGCCTCGACGTCCACGCGTCGACGTAGTTCGCGGAGGTGACCGCGGCAGGCAGGTAACGGAGGGGCGTGGCGTAGAGGTCGGCGCGGGTCTTGAGCGACGTGAGGAAGACCCATACGAACGGGCCGAGCGCGAACAGCGTGAGCGCGGCGAGCCCGGCCCAGAGCACCGGCCCGCCGAGGATGCGCGCGAGCCGATCGTCGTGTCGGCGGCTCACGTGACGCTCTCGATCCCGCGCGTCACGCGCAGGTAGAGGATCGTGAAGACGAGCATGATGACGAGCAGCACGACGGAGAGCGTCGCGGCGTAGCCGAAGTCCAGGTTCGTATACGCCGTCACCAGCGTGTACGTCGAGGTGATCTGGGTCGCGTTGGCCGGGCCCCCGCTGGTCATCACGAAGATGAGGTCGGCGTAGTTGAAGGTCCAGATGATGCGCGTGGCCGTCGCCACGATGATGATCGGGCGCAGGAGCGGGAGCGTGATGTGGCGGAAGCGCTGGATGACGCGGGCGCCGTCCACGCGCGCGGCTTCGTAGAGCTCGTCGGGGATCGCCTGCAGTCCCGCCAGCAGCATGACGGCGAAGAACGGCACACCGCGCCAGACGTTGGTCGCGATCACCGCCGGCATCGCGAGCCCCGGGTCGGAGAGCCAGGCCACGCGCTCGCGGAGCCAGCCGAGGCGGAGGAGGACGTCGTTGATGACGCCGTAGTTCGGCTGGTAGAGCCACTCCCAGACGAGCGCCACCACGACGCCCGGCACGATCCAGGGCAGGAGCGTCACGGTGCGCACGAACGCGCGGCCGCGGAACGATTGATGGAGCAGCAGCGCGGCCGCGAACCCGCCGACGAACTGGAGCGAGACGGACCCGAACACCCAGACGAAGGAGTTCCAGAGCGTGAGCCAGAAGGTCTCGTCGCGGAGCAGGCGCCGGTAGTTGCCGAGGCCGACGAACCCATACTCCTGCGGCTTGAAGAGCACGTGGTTGTAGAGGCTCATGTGCATGGCCTTGAGGATCGGGAACACGATGGTCCCACCGAGGCAGGCCGCGACGGGCACGAGGTAGAGGTACCCGGTCAGGAGCGTCCGCGCCCGCCGTGAGAGCAGCGGGCGAGGCAGCGCGACGGCGACGCTGGCGTCGGACCGGGCCATCAGGCCATGTTCTTCGTCAGCACCTCGGCGAACTTCTCCAGGAACTCTCTGGCCGTGAGCTTGCCGACGAGCGCCTGCTGGAAGAGCGGCACCCCCTCCGAGTCGATCTTGCCGCCCCAGCCCGCGTACGCAAGGTACGGGCTGACGATCGAGAACGGGAAGGACTTGATGAACCCCTGATAGGCTGGGTCCTTCGCGAACTCGGGCCGGTCGGCGAGCGACTTGCGCGAGGGCAGGAGGCCGAGCGTCTTGCAGTACATGAACTTGGGCTCGTCGTCCATGCACCAGCTCATGAAGCGCCAGGCGCCCTCGCGATTCTTGGCGTTCCTGAACCCGGTCAGCGTCTCGGAGAAGTAGAAGGACGTGCGCTTCTTCGCCGGGCCGAGCGGCAGCGGGACGGTGGCGAAGCTCTTCGCGCCCACGAAGTCCTTCTGCTCCTCCGAGGATCCCGAGTTGTGGATGTACATGTTCGTGATGCCGCGGCCGAAGCCCTCCACGATGCCGCGCCAGCCGTCGGTCGGCACGCTCGGCGGGCAGACCTTGTGCTTGCGGAAGAGGTCGAGGTACCACTCGAGCCCCTCGGCCGCCTCCTTCGAGTTGATGGCCACCTTGCCGTCCTTCAGGACCTGGGCGCCGTTGGCGTACATGAACTCGGTCGCGTAGAGCACGGCCCACGTTCCCTGGCCGCGCATGCCGAAGCCGTACTGATTCTTCTCGGGCTTCGTGAATGCCCTGGCGGCGGCCGAGAACTCGTCCCAGGTCCAGTCGTCCTTCGGCGGCTTGATCCCGTACTCCACGGCCCGGTCGGTGCGCCAGTAGACGCCGTCGTTGGTGACGACCCACGGGAACGAGAGGACCTTGCCCTTCAGGGTCACCGTCTGCCAGGCGATCGGGGTGACGTCCTTGTAGTACCTCCAGTCTCGGACCCGTGTCGTGAGATCCTCCACGGCGCCCATCCCCTCGAACTCACCCACCCAGTTGTCCCAGACCTGGCAGCAGTCGGGCGGGTTGTTCGCGGCGATACCGGCGATGAGCTTCTGCCGCGCCTGCGCCTGGGGCACGAACTCCACCTTCACCTCGAAGTCCGTCTGCGATTGATTGAAGCGCTGGGCGAGCGACTCGACCAGGGCGGTGCGCTTCGGCTCGGGGACGCTGAACTGGAACCGCACCGGCGCGGCGCCCCATGCGCGCCGCGGACGCATCAAGGGCTCCTCCCACCACCCAAGATCGGCGGCGGCGAGGGCCCCGGCGGCAGCCAGGGTCTTGAGGAGCTGCCGGCGGGAGAGCATCCAGCGGTCGTCCATCGTGTCCTCCTGTCGGTGGTGGCGAGGGTTAGCATGCACGCGCGACGAGTGTCAAGGCGGGCCGAGGGATTACTATCTCCGGGTGCTCGCCGAAACGACGCTGGGCGCGCTCGCCGCCCTGGGCTCCGCCGTGACCTGGGCGGTCACGGGCCTCCTCGTGCGGTCCCTGATGGCCGACCTCGGGT
>WNGI01008961.1_pt1 | contig 13282 bp, 11 predicted proteins | sample 5400621 | NCBI WGS metagenome assembly WNGI01 (sample SAMN13153374, study PRJNA577476) | soil metagenome | isolation source: 20 cm soil or saprolite under Garry oak tree replicate 1 | place: USA:California | collected 2016-06-15
TCGCAGGACGGAAAGACGATTGTGTGGCTGCGCGATGCTGTCGATCATCCGGCAGAAGTCTACGTGGGCACGCTTGGCCTGACCGGCGCGACAGGAATCCGCCAGCTCACTCACGAGAACGATGCCTTGATTGCGCAGCTTGCGTTGAATCCGGCGGAAGATTTCTGGTTCAAAGGAGCGGGCGCTGACAGTGTGCAAGGAATGATCATCAAGCCACCCAACTGGCAGGCCGGAAAGAAATATCCTGTTCTGTTACTGATTCACGGCGGGCCGCAGGGAGCATGGCTCGATCAGTGGCACGGCCGCTGGAATTTCTCACTCTTTGCGTCGCCCGGCTTTGCCGTCGTTGCAGTGAATCCGCGCGGCTCGACTGGTTACGGGCAAAAATTCGTTGACGAGATCTCGAAGGATTGGGGTGGTAAGGTCTACATGGATCTCATGAATGGTCTCGACGCCGCTCTCGCGCGCAATTCCTGGATGGACTCGACGAGAATGGGCGCAGCAGGGGGAAGCTTCGGTGGTTACATGACGAACTGGATCGAGGGGCACAGCACGCGTTTCAAGGCGCTGTTCACTCACGCCGGTGTGTTCAATCTCGAGAACATGTATGGGGCGACTGAAGAGCTGTGGTTTCCGGAGTGGGAGTATGGTGGTCCGTACTGGAACACAACCGCGATGCAAACGCAGTATCGCGTGTACTCGCCGCATTTGTTCGCGGCGAACTTCAAAACACCGATGTTGGTTTCAGGGGGCGAATTGGATTTCCGTGTGCCGTACTATGAGGGCGTCTCGATGTTTTCGGCGTTGCAACGACAGGGTGTTCCAAGTCGTCTGATAATTTTCCCCGACGAAGGGCACTGGATTGGAAAGCCGCAGAATCAGAGACTGTGGTGGAATGAATCACTCGGCTGGTTCAAGAAATACTTAAACCCGTAGGACTCCTATCTATATCCGGCCGCTTGCATCCGAAACAGTTCTTCGTAGAGTCCCCGTCGTTCGAGCAATTCTTCGTGAGTACCCTGCTCGACGACTGTACCGTGCTGTAGCACGATGATTCGATCGGCCATTCGCACCGTCGAGAATCGGTGCGAGATCAGAATCGCCATCCTCCCGGCAACCAACTCGGAGAATCGAAGGAATACCTCGTATTCCGCTCGCGCATCGAGAGCAGCAGTAGGTTCGTCGAGGATCAAAACCTGCGCGTCGCGCAGATATGCCCGCGCCAAAGCGATTTTCTGCCACTCGCCGCCTGAGAGATCGACTCCTTCGTCGAAGCGCCTCCCAAGCATCTGCTGATAGCCTTTTTCAAATCGCGGTAGCAGCGACGCAGCCAGTGAATTTGTAGCGGCGAGCTGAATGCTTTCGGGTACGCCATTGTTTCGCTCGAGCGCTTCACGTACAGATTCGATTTCACCTACGCCGATGTTCTCGTCGAAGCGCATGTCGTAGCGAACAAAATCCTGGAAGATGACGCCGATTGCGTGTCGCAAGTCTGCAAGCTCGTATTCGCGGAGATCGACACCATCGAGAAGTATCCGCCCTTCGGTTGGCTCGTAGAGTCGTGCGAGCAGCTTGGTGAGCGTTGTCTTGCCTGCGCCGTTCTCACCGACGAGCGCGACTCGCTCTCCCGGCTTGAGCGAGAAGCTCACGTTTCGAACGGCCCACCGATCGTTCCCGGGGTACTTGAAGCTGACATCCTCGAAAACAAATCCATCCTTGATCGGTCTTGGGACACGCTTCGCATCGGGCGATGACGCAATCGTCGGACGCATTTCGAGAAAAAGAAAGAGATCTCTCAGATACAACGCCTGCTCGTACACGTTACTCGCTGAAAGAAGAATTCCCTGAATGGTATCTCGCCCGCGCGCAAACGATGCGGAGAGAAAGACGAGAGTTCCCGGAGTGATCTCACCCTTCACGGCGCGAATCAGAATCACGACGTATGCAGCGTAGTATCCGATTGTGCCGAGTATTGAGAGAAGGGCGCTGACGATTCCGCGGCGAATCGAAAGCTGCTTGTTCTCGTCGTAGAATCTTTGCGAGAGAACTCGGTAGCGCTCCGTGAGCCACGGCGCGAGACCGAACATCTGGACTTCCTTTGCGGTCTTGTCGCTTGCGCCGACGTAGCGGAGATAATCGAGCTGCCGTCGCTCGGGTGTCCAGCGGAAGAGCAGAGAATATCCGAGCGCCGCATAGTGAGTTTCTCCGAGGAAACTCGGCAAAACTGCGATGACCAGGAGCAGCAACATCCACGGACTGTATGCGACGAGCGCTCCGCCCAGCGTAATGAGAGTCACCGCGTCCTGACTCATTGACACGACCTGTGTCAACAGCGCAATCCGGCCGACCGTCTGTCGCCGCGCGCGCTCGAGATGATCGTAAAAATCGGGATCTTCGAATTGCGCGAGGTCGAGTGTCGCTGCGTGTTCCATGAGCTTGACGCTCATGTCGTTCGAGAAGAGATCGCTCAGGAGACTCTCTATGAGCGACGACGCGCGCGCGAGAATCTCGCCCGTCAGCACGAGAGCGATTTCGAACGCGACGTACTTCCAGAGGAGTGCGTACGTCGCGTGACCCGCTCGAGCTGCAAGAACCGTATCGAGAATGAGCTTGCCGACCCAGAATGTCGATACCGGCACGAACGCGCGAGCAAATCGCAGTATCAGCATCGACGCCGTGTAGCCGCGATGCGTTCGCCAGATCATTCTGACGAGTGGCGGAACGTATCGGAGAGCTTCGAGTCGCTCGCGCCACGTTGGCGCGGCTTCGTCTGTCGGCCGGCCGCGAGACACCATCCTCGGCGGCATGGGGTGCGTCATCGTTCTATGGGCGCGCCTGGCTGTCTCGCTCTATCTGTCCGCCGGATTTCTCCCATTCACGAAAGCCGCCGGTGACATTCGAGACGGCGATTCCGTTTTTCTGGAGAATACTCGCAGCAATTGACGAACGCGTTCCTCCCTGGCAGTGAACAGCTATCTCGCCATTTCTGGGAATCTCGTCGAGCCTCGATTGAAGCGTGCCCAGCGGGATGTGAATTGCTCCCGGAATGTGTCCGTGATCCCACTCGTCATTCCCGCGAACGTCGAGGACAACCTGTCCGTTGCGAGAGAGGCGGTCTTTCAATGTGTCGGTCGCCAGTTGCGATGTCGAATCCATCGCGATGCCTGCCGCGGCGAGATCGTCGATCGAGCGGCACGAATAGACGCCGCCGATTCGATCGATCCCGATGAGTGCGAGATCGTCGATGATGGAGTCCGCGTTGTCATCGCCGGCAATGAGATACAGGTCGCGGTCGTACGGAAGTATCGACCCCGAGTAAGCAAGAAATGATTTCGTGTAGGGAATGTTGATGCTCGATGCCGCGTGCTTTTTTGCAAACTCAGGTCCGAGTCGCGTATCGATAACGAGTGCGCCGCGAGACAGCTCGCTCGCGAGCTCTCTCACAGAAATGTCCGGAGGCGGGATATCCGGCATTGGTGGCGGACCGTCGCGATTGATCTGTTTCATCACGGCGAAATACGCAGGAGGGTCGGGTTGACCCGTCAACACACGCCGCACGAAACCGTCTTCTCTCGATTCGATGAGTCCCCAGTTGAACAGTTTTTCATACCCTAATGTGCTGGACGGCATCGAGCCCAGCGCTTTGCCGCACGCGGATCCGGCGCCGTGGCCGGGCCAGAGCTGGAGATAATCCGGCAGTTGCTTGAATTTCTCGAGAGAGCGGAACAACGCACGTGCGGCCGCTTCCTTCGTTCCCGCGGCGCCTGCGGCACGCTCGAGAAGGTCAGGTCGTCCAACGTCACCGACAAAAATAAAATCGCCGGTGAGCGCGCCGATGGGCGCTGTTGCCGAGGCCGTGTCGGTCACGAGAAATGTCACGTGCTCGGGCGTGTGCCCAGGAGTATGCATCACGTCGATCCGGACTTCTCCCACCGCGAAGCTCGATCCATCGCGAAGCAATTCCGCCCCGTCATCCAGACTCTTGTACTGCCAATCATTGCCGCCAAGACTGGACACGTGCAGCGGGGCGCTGACTTCGCGCGCGAGATCGCGAGCGCCCGACACAAAATCTGCGTGAATATGCGTCTCCGCGACGGCTGCGATCTGTATGCCTTCGTGCGCCGCCGCGTCGATGTAGCGCGCGATGTCTCTGTTCGGATCTACGACGAGGCCCAATCGAGTGCGATCGCACGCGACGAGGTAGCTTCTCTGAGCGAGTTGTTCGTCGAAGAATCCGCGGAGAAGCATCGGCGAATAATGGCTATTGGAGTCGGGAAAAAAAAGAAGCGCGCATAGGGCGCGCTCCCAATGTGCGAGGACAATCGTGAAGAGCCTCGGGCTCCGTCAGCCCCCAACCCTCATTCGACGAGGGAAGGGCGCTTTGGAATCGCGGAGTTTCCCGACGTGTCGAGATACATGAAATACTTGCCGCCGCCATTCTCGCTGGTGATGATCTTCGCAACCAGCATACCGTATACAGACAGCTTCCCGTTGCTGTTCGCCAACTGGAATGTCTGCGACGGGACATATATGACACCGGTAATGTCACCTTGACCGCACACCTGATCGACCGAATACGGGCCGGTGGATGGTGCATTTCGATCGACGTAAATGGCAATGCCTTTGTACGGACCAGTCGTTGGAGCTTTGACGTCGAAGATGCACGAATTATCGAACACGAACGGTCGGTAAGCCGACGCGTCGTTGTTGGGGCCGTTCGCCAGGATAATCGTCACGCCACCAATCGCGGGGGTTGCTATCACCTCACCACCGGAGAGTCCGCCGCCGCGAATGAAGTACGTGCCTGCGTTGAGCGTCGCAGTGATATTCTTGTGAACGCTGATTCCCCCGCAGTACACACCTTCGTTGATCGTCGTGTCGTTGTTGATCTGCAGCAGTCCGGTGTGAGTGCAAACCGTATCTGCTCCTGTCGGTAGTTGCAGGGACGCAAAAGGATCAGCCACCGGCGCCATCCCGCCAAATGAATGTCCCGGAGGCCCGCCGCTGATCGTGCCCACCGCCCCGGCATATGGAGCTTCGATCGTCTTCTTTACGTCGATCGAGGCATTCGCCAATACCGCGCAATCCGTCGCAGTAACGTCGCCGGGAACGTCGATGTCCTTTCCGACAGTCCCGAGCGCAATCATGCAAGCTCTCGATATGCTGCCGAGACCGGCGACGCCACGCGCTCTCACTCCAACTGAATCCGTACGAAGGATGGACCCAGAACCAAAAATCGTCGGGATAGTTTTGTTGACGATCACCTCGACGTAATCATCGTTTCCGGAATGTGGCCCGGTAGCGGGCGGATAGTTTATGGTCACGTCGCCAGCCGTAAATCCATTTGCTATCACCGCGTTTTCTGAGGCAGCAACAACAGCGGCGCTATTCTTCGAACGGTAGATTTGCTGGCTACCAGCGATGGCTCCTGCGTCTGCTGCCGTCTGAGCAATTCTTCGTTGGCGATTCGCCGCACCCACACTCAGAGTCAAAGCTAGAACACCCATAATTCCGACCATAACGATTGCGACGAAAGCGAGCATCGCGCCTCTTTCGTTGCGCAATCGACGACGTACTCTCACAGCGTTCCCCGTCATGTGCATCTCCTGAGCAGTCTACCCAGCAACCTGGTCAGGCTACTGACTGCGAAATGTTGCCTTTCGAACGATCGTGACTGTGTCGGCTAACCCCGGGTACTTCAGGAACATCGCCAGCTGTTTTGTGGCTGTCACTTCGACGTACACCTCTGGAACCGTGCCGTCCGCGCACACGGTGCTGCACGTATGATCGGCTCCCGCGCACTTGCAGTATTGTCTCGCGGCGACGGCCAATTGTCCCGCGTCCTGACCATCGCCCTGAGCAAAAGTCCTCATTCCCGCTGTGTCAGGGCTGACAGCAACACTCTGCGCGCCGTATTCGGCTCCCGCCCGCGCTGCATTCGCGACGGTAATGGACGTAAAGAACACGCGGCCGTAATCCACCGCTCCGATTACCAAAAGGAAGAGTAACGGAGCGACGACGGCAAGCTCGAGCGCTGCACCGCCCGAGTTCGAGCGGCCAAGCATCGCAAACGCCTTGAAAAAACGATTGCCGTTTGTTGCAGTTCGCCGTGCCTGCATTCTGCTATCCCGAAACGTCTCGAGCATGTAGCCCCACCCGCTGTACGGCGAAGCCGTCAGCAAGCAAGTGGCCGAAATGTTTGGCGATCCGCGACGTCGGTTCCCCGAGGCGCGCGAATGCACCGGAAGAACTAAGCTTAAGGGCGGGGGACCCAAAAGATCAATAGGATGCCTTGCTGTAAAGTCCCCTTTTTTTCTCACCTTGAAAAAGGCAAAAAAAAAGCGCATCGATCGATGCGCTTCGCTGCCGAGTTGCCGGCCGTCTAAAAAGCGATCACCTGTTGCGACTTGCTACTGATCGTCCGTGATCCAATAATCCGCACGATTGGAACGTAGTTGTAATTCACCTGAACAAACGCAGTGTCGCCGGGCGCTTTCCCTGGGTTCCACGTGGGATTGACAGTGATCGGGCTTAGCTGAGTTCTGCCTATTACGTAATTTGCGACCGCCGCCGAATCCGCAACGGATCCACTCGCGCTTCCGTGCACAATTGCATAGCGCACGCCCTCTCTGGCAGCCGCGGTCACTGTCGTTTTCATCCAGCTGAGCCGACCGAACTCGATGACTCCGAACACCAGTGGCAGGAAAATGACGCCCACGACAAGCGCGAACTCGACCATCGTCGCTCCGCGCCGATTCCGATCAAACTGCCGCATGCGTTACTCGACGAGAGAATTGCGCTTTGCAGCGCTGTTGCTGGAGGATGAATTCAGAGTGAACCAGAATTTTCCGCCGCCATTCTGTCCCGTAACCGCTTTTGCAATTAGAGTACCCGTGATCGTGAGCTTACCGTTGCTGTTTTGCAGCTCGAAGGTCTGAGTGGGGAGATATACGGTGCCATTCATGTCCCCCTGACCACACGCTGTATTCACCGAGTAAGGCCCGGTTGAGGGAGCTCTCGGGTCCACGAAAACCACAATGCCCTTATACGGTCCTGCCGCCGGAGCCGTAATGTTGAACAGGCAGGAATTGTCAAAAACTATTGGGCGGAAAGCAGCAACGTCGTTGTTGGCGCCGATTCCGTCTATGATTGTTACGCCACTCGTCGCGCTCACCTCACCGCCGTTAAGCCCTCCTCCCCTGATGTAATAAGTCCCGGCGTTGAAGGTCGCCTTGATGTTCTTGTTGATCGTGATTCCCCCGCAAAACACTCCTTGATTCAGTGTCGTATCACTCGCGATGGTGAGCATGCCGGTATGCGTGCAAACCGTGTCTACCCCAGTCGGCAGCTGCAGACTGGCGAGCGGATCGGGGACCGGAGGTATTCCTTCTGTCGAATGTCCAGGTGGCCCGCCGTTGATTGTGCCAACAGCCGCCACGTCTGGAGAGTCTATTCCCTTCTTGACGTAAATCCCCGCGTTCGAAACCACTCCACAGTTTGAGGCGGTGAGATCGCCCGGAATATCGATCGCGTTGCCGGTATTCCCCAGAGCGTAAACGCAGTATGAGCTGGAGCTGCCGAGGCCGGCAACCGCTCTCGCGTGGATGCCGAGAGAGTCCATTCTGAGGACTGAGCCCGCCCCGAAAATCGTCGCGATTCGTCGATTGACGTTCACCTCGACGTAAAACTTGTCGGCGGTGTGAGGACCCGTGACCGGGGGGTAATTGATGGTAATCTCGCTGGCGCCGAATCCATTTATCGTCGCCGAGTTAATAGCCGCCGCGACAACCGTGGCGCTATCCATCCCTCTGTAAATCTGTGTGCCTCCGCCGATGGCCCCCGCATCGGCTGCTGTCTGCGCCATTCGTCTTTGGCGAGTACCTGCGCCAAAGCTCAATGTCATAGCGAGCATTCCCATGAGGGCCACCATCACGACTGCGGCGAAAGCGAGTATCGCTCCCTTCCGGTTACGCAGGCGAAACCGCAGAACAGACTTATTCCCGATCATGCGAATCTCCCGGGGTTGAACCCAAAAAAAGATTCCACGGCTACTGACTTCGAAAGGTTGCCGTTCGTGATATCGTCAATGTACGCGGCAATCCAGGGTACGGTAGCAGCGTGCTCAATATCTTTGTAGCGGTTACCTCAACAAACACATCCGGTGCGGCGCCGCTGGCGCAGGCGGTGCAAGCCTGCAAGACTCCCGCACACTGGCAGTAACGTCTGGCGCTAACGGTGATCGTGCCTGCCTCCTGGGCGTCGCTTTGAGCGAATTTCCTCATGTCGACAGTATCACCAGTGGTCGCTGGATCGTGCGCGCCAAACTCCGCCCCAGCTCGCGCCGCATTTGCAACCGTGACGGAGGTATAGAAGGCACGACCGTAGTCGACGACGCCAATCATAAGCAGGAGGAGTAATGGCGAGACGACGGCAAGCTCGACCGCCGCGGCACCCGACTGCGACGTACGGAACCGCCCGATCGCTCTGGCGACGAGGCTTGCAGAGCCAACGAATGGAGTCCGCTGATTCATGGGATCCCGAATAAAATGATCAGAACTCTCGCAGACTCGAACCGCCGAAACGCAGCCACGCCTCCACTCGAATCGCGAAGTATCACGGACCCGAGAACGCGCCGACGATTTGCATCACGGCCGGTCCAAGAATCACCACAAATAAGGCTGGAAAAATCAAAAGCGCCATAGGAATCAGCATCTTGAGGGGGGCCGTCGCGGCCTTCTTCTCGGCGGCGAAGCGACGCTTTCGCCTTAGCGTCTCAGCTGACACACGCAACACCCTGCTGCTGCTCGTACCCCACTTTTCACTTTGAATGAGGCTGGACACCAGTGAGCGCACCTCCTCGACTCCTGTTCGGTCCCACAGCCCGCGTAATGCAGCCTCTCTCGTTACGCCGGCATTGGTCTTTCTGTTAACGATCAGGAGTTCGCGCGAAAGCTCTGGATGCACATAAACCATGTCCTTGGCAACGCGCAGCAACGCTGCGTCGAGGCTGATCCCCGCCTCCACACACACGACGAGCAAATCGAGCGCATCGGGCAACGAACGCCGAATCCGCTCGCGACGTTTACGCACCGTCCGGGTGAGATAGAGAACCGGTAGCAGCAGTCCGAAAAAGGCTGCCGACACGCCGATCACAAAGCCCTGAAAAATCGTAGCGGGCGGCAGGATAATGAGGGCGACTAGCTCCTCTGCGTGACTGCTCGCGAAGCCAGAGATATGTCGCGAGGGCAAGCCCGGCGATTCCGACCCAGATCAGTGCAATGAGAAGGATTGGCATCGCGCTTAGATGTCCACGTCGGCGATTTGCATCATAACGGCGTAACCGATCACGACGCTAAATGCGGCGATTGCGAGCGCAGTCTTTCCCCCCGTGCTTGACAACATCGGCCTGAGAAATCCCGGGCTTACGACCGTGAGTATCAACGCGACGACAACGGGGAGGAGAGCGAGGAATCTCGCCGACATCTTTGGCTCCGCTATCAAAGTTTCGATCTGACCGCGCATTTTGATTCGCTCGCGAATCAAGTCGGAGAGATTCTGCAGGACATCGCTAAGATTCCCGCCTGTCTCTCGCTGAATGAGCACAGCGGTGACGAACATCTTGAGATCCTGGCTGTCCACCCGACCCTGCAGGTTGAGCATAGCCTGGCGCACATCTATGCCGAGTCGTTGCTCGTCGTAAAAGCGGGCGAATTCCGGTCCTGCCGGGTCCTGCATCTCATCGCCGATGAACTGAGCGGCGGCCTGAAATGAGTATCCCGCTTTCATTGCACTCACCAGCATGTCAACAGCGTCGGGAAGTTGCGTCTCAAACAGTCGCAGTCGCTTCTTTCGCCTTCGCTTCAGCCAGAAAAATGGACCGGCCAATCCAATCAGGATGAGGACGAATCCAAAAACTCCGCCCGTCACCATCGTCGCAATGAAGGTCATGAAGGCAGCGAATGTCGCCCAGACCATGAGGAAGGCGCCCGGCTTTATCGCCAGCCCTGCTTGCGTCAATTGATACCCCAGCTCATCGACCCAACCTTTGCCGGCGAGCAACCGATTTACAAAACCGAGATCGCTCACCTTGTCATCTTTCAGCAGGTGCCACGTACGCTCGACGCCTTCGGGCGTGCTGAGTCGCTCGCGCGCGAGGTCCGCCTCGGCGAGGGACGTTCGGTTGACGAAGATGTAGCCGCCGACGATTACCGCAAGCGTGCCGAGAAAGACCGCAGCGAGACCTGCAATCACCTCGTGAACCCCTCCGAGAACATGCTGATTGGAAGATTGACGCCGGCTATCGCGAGACGCTCGGTGAACTGAGGCCGGATGCCGGTTGCCTCGAACACTCCCTGCACCTTGCCGTCCGGAGCGACACCCTGACGACGGAAGTGATAAATCTCCTGGGTGGCCGTGACCTGGCCTTCCATTCCCGTGATCTCAACGATGCTCGTGATGCGACGCGTACCGTCGGACAGCCTCGTGACCTGAATAACGAGATCGAGCGCCGACGCGATTTGTTCGCGCATCGCACGATCCGGAAGATTCGACCCCGCCATGAGGATCATGGTTTCCAGTCGCGACAGAGCATCACGCGCACTGTTGGCGTGAACGGTCGACAGGGATCCCTCGTGACCGGTGTTCATGGCTTGTAGCATGTCGAGCGCTTCTGCGGAGCGTACCTCGCCGACGATGATTCGATCGGGACGCATGCGGAGCGCGTTCTTCACGAGGTCGGCCGCCTTGACTTCGCCTAGTCCTTCGGCGTTCGGCGGTCGAGTCTCGAGACGGACGACGTGCTCCTGCTGAAGCCGCAGCTCGGCCGCGTCTTCGATAGTGATGATTCGCTGATCCGACGGAATGAACGACGTCAGTGCGTTGAGGAGCGTCGTCTTTCCCGCGCCAGTGCCGCCCGACACCAGAATGTTCAGGCGAGCCTCGACGCAACCCTGCAACAGCAGCGACATCTCTTCAGTCATCGTACCGTTCTCGATGAGTCTTGCTACCGAGAGATCGGCGCCGAAACGGCGGATCGAAAGGACTGGCCCGTCGATCGCGAGCGGAGGAATGATCGCGTTGACGCGCGATCCGTCCGGCAAGCGAGCGTCAACCATCGGTGATGATTCGTCGACACGACGACCGATGCGGCTCACGATGCGGTCGATCACTGCCATCACGTGCGCGTCATTTCGGAACGCAGCGGTGACACGTGAAAGTTTGCCGAAGCGCTCGATGAAAATTTCCTTCGAGCCGTTCACCAGAATGTCACTGATGGTGAGGTCGCGGAACAACGGCTCGAGCGGACCGAGACCAGTGATCTCGTAGAGAACCTGCTCGATGATGTTCTCGCGATCGGCGAGAGTGAGCGGTGTTGCTTCTTCGCGGAGAAGCTCGGTCACGACGGCGCGAATTTCGGCATTGATGATTCGCTCGTCGTTGATCTCCTCGAGCGCCTCGAGGTCCAACCTTTCGACGAGCTTGCGGTGCAGATCGATCTTGACGCGATCGACAGGACTGAGAACCTCCTCCTCGATCTTTCTGCCGTACATCCCCGATGTAACAGTCGCGCCCGTACCGCGTGGCGTTGGAGCAACGCGTCCATCGGTCGCGACAGGCAGCGGTGTTACAACCGGCGGAGCGGTTGGAACGGGCCCATTCTGCCTCTTGGTCAGACGATCCCTAAGTGACATTTCCAACTCTCCTTTCCATTCCGAACCACGTTCGTATCAACGACGCGTTTCGGCCAGCACCAGCCGGAGAGTCTCCGGCCTTCTCGACAGACGCTCCACCAAGTTTTACAGCCAAATCCCGAAAACTTTTTGCAAGCTTCGAACCGGAATCTTCCATGGCAACCGGCACACCTTTCGTGAGCGCAGCGGAAGAGAGCCGATAATCATTTGGAAGATGCCAGAAGATCGGCCATTTCAAAAGCTCCTCGGCATCCTTTAATGGTAATACGTCTGCGGACTGATAACGGTTGACCACCACGCAGAGTTTGTTTTCCGCGTAGCCCAGACGACGACAGAGACCCAGCGTTCGCTGCATGCTGCGAAGTGAAGGCACTGACAGATGTGTTATGAGGAGCACTCGGTCGGCCGCGTCGAGCGCGGTAACTGTTCGCTCGCTCAGGTGGTGCTCACAGTCGACGACTGTCACGGCGAAGTTGGAACGAAGCAATTCGAGGATCGATCCGATTGCCGCGGCGTCGAACATTTCTTCGGGCTCCGGATTCTCGCTCGTTGGCAGAGCCCAGACTCCGCCGGGGCAGGGGCTCAGGATCGAATTGAGAAGCTCTGCATCGACTTCTTTTCCTTTTGCGACCAGGTGTGAAAGATCGTACGAAGGCCTGAGATTCAGAAAAACTCGCACGTCACCACCTGCGACTACGAGATCCGCCAACGCAACGCGAGACTGAGGCCGAGTGCCTGCGATAGCGTGCGCGAGATTGATTGCAATACTCGTTGTGCCCAAGCCCCCCTTGCCGCTGTACACGGCGACGAGCTCGCCTCTTCCCACGTCGGTGGACATGCGGCGCATGAGTCGCTCTACCGCGCCGGCAAGCTCTTCCGTTGGCGGTGGTGCAACAAGAAATTCGTGAACGCCAGCGCGCATCGCGCGCAACAAGAGGTTTGCGTCGGTGGATGGTCCCGTCGCGATTACAGAAAGGTTCGGGTCCTTCCTGATTTCCCGCTCCAGCGCGAGCAGCTCTACGGGCTGCACGTCGTGGAGCGGAAAGATTACGAGATCGAAGCGTTCCTCACGAAGTCGCTCAATGGCGTGATCGCGATCGGCCGCAAGTACAGCAGGCGCGAAATCGAACCTGGCGAGTACTGCATCCACGTCATTTGGATTTCCTGCCGCGTTTCCAGCAATGAGTGCTCTTCGCTTCATCGACGCTGCGTAGTCACCTTATGATCGGCGACGGTGGCTTGTTGACCGGTTGCAGTTTTCCCTTGATCGCATCGCGCGCAGGCAACGCCGTGTCTGGGAGCAGGCGAAGAATGTCCTGCGGTCTCGGGTCGCGCGGATCCACCAGCACTGGTGTGACTACGACAAGAAGCTCGCTTTCCGCATTTTGCCACCGCGTACTCGAGAAGAGTTGTCCGAGAATAGGAACGTCCATCAAATACGGAATACCCGTCCTCGTTTTCTCCTGATCATTACTGAACAGCCCTGAAATAATCATACTCTGATCACGCGGAACGTCGACGGTAGTCGATACCCGGCGCGTACGAAATGCCGGAATTCGAAAACCCGATATCGTGACTCCGTTCGTGAAATC
>WNGI01004513.1_pt1 | contig 13281 bp, 13 predicted proteins | sample 5400621 | NCBI WGS metagenome assembly WNGI01 (sample SAMN13153374, study PRJNA577476) | soil metagenome | isolation source: 20 cm soil or saprolite under Garry oak tree replicate 1 | place: USA:California | collected 2016-06-15
GGTCCGGGTTGTGGCCCCTCACGTGGCGCACTGATCGCGTCACCGAATCAGAAACTCTGGACGGTAACAGAGGTATGCCCGCGAGGCCACGGATGCGTCTCGCGATCGTGGCAAAATCACGATCAGTCCGTTTTTTCATCCAGAAGGAAAGTAATTCCGACTTAGAACTGACCGCCAGCGCAATCTCAAAGCATCACGGTAAAGCAAGTGCCGCATCCAGTTGACGTAGTGCCGGGAGTAATAGCCCTCAGTCTTCATGTTGCGAGAACGAAATCTATGGACGTCATCAAACTCAACGAGGCTCAGTTTATCCGGGAAAAATTCGCCACCGAGTTTTATGGCGGTAGCAATGATGGTTTGCTGGCACGAACTGTCTAGAGGATGGGGCAATGCATCTTGCACCATGCTGCGCAAAGTCTCCGGCGACATAAGCTCGCCGTGTAAAGCCACGATTCCGGCATTAACAAATGGTGGCTCCAACACCTTCGGGCAATGCCGCAGCGCCATGTCTCGCCGCTGATGGCAGTTGCTTTCTCGTGGCGCTCGAGGTTTGTCCCAGGATACGGGATCGTCCAGGAGCGGCGCCGGATCTCTGAACCAAAGGATATCGGCATCGGCATACAGCACCGGGCGTTGTTTCGCCTGGGTTGTAACCGTGGCGAGCTCGAGCCCCCAGATACTTTCTCGAACGTAATCAGCCAACTCTGGAAAACCAGCAGCCAGAGCCGATAGGCAAATTTCCTCCCGCATCAACACTGTGATCGGCGTTGGCCACCAGGCAAAGACCTCTGCAAATTCGTTCGCCGTCCAACTGCCGTCAGACACTACAGTAATCTCCGGCAACGAATTCCATGAGCGATACAACGAAAACAGACTTTCCCGCAACATCAACCAGTGAGCGCGATCACACATTGTGAGATAACAGAAGTGCGCAGTCGGTTTGGATGGTTGAGGAGGAATTGGCCAGTGCGAAAGGATATTGTGCGCGATTTCGCCCAGCCGCACGGAGACATTCATTCCGCTGAATGGTCGCAGAAGACCAAACGCAAATGTTCGGCAGAGCGCCTTTCGCTGCGCACTCTTGGTCATATCAAGAATTTCCTCCATTCTGCGGCGGCAAACACGTTCCAGAATCTCTCCCACACATAGGAGCATTGTCATGTTGAGGTTTCCCAAACACGAGACTGATTTTTTGGTGCAGAGATGACCTGGATGCGAGCATCGGTCACCTCTCCCTTGCCAAGGGAGAGGGTTGAGTCAAGGCAAACAGCGCCGCCTGCTCGACAAATCCACCCCTCACCTTCATCCTCTCCCCTTCTCCGAGGGGAGAGGCGACGCGAGCACCTCGTGAACTGACTTGATTTTGAGAGACTGACAAATAATGCCATTAGCAGCACAGCGAAACATCCAGCTACTTCCGAATGATGCAAAAACGTCCGGTGTTTCTACGTGATGAAACTCTCAAGTATTGAAATAGCTGGGTTCTTCGCTTCGCTCAGAATGACATTTAAGAGAGAGCCTCTAGGCAGGTCGAATCCCAGATATGGCGCGTTCACCCAATGCGCGGTGAAGACGCACTTTCGCTTCCAACCGTAACCGACGCGAACGATGCCCGCCGTGGTTCCACAGTGCTTTAGTAGCGCGCAACTGACTTGTACATGCGCCAACATCGTCATTAGAGAAAAAATGTTGAGCGAGCATAAGTGAAATGTCGGCCCAATAGCGACGCCCTTGCTGTTCCAGCTGCACCCTGGAATCTGCCGGCAAATAGTCTTTCCAGATTTTAATTGCTCTAGCCATGTCTTGCATGTTTGCGCCCGTACGCTGTTGAATTGCAGATTGATTGTCGCCATGTCGCCGGAAGCCGGCCAAAATCTGCGACTCATAGTAGACAGGCGCATTAGCGGCAATCCTGACCCACATTTCAAGATCGAGGGCATACGTGAGTTGTGCATTGAAACTGCCTAAACGCTCGTACGTCGCGAGCTTAACGACCACCGCTGGACACTCAAGGATAGCCTGTCGCCACGCGTTCTAACCAGTTATTCAACACGGCGGATTCTCGATACAGCTCGGATATATTTAACCAATGTCCTTTTGAATTTGTCGCCGCGTACCGGCAAAAGATCGCGCCGCAGGCGCTCCATACGCCTCACGCGAATAAAATGGTAAAAAAGCAACAGCCTAACGGCTCTTCATTTTTGAGGGCGATAGGCAAAAATGTTCAATTGGAGGTCCATGCCCAAGTGCTCCGAAATATCCAAAAAGGGCTTTTCGGCTTTCATGCCGGGATGAATCTGAACTCTGAATCCAGCATGTCTGAGCACTGTCAGGATCTGGTCCAGTGTCTGAGGTTGCGCGATAAATGAATGATTTTCGACAAATAGCCTGTTAACGTATTCCAGACTGTCTGCACAGTCGATTATCACTTCCGTCTCAGCCCCTTCAATGTCGATCTTTAGGAAATCGATCGGCTCGCATAGATAATCGCGCAGTCGCACGGTTTGAATCTCGATGACTTTAGCCGGTGGCGCTCCAATACAGCATATGCGCCCACCGTCCGATCCTTCCGAGTAAAAGCTCAAATTAGTTGCCGATGACCAAACGCCCTTAGGAACTAATTCAATGTCAGACAGCTTCGCATGCGCCACAAAGCCCTTCAAATAAGCGAAAATCTTTGGGTCTGGTTCAAAGGCAGTTATCCTGGAATCTGGGTAGCGTTGTTTGAAGAATAAGCAGCTCAAGCCAATGTTTGCTCCGCAGTCCAAAATGCGCGGTGAAGGGCTATTCGTGGAGAAGTCGTAAATGCCATTCTGAAAAAGTGCGCTCCAGACGGCAATGAACGAAGGTCCATCGGGTATAGTGGCTTCGAACCCCATAAGGTCCGTTGTGGTCTCGACATAACGTGGCAGCCGAGCGAGTCGCGCGATCTCGACTTGGGACGGATCAGGTGGAGCTGCGAGCCGGTGGACACCTGCCTTAATCCGGTGCAGCCGAAGCCAGAGAGAATGCGGCACGATAGCCCGAACGATGTCCTTGATCATTCCAAAACAAAGCGCTTCAGCCGCCTAGTAACGACTTTACACGAGACGCAAAGAACCGATGTCGGCGAGCTTGCGCCAATTGCAAAGCATCTCGCAAAGCTTCCAAGTACGACCTGCCATACCGCTGGTCGGGCTCGAGATGATTGCCTTCTGCCCACTCATTCCAAGCATTGAGGAACAATATGTGTGGCGTATTCCTGGATTTCATCAGCCTGGCGAGGGTCTCGACCAGCCAATGATGAAAAAGCTTTGGTGACGACCCGACAAACACGATTGGATTTCGCCGACGCCGAGGAGAGTTGTCCCACGACGGAGTGACACAGGGAAACCGCAGATAATTTGGTTGAATCCGTCTGCTCATCGAGCTGACAAGATGACGATAATTTTGCACGTTGATATTGTCGTCTAAAAGCTTTCGACGAAGAAAAAAGCGGAGATCGTTCCATCGCCATTGTCTAAGTCTAAGCCGACGCAAGCTCAGTAGCATCCCCAGACTTGGGAACTCGGGCTGAAATTCGACTGCTGCATCGAGCCCAACTTCATTCGGAGGCAATACATCGGTACCTGTGTCGACGCGGCACAGGAAAACTTCGCCTATTCCCAAACGGCGACATTCGTCGCGCCAAATCGCTGTCGTCTTTCGGATGTCCGGCAGCTTATGCCCGCGATAGATAATGAACAGCGGCTTGTTATCGACTCTGATATAACGAGGATCAGCAAAAGCGCGAGCGAGCCAGCGAATGTGCGCAAGATCATCCTCATCGGAGTACGTCTGCTTCATCAAGATCTCGGAGTCGCCACCGTCCCAAATGCGTGTCCAATTCTCGTTAGCCCAGCAAAGGCAAAAGGGAAAATTAGGGCGGCCTGACGTTAGCACCTCATCAAACGGTCGATGGAGAAGCCGCTTGCCTGAGAACCAATAGTGATAATAGCAGAAGCCGGTGATTCCATACTCCCGCGCCAGGTCCGCCTGCGCTTCGCGCGATTCCGCAACACGAAGATCGTAAAAACCGAGATCGGCTGGCAAATGCGGCTGGTAATGGCCCCGAAACAGCGGACGCGCTTTCGTGACACTCGTCCACTCGGTAAATCCCTTACCCCACCACGCGTCGTTTTCCGGGATCGGATGAAACTGCGGCAGATAAAAGGCGATAACACGCGGATCCATTTAAGAAACAGACATTACGCTGGAATCACGTGGATGATGTGCTGATATCCAAAAAGGAGAGGCAGCCGACGGGCGAGCGCCCGAACTATCGAATCTCGGACGACGCGCGGTATCCAGCGCCATGGACGTCGATAATAATCCTGTGACATTACGCCGGCAGTGTGCTGCAGACTTATCACCCGCAGGCCGTTCGTTTCGAAGAGCGATCTGACGGTGTCTGCGGTAAACCACCGAAGGTGCGTCGCGTCGCGGATGCCGACCGGCTGGTAATCAAATCGACCGCGAAGTAAATCCAGTCGCACAGACCAATGCGCGACGTTTGGAACCGAGGCTACCACTCTCCCGCCCGGGAGGAGCCCGCGACGTGCGAACTGCAGGAAACTACCGGGATCGGCAACGTGTTCCAGCACGTCGGCAAAGAGAATAACATCGAACGGCTCCAGCAGTTGCAAGACAGCAGGCGTGAATCGCTCTTCATAAACCTCCAAGCCGCGCGCGCGAGCAGCCGCGGCCCGGCGCGAATTCGGTTCGATCCCGATAATTTTAGCATTCCGACTGCCCGCGATTATGCGGGAGACGGATCCCGTGCCACACCCTACATCCAACACGCGCGCTCCCACCGGCACCAGATCCGCCAACATACGCGCAACCCCTTGAGGCGCGTCTAGATGCCCGTCGTAACGGAACGGGTCGAGTTCGCCGTTTTCCCTCATTCCGAACATCTCGTCACCCTCATTCACGTTGCAGCCTCTGCGACTACGGCGGACTTGTTGCTCAGATCAACCACCTTATCACAGCCGATTTCCGCCGGGTTGGGGAGATGCTCCAGCACATCCGCAAAGACAATGTAATCAAACGGCCCATGTTGCCGCATCTGCGACAATAGTTCCTCAAGCACATTCGGTTCTGCCACTTCATCATCATCAATTCGCCAGATGAAATCAGTAGTCGCCATTTCCTGCACCATTTGATGACTGTGATGTTGGCCAAACTTCCGACCAAACACCACCTGCCACGCTACTCCTTTGGCGTCGAACAACTGGAATACCGACTGGTACTCTGGTAGTGTTCGCAGGTCGGTAGGATTGTCCGTGTCGTCAACGATGATTACGCTGTCAGGCTTGACGGTCTGTAGCGCTACGGATTGAAGAGTGAGGACAAGAGTCGAATAACGGTTCTTAGTCGGGATTCCAATGGTGACATTACTATGAGAGTGATCGACTTTCATCGGTCTTTACCCATCGATGCTCTCCATTTATAATTGCTTGTCTTAGATGAATGATTCCTGCTTCGTACGGGGCTTTGTCGTAATCAGGATGATCTGGCCTAATTATGATCCACTCCTGTGTCGTTCTGCTCCATTTCTTAATTTTAAGAAACTGTTTAATTGTCCCCCAGATACTTAATGGAGTGTATCGCAAATATAATCGTGTAGTCGGTTTCATGTCTCTACAAACTGCACATCAGGTCGCCCGAACAAATCCTTGTGCTCCGTGATGGCTTTGCGGATTCGCTCCAGGATCTTTGTACTCAGGCTTATCGTATTCGCAATGAGCGGTGTTCTCAATCTTCTGGATGATTTGGTCCACGCTGCCAAAGTAGTTCAGGAGAAGTCATGATCATCCACTCCGTCTCAAAGAAGACCTATTCTTATTTTTATGCTTCGGAAAAGTCTATAGACCTTAATATTCTATAGCCGTACCCTTCAGTATCTTTGCCCTACCGTAGATTTGTGGAATTCATCTTAAGTCCATCCACCCAACGCAGCACCGCCATGTCTTCTCCAAACTGGGCGAAGGTAATTTGCGCAGCACAGATTTCTTCTCGTGTCAGGTTTTGCGAAACTCCGCTATTCAAGCGGGTCAGTAGCCAGGTCCTAACCTTCGCGAGAACGTTGCTGCAACTAAATGGAATACAGTTCTCTGGGGGGCTTAAATAATGCGAATAGGGTTATTATCCATGGTGTTTAACGAAGAATATATCTTACCATTGTTTTTTCGTCATTATGATCAGTTCGTCGATAAGTATTACATTCTTTATGATAAAGATTCTACGGACCTGACACTAGAAATAGTCCGGGAACAGGCCAAAACGAAGGAAGTTGAAATTATCCCTTTCGAGTTCCCCGATGGTATGAATGATCGAATAAAAGTTGATAAAATAAATAATTTGTATGAAAAAATTACCGACTGTGATTGGATATGCTGCGCAGATGCGGACGAATTTATATTCCCGCTTCCTTTTGAGACTGACGTCAAAGAAATCCTGCAAAGGGAACACGATAAAGGATTCAATCTTGTAAAAACACATATGTGGCAGGTTTATAGGAACGTTGCAGATGAAGACCTCGACCCAAACAAAATGCCAATAGTTACCCAGAGGAGGTACGGCGATCCTCGTCTTGATGGTTGGTATGTAAAACCAATCATTGTTAGAGCTGGCATGAACATAGGCTGGACCCTTGGAAATCATGAGATTGCTTATGGTTCTTATAAAGAGTCAGATTATAAGATGGCAGGATCACATTGGGCAAATGCGGACCCATGTTTTTGTGTCGATAGGCGCGTAAAAAACAGGCGCGACAGACAGAGCAAATGGAATATGACAGCAGGAGTCACTTGCCAACACCATCGCATAACAGAACAAGATGTGTTAGACCTGTGTTCTCGGCATATCAACGACCCAAAACTATTTTAAGAGGTACGCCCTGTTCGTACGCGATCTCGTTGAGGTCTTTGAGACTTCACTGGTGAGTTGAGTTTTTTACGCTTGGCTCGTCCTGAGCGTAAGTCCGTGCGCCGCTCCATTGACGGCCGGGAGGTCTCCCGTCGAATTGTACGCTGGTGGGGGGGTCGCCTGCGACAACACACTCTCCAGCGTCTTATGCAAAAACCGCGCGCAATGAAATGTGGGAAATCATCACCGACCAGAGCGGTCGATGCACGCCCTCCGAGACATGCGCAAGCCGTATCCGGTTGTCGCTATCGGTTACCATCTGTTCTCGAGTCCTTTGGGTGGCCAAGATGCCTTGAAAAATTTGATCAGTTCGCGCGCATGAGAAACCGGATCGATTTCATCTTCCCCTGAAGCCCCTAAAACTTGCAGCACCCGGCCTAGTAGCCAGCCAGGCTCTTGCCGTGCTCCATCCCAGCAGTGTGCCAGGAATTCTCGGGGATTACGCAGGGCATCCTGCCGATGTAGTTTGAGAGAACAGAGGTAATTTGACCGGCAGCAAGCCAGCAGTTGCTTTTCCCAGTGCGGCATCGTTTTCCAGAGAGCAGGGATGCCAGCGCACTCGTCGCGCAAGACGCTCCGTTGAACTCGCCCGAGCAAATTCCATTGGGCGGGCCCAAATCTCTGCGGTGTCGCTTGGCCTTTGTGGCGACGAAAGCCGGCCAGTGACTGCGGCACCCATGCGATGTCGGTGGCTAGTGAGGATCGCAGCGTCCAATCTATGTCACCAAATGAACCAAACTTGGTCGTAAAGTGGCCGACGCGCCCCAACAATCTTCGGCGAAACAGAAGGCTGTTCATTGTGATCCACAACGTACCGCTACACATGTGCAAGAGAAACTCCGTTTGCCCACTGCGTACTGACGGTATGTGGATCCATTCGCCCAGCATCTCATCAGAAAACCGTCGCTCACGCGCGATCGGTTGACCGTGTTCGTTGATTTCGTCGTAATTGCAGACCGCAATGTCTACTTCGGGCAACCGACCTAGAGGCACCAGCAGACATTCCAACAGGGTGGTTTGCATGGTGTCGTCGCTGGTGGCGATGTACACGTACTCTCCCGTGACCCGTCGCAAACATTCATTCCATGCTGCGTAGAGACCCTCTCTGGGTACCTGAAAGAGGCGGACTCGCTTGTCTCCCTTGAATTTCTGGAAGAACTCCCACGACTTATCCTCGGAATAGTTGTCGCAAACAATCAACTCCCAGTCCGTCACCGTCTGGCTAAAAATCGTCTCCATCCGCTCTTCGAGAAACTGACGCGTATTCAGAGACGGCAGACAGATGGAAACGAGTGGTATCATAAACTATCAAAGTTTGCGAAGCCAAAGCGCGCACGCCCGGGCAGCGCCCCATTCGTGCATGCAGATGACCCACGCCCGCCGGGGTCTAGCCCCCAACTGTTCGCAGAGCAGCAAAGTGTGATCGCTTTCTGGCGAGGGGCGAGGCGGATACTGACTGCTTACGATCAGGAGTTTCATCTATTCCAACGTACAGTCAGCCCCGGTAGCTCATACCCCATCTTGCCAAGATCAAGTTCAATCAAATTCTATGTTTGTTCATTAGGTACTCTCGAAAAGCCCTCTTTAAAGATCCAAGCAAAGTTAGGAGAGGTTTCCGAGTGTTGGCTGCGGTTCGCTTCCGCAATAGTTGCGCGTATTGACGAACAAGTATTTGATCTCCCCGCCAACGGGCTTGTTGAATAACATACTCCAAAAGACTGGTTAGGCGTTGTTGCACCAACGATTCTCCAGCCGCGCCTTTTACACCGGCGTACGAAATAATTGAACGTTGAATTTCCTCGAGTTGAGGATAGAAGTCCGTCTTTCTCCAGGTCTTGATCTGGTAATTCGAATCGTGCAGTTCATAACGTATTGCCAAAGGGCTTTCGATAATGACCACGGGAAAGTGAGCCGCGATTCTTGGGAAATATTCAAGATCGGCGGAATAGCAAAACTTGGGATTAAAAACGCCAAGTTCTTGAATAATTTCGCGATGAATCACTGCGCCAGACGGGATGGCGGGACAATGCAGAACCGACCAGGCACCGGGCGACCAGAAACGATACCGAAAACTATCGTCACACTCTGCTTGTCTGTCCGTTGGAAGAATGAGGGCTGGTTGGTCTGCAAATTCGCAAGCACGACGCAATACTTCCACGCCTCCCGGGGAAAGCGTGTCGTCATCATGTATAATGCAAATCCAGTCGTAACGCGCTTGCTCCAAGCAGTAATTCCAGTTTCGCACCATACCCTGGTTGTCTTTGTGACGAAGCAAACGGATTCCGGGTATCTTGCTCGCTTCTTCAAATGTTCCGTCGGTCGAACCATCGTCAGAAAGGATGATTTCGTCTTGCTCTCTAGCTTGGGCTTGGATCGCCTTGACGAGCACCTGCACTGATGAACACCGATTGTAGGTCGGTACAGCAAGAGTTAGCGGAATGTAACCGCTGGATTCTATAACGGAAGCCCCTCTCACTTTGTTTTCCAAACGTGAACTTTAGAATTTGCAAAATACTGGATTAGCGACGCTCCGCGATTACAATCCATTGATCACCCAGACCCAGCATTTCAATTAAGGCAGGTTTGATATCCTGTCGGCGGCGGGGGAAACGCAATTCATTAAGATCGGTGGCGCGCACGTAGCGCACGGCAAAGCCTGCCAATTTCAAAGCCCGAGTAATCGATTTTTTGGAGTAATAATTTACGTGTCCCAATGGTCTAACCATCCGCCATTTTTCGCGGTCCCGTCTGGCTCTCAGCGATTCCCGATTAGGCATCGCACAGTAAAGTCTCGCTTTTGGAGCGGCAAGTTTCCAGAGGTTGCGCAATATCGAGACGGGATCGGAAACATGTTCAAGCACATCAAAAGCAACCAACAAGTCGGCGCTCAGGGCGGGATCCACGTCACTAAGATCACGGTAAACGTTAGGAAACCGGCCAGCCCAATCACCCGGATCAACACCTGTACATTTCCAGCCGTGTTCGACGAACAACTGATAGAGGTGTCCTTGTCCTACTCCGAGTTCGAAGTACCGGGCGGGGGGGCGCTTCATTTCACGCTGTACACATACCTGTTCGGGAATCGTTAGTGGGCTCGTTCCCCATTCGCCGATGACAGAGCGTGACCTGCGAGCATAGAGATGGTTGAGCAACCCTTGCGTCGGCATTGGATCAATCCAGCCGTGACTGCACGTGGAGCAAACCCGGAGGTTAAAGGCGTAAGGCTTATCGGGATGGATGTTGCTCGCCAAATGCAGAATCCGGGAAGACCCGGCACAAACAGGACAAACGAGAGAAGGAGTGAAAGATTCTCCAGGGTAACTCTCCGTGAGATCAGAAAGTGTCGTCCTCATATTGTGTTTCGATCAGGTCCCAGCCCGGTAGTCAGGGACTGCCAATTAGCGTGACGCGATCAGATTCTGCATGAAACGCGCGCCGCCAGCAATTCCAGTTGTCCCAATCAGCCGACTTTCGCCACGATCGCGAACTGCTGATAACGCATGTCTTTAATACGGGTTATCGGCAGCCAGGAAAAAAGAGAATAGCGTCGCCACAGGGCTTTATCACCAGATTCTTGACTAAGGAAGGAATTTATGCCGTCAATTCGCTGAATCGCAAAACCAGCTCCTTGAAACAAGCGCATTATACTCAGTCGGGTAAAAAAACGCAGATGAGTCTTGTCAAGAATTCCAGATTCCTGGTACTCCCATTCCCCACGAATTACCAGTTTCCAAACCGTTGGGAACTGCCGGATGTTCGGTATCGATGCGACTACGCAACCTCCACTACTAAGGAGCGCACGCGCGAGTGCCAACGCCGATGCAGGATCCAGCATGTGTTCGAGAACATCATTGAAAACAATGCAGTCGAAGTAACCCGGTGGGAGGTCTAATTCGGGGCCGAAATACCCCTGAAAAACTCTGTCAATATTTTGCTCCGCTTTTTGAATGGATCCCGCGTTGCTTTCGACTCCCCACACTTCGCAATCTATTCGCTTCCGAATGCTGGCTCCGAAACTTCCGGCCCCACAACCGACGTCAAGCACCTTCCGGCAATCAGAAGGCACGTATTCGAGCATTTCCAAGCGCGGGCATTCAAAATACTCCTCGCGTTTGGAAGCGTAGTCCCTAGCCAGGCTGTCTTTTGATTCTGATTTCATATCCTCCTGTGTCGCGTCCGCGTGCACGTCGTAACGGAGTGGGTCGTGCACGCCATTTTCCTTCGTCCCGAACGTCTGGTCAGCGACGTTCACGTTGCAGCCTGTGCGACTACGGCGGATTTGTTGCTCAGATCAACCACCTTATCACAGCCGGCTATGGTGCTGAGGCGGTGAGCGGCCACGACCATCGTGAGCTTACCCGCAAGAGTACGCAAGGCCTCGAGTAGCCTTGCTTCAGTCGCCACGTCCAGCGCGCTGGTTGCTTCGTCTAAAATCAACAGTGATGGACCATGGTAAAGCGCGCGCGCAAGACCGATGCGCTGGCGCTGCCCACCCGAGAGACGGATGCCACGCTCCCCGACGATCGTGTCAAAGCCGGCAGGCAATTCGATTTCGATGAATTCGAGCAGCTGCGCCGTGGCACAAGCTTCGCGCAACTGCGCCGGATCGATCTCAGTGTCCAGCAGGCCGAATGCGATATTGCGCGCAATGGTATCGTCGATGAGAAAAATATCCTGCGGCACATAACCGATGGAAGCTTGCCACGCCGGCACCAGCGCAGGTGTAAGCGGCTCGTCGTCGATCAGGATCTCGCCTGCGGTTGGCTGGTACAAGCCAAGCAACAAATCAACGAAAGTCGATTTTCCTGAACCGGTCGGACCGATCACACCGAGCGAAGTGTTCTTCGCGATGATGAGAGAAATTTCCTTCAACGCCGGCCGCGATGCGCCAGGATAACGAAAACTGATTTCGCGCAAAGTAATCGAATCGTTCCAACGAAGAGGCCTCGCTCGAGCTAGGGTGTCGCTACTTATCGCCGGCGAGACAGACCCGTCAGTTTCTGCCGTAACAAATTCGTCATACACTTCGTCCATGGCGTGGCGCATCGAGCTGACCTGAGTCAGCTGGCTATAAAGCAACTGGATTGAAGGCAGCAGCCGGTAACCTGCAAGCGCCATCACGCCGAGGTTCGGAAGAATATCGGAAAAATCGCGCCCTTTCGCTGCGAGCAGCAACACAGCCACAACGAGACCGCCAAAAGCGAGCGGTTCCACAACATAACGTGCGCTGTTGAAAATGGGCATGCGGGCAGTCATCTTCGCGATGATTGCGGAGTGGCCGGCAAACCGAGCGAGAAAATGTTCTTCGGCACGGTGGACTTTCACCGGCTTAATGCCGCCGAGCATCTGATGGGCTTCACGGTAGAAGCCGATGGTATGTGTTCCTAAATTTTCATCCACCTCTCGACGTTTGCGCGCGAGGAGCCGAAACGTGATTGCATAAAATCCGCCAAGCCCGATCGCTGCCGAAAGCGCGATCACCGGTTGGACCAAAAACAGCGTGGCCAGTAGCAGCACCGCAGTCGCTGAAGAAAATAGGTGTATGGCTGTGAGGCCATTCGGCGCAAGAGCCGGACCCGCAACCAGTGAGCAAAGTTCTGGGCGTAACGAGTCCGCGCGTACTCGGCCAGCAGGTTAATTGCGTTCGAAAAAAGGACTCCTACGATTGCGATGACCCCGGTTATTATGAGCAGTTGAAGGTTTCCCATCGGTGGAAACAGGCTCAGGAATACCGTGCCAAAATGAGATCGGCGGATGCGCTCCGGATCAGCAGCGATAGCTAAAAATGGGAAGATCGACGTGGCGCCGATCACTTGAAAGACGGCCTGCGCAAGCGCGAGCGAAAAAACCCCAGCCAGCTTCGCTCTGCCGTATGGCCGCGCCAGAAAGAGAACGCGACGAATCAGATTGGAAACGTTATGGACAAACCGGGGCATGTTTCCGAGTTACACGTTCAAGAAATCGGGGGCATCACATCTCGCAACGGCGAGATTTCCCAATTATCTGCGGGAAAACTCAACTGTCAAAGATTACACCTAACTCAGGCATCCCTTGGCACGCCATAGTCCGGCTGCTGCCGGACGAAGGCGGCTGCCTGACTCGTCGAGCGGACATCTTGTCTGCGAAATCGGCAGGCTGATCACCGACAACTGCTAATTGATAACGGATCACGCATCACCGATAACCGATAGCCGACCAGTGATCACTCATTACCGATCACCCGTCTTCGCTTCGCTGCTTGGCAGGCTGATCACGTCTCAGGCCGAAACGACACCCGCCATCTCTGATCCACAAACGCTATTCGAATCGTTGGCTTGACAGACCCAATACCCT
>WNGI01009734.1_pt1 | contig 13280 bp, 7 predicted proteins | sample 5400621 | NCBI WGS metagenome assembly WNGI01 (sample SAMN13153374, study PRJNA577476) | soil metagenome | isolation source: 20 cm soil or saprolite under Garry oak tree replicate 1 | place: USA:California | collected 2016-06-15
CGGCGAGGGTCAGCTTCTGCAGCACGATCGGGCCCTCACCGAACGGATATCCCATGAGGCTCGCCATGGTCTTCGTGACCGGCAGCAGGAGCACCCACAGGCACAGGCCCGCGAGCGGATCCGTGCAGACCCGGGCGGCGACGAAGACCGCGGGGAGGCCGACGATCACGGCAACGGCGAGGAGGGCGGCGCTATCCATGGCTACGCAGCGGCGTCCAGCTCACAGCGTCCTCCATATGAACGTCTTCACCGATCGCAGGGTGTCATCGAGGCTCCCGTCGGTGTGGACTCGGTAGAGCGGCACGCCGGGGAAATCGAGCGTCGCGCACTGCGCGTGGCGGCGACGCAGGTACTCCGTCGGCTCCGGCCCGCCGGGCTTGGCTCGCGTCAGGTTTCGTTGGACCGCCACCTCGAGCGGGACGTTCAGGGAGAGGATCAGATCGGGCAGCGGGATGGCGCGGTAGAGCCGTTCCTCCATCCGCGCGAGCCAGCGGTAGAGCGGATGAGCGTCCTCGAGCAGGAAATGCAGGGCAGGACCCTCCGGTACGCCGGGCTGTCGGGTCGGGTAGCGGTCGGCGATCACGAGCATCCCGGCCGCGGCCTTGCGGTGGGCGCGCACCAGCAGCCTCTTCCGCTCGTACCCGACCATCACGGCGCGGAGCGCGTAGAGCATGAACAGGCGCCCGCGGCGCATCGTTTCGAGCCCGGTCGTGCTTCCTTCCTCCGCGTCCGCCTCGAGCCGGGAGAGGCGATACCTCGGCATGAGCCGCCGCAGCAGCGGCAGGAGAGCGCGCGGCGCGAGCGTCACCGCGGTGGGGGGCGGCTTTCCCCCGTGCACGGTTGCTACCGACAGGAACTCTCCGAGCCAGCGGCTCACCTCGCGGACCAGCGTGGACTTTCCCGAGGCGTCCGAGCCCACCACGCCCATGACCGCGCCCCCGGAAAGCAGCGTCTCGGCGCGCCTCTGGCGCCGCACCGCGCGCCAGAGGGTCGTGCAGAGGTGGCGGGTCCGCAGGACCATGGCGAGGGGGGCCCGATGGCGGAGATGCGGCCGCAGCCGCGACGCCAGCGCGCGGCCGAGCAGGAAGCGACGGACCGTGGAGGTATCCGAGCGAATGGCATCGCGGAGCTTCCGGAACAAGGCGAAGTCGACGGTCGGCAGATGCTCGCGCAGAAGGGCCGCCACCTCCTCCTCGCTGACCCCTTTGCTCAGCCACTCGAGCTCCTCCGCGGTCGCCATCCATTGCCGTGGTCGGAGCGCTTCGCTCAGCACCGCGGAGTCGAGGGTCTTGCGGATGACGAACAGGACCAGCTCCGCGCTGCGGGCGGGGAGGTAGACCCCGTCTTCGGTCTGCCGGGCTCCTTCCAGCAACATGCTCTCCACCGGCAGATGGTAGTTCTTGATGGTGGCCCCGGTGATGGTCCGGTAGTAGATGTGGAGGTCGACGAGCTTGCCGCTCGCGTCGTCCAAGCCGTAGTAATTGGCGATCGACGGATAGCCGCTGCTCCGGGTGGGCCGGAAGCCCGCGCGCTCCACGATCGAGCGGAAACGGGCTGCGTCGCCTCGATACACCAGGAGGTCCAGGTCGGTATCGCCACGAAGAGCGCTCGCCAGGTTGCGGTTGCTCTTCCAGTGGCAATAGCGAACGCCAGCCCCGTCCAGCGCGTCAAAGACGGGACGCAACACGGGAAGTATTCGCACTCGGCCCGAAGAGGAAGTCCACGAGCTCTCCGGCCGGGACGCGGCACGTTCCTGGGCTGTCGCCATCGCAGGTCACCCTAACGGTTCTTCGAGAAAGCAATTCATGCATCATCAATTGATCCCAAAGGACGTAGCTGTGGCGGATGAATCGTTCGGTCTCCTCGCGGGTTCGTCCTCGCAGCGGCGGATCCCGGCGCGCGAACGTCCTGGCGAGCACCACCTCCAGCGGCGCCACGACCTGAACGACGAGGTCCGGCATGGGAACCAGGCGACAGAACGCGTCGATATCCTCCGGGCGCGGCGGGTTTCGGACGTGGACCAGGATGTTGTGGGCGGAGTGGATGGTGCCTTCGTCGACGAGCACGGGCTGGCCGCTCGGGCTCCGGGACAGCGCCGCATGGACGCCGAGCTTTCGCACGACGCTGCGGTACGCATTCAGTCCGGTGATGCGCCAGTCGGTGTCGCGTCGGATCACCGACTTCGCGAACGCCAGGAACTCGAAGTATTGCCGGGCGACGACGGTCTCGCGCAGACCTCGGAGGTCCAAGGCGAGGTTCAGGAGGAAGCGGCCGGAGACGATCGGCCGGGGGATCCCGCGGAGCAGGACCTGCGGAGCGGTCGCCACCCGGACGCCGCGCTCGGCACAGTGATGCAGGACTTCCTTCAGCAGCGTCGACTTGCCGCTCCCGGAGCAGCCGGTGATCTCTACCAGCAGGCGAGCCGAGCCCTCGCGCGCGGTCACCTTCCGCCCACCGGCGGGCCAGGACGGCGGCCGCCTGGTCATCGGTCGCGGGCGCGGAGAGGGTGACGTGTGTCCCGCCCGGGCCGCGGTCGCCGCGCCGTACACGACGGCGAGGCAGGTGAGCCGCGTTGCTTCGGTGGCGAGCACCGCCCAGGCCGCGCCGAGCAGCCCGTAGCGTGGCACCAGGAGGCAGCTCGCGAGAGTGCAGACCGCGAGGCTCAGCAGCGCAATCGGCAGCTGCTCCGGCAAGCGCCGGGCCGCGGTGACGGCATAGCTGAGGGCGGTGGCGAGAAAGGCGATGCCCGTTGCTACCGCGAGCCAGACGAGGACCGGGGCGTACTCCGCGTATTCCGGAGCGTACGCCACGGTCAGCAGAGCCCGGCCGCAGAGCGCCGAGATCGCGACCGCCACGAGCCCGAGACCGCCTGCGATCAGGGTCGTGTGCAGAGTGAGGCGTCGGAAAGCCCTCGGATCGGTGACGAAGTGGCGCGCGAGCCGGGGGCTCACGGCCATCCCCAAGGCGAGCAGCGGTTGATTTCCCGCGACGAAGAGGTAGGCGAGCGCCGTGAAGTGGCCGAGCGCGGGCGGGTCGATGCTGGCCTCGATGGCGTAGCGCGGCACGTTGAAGGTGAGGCTGCCGAGACCCGCGACGCACCCGAGCGGCAGGGCGACCCAGGTGAGGCCGCCCAACGCGCGAAGCACCAGGCTCGGTCGAATGCTCGTCAGCCGGACGGCGGCCGGCAGATCGTAGGCCGCGAGCACGCATCCCCAGCACACGGCCATCGCCAGGGTCGCGAGCACGAGGCTCCCGGTCAGCTTCAGGACGACCCCGACCGCCAGCACGCTCACGGTACCCTTGGCGAGCATCGAGACCGCGATCCGCCGCATGTCCTCCGCCCTCTGCAGGAGTCCGAAGACGAGCTCGCTCACCGCCTCGAAGGACTTGGCCAGCGCGACGGCGAGGATCAGGGAGAGGGTGGCGCCGCGGTAGCCGAGACCGAGCGCCATGGCGGCGATGGCCCCGAGCCCGAGGGCGGTGCCCAGGAGCTTCACGGAGAAATAGACGCTGAATGGGTAGTCCTCGCGCGCATCGGTGGCCTGCAGCAGCCGCAGGTTGAGGTTGGTGAGCGTGATGACCGGCGCCGTGAGCGCGAGCCCGAGGGCGAAGAGCCCCACGTCGGCGGCGGTGCCGAGCTTGGCGATGCACGCGAGCACGCCCCACTGGCAGGCGCTGTAGCCGAGATTGCCGACGAGCGCCCAGGCCACGTTGCGCTGCAGCGACCGAGCGCCCTCGGGCGCCGGTGGACCCGGCATGGATGGGGCGAACGAGCTGCGGATCACGGGTGAACCTGCAAAACCTCTCTCGATGGGGTGCGGGGGCCGGGGCAACGCTTCGCCCCTCGGGTCACAAAGCTCCCCGCCGCGTTGAAAATTCCGACGTTTCCACGGCCGCCCGGCCTCTCAGCCGAGCGCCGTCACACCTTCTCCACCACCTCGGACGCCACCTCCACCGCCACACTGCGCTGCAGCAGGTCGATGCTCACGACGAACGTCGCTCGGCCCGCGTGGCACGCGCGCACGAACCCCTCGAGGCCGGCGAGGGCTCCGGCGACGATGCGGACGCGATCACCGGCCTTGATCCAAGGCACCGCACGCACCCGGTCGCCGGTGGCGACGATACGACGGATCGCCTCCAGCTGCTCGTCGGGGATCCGGTGCAGGGAATCCCACCGCTCGCCGAGGATGCGCACCACGCCCTCCGTGCTGGCGACGCGGATGTATGCATCGCGCGAGGGCGTGAAGTGCAGGAAGACGTAGCCCGGGAAGAGCGGGCGCGCGAGGACGAGGCGGCGGTCGCGCCGCCGGCTGGCGATGCGCACCCGGGGGAGGAAGACCTCGAGGCGCTTGCGCCGCAGGGCCTCTTCGACCTTGGGCTCGCACTGGCTTCGCGTCCAGACGGCGAACCAGCAGGCGGCGTCGGCGGCGCGGACGAGCCCGATATCCGGCGCCGCGCTTCCTCCGATCATGGCACGACCTCCGGGTCCTCCAGCGCCAGCGGGCCGAAGGGGGCGGCCGCCGCCTCGGCGGTGCCCATCGACTCGCGCCGCCGCCGCCGAGAAATCGCCGCGCGCGGCGTAGACGTCCACCGCGAGCGTGCGGTAGAGGTCGCCTTGCCCCGGGCTCTGGAGCAGCGCGTCCAGCAGCGACCGCTCGGCGCCCGCGCGGTCGCCCGCCTCGAGGTAGTCGCGCGCCGCGCGCGCCAGCCTGCGGCCACTCCCGGCGCCGTGGTCCGCCTCGGCGAGCAACGCCCGAGCCGCCTCGCTCCAGCGGCGGCGCGCCTCGAGCAGGGTCGCGAGATCCTCCACGATCGCCGCGCGCTCCTCCCCTGCCGTGGGCTCGCGCAGGGCACGGTCGAGGCCGCGGCCGATCGCCGCGGCCATCTCGTCGTCGAGCGCCGCCAGGCGCACGCCGAGGACGTCACCCTCGTCCAGCGCCTGGATGAGCTGCCCCGCATCGCGCGCTTCGAGCGGGCCGGCCGGGCCCAGATAGGCGTGCGACGCCAGCGAGGGGAAGCGGAACATCGACACCTCGAGCTCGGCGGCGCCCTCCGCCCGTGCGCCCCGCGCCCAGAGCTGAAGGCCGAGGCGGTCGTGGACCTCGCCGGACCACGGGCTGAGCGCGAGTGCACGCCGCAATGCCTCCTCCGCCTCGGGGCTGGGCCCGAGAGCGACGGCGAGCGCCTCGTGCGCCTCGAGGTTCGCGGGGGAGCGATCGAGGGCCCGGCGAATGAGCGCCAGGGCACGCGGCTGCCCGCCGTCGCCCTGCTCCGCGAGCAGGAGGTCCCCCTCTTCCAGGCAGTCGCGGGGTGAAAGGGGCGAGGCGCCGGCCAGCATCCGCGCGCTGTTGGCGACCTGGGGCGCCGCGGCCGCCAGCAACAGCACCACGAGCAAGCGGAGCGCGCGCGCGCCGCCCGCCGGCTGGGGCGCCCCGCTCAGCACGAGGAGTGCGAGGACGACCATGAGAGAGAGAAAGTTCGCCGGCATGCGCAGCCCGAAGTCGACCAGGCTGTGCGCGAGGATCGCCGTCACGCCGCCCACGAGGCCCCAGCGCAGGACGGAGGGCTGCCCAAGCGCCGCACGCCAGTCCGGGAGTCCGATTCCGCCAGGGTGGGGCGCGGACCGCTCGCGGTCGGGGGACGGCGCGCCCGCGGGCTCGGCGAGCGCTGGCCGGCGCGCCGCGGCGCGCAGCAGGGCGAGCGCGAAGAGCAGCACGAGTGCGACGGCCGCGAGTCCGCCCTCGGCCGCCAGCTCGAGGTAGTCGTTATGGGCATGATCCCAGATGCCGCCCTCGACGGGCGGCGCCTGGTACGGACGGAAGGCATGCAGCCACGAGCCGAGACCGGTGCCGAACAGCGGATGGTCGCGGACGATCGCCCAGCCTGCGGCGCTCACGGCGAGACGGCTCGCGAGGCTCACGTCGATGGCCTCGGCGGCGCCCCCCTGCTGGGTCTCGTCGGCGGCGCGCCAGAGGGCGACCGAGAGGCCTGCCGCCAGCACGAGGGCGAGCACGACGGCCGCGGCTGACCACCGCCTGCGAGCGCTGCGGCCCACGCTCGACGCCATCCCCGCGCCGGCGACGCCGAGGCCGACGAGCAGAGCCGCCCTTCCACCCCGCGAGCCGCTCGCCGCGTGGGCAACCCCCATGAGGAGCAAGCCGGCGCAGGCAGCCAGCGGCGCCCAGAGACGTCGCTGGTGGACGATCAGCGCCGACACCCACGCCCGCCGCGGGTGCATGCCGCTCCTCCGCGCCGCATCGACTGCCCGGCGCAGCTGGCCGCGGACCCGTTCCATGATCACGACGACGTAGGCGAAGGTTGCGGGAATGACCATCTCCAGCCACGCGGCGAAGTGGTTCGGGTTGACGAAGGGGCCCGACGCCCGCTCGCTCGACGCGGCGACGCCCGTGACCCAGAGGATCCTCCCGTTGCCGGTCAGCTCCGACAGGAGCCCTAGGCAGGCGAGGAGCACGCCCCCGGCGATCAGCGTGAGCAGGAGTCGCGCGAAGACCACGCGACGCGCGTCTCCTTCGTGGTCCGCGCTGCGCCAGGGATAGGAGACGCAGACGGCGAAGGCTCCGAGCCCGATCGAGAACCGGCCGAGCGCGGCCCACGCCGCGTAGGGGTCGAGGGCGAGCGGCCGCCAGAGCGCCCAGCCGCCGGCGCCGGGCCAGCCGGGGAGCATCTCGGAGTAGAGGCGGGTCGTGGCGGGCGCGATCCAGCGGAGCACCGCCGGGGGCAGCGGCAGCGTCGTCGCGAGCGCGAGTGCAACCAGGCCGGCGAGCGCTGCGATCCCCGGCGGGTACGGCGCTCGGCCACGGCGCCGGCGCTCGCGGAGCGTCACGGCGAGCAGGAGAAGAATCACGACCGAGGCGGCGGTCACGGCCCACTCCTGGCGCCCGCCCAGGAAGAGCGGCAGCCCGAGCACGAGCCCCTGCAGGGTGTAGAGCACCCTACGGTCGACGGGGCTCATGCCCGTGCCTCCGCCGGCGGCGTCTGGTCGTCACGGTAGTAGTCGTCGTAGAAATAGAGGTCTCCCCAGGCGAGGTCGACGTTGTTCACCACCACGCCGAGGAGGCGGGCGCCCGCCAGCGCCAGCCGGTCGCGAGCAAGGCGCACGAGCTCGCGCGGGGTGCCATGCCCCTTCATCACGAGCACCACGGCGTCGGCCTTCGTCGCGAGCACCACGGCATCCGTCACGGGGAGCACGGGCGGCGTGTCGACGATCACGAAATCGTATTGGCCCCTCAGGTCCGTGAGCGCCTGCCGCATGCGCGCCGAGCCCACCAGCTCGGCCGGGGCCACCGGCAACGGCCCCGCCGGAATGAAGGACAGCGGGGGCGCGTCGAGGGTCTGGAGCACGCTCTCCAGCTCCACCTTGCCTGCAAGAAAGCTCGAGAGCCCACGGGCGGCGTCGACGCCGAGTAGGCAATGGCACCGCGGGTGGCGCAAGTCGGCGTCGAGCAGCAGCACTCGCGAACCCGCCTGCGCGAGTGCCGTGGCAAGATTGATGCTCCCCACCGTCTTGCCCTCGGCCGCCCGGGTACTGGTCACCAGGATCACCTTGGGCGGCGCCTCCGGTACGGAGAAGAGGACGGCGGTGCGGAAGCTGCGGAACGCCTCGGCAACCCGGGACCACGGCTCCCGGAGGACCACTAGGTCGCTGGGGCCCCCGGCCCCGTTCTCCCCGCCGCTGCCGTTCGCCGCTGCGCCGTTCGCGTCCGCCATCGCCGGGAGCCCGCGGGCGTGGAGGGCGCGCGCGGTCGCGCGCCGGGCGAGCGCGAAGTTGGGGATGACGGCGAGGGTCGGCAGCCGGAGCAGCCCCTCCACCTCGTGGCGGCTCTTCACGCTCTGGTCGAAGTACTCGCAGAAGAAGGCCGCTCCCACCGCGAGCACCAGCCCCGCGAGCACGCCGAGCGTGAGGTCGAGCGGCATGTTCGGCCGGCTCGCATGCAGGGGCACCTCCGCCCGCTCGACCACCCGCACGTTGGAGGCGGCGAGCTCCGAGTTCACGGCCGTCTCCATCTGCTGCTTGAGCAACGAGGCATGAAGCGCGTAGGCGTTCTCCTCGTCGCTCTTGAGCAGCTGGTAGCGAGCCCCGAGGTCGCGAAGCTCGACCGCCGTCGCGCCGAGGTGTGCGAGCTTGCGCCGCAGCTCCTCCTCGCGCAGCTGGGCGGCGTCGTTGCGGCTGCGGACCGACGCGACTTCCTGCCCGACCTCGGCGCGGAGCTGGTGCTCGATCTCGTCCTCCTGCCGGCGCAACTCCAGGATCTGCGGGTGTCTCGGGCCGAGCCGCTGCCCCAGGCCCGCCCGCTGGGCGCGGAGGTCGAGGATCGCCAGGTGCAGCTTCTGGATGCCCGGACGGCCGAGGAAGTAAGCGAGCGCGTCGCCGTCCGGCCGGGTGAGGAAATCGTATCGGCTGTGGAGCGCGAGCCGGGTGCCTTCCGCCTTGCTGAGCAGACTCGAGACGTCCGAGATCCTTTGCGCGACGGTCTTCTGCTCTTCGTTGATGGCCACGTTCGGGTGCTCGGCAGCGAAGCGGCTGAGCGCCGCCTCCGCACGCTCCGCGTGCTCCCGAGACTCGCGCAGCTGGCGACCGAGGAACTCCTTGGCCGTGACGTCGTCGGCGCGCCGCGCCTCCTCGTTGGCCTCCAGATAGGCCTGCGTGTGGGCCGCCGCGAGGAAGGCCGAGAGGGAGGGGCTCGGCGTCGTGAACCGCACCGCCACGAGGTCGGTCCCGCGGATCTCCTGGACGGAGAGGTAGCGCATGTAGCGGTCGATCAGGGCGGGATCGACCGCCCCCCGACCCGCGCTCCCGTCCTCGGAGGGCCCCGCCGGCGCGGTCTCGAGGCCGCGCGGCCGGAGGAGCCGGAGCGTGGTCCCGCTGAGCGACAGGCGGCCGCGCCGGCGGGGGCCCGGATCGAGGAAGGCCTCGCTGTCGGCGAGTCCACGGCTGCGGATGACGCGCTCGGCCAAGTCCCGGCTCTGCAGAGCCGCCACCTGCGTGCTGAGGAAGGTCGCGGCGCCGTTCGCGGACAGGTCGCCGTCGCCGAGCCGGAGCACATTGCCCTCGAGGCGGAGCTGGATGGGGGACTGCCGCGCGAGCTCGAGCCGCGTCGACGCGGTGTAGAGGCGAGGCGTGAGGAGCGTGGCGAAGACCGTCAACCCGAACGTGAGCCCGAAGCAGGTGGCCGCCAGCCAGCGGTACTTGTGGAGCACCCAGAGGTGCTCCCGCAGGTGGCGCGGCGCCTCGCTGAACTCCGCGTCGATGATCGGCGGTGGGAGGTGGAGGTATCCGCCCGGCGGTGTCGGTTGCGCGCCCGTCGGGTCGGCGGGCAGCGGGAACAGCGGTCGATCGGCGGCGGCCACGGATAGCCTCTCCGCTAGAAGAGCAACACGTTGCCTCCGACGCGCACCAGATCACGAGCGACGGTCCACACGCCCCACGGGAGGAGGCGGGCGGTCGCGGTGGGGACGCGGACGACGTCGCCGTCGGTGATCGGCAGGTCGGGCGAGCGGCCCTCCGCGATGGCCTCGAGGTCGACCGTGAAGGAATGCTCCTCGCCGGGGCCAAGGACGCGCTTCACGGTGGCGTGGTGGCGGTCGGCCGGGAAGAGATTCCCGCCGGCGGCCGCGATCGCGCCGCTCAGTGTGAGGCCGCGGGTGACCGGATAGGAGCCCGGCTTGTCCACCCAGCCGTCGACGAGCACGCTCCCGGCGGGGGAGACCGTGATGACGTCTCCGGGGCGCACGGGGGGGGTGAGTCTCCCGGCGTGGTCGGCGGTGGCGTGGAGGAGAACCTCGAGGTCGATCCGAATCGGCGCGCCGGCCGGCGCCGTCTGCCCCGGCCCGGACGCTGTCGAGCCCCCCACGGGCACGAACTCGACCACCCGGCCGGCCTCCTTGGTCGGCCCGCCGGCCGCCCAGACGAGGTCGGAGAGCGTCGCCCGCGGGCGAGTGAGGGGATAGAGGCCGGGGCGCTCGACGCTGCCGACCACCGCGACGACCCGGCTGCGGTACTCCGCGATCTGCACGCTCACCTGCGGCGCGCGGAGGATCCCGGCCTCCACGAGGCGCCGCGCGATTTCCGCCTCGAGCTCGGTCGGGGTGAACCCCTCGGCCCGCACCAGGCCGATCAGGGGAAGGCTCACGTAGCCGCTGGCATTCACGCGCACGCCCTGCACCGCCGGTGCCGCCGCCACGGCTGCCGGCCCCGTGGCGCCGAGCCCCGGCCGCGGCCACGGGCCCTGCACGTCGACTACGTCCGGGATGCGGATCTCGAGCAGATCGTCCGGTCCGACCCGGTACCCGCCGTCCGAGGGCTCGAGCGCGCGTTCGGCGGCGAGCGCTTCGAGACGGGTTCGGTCCCGGGAGCTCATCACGTCGCCCGCCACGACGGCCGACGGGGGTTCGGGCTGCCCGGGGTCCGTGCCGACCTTGGGTCTCGCCCCGAGGCCGCAGCCGCTGCCGAGCGCAAACCCGATCAGGAGCGCGATGCCTGTCGATCGGAGGATCACGAGGGAGATCGAGTCGGGCAGTCGGGGAAGTGCGCGCAGCGGAGCTTCCCGTGCCTTCCCTGGCAGCAGGCGCGTTGTACGACGACGGCCGGTCGCCGGCGCTCGATGGGACACGCCTTGGTTTGGGTTCGCACGAGCGTCGTCCCGGTCGGGCAGTGGAGGGAGGCGGCAACCTCCGGTCGCGCGGGCGGCGGCAGGGCCAGACCCGCCCAGAGAAGGAGCATCGCCGCAGACGGTCGCCGTCCTGCTCCGAACGGTCCACTCATGTGACTCGCTCCCGCAAGGGGTCTTGCATTTCCTATGGTTTCCGTGCCCGAATGCTGTCTGGCAAGCCTGCATCATCGCCTGTGGGTGTCCCGCTGCGGGGACCTTGCAGGCGCCACCGTTCGGGCTCGTGTGCGAGCGTGTCGAGGAAGCGGCGGTAGAGGTCGCAGCGCCGGTAGTGCTCGGTCAGGCAGAAACGATTCAGGTGCACGACCGGCGGGACGCGCATCGACTCCATGTCCGCGCGGCAGATCGGCGCCGCAGTGCTGTAGAGGCACGGACACTTCACCATCGATTCCCAGCACCGTCTTGCATCCCTGCTCCAGCTCCTCTTCTTCTTCGACTCGGCGACGGAAGCGGGGGCTGCGCTCGCGAAGCAGCAACTGCCGTGCCGCGTGCCTCGGCAGGGTGCGGCGGGCGCCGGCCGGTGTCGAAGCGCACCTCGGAGGTTTGCTGTCGGTCGAGAGACGCCATCCGCCGTGGGGCGCAGGAGGAACCTGCACGGTGCCCTTTCGTGCCGAGGACGGGGCTGTCGGCAGATCTCCGCCCTCGCGCCGCAGCAGAACGCACCTCGCGGGTGCGATCAGCGCTGCTGGGTTCCGCTCGTGACGGGCGCCCGAGGAGAGCGCCGACGCAGCGGCCGGAAATCCCGCCGGGAGAGCCCGCGCCGCTTCATCAGGGTGCGGACGTGCTTGGTGGTGATTCCAGAATGCAGGGCGACCTTCTTGATGCTCCCCTGGCAGCGGCGCAGCATCGAGAGGAGGTAGAGGCTCTCGAACATCTCCAGGGCCCGTTGCCGGGCGGCGCGGAAGGGAAGGCCCATGTCCTCCGCCGGGAGTTGCCCCGAGCCGGAATGCGCACCAAGGACGAGGTGGGCGGCCTCGATCATTTCGCCGGGACACTCGACGATGGCGCGTTCGATGACGTTCTCGAGCTCCCGCACGTTTCCCGGCCAGTCACGGGCGACGAGGAGGTCCAAGGCCTCGTGGCTGACCCGAGATACGCCGGGGCGCTTCAGCAGCAGTCGCTTCCGGTCGATGAAGTAGCTCACGAGCAGCGGGACGTCTTCCCGCCGCTCTCGCAACGGCGGTAGGTGGATCTCGACCACCTGCAGGCGATGGAGCAGGTCCTCCCGGAAGGCGCCCGCTCGCACGCGCGAGGCAAGATCGGCGTTGCTGGCGGTGATCAGGCGAAAGTCGCTGCGGATCAGGCCGCCACCGCCGACTCGTCGAAACGCGCGCTCCTGCAACACGCGGAGGAGCTTTGCCTGGGCCTCGAGGGCCAGGTTCGCGATCTCGTCCAGGAAAAGGGTGCCGCCGTCCGCCAACTCGAAGACGCCCACCCGCCGACGGTCGGCGCCGGTGAAGGCACCGCGTTCGTGGCCGAAGAACTCGCTCTCGAGCAAGGTGGGCGCGACGGCGTTGCAGTCCACGGCGACGAAATCCCTGGGCGCTCGGTGGCTCAGCTTGTGGACGAGCCGGGCGACGAGTTCCTTGCCGGTGCCGGTCTCACCCGTGATCAAGACCGACACGTCGGCCGTCGCTACCTGCTCGATCTGGCGGATGACTCGCTGCAGCGCGGGGCTGCGGCTGATCAGCCTGCGCTCGCTGTCCACCTCGACGTGGACGGTCTCCCTGCCCGCGCTTGGCATCTAACCTAGTGCCTCGGATGATCAGGCACGAAGGCGCGATCTCACGACGTCGATAGGCGCATGCTCTTCAAGCTGTCAATGCTGTCAATACGGCGGTTCCGTCGTGGCGGGTCGGGCGCGTCCTAGCTGCCGTTCTCTGTCGTCAATGCGTTCACCAGGTCGGGATGGTTCGCCAGGGTGTCGCCGCCGTAAGCCCAGGAAAAGACGATGTAGCCCTCCATGGACGACGCGCGCCACTGTCGAAACTCTTCGTGGAGTTCCTCCGCAGTCGGCCAGCGGTAGAAGGAGTCCGCGAAAGCCTGCACGATCGCCCAGTAGCGGGGCACCTTCGCCGTTTCCAACAGGCCGATCGTCTCGTCGATGTCGGTGAAAACGCACCCCTTCGCCCACGAGCACGGGTAGCGGTCGGCCCCGATGATGTCGACCGTGCCGACGTAGGGCGCGTAGGGGTTCTCCGGCCAGTGCGCCATGATGACGGCAAAGGTGGGAGTGCCCGGGTCGAGCGACTTGACGAGTGCAGAGCGGGCCGCGAGGTCTTGGGGCGCCGAGGGACAGTCCCAGACGTGCGGCTCGTCGGCGAGGTTGTACGCCGCCACCTTGGGGTTGCCGGCGAGCGGTGCGACGTGCGCGACGACCCAGTCGTCCGATCTCTCCCACGTGCAGGTCGTGTTGGCATAGTTCCCGAGCCAGACGAGCGCGCGGCGCCCGTCGGGGAGCGCGTTCACGGCCGTGGGGTCGGTGCCCGTGTCGATCACCGTGAAGCCGGCGGCGACGATGGCGTCGAAGCCGGTCGGGCTCGAATCCCGGCTGAAGCAGCCGCGCGGCCCCGGCGGCGTCACGGACGGGAC
>WNGI01008105.1_pt1 | contig 13279 bp, 7 predicted proteins | sample 5400621 | NCBI WGS metagenome assembly WNGI01 (sample SAMN13153374, study PRJNA577476) | soil metagenome | isolation source: 20 cm soil or saprolite under Garry oak tree replicate 1 | place: USA:California | collected 2016-06-15
TCATTATGCTCACGGCGATCGACGAGCCCCGCACGGCCATCGAGTGTCTCAAGCTCGGCGCCTACGACTATCTCATCAAGCCGGTCGACCTGGACGAGCTGGAGATGTCGCTACAGAGCGGGCTGCGGCAGCGGCAGCTCGAGATCGACCGCCGCGAGCTCGAGCAGTGGCTCGCACGCGAGGTCGCGGTGCGCACCCGCGACCTGGAGGAGCGAACGACCGTGGTCGAGGACATCGCGCTCGCGGCGCTCGCGGCGGCGGGAGACTGGCCGGGGGCGAGCGACGCCGTCGAGAAGCTGGCGAAGGAGCTCGGCACGTCGCCTGACGACGTGACGCGCGAGATCCGGAAGCGGCGGGGGGCGGGGGGCTAGGCTTTCTGTGAGGCCTTGGCCTTCTCCTCACACGCCTTGCACCGCGTAACGCCTCGGAAGGAGCAGATCAAACAGATGAACGTGCCGCAGTCGGCGCAGGGATAGCCTTCGGAGGCGCGCTCCTCATTGCCACAGGAGCGGCACACCATCCCGTCGTGTTCCTTCAGTTTCGGCTTGTCGGTCATGGTCCGCCTCAGATGTCGAGCCCGTACACCTTAATCTTATTGATCAGCGTCGCGCGCGAAATGCCGAGCTCTTGGGCCGCCCGCGTGCGATTGCCGCCGTGGAACTTGAGCGTCTTCTCGATGTGCAACCGCTCCACCTCGGCGAGGGCCTGCGGCTGGTGACGCCGCTCCCCGCCGCCCTTCCGCAGATCGGCCGGAAGGTGCTCGACGCCGATCTGGCCCGCCCCGCGGGCGAGGATCATGGCCCGCTCGATGACGTTGCGCATCTCCCGCACGTTGCCGGGCCAGGGCGCGGACAAGAGACGGTCCAGCGCCTCGGCGCTCGTGGCGCTGGGGCAACCCGGCATCTGGGGGGCCAGGTCCGACAGGATGCGGGTGAGGAGCGCGAGCCGGTCGTCTCGCGAGCGGTCGCGCACCGCCGGCAGCCGCAGCGGCATCACGCTCAGACGATAGTACAGATCCTCGCGAAACCGCCCGGTGCGCACCTCGGCGACGAGATCCCGGTTGGTCGCGGCGACGAGGCGGACGTCCACCGTCATCTCGCGCGTGCCGCCCAGCCGCCGAAACGTCTTGGTCTCGAGCACCTTGAGCAGTTTGGGCTGAAGCTCGGGTGCCAGATCGCCGATCTCGTCGAGGAAAATGGTGCCACGGTCGGCCAGCTCGAACAGGCCCTGCCGCCGCTCCTTCGCGTCGGTGAAGGCGCCCTTCTCGTGCCCGAACAGCTCTGACTCGAGGAACGTGGCCGAGAGTCCGCCGCAGTTCACCTCGACGAAGGGCCCGCTGGCGCGGGGTGAGAGGTGGTGGATCACACGGGCCACCCAACCCTTCCCGGTGCCGCTCTCGCCCGTGAGCAGCACCGTCGAGCGCTCGCTCGCGGACAAGAGCTCGACCTGCCGCCCGAGCTCGCGGATCGCCGGTGACACGCCGAGCGATTCGAGCCCTTCCGGCTCCCTCCCGCGCGCGCGCAGCAGCGCGTTCTCGCGCGCCAGATGGATCTTGTCGCACACGCGCGCCGTGGCGGCGGCGAGGTGGCCCAGATCGACGGGCTTGGTGAGGAAGTGCTCGGCACCGAGCTGCATGGCACGCACCGCCGTCTCGACGTCACCCTGTCCCGTGAGCAGAATGACCGACCCGCCCAGGGACCGGAGCCGCTCGAGCACCTCCAGCCCCCCGATGTCGGGAAGGTGCAAGTCGAGGATCACGACATCGGGACGCATGCGATCGAACGCCTCGAACCCCGCCTCGGCGGCATCGGCGCGCCCCACCTCGAAGCCGATCTTGTCGAAGTAGTCCCCCACGGCGCGCAGCACGTCGGCGTCGTCGTCGATCAGGAGGATGCTGTCACCCACGGCGCGAGGCGCCGAGCGGCGCGGTGGTGGGGTCGACAATGACCGACAGGGCGGCCGGGAGGATGCGTGCTTCGAACGGCGCGTCACCCCACGGCTCGCCGTCGAGCTGCATCGGCCGCGGGGGGCCCTCGAGCACTTCGACGCGCACCGTGCGGCCGCGCCCAAACCACAGTCGCCGTGCACCGTTCATCGGTCGGCGCGCGAGCTCCAGGAACGCGCTCAGGCTCTGCCACAGGCCTTCGGCGCGTAACACGACCACGTCCAGCCAGCCGTCGTCCGGCGCGATGTCGTGCCGCAACCGCAGGAAGGGCGGCACGAGCTCGCCGCAGTTCGCGACCAGCACCATGGCCGCCGGGAGCTCACGCGCGACGCCGTCCACGGTCACACGGTGGAGCGGGCTGGTGACGCCAGGGAGCGCGGCGAACGCCCTCATCACATACGCCGCCATCTTCCAGCGGCGCTTCTCGGCCGCCGCCGTGCCCGCCATCAGCTGAGCGTCGAACCCCGTACCGCCGCACACCGCGAAGCAGTGCGTGCCGTCGGCGCGCTCCACGGCGCCCAGGTCTATGGACGCCACCCGGCCGCCCAGGATCACGCGCGCCGCCGCCGCCGGGTGGCGCGGCAACCGCAGATTTCCGGCGAGCAGATTCCCCGTGCCGCCCGGGACCAACCCCAGCGGGATACCGCTCTTCACCGCGCCGGCGGCGATCTCCATGGCCGTGCCGTCCCCCCCGTAGGAGACGAGCGCGTCGAACCCCTGGGCGCGCGCCTCGTCGGCGAAGCGCCGCGCGTCGCCCGCGCGCGCCGTGGCGAGGACCTCGACGGTCCAGCCGCCGCGCCGCAGCGTGTCCCGGACCGTCGTCACCGCGCGCGCGTCGGTGCGTGCCGCCGCGGGGTTGGCGATCAGGAGGGCCCGCGTCATGGTTTAGTAGCGCCGCTCCCAGAACAAGTCGAGACCGACCTGCCGCGGCACCGTGTTCCCCCCTATGGCGTTCGCATCGTTAATGCACGTTTGCACCGGGGCGAAGCTCGCTTCCGTGCGCCACTCGGGACTGATCCGGAACTGCAGCGACAGGCCGAGCATGTTCTGCACCGACACCTGGCCTCCCGCGCAGAACCCCGCGTTCACGACGAGGAACGTCTTGGGGCCGAGCTGGCGCCCTACGGCGACGTTCCAGGGGACCACCGCGACTCCCTGCCCGCCGCCGCCGGGGCGGATCTCGACGTAGTCCACCGGCACGCCGCCCGACACGATGGTCTGCTCGATTTCGCCCGACAGGATCGCGAGGGCGCTCTGCACCACGGCTCGCTGATCCGCGATTCCCTGGTCGCCCGTCAATTCCACGATCCTCTTGCCGAACAGCGTCAGCGAGATGATCTCGGTCTGCGATAGGTCGTACTTCTCCGCTTCGAGCGTGACCTTGGGCACCAGCAGCGTGCCGCCGATATGCGCCACCACCGTGATGTCCTCGGGCTGACCCACGGGATGCACGACGTGCTTCGCCTTGATGTCGAGCGCCGCGTCCTGATCGGGAGTGCCGAAGTAGTGCACCGTTCCATCGGTGACGACGAACTCGCGCGACACCGGCCCCACCTTGAGACGGTAGGTCCCCCGCACCGCCTGCAGCGTGCCGCTCACGAGGTATTGGTCGCGCTGCTTGGTGAGCCGCGCGGAGCCGGCGAGCTGGATGTTCGCCTCGTCGGAGCGGAGCCACACGTCGCTGCCCATTTCGAGCTCGAGGTCCTCGATCCGCAGGCTGTCGAGAAACACGTTTTCGAACTCAGGGCCGAGCCGCTGCCGCTGGATGAGCGCGGCGAGCGAGGTGTCCGCGAGCTCGTCCAGGTTCACGATGCGCTTCTGCACCAGGTCGGCGAAGTACAGGACGCCCGACGTCACCTTGGCGTGACCGGTGAGCCTGGCGCCGAAGACCGGTCCCTTGAGCGACAGCCGGCCGCTGGCGGTGATCGCCACGTTGTTCTTCAAGTCCAGCGCTCTGAACTGGTCCGCGGCGATCTGCAGGTCGAGCACCGGGTGCGTCAGCTGCTCGAGCCGCACGATGCCGGTGAAGTCCGCCCGGCCGCGCTCGCTGGCGGCCGACAGCGACTGGATGGCGATCGTGTCGCCCGAGAAGGTGAGGCGCCCGTCGACGTCCTCGTAGCGCACGCTCAGGGTCGGGATGGTCGCGGCGGCATTGGCGATCTGCAGCTCGCCCCGCAGGCGCGGCGCGTCCCACGTCCCCGCGATCCCCAGGTCCGCCGAGAACACCCCGGTCACGCGCTGCAGGGATGGCGTGAGGGCCTCCAGGACGGAGAGGTCCACGCTGTCCGCCCTCGCTCCCACCGACAGGGTGTCGGGGAGCTGGCGGCGCGGCACGGGCTCGAGGGCGAGGTCCAGCGGCAGGTACGCCTGGACGTCGAGAATCTGCTGGCCGGAGCGCCACAGGTGGAGCGCTCCGCGGAGGCGGCGGTCGTGGTAGTCGAAGGTCCCGTCCACAAACGGCGCACGGAACTCGCCGAAGGCGCCGTTCGAGAGCGCGAATGACCCGCTCGAGACGGGGCTGGCCCGCGTGCCCGACAGCCCGGCGGTGGCCGTGACCATCCCGCCCACGCCCGCCGTGTCCTGCTGGAGCAGCGCGTACAGCCCCACGAGCGGGAACCCCTCCAGCTGGAGGTGGGCGTCCGCCCGACCGCGCGTCGGCAGGGCGCCCTCGAGGCCCAGCTTGCCCGATCCGTACGAGCTCTGGAGCACCAGCCCGGTCACCGTAGCCGCGGAGTCGGTCACGGTCAGCTCCGTGGGCCGCTCGAGCACCCACACATCGCCCGGGAGCTGGACGGCCAGCGAGTCCACGCCGACCGCCAGCTCGCCCCCTCCCGTTTGCGCGGCTCGGCGGGCGAACCGGCCCCCGGCGAGAAACGCGCCGCCCTCCCCGATGCGCGAGCGCGCCAGCCACCTGAGCGAGTCGCGCGTCCCGCGCGCCGCCGCGAACGCGCTGGAGAATCCGAAGGCGCCGTGGGCGATCGAGTCCAGGGTCGCCTCCAGCGCGAACCTCGGGACGGGACCCGGTTGCCAGGTGACGCGGCCCCGGCCGGCAGGGACACGCCAGGCGCGCCACGCGAGTCGCTCGACGCTGGCGCGCGCGTCGAGGCCGAGCGAGTCGAGCGAGCCCTCGAGCCTGAGGAGCACGCGCGCCGCGCCGGCCAGCGGCGCGTTCCCCGCGACCTCCCCGCCGGCGTCGCTGAGCGCGTCGGGAGCACCGCCGGCGAGCCACCTGACGAGCGGGTCGAGCGCGTTGAGACTGTCGGCGTCGAACTCGAGCGCCAGCTGGCCCCGCGTCCCGCGAGTCCACCCCAAGGAGCCCGACCCCGTGGTGACGAGACCCGACTGCGCGACGCGCAAGGAGTCCACGTACAGCCGCCGGTCGGCAAACCGCAGGTGCACGGCGCCCGAGTCCACGCCGGCGCCGGCGAGCTGCGATGGCTCGAGGGTCGCCCGCACCGTCCCGAGCGGCGACACCGCGCTGTCGCCGACGAAATCGCCCCGGACCGTGAAGTTCAGGCGTGATGGCGGAGCCACGCGGCCGAGCCAGTGCGCGAGGTCCAGGTCGCGGGCCGTCACCTGCAGGTCCTGCGCGCCGTAGTGCGGCAGGTCGAGGACCACCGTCCCGTCGCCGCGCACATCACCGCCGCGGGAATGCAGATCGACGTGCGTCTCGAGCGCGCCGAGCGGCCCGGCGAGTCTCACGGGCCCCGTGACGGCGCCCTGGAGGGGCAGCGTCGGGAAACTGCCCCGCAGCCCGTCGAACGACAGCGAGTCCGCCGTAACGTCGGCGTAGATGCCGAGCGCGTCACCGCGGGTGTCGAGACGCACGCTCCCCGTCAGCGCGCTCGGGGGTCGCTCCCCATCCCGGTGCTCGAGCGTCCCCGTGAATTGGGCGTCGCGCAACGGCCCGGTGAGCGTCCCCGCGGCGGAGAGGGTCCCGTGCAGTCGCACCGCCGGGGCGAGCCGCTGAACCGTGGCCAGATCGATGCTCGACGCCTCCACCGCAAACGGTTGAAATCGCATGCCATCGGCGGCCTTGAGGTTCACTTCGCCCTTCCCGCGGATGCGGGTTTCCGGCCATCCGGGAACGAGCGAGTCGCGGAACGACCAGTCGGTCTCGAGGGCGAGGGCCGCGACCGGCCCCGTGGCCACGGTGTGCCCGGTGAGCCGTCCCGCGAACGGCAGGGTGTCGAGGAAGGGTCGGGCGAACTCGAGGTCGAAGTCGCGGGCGTCCAGCTCGGCGTCGCGCAGCGCCACGAGCCCCGAGTCCGCGGCGCTGAACGCGGTGAGCCGGCCCGAGACCGCTCCGCCGCCGTACGCCACGCGCAGCGGGTCGAGCCCGACCTCCAGCACGCGTTCGCCGTGCGAGCGCAGCCGCACGTCGCCCGACACTACGCCGGCACCAGGAACGCCTGCGAAGCGCCGGTCGATGAATGGGAAATCCTCGAGCGTCGCCGAGTCCGCGCGCAGCCGCAGATCGAACAGCAGCGGGCCATGCGGCCAGCGCAGCGTGCCGCGCGCGTCGCGCAGCGCGGAACGTGGCAACCGCACGCGCGCCAGCTGCACGTCCATCGAGTCACCAATCACCCGCAGCCGTCCCGCCACGTCCACCAGTCGTACCGCGGGGTCCGAGCTCTCCATGGCCAGCCGGGAGATATCGATGCGGATGCCCCGATCGCGCGGGGAGGACACCTGCAAGGCCGAGAGCCGAGCGTCGAGGTGCTCGAAGCGGCGGACGCGGAGCCGTCCGTTGGGGTCGTCGCTCGCGATCTCGAGGCTCGAGTCGCCCGGCTCGGGCCGCTTCGCCTGCAGTCGCAGCGTCACCGTCCCGTCCGTAATGCGAACGTTCCGGAACAGGATGAGCGTGGCCGGTCCGTGCGGGCCCTTGTCCGGACCCCCGAGTCGCAACAGCTCCTCGATGTTGAGCCGGCCGCTCGGGTGCTGCACGATATTGATCACCGGCCGGCGCAGGTCGAACTCGAAGAGCACGACCCGGCCGGCCGCGAAGTCGAACGGGTTGTAGCTCAGGTTGGCCTGCGGCAGCCAGGCGACGAGCGTCGTGTCCGCATCGAACAGCCGAACCTCAGTGAGCGTCAGGCCAGTGAGGAGCGACCCCCGCACGTCGCCGATCTCGGCCCTCCCGGTGAAGACCTGCCGCAACGCCCCTTCGCTGACACGCGCCAGCAGCGCCCGCCCGGCTCCCGTGCCCACCAGCGACGAGAGGGCTCCCAGAAAACCGGCAAGCAGCCCCACCAGCGTCCACAGCGCGGCCCCGAGCGAGCGGCGTATCATCAGAACGCCTGCCCCACGGCGAACTGCACCACCACCCGCCGCCAGAAGCCCGGCAATCGCGGACGGAACGACACCTGTTTCCCAGCCGGGTCGAGCACTGCGGTGAGGCTCTTGTTCGTGGTGTTCAGGAGGTACAGCGGACCGGGTTCCTGCGGATAGCCGCTGTAGGCGGCGTCGAGCCGCACCGGGCCAAGCGGCGTGACGAACCGCAGCCCCAGGCCCGGCGTGACCCGCAAGCCGCTGACCGCAGTCAGCGTGTCTCCACGTTCCCACACCTGCCCCACGTCGACGAACAGGCCCAGGCGCACGCGGTCCGGAAAGATCGGACTCGGAACGCGCAGCTCCAGGTTAGCGGTGACTACCGTGTTACCGCCGGTCGGTGATGCGCGGAGGTTTCTATAGGTCGTGTCGGTCCCTTGCACCCCAATGCTGTCCGTGACGTACACGCGAGGCCCCAGCTCATTGCGGGCGTACCCCCGCACGGAATTCGGGCCGCCGGCGTAGAACCGCTGGTCCGGGGGGACGAACTTGACACTCTGGCCCAGCAGGCTGATGCGCTGCGGCAGGATCGTGCCACCCCGGATCCGCCAGGCGAGTACGCTGCGGCGCGACAGCGAATAGTATTTCGAGACCTCGAGCTCCCCACGGTTGAACTCGTACAAAGTATCCGAGAGCACATAGCGCGACGCGTGGACGAGGGTCACCTGCGTCACGCTCCCCGCCGAAGGATCGAGTACCGAGTTCACCCGAGCCCGGGCCCCCGAGATCGTGATCGCGCCGAACGGTCGCCGATTGACGAGGAACGCCTGGTCGGACTCGTTGCACAGGAGATAGCGCACGCATAACACAACCGGGTCCGCGGTCGTGCGGCCCACCGAGTAGCTGTACCCCACCGTGACAGGCACGTCGCGCCGCGCGTTGAAGGTCACCGCCACATTCGCACCCACGGCCTGGCGCGTATACGCCTTGAACTCGGAGCGCCGCTCCGCGAAGACGGCGAAGCTGGCCCAGTGGCGCGGCGACAGGAACGCCGGCTGGCGGAGCGTCAGTGTGGCGTTGTAATTGGCGGTATCGGACGTCGGGTCGTCTTGCAGCGGGTGACACACGTTCTGCTTGAACCCGGCATTCGCGGGGACGCCGACGCCGAGCTTGGAGAGCTGCCCGGTGAGATCGAGCGAGCGGGCGCCTCCCAGGAAGTCGTAGGCCGTCCACCCGCTCTGCACGCGGAAGCAGTCGAGCGAGCCGTACCCCGCCCCGACCCGGAGACGGTGCCGCGGTGCCTCGGACACGCGCACCAGCACCCGCACCGTCGAATCACCGGGCGGCGGCGTCGTATCCGCGAGCACCACGTTGACCGAGCGGAACATTCCCAGCCCGTACAGGTCGCGCTGCGTCACGTACAGCTGATCCTGGCGAAACCAATCCCCGGGCTTGACCGAAAGCATGCGGCGCACCGTGCCGGTGTCCACCTGGTCGGCGCCGCTGATCACCACCTGTCCCACCCGCATGCGCGGGCCCGGAATTGCTTCCAGTGTCGCCACGGCTCGGAGCGCCGCCACGTCCACATCGAAGTTCCGCAGGATGTCAGCGTAGGCATACCCGAGGTTCTTGAGCCGGCTGACGATGGTGTCGGCGGACGTCTGGAACAGCGCCCGATTGAACGGATCCCCGACCTGGAGGGGCAGGTCGCGCTTCAGCCGCCGCACGTCGAGGATCGAGTCGAGGCCCAACACGTCGAGCGCGGCCAGCCGCACCGGATCGCCCTCGTAGATCCGGAACTTGAGGTACACGTCCCGCCCCTCACGGCGCACCAGCGTGTCCACCACGGCGTTCATGTAGCCGCTCTGGCGGTACAACAACAACAGGCGCACGACGTCGCGACGGAACTCGAGCTCATTGAAGGACCGCTTTTCCCCGAGCCACGGGATCCACCGGAGATACCACTTGGTCGCGAACGCGCTTGAATTGGTGGTCGCGATCGCAGTACTCAGCGTGTAGTCGTCGATCGCGTGATTACCCTCGAAGGAAAGCCCGCGGACCACCCGCTGCTGCTCTTGCTGCGCGGCGAGGGGAGCCGCCGCGAATACGGCGACGAGCAGGGTCAAACGGAGCGCGCACAATTGACGCAGTCGGGCTGCTTCCCTATGTTGGCTCGCTCCCCCCTCACTGTCAACCTTTTCGACACCTGACCCCATGCGCGTACTCCTCGGTCTTGCCCTCGCCGCCCTCACCGGAGCCACGGCCTGCGGTGGGAAGAGCGCGCGCGCCGGGGGACGAGACCTCACCTACTACGAATCCTACGACCCACGCTCCCTCGATCCCGCCCTCTCGACCGACGTGCCGACCGGTGAGATGGTGACGCTCGCGTTCGACGGACTCACACGATTCGACGCGGATGGGCGCCTGCTTCCAGCGCTCCCTGCTTCCAGCGCTCGCCGATCGCTGGACGACGCCTGACGGCCGGAGGTACGCCTTTCACCTGCGGTCGGGCGTCAAGTTCCACGACGGGACGCCGCTCACGGCGGCCGCGGTGCGTGCCAGCATGCTGCGTGTCTTGTCTCCCACGACCAAGGGCGGCCGACCCTGGCCGCTCTACCCTATCGCCGGAGCTGAAGCGTACGCCGCCGGGCGCGCGGGCGACGTGAGCGGCATTACGGTCGAAGGGGACTCGGGGCTAGCGTTCACGCTCACCGAGCCGCTCGCCATCTTTCCCAAGTTCCTCGCGATGCCGGTGGCGAGCATCGTGCCGGCGCCGCCCCCGCGCGACCTGGCGGAGCGCCCGGTGGGCACGGGACCGTGGCGCTTCGTGGCGTGGCAGCACGACGACTATCTCGTGTTCGCGCGGAACCCGAGTTACTGGGGCGGCGCCCCGGCCGGCGACACGATCGCGGTGCGCATCGTCCCCGAGCCGCTCACACGCGCGGCCGAGTTCGAGGCGGGTCGGCTGAGCGTGATCGAAGTTCCGTTCGGGGAGACGGCGCGCTGGCGCCGGGAGCGGCCCGATCAGCTGGTCGAGAAGCCTGCGCTACGTGTGGTGTACGTGGCCCTGAATAACCGACGCGGCCCGCTGCGCGACCCCCGCGTGCGGCAGGCGATCAACCACGCTGTGAACGTGCCGGAGATCCTCGCGACGGTGTACGGCGGTCGCGGCGTCCTCGCGCACGGCGCCATCCCGCCGGCGCTCGCCGGGAGCGATACCACGCGGCGGGGGTACGGGTACGACCCCGCGGCGGCGCGAGCGCTGCTGGTGCAGGCGGGGTATGCGGGCGGGATCGACGCGCGGCTGTGGCGCACGGGGACGAATGTGGAGTTGTCGCGGGTGGCGCAGGCGATCCAGGCCCAGCTCGCCGGTGTGGGCGTGCGAGTGGAGCTGGTGGAGCGCGACGCGTCGAGTCAGCGCGAGGCGGCGCGCAACGGTGAGGCCGACATGGTCATCCTCGACTGGTGGGCCGACTACCCCGACGCCGACAACTTTCTCTACCCCCTCTTTTACTCAGGGAGCTTCGGCCCGGGAGGCAACTATGCGTTTTACGCGGACCCGGGGACGGACTCGATGATCCTGCGCGCCCGTCGCACCACGGACGACACCGCGCGTACGGCGCTGTACCGCCGCATCGACGAGCGGGTGTATCGCGCCGCGCCCTGGCTGTACCTCTGGTTTCCCACGGACCTGTGGGCGCGGCGGCCGGAGCTCGTGGGCTGGGATCTGCCGGTGATCTTCAACGGACAGCGCTGGCTGGGCGCGCGGGTCGCCCCGCGGTGATGCGACTCGTCGGACGCCGGCTGCTGATGACGGTGCCGACGCTGTTCGGCGTGCTGGTCGTCGCATTCCTGTTGCTGAACGTCGCGCCGGGGGATCCGGTGGCGGCGATGGTGGGGGAGCGCGCCGACGCCGCCACGATCGCGCGACTCCGGGCCGAGCTGCATCTCGATGACCCGCTCCCCACCCAGTTCGGACGCTATCTGTGGGCGGTGTTGCACGGCGATCTCGGGCGCTCCTACATCACCCAGCGGTCGATCGCGCAGGACCTGGCCGCGCGCTTCCCCAAGACGGTCCAGCTCGCGCTCGCTGCCATGGCGCTCGCCGCGCTGTGCGGGATCACGCTGGGCGTGCTCTCGGCCATCCGGCCGGGCGAGACCGTCGACCGTGTCGCCATGCTCGTGTCGTATCTTGGCGTCTCCTTCCCGGTGTACTGGGTGGGGCTGCTCCTCATCCTGTTGTTCGCGGTGGCGCTGCGCTGGCTCCCGCCCTCGGGGTCCGGCGGGCTCGCGTATCTCGTGCTGCCGGCGCTGACCCTCGGCATGCGCTCCATCGCGTTCCTCGCGCGCATGACCCGCGCCGCCATGCTGGACGTGCTGTCCAGCGACTTCGTCCGCACCGCGCGGGCCAAGGGGTTGAGCGAAGCGGCCGTGATCCTACGTCACGGGTTCCGCAACGCGCTGATCCCGGTGATCACCGTGATCGGACTCGACACCGGGAGCTATCTCACCGGCAGCATCCTCACCGAGACGATCTTCGGCTGGCCGGGCCTCGGCCGCTACGTGCTGAGCGCGATCGAGAAGCGCGATCTCCCCGCGATCCAAGGGAGCATCCTCTTCATGTCCCTGGTGTTTCTGCTCGTGAACCTCGTGACGGACGTGGTCTATGCGAAAGCTGATCCTCGCATCGCTTACGATTAGCTCCTCGGTGGCGGCCCAGACGACGGCTGCGCGACCGCGCACCGCGCCGCTCAGAGGATCGCTCGAGCACCGGCTCGCCCAGCTGATCGACGCGCCCCCCTTCAACCGGGCCACCTGGGGGATCTACGTCGTGGACGACCGCGGTCGGGTGCTGTATCAGCGCAACGCGGATCGCTTCTCGGTGCCCGCCAGCAACACCAAGCTGGTCGTCACGGCGGCAGCGGCCGTGCTACTCCCGGCGGATTATCGCGTGACCACCAGCCTGTACGTGAACGGTCGCGTGGACGCAGGCGTCCTGTACGGAGACCTGATCCTGTACGGGCGAGGCGATCCTACCTGGTCGGCGCGCTGCTACGCCGTGGACACCCTCGCCTCGGGCGTGTGCGATTCGAGCTTCACGGCGATCGACGCGATCGCCGACTCGGTCCGAGTCAAGGGCATCCGACGGATCACCGGAAAGCTCGTGGGCGACGGCTCCTATTTCGAGCCCACACTGATTCATTACGGGTGGAACGCCTGGGACCTCACCTGGTGGTACGCGGCGCCGGTGTCGGGGCTCGGGTTCCACGACAACAGCGTCGACTTTCGAATCGACGCCGGTCCCACCGTCGACGCGCCGCCGGTGATCACCTGGTCCCCGGACCTCGGGCTGATCACGTTCGAGAACCGCGCCCGCACCGTCGCGGCCGACTCGACCTCCACGATCGGCGACAACTTCTTTCGGACGGCGGGCGGCTGGAGCATCCGGGCGGAGGGGACGGTCGCGCTCGGGAGGAAGACCCGGGTGGAGAGCGTGGCGCTCCCGGACCCGAATGTGTACGCCGCGCGGGCGCTCGCGGCGTCGCTCGCCCGCCGTGGTGTGGCCGTGGAGGGAGGAGCGGTGGGCACGACCGATTCGCTGGCCTACCGCACGGTGCGCTGCTGCGCCGCGCCGCTCGTCGAGTTCCGGGGCCGGCCGCTCCCGGACATCATCTTCCCGATTCTCAACTCCAGCCAGAACTGGTTCGCGGAGATGCTGCTCAAGGTCCTGGGCCGGGAGCTGAAGGGGGAGGGCTCGTGGCAGGCGGGACTCGCCGTCGAGCGCGGCTTCCTGACTGATTCCGTCAAGATCGACTCGACCGCGTTCGCGCTCGAGGACGGGTCGGGGCTCGCGGCGGGCAACCTCGTCACCCCGCAAGCGTTCGCGAAGCTCCTCGCCTACATGCATCGCCACCCGAACGGCGGGCCGTTCGTGGCGGGCCTGCCGCACGCCGGTCAGCCCGGCTCGCTCCTCAAACGCTTCGTCGGCACACCGCTCGAAGGCCGCGTGATCGCCAAGACGGGGAGCATCGACCGCGTCAACAGTCTGTCAGGCTACATCGA
>WNGI01003882.1_pt1 | contig 13277 bp, 12 predicted proteins | sample 5400621 | NCBI WGS metagenome assembly WNGI01 (sample SAMN13153374, study PRJNA577476) | soil metagenome | isolation source: 20 cm soil or saprolite under Garry oak tree replicate 1 | place: USA:California | collected 2016-06-15
GACGGTTCGTGGATGCTGCTGCGCCTTTCCGGCACGGAACCGCTGCTTCGCTTGTACGTCGAAGCCGAAAGCGCCGCCGCATCCGCGAAGTTGACGCGCGAAGCATCACAATGGGTACTGCAAAACTGAACAAGATGCGTACTAACGAAAAAAACCAGACGCTCTTGCGCCATTACGGGCCCGCGCTCCTCGGCCTGCTGGTGCTGATCCTCGTGGTGCACGACATTTTCGGCACTCACGGTTATTTGGCCATGCGCCGCACGCAGCAGGAAATCAAAAAGGTAAACGCCGACCTGGATCAGTTGAACAAGGAGAATTTACAGCTCGAGCAGGAAGTGCGGGAACTGAAAACCGACCCGCACAAAATCGAAAAGATCGCGCGTGACGAGCTTGGCCTTGCCAGGCCCGGCGAGGTTATCATCAAGATCCCTCGTTCGCAGCAGTTGTCGCAAGGCTCTACGGCGAAACCCTGACCCTCCACTTTTTCCAATTTGTCCGCAACAAAGACAGCATCAGCATCGCCAGGAAAATCGTAATCAGCCCCGCCGTGGCCTTCAGCGCGCTGCACTGCCCCTTTGGCAGAATGGAAAATCTTCCATAAACAAATTCGATGTGCACCCAGTACACCAGCAGCGAAGTCTTCCCGAGCTGGATGATGGGGCTAAAACCTTTTTGCGCGAAGCCCCAGCGGCACCAGGCGTAGACAAGAAATAGAATTATGAGAAGAATGCCGCAGCGCATCAGGAAAAAACCCGGATTGCTATGCCAGTAGTCGTAGACGGCGTAAAGATGGATGGACGAGGAATCGAAAAAAACGGAAAGCGCGCAGGCAAGGATTCCCGCGCCGCCCAGCGCCGCGAAGGCAAGAGCTTCCTTGCGCTTGGCAAAGTCCGTAAACAGGAAGAATCCCACCGCGAGACCCGCGAAGGCGAACGCCGACCAGGGAAACAACGGAAAGAGCCACGGCTGCGGCTGATCGAAGATGTGCACGCCATTGATGTAAGACTCGATGGACCACGGCAAGAACTTCGGCCGATGCGTCGTCCAAAGCGGTGGCGTAGCCATTGGCACGATTACCGCCGCAACAATTCCAGCCAACATAGTGCGGATTCTCGCCGCCGTCACGCTGCCATCCCCCGTGGCCCAGCACAACACACCCATTAGCATCATGGATAGCCCGAGGATATTTAGAACGTCGACGCGCAGCAGATCCGTCCACGGCGACCACGGATAGCCCAGCGCAAATTCTTGCACGCGAAACACCAAGCCCAAGCCAAAAACTTCCGCGCCGCGCAAAATCGTTTGCTTCGCGATTGTCTGGCGCTCGATTCCCTTCTCGCGCAACTTTTCCGTCACCAAAGCAAACGACACACCCGCCAAAAAAATGAAGAGCGGCGCGGGCAGCGTCCCGCCCAGCTTCGACCACCCCGTCAATGACGACGACTTCTTCGCCTCCGGGCTCATCCAGGAGTCGTAGCAATGCGTCTGAAACATCAGCACGCATGCAAGTCCACGCATCCAGTCGATGTAAGCAAGTCTTTTCATTTTTGCTGTGACGTCTCGTGATTGCGAATGATAGACGGTGGGAAGATATCCGCAAAGTAGAAAGGTGAGATTCGAAGCTCACGCATGTTGATGGACAGTTTCAAAAACCACGCCTTCTTCTTTGACGCTCGAGCTCATGGTCGCGTTCGAGCGGCCATGCAGCCACGTTTTTTGCAGGCAGCGTAGGTCAGCAAGGGGGATACAAAAGCGCGTTTGGAACGTCTGCTATCTTCAGTAGCCGGGAACATCAAGCAGGTTTCGAACGTATCTTTGCCAGGTGGAGGTATGCAATGGAAACGCTGTGGCAAGACATCCAGTTCGCGGTCCGGATGATGCGCAAGAATCTGGGTTTTACCACTGCGGCGGTGCTGTGCCTGATGCTCGGGATCGGAGCCACGACCGGGATATTCACGGTAGTGAACGCGGTACTCCTTCAGCCATTGCCGTACTCGCACCCCGAGCAGCTTATCCGCGTTTACACCGAGTTTCCGACGTTCCCTAATGGCGGTCTGCACCGATTCTGGACTTCTGGACCGGAATTTCTGGATCTGCGCCGGGATACGCATTCCTGGGCGTCATTGGACGCATGGATCACCGGGGGTGCGAATCTTGCCGGGAAAACGCAACCGGTCCGCGTTACTGCGGCATACCTGAGCGGCGGATTGCTGGAAACGCTTGCCGTGGCCCCGGTTGCCGGGCGGTTGATATCGCAATCAGACGATGTCCCCGGAGCGCACGTGGTGGCCGATATTTCTTATGGCACGTGGCAAAGTGTTTTTGCAGGTGATCCCAACGTCGTTGGCCGAGAGACGTACCTCGATGGCCTGAAATGCACCGTCATCGGCGTCATGCCGAAGGGCTTCCAGTTTCCGCCAGGCGAGCAAGAGCCGGCGCAGATCTGGACCGCCCTACGACTGGATCCGGCGAATCCGGGTAACCGCGGTGGCCACAATTATTACATGCTGGGCCGGATGAGGCCGGGCGTTACGGCGGGGCAAGCTCAGGGAGAGCTGGCCTCGCTCGTCCAGAGCTATGGCGAGAAACGAGTGCCCAAGACGCATAGCTTCCACCCAAAGACTCACACCATCGTCAGCTTCCCTCTGCAGGCGGAAGTCGTTTCGAGTGTTCGGCCCGCGCTCTTGATGCTGCTCGGCGCCGTGGTCTTTGTGCTCTTGATCGCCAGTGTGAATGTAGCAAACCTTCTCCTGGCGCGCGCCGAGGCCCGTCGGCGGGAAATTGCGATCCGCGGCGCTCTGGGCGCCGGCCTGGTGCGGCTCGCGCGGCAATTTGTGACCGAAGGGATTCTGCTCGCGTTTTGCGGTGCCGTTCTGGGTGTGGCGCTTTCCTTCGGAGGCGTGCGCCTGGTTCAGCTCACCAACGCAGGCGGCATTCCCCGCGCCGATGAAGTCTCGATGGACTGGCGCGTGCTCCTCTTCACGCTGGGGACAAGCCTGATCACGGGAGTGCTCTTTGGACTCGCGCCGCTCGCGCCACTGCTGGTGAGCGGGATCTCCGAATCACTAAAAGACACCGCGGGGAGCACGACGGCCGCCGCTGGAGCACAGATTTTCCGGCGCATCCTGGTGGCCGGCGAACTGGCGATGGCTCTCGTGCTGCTGATTGGCTGCGGGCTGATGCTGCGAGCTTTCTGGAAACTACAGGAGGTCCATACCGGCTTCCATGCTGAGAACGTCATCACTATGCGCGTCTCGCTGCCGAGTGGAACGTACACGGACAACGCAAAGATTACAGGTTTCTGGACAAGACTCGATGAACGCTTGACGAATCTCCCGGGCGTGCGATCCGCCGCGCTGGTTTCCGGATTGGCGCCGATGCGCCCGCCGAACATGAACGACACGGATATCGAGGGCTTTGTGCAGACGCAGGACGGTCCTATTCAGAACGTGGATTTCTATCAATCCGTGAGCAAAGACTATTTCGCGACCATGGGCATTCGGCTGATGGATGGACGGTTGTTTGACGGACGTGACGTACAAGGCGCGCCCGGTGCCGTCATTATCAACAACACGATGGCGATGACATTCTGGCCCCACCTGAATCCTATCGGCAGGCGCATTCGCCCAGGCGGGAGTAAAGATTGGTGCACGATCATCGGGATAGCGGACGATGTGAAGAATGCCGGGCTCGATCGGCCGGCTGGAACCGAATTGTATCTGCCCTACCAGCAGCCGGCGGGCGCAGGCAATTCGGACATGTATGTAGTCATGCGGACGCCGCTGCCTGACCCGCGCTCGCTGGCGAGCGTAGTGCGCGAGCAGTTGAACGAGATCGATCCCTCGCTGCCATTGGCGGACGTGCGGCTGATGGAGGATGTGCTTACTCGCGCGCAGGCACGGCCACGGTTCCTGACGCTGCTGTTGTCTCTTTTCTCCGGTGTTGCGCTTGCCATAGCAACCGTAGGAATTTATGGAGTGGTGTCGTATTCGGTGGCGCGGCGGACGAAGGAGTTTGGTTTGCGCATGGTGCTTGGCGCGCAAGGCGGGGACGTCCTCGGACTGGTGATGAAACAGGGGGCTGGGATGGTGGTGATTGGAATTGTTGCGGGGCTTGCGACGGCGTTCGCACTGACGCGACTGATGGCGAGTTTGCTCTTTGGCGTGGCGGCGACAGATCTCCCAACGTTTGCAGGTGTCACCGTTGTTCTGTTTGGAGTGGCGCTGGCGGCCTGCTACGTACCTGCACGGCGGGCGACCCAGGTGGATCCCATACAGACCTTGCGCTACGAGTAAATCATGGCTCTCGGAGAGCCACAACGAAGGATGAAGCAGCCCGAGTCTCAGCCTTGTAGAATCAATGACTTACGGACTTCTTTCGTAGGGGAGTAGCGCCTCATTCGAACGACCCGCAATTTCTCAGAAACGCCAGCTGCCGGCGCCGGTGGTTGAATTTGGTCTGCCATCTCTCTGCGTTACAATTCTCGCTTGCCCGTCACCCGCCAACTCGGCCCGCTCCCGATGCTCGGTCTGTGGGCCGTGCTGACTCTGACCGGAGCGCTATTCTCCGCATGGCTGGGCTACTACGGTGGCCGCGCGTTCGCTGCCACGCTCACGGCGTTCGCGTTTTTCTTTCTAGTGATGCTGCTTTTTGCCGCGCGCGGCGTGGAGAATAGCCTCGCCTCGCGCCTCGGCGCCGGCAGCGGCTACTTGCTTGGCACTTCAGTGTTCCTTGTCTACCTGATTTACGGCTTGGGGACAAATACTTTCGCGTTCACGCGTGCCGCTGCCATCGCCGGCCTCGTTTTCGTTCCGTTGGCGCTGGCGGCATCCGCGAAGCAAAAACCACCGGGCGCGTGGGAAGATTTTCTCATCCTTGCCGGCGTCTGGGTGGCAGTCAAGTTTTCGCCTTCCCACTGGCTTTGGCCGTACCCCGGCGGCCGCCTCGCCTACGTGTTCACGGTGTTGCTTTGCGTAAACGTCGCGCTGGCAGCCTTTGTGCTACTCCGTCACGTGAACGGGATCGGTTATTCCATTGGCTGGGGCCGCCATTGGGGCTTCTTCATCCTAGCGAGTTTCCTCGTCTTCGGCTGCATCGCCATTCCGCTGGGCCAGGTCATGCACTTCATCGAATTTGCGCCGCAGTGGTCGCACTGGAAGTCTCTCCCGTTTCTTTCGCTCGGCATTCTCTTTTTTACCGCGTGGCCCGAAGAGTTCCTCTTTCGAGGCCTCCTCCAGAACATGCTCTCGCGCGCTTCGAATAGCGAACTCGCCGGCTGGTGGACCGCTTCCATTCTCTTTGGCTTCTCGCACATCACCAACATGGGTTTTCCCAACTGGCGCTACGTGATCCTGGCCTCCATCGCCGGCTTCTTCTACGGCTGGACCTGGCGCAAGACCGGCTCGATTTTCGCCTCCGCAGTGGTCCATGCCGCCGTCGATGTCACGTGGCACTTCCTCTTTCGAACGGTCTAGTCCAGCCGCCGAATTCCATGAAACGGATTCCTCCGTCTTGCATCATACTTGGCACTGTCGCCCGGGTGAGCTCAGCGCTTACCCTCTGTAAAGAGACAACGCGAAACGCATTCAGGAGGAGAGTGATGGCGGAAACGATGAAGGCGGACCAAGCAGTCTTCCTGCTGCAGAACGTGTACATGGGAGCGTTGAAGAATGAGAGCCGCACGACGAAGAAAATTCTCGAAGCGGTTCCCGCGGACAAGGGCGAGTACCGCCCGGAGCCCGCTGCAAGAAGCGCGATCGAACTGGCGAGGCATATTGCGGCGGCAGACAATCGCTTTCTGGAATCGGTGATTAACGGTGTGTTCGACACGAGCCCGGCGATGATTCCGGACAGCGTGAAGACACCGGCGGAAATTGCGGCCTGGTATGAGCAGCGGTTCGCTAAAAATTACGAAGCGCTGACGAAAATGTCCGGCGAGCAGTTGATCAAGATCGTGGATTTTCGCGGAATGATGCAGCGGCCCGCGGTGACTTTCGTGATGATGGGGCTGCACCACACGATTCATCATCGCGGCCAGCTCTCTTCCTACCTGCGATGCATGGGCGCAAAAGTGCCGTCGATTTATGGCGAGAGCTACGACGACGCGCAGGCCAGAAAAGCGGCCCAGGCGTAAAGACTTTTCGCGAAAAATCCTCAGCGAACCACACCGCTCAGCGGGCTGGAGGCGGAGGCGTACAGGCGCTTGGGCATGCGGCCGGCGAGGCAGGATTTGCGGCCGGCGATGACGGCGTCGCGCATGGCTTCGGCCATAAGAACGGCGTCCTGGGCTTCGGCGATGGCGGTGTTCATCAGGACTCCATCGGCGCCGAGCTCCATGGCGACGGCGGCGTCGGAAGCGCTGCCGACGCCGGCATCCACGATCATGGGAACTTCGGTGATGCGTTCGCGGAGGATGCGGAGGTTCGCGGGATTCTGCACGCCGAGGCCGGAGCCGATGGGCGCGGCCAGAGGCATGACGGCGGCGGCGCCGGCATCAATGAGCTTGCGGGCGGCGATGAGATCGTCGTTGGTGTAAGGGAGAACGACGAAGCCTTCTTTGACCAGGACACGAGTGGCTTCGATGAGCTGCTCGGTGTCCGGAAAAAGAGTTTGCTGATCGCCGATGACTTCGAGCTTGACCCAATTCGAGAGGCCGACTTCGCGGGCGAGGCGCGCGGTGCGGATGGCTTCGTCGGCGGTGTAGCAGGCGGCGGTGTTCGGAAGGATAAAGATTTTCTCGCGGTCGATGTAATCCAGAAGTGATTCCTTCGATTTGTCGGTGAGGTTCACGCGGCGGACGGCGACGGTAACCATGTCCGCGCCGGAAGCGGCGTGCGCGCGAGCCATTTCCTGAAAGCTGCGGTACTTCCCTGTTCCAACGATAAGGCGGGATTTGAAAGCGCGGCCCGCGATAACCAAGTCATCTGGCATGGGTAACCTCAAGAAGATTTTAGACCCTCAGAGGCTCGCGGACAAACCCGAGGCTGAGCCTGGAGCGAGGTGCAGGGCGCATGATCCCGTGAACACGAGCCCCTGCGCCATTCATGAATTGCAAACAATCAGCGGCAAGATCAGCGGGCGCGCGGCCGCAGGAGCCGGCTCAAGTCGACGCCGATGCCGAACGAATAGCTATTAAGTTGCAGTGGGACGCTGCGGCTAAAGTCGAATTCGAGATCCAGGTAGCCGACCGGTTTGTAATCAATACCGGCGTTGTAGCCGTTGTCACGCACGAGATCCGCGGCGCCCGTGGAAACACTGGCGCTGGCGAAGTTCTTGCGGCTTGTCGTCTTGCCGCCAGCTGAACACTTCGCCGCCGAACCGCAGCGGAAAACGCGGCTGATCACCGTCTGATTTCCCCAGGGTGCGACGTCGTAGGCGGAGGCTGAGAAACTGAACTTGCTGGGGTCGTATTCAATGCCGCCGTTAAATTGAGCGTTATAGCCGAAAGTGATGAAAGGGCGATGGAAAAATCTTGTGTCCATGACGGAGTTGCCCACTCCGGCGTCGATGAACGGAGAGAAATCTCCGAAGGCGTGGTCGAAATGGTTCGCCAAATTCCAAGTCGCATGGCCGGTGCTCAAGCCCTTCTTGGTGTCACCCGTGGGAGCCGTCAAATGAATGGCTGAGCTGTAATTCAGTGATTTGTTCGGATAGTTCAGCCGTAGATCCGTGAAGAAGGCACCCACGCCAACGCCGGAGACTGCTCCGGAATTGTTTTTCTTGATGGCAGAAGGAGTGCTCACAAAATAAAACGGCACGCCCGCATCCACGCCAAAATGACGAGAAAAGTTGTAGCCGACAGCGGACCCAAGATCGTAAACAAACCCATCGCTGCTGTTGCTACCTTCAAACTTGGCCCCCAGCGTCATTCCAGGGGTGAAGCCTCCGGAGTTATTTTTGGCCGGCCCACATGCGGCGGGGACCGGGGATTGTCCGAAGGACACCGGACAAAGACCCAGAATGAAGAGGGCGCCGAAAAGAACTGCGCCGATTAGGCAGCTGCCGCGTGAATCGAGATTTTTCTTATCTAAGCTTTCGCAGAAGATCACTATTCCCCTCCGATTTTTCGTTCGCTTCTCGCACAAGGTGCCGGAAGTTTCATGCAGCTATCAAATGACCGCCGATAGCTGGGGCTGGGAATTGAGGCACGCCTTGTTTGAATCGATTCCAGTGTAGGAGGAGAAGATGCCCGACGCCGCGGCGGGAGCTGGAATTGTTTCGCCTCATGAAACTGTACGAAAGAACAGCCAGCAGCGGGCGCGGGGACAAATCGGGAAAAACGATTTAACACCGAGGTCAAGGAGAACACAGAGAAGGCCAAGCAGAAGAGAAGAAATTCGACGCTGAGGCCATAAACTAGTCCTGAAGAATGGGGCGGGGCTCGGCGACGCCGGCGTAAAGCGATTCGATGACGGTGGCGTACTGTTGCTCGACGACGCGGCGCTTGAGCTTGAGGGTGAAGGTGAGGCTGCCGTTGTCGAAGGTGAAATCCTCCGGTAGAAGAGCAAAGCGTTTGATGGTTTCGTACTGCGCGAGATGGACGGTGAGGCGCTTAACCTCGGAATCGATTAACGCGCGCACCCAGGGATGGGCGGCCAGTTCAGCGTTGGATGCGAACTTGATTCCCTGGTCGGCGCCTTTGGCGCCGACCAGGGCGGGATTGGGGACGATGAGCGCAACGATGAATTTGCGTTTGTCGCCCACGACCATGGCATTCAGGATGTAGGGGCTGGTCTTGAGCGCGTTTTCGATGGGTTGCGGGGCGACGAATTTTCCCGCCGCCGTCTTGATCAAGTCTTTCTTGCGGTCGGTGATGAAGAGATAGTTGTCTTTGTCCACGTAGCCGATGTCGCCGGTGCGGAACCAGCCGTCCTCGCTGAGAACTTCACGAGTGGCTTCGGGATTTTTATAGTAGCCCTGCATGACGCACGGACCTTTGACAAGGATTTCTCCATCTTCGGCGGCGCGCACCTGGATGTTGGGAATCGGTTTGCCGGAACTGCCCATGCGGTTTTCGGGGTAGTTGCTGGAAACAATGGGAGAAGTTTCCGTCAAACCGTACCCCTGATAGATGGGAATTCCGACAGCCCAGAAAAACTCCGCGAGTTCCTTGGAAAGTGGAGCGCCGCCGGAACTGATGAGGCGGAGACGGCCACCCATACCGATGCGGATTTTCCGATAGACCAGGGCGTCGGCGAGCTTCTGCTGGAGGGTAACGCCGAGATTCGCGTGGCTCTGGCTGGCGCGCCATTGCGCGGACATCTCGGCCACTCTCATGGCCCAATCAAAAAGCATTCTCTTCACGCCGGTGTTTTTCGAGCCTTGTTCAACAAGGCGGGCGTAGATTTTTTCAAAAAACCTGGGTACCGCCGCGGTAATCGTGGGACGGACTTCGAGAAGAGCCTGGGCGACGGCATCGATAAACTCGACGTAGGCCAGAGCAGCGCCTTGAAAGATGTAGATGTAATCCATGGTGCGGCCGTAGACGTGAGCGAGAGGAAGGAAAGAGAGCGCGACATCTTCGGCGGGATTGAGCTGGAAGTCGTGGCCGACGTCGGTGACGTTGGAGCAGAAGTTAGTGTGCGTGAGCATCACGCCCTTGGGCTCGCCGGTGGTGCCGGAGGTGTAGATGAGAGAAGCGAGCTGACCTGGAAGAACCTGGGAAGCACGCATTCGGTAAGAGGAGACGTCCGCCGCGCTCGCGCCGGCGATGAGGGTTTCGTAACGGAGACATTCGCTGGGAACGTCCGCGCCACCATCGGCGACAACAATTTGTTCGAGCCCGGGAAGATTGGAGCGTACGGCAAGCAGCTTCTGCAACTGGGGCACGGCAACGACGAAGACGACCTTGGCACCGCAATGCTTCAGGATGTAGGTCATGCGGTCGGGCGATTCGTTGAAGTAGACCGGCACGGTGATAGCACCGGCGCCGGTGATGGCAAAATCGGCAGTATGCCATTCGGGGCGGTTGGCGGAAAAGAGACCAACGCGGTCGCCGGGCTTTACGCCGAGTTCAACAAGGGCGGTAGACAGACCAGCGACGCGGCGGAGAAATTCCTGCGAGGAAATGGCCTCCCAACGGCCATCACGGCGAACCATTTGAGCGCGCGGGTTCGGAAGATTATCGATGGCATTGAGGAAGCGTGAGGGAAGCGTGCCGTAGTTCATGGTCCCAGGGTCACTTTACTCTACCCATTTGGACCGCGCAATGCGGCGCTGGCTCGGCGTTTTTACGATGGGCTCGGCCCATGATCTTGCCCGGGCCGCAGATCTGAAACGCACGGGTCTAAAGACCCGCCCCTACAGGGCCGGCAGCCGTCCCCGTGTCAGAAGCAGCGGCCTGGGAGCTATTGGTTGCTTGTTGATTGCGACGTGCCGCAAGTTCACGGTTTTCTTGGCGAATGCGGGTGTTGATGCGAGCAATCTCCGCATCCTCCTCGGCTTCTTGCTCAGCGTCCAACTGTCTCTCGGCGAGAAGTTCGGCGGCAAGGACCTCGGGCTCCACCATGGGGACAGCCGGCTCTGAGACGGTCGGTGTGGTAGGCGCAGAGCGTCGGGCGCGCGGCGCCATTCGTGGGCCGCTGATAAAAGATTGACGGATAAGAGGCTAGCGAAAGACAGCCCTCCGACCAGGTCGGAGCGCGCCCGAAGCAGTGCCACCCTTTCTGCATAAACGGAAGATAAGGATGTGCCACACGGGAGCGTTCAAGAGGAACGCGGGGCTGCCAAGCGCCGGCGTGACTGGCGTAGGCGTGAGCACTTTCTAGGTAAACCGGCGCCATGGTGGTCGGGGGTCGTCGTCAGTTTGAAAGTTCGCGACTTGGCTTTCGTCGCCTTCAGCTGGTGGGGTGAGCACATCACGCGCCTCGGTTGCCTCTTCCTCGCGCACCAGAATTTTAAACCCCGCGCCGGACCACGCAAGGTGTTCACGCATTCCTCCCGCCGTGTCAGCCTGTATCATTGCCTGTATGCCAGCATCTTCGAGCGCACCCTTGGCCAAGTCCGCCTCAGCGCGGCTACCGTACGACTGGACGACAACAAGCTTAGTGTGCTGCATAGTAATATCATACGCCCGGATGAGCGGTAGCGCCCGCTTCGCCACCGTCTCCGCTAGACTTTCCAGTTGACGAATTTTCGGTTTATAATCTGTTTCATGCCGAATCGCGATCCACTGGCAGGCATCCTTCCTCGGGCCGTCCATGAAGTAAAGGATGGCGAAACCGCCATCACCGAATACCTTGAGAAGATCGATGGAGAAGTCGCACTCGATACCTACGTCAAGGCACAGACGTCCGCGCCCGAGGTAGTGAAGCGGATCACTGCGCTGGAGAACTGCCTACAGCGCCTGGCCAGTGCCGTCCTGGCTTCAAGCGACGTCGATAAGCATCCGGAGCTGCGCGCTGCCACCGAGGAAGCAAAACTGGTCCTCAAGAATCGGCTCGAGGTCGATGACACCAAGCATCGATTCCACAGTGAATTGGGAGTGTTTAAGGACGATTCGCGAATCATCAAAAACTAATTAATAACACTTAGACTGCCTCGGTACCGCCCGTCCCGCTTCCCGCTTCCAGAACATGAATCTATTAAAAATCTGGCGCTGAGTTGGAAAGATACTTCAAGAACTTGAAAGAGTTTGTTCTAACCCTCATCGGCTCGCCCACCCGTCCTACCTTTTCAAGAACCAACCCGAAAAGGTAGGGCATCCTCAGTCGGGTCAGCGTGTTTGCGGTGATCCACCCGCCGACAAAGGATAGGGGCCAGGGAAAAGCAGTCCTCCGACGGCGTGCCAATTAGTTGTTGACGACGAATAATAAGTTGTATACGATGAAGACGGAGGTGTTTTATGCGAAGCCCGAAGGAACTGACACGAGCGGAGATCGTTCGCGCCGCTATTCATTTCCGATGGACGCGAAAAGGGGCAAAATGGACGGTGATTGTGGGTGAACGAGAGCTTCCGGCCCGCCCACTTGTTCTGGAGGCCGCGGGTGTTCCTCCGAATGACCCGATAAACTCGCACCAGGCCGTCGAGATATTGCGGAGACTAGGATTTGAGACTCGGTACGCCAAGGACCAAGGAGAGATGGAAATAGAGGAGAAAGAGGAACCTTCTGAAAAGGAATCGGGCTCGATTCTTGAGATGGTTTCGGCCGTTACGAGGGAAGTACCTGAACACGAGTGGGAACGCGTTCCCGCCGACCTATCAAGGAATGTTGACCATTATCTTTACGGTAGCAAGAGGACGGATCAATGAGGCGGGTCTTCGCAGACACTAGCTATTGGATCGCCCTGGTGAATCCGCGGGATCAGATTCATGCGAAGGCCGTCAGCGTAACGCAGCAGATTTCTCCGGTAAGGATCTTGACCAGCGAAATGGTGCTGGCGGAAGTCCTTAACAGTTTTAGCGATGGTGGTCCGTTGCGCCATGCCGTTGGCGGCATGGTCCAGAAACTCAGCAGCAATCGGGATGTTGTCATCGTTCCGCAGACATCGGAACAATTTGAGAGCGCGCTGCGGCGCTACAAGCAAGCGGCGGATAAGAGTTGGAGCCTGACCGATTGCGCGAGCCTTCAGGTGATGGAAGCGGAGCAGATTCAAGCGGCGTTGACGCATGACCAGCACTTTGCGCAAGCGGGATTTGAAACGTTGTTGCGCTGAGGGGAGTTCTCGCGCAGTTCGGGCGAGGCACCAGGCGCAAAACGACGCCCGCGGCACCAGGCGTTCAAGCGTAACGACGGCCACGCGTGTCGAGAGTTAGAGACAAGTCTCCGGTTGATGGTAAACCCTGATGTTCTTCAGAGTGTCCGAAGGGTCGGCCTTCCAGGTCCCGTCGTCCCGTTTCTGGCCACTGAATTGGAAATCAATAAAAGACGCTATGGCGACTGCAATACCAAGGAGCGTCCTCTTCGCCGACCTTTGTCAAATCGTCCCATACGCCGCTTCGCAACTGATTGGTGTCAACGCAACACATCTGCGAGAATTGGCTATTTTTCGTCCCAAGATAGGAATGGGAGCTGGTGCAAAAGGGAGTGGCGTGCGCTAGTATGAGCGGCGGAGAGGGAAATTCATGGGCGTGACTGTGCCAGGAACAGTGAAAGAAGCAGGCTTGGCGAAGGGGCCGTTTCGGGCGCCGCGGGGCACGCAGATTTCGTGCAAGGGGTGGCAGCAGGAGGCGGCGCTGCGGATGCTCTTGAACAACCTGGACCCGGAAGTGGCGGAGAGGCCGGAAGAGCTGGTGGTGTACGGGGGGACAGGGAAGGCGGCGCGGAATTGGGAATGTT
>WNGI01003883.1_pt1 | contig 13276 bp, 15 predicted proteins | sample 5400621 | NCBI WGS metagenome assembly WNGI01 (sample SAMN13153374, study PRJNA577476) | soil metagenome | isolation source: 20 cm soil or saprolite under Garry oak tree replicate 1 | place: USA:California | collected 2016-06-15
TGGCTTGATCCGCGTGAGCGGGCGGATTTGCGCTCCTCAAAAAACCGCAATTTAGCGTGGCAGGCGCAAATCTTGGCGGCGGTTGCGCCTAGCATAGCGCAGCAATGGCGACAAACCCTCTGGCAACGCTCTGCTAGTGGCTTGAATTTGCCGCGATTTTGGTCGAAAACGCGACCTATGGGCATTGGGGGGACGAGGACGGGCAGGGGGGGCCAACTCGTTTTGGCCGCCGGTGTGTGGCTCGCGGTATTCTCCGCGACGGCCGACGCGCAATTCTTCGGCAGCTCACAAAGCTCCGACAGTTTCACGCTGCGCCCGCCGAGGGACGTGCCATCGGTTGCGCCTGGGCCGACGCAAAGCTCCATTCCGCCGAGCGGCAATGTGGCGCCGAAAGGACCGCTGCTGCAATCGCCCGCTGCGGCTAACCCACCTGCGCATTCTCATGTCGCACCGAACGCGCCCGCCGCGCCGGCGGTGCCGCCCGGCCAAGGAGCGCTCGCGGTCAGCGCGCGGTTCGGCCGCGATCTGCCGACGATCAACAGCGGATTGCATTGGCGCGTCTATCGCACCGAGCAGAACGGCGTGCCGCGCCTGGTCAAGGAGGACAAGGGCCCGGCTCCGACGTTCGTGCTGCCGCACGGCGCCTACGTTGTCAGCGCCGGCTTCGGGCTCGCGAGCGTGACCAAGGCGGTGCAGGTGCGCGCCGATGCGATCAAGGAGGCATTCGAAATTCCGGCCGGCGGGCTACGCATCGAAGGTCGAGTCGGCGATGCACGCATCCCGCAGGGACAGATTTCGTTCGACCTTTACAAAGGCAGCCAGTTCGAGCCGGGCGACAAGCGCCCGATTGCCACCGCGATCATGACCAGCGACATCGTGCTGGTGCCGGAGGGCACCTACTATGTCGTGTCGAACTATGGCGACGCGAACGCGACGGTGCGTTCCGACATCCGCGTCGAGGTCGGCAAGTTGACCGACGCCGCGATCAATCATCGCGCCGCGATCATCACGCTCAAGCTAGTGAACGAGCGGGGCGGCGAAGCCCGCGCCAATACGCAGTGGTCGGTACTCACGCCCGGCGGCGACGTGATCAAGGAATCGATCGGGGCTTTCCCGCGGGTGATCCTGGCGGAGGGCGATTATCGCGCCATCGCTCGTAACGACAACAAGACCTACGAAGGCGAATTCCGCGTCGTCACCGGCGTCGACCGCGAGGTCGAGGTCGTCGGGCGCTGACGCGCTGATCCCTTTCCAGGCGAACCTGCTGGCGCTACGGCCGTCGGTATCGATAGAGTGCTTGGCGAGTCACGTGCCAGAAGCGAAGGCGACAGTGCCCTGGCTGCGCCACCTCGTCCCAATGATGCTGCTCGCGAGCATTTCCGCGGCAGATGCGGCACCGCTCGTGCCGCCGAGCGATCTGCCCGGCCGCGAGCGCTACCGTTTCACGCCCTCGCCGCTCGACCGCTTCATGCAGCCGACCCCGCCCGTCAAGCCGCTGTTGCGCTGGGACTGCGACCCGCGCCGCACATGGCGCTCAACCCAGCGGTCCAGGCGGCATCGGGATTGTTGAAAGCGGCCCGCGCCCCCAATCATCCGCACAAGGCGGTTACGCCGCCTGCTTCATCCGCCGAACATCCGGCGGCACCGCCTCCTCGGCGAGCCCGCCGAGCGCGGCATCGAGCGCCAACACGGCCTGCCCTTCCTTGCCGAGGCGGCGGATCGAGACGGTCCGCTCGGCTGCTTCCTTGCGGCCGACCACCAGCAGCGCCGGCACCTTGGCGAGCGAGTGCTCGCGCACCTTGTAATTGATCTTCTCGTTACGCAGGTCGGCGTCGACGCGCAGGCCTAACCGTCTCGCGGCAGCGATGACCTCGCGCGCGTAAGGATCGGCCTCGTCGGTGATCGTGGCGACGACCGCCTGCAGCGGAGAGAGCCACAGCGGCAGGTGTCCGCCATGGTGCTCGATGAGAATGCCGATGAAGCGCTCGAGCGAGCCGAACATGGCCCGATGCAGCATCACCGGCGTCACCTTGTTCGAGTGTTCGTCGATATAGAAGGCGCCGAGTCGGCCCGGCATGTTGAGGTCGACCTGAATGGTGCCGCACTGCCAGTCGCGGCCGATGGCGTCCCGCAACACGTATTCGAGCTTGGGCCCATAGAAGGCGCCTTCGCCCTTATTGAGCGTCCACGGCCGTCCGGACGCCTTGAGCGCCTGCATCAGCGCGGCTTCGGATCGGTCCCAGACCGCGTCCTCACCGATGCGCTTCTCGGGGCGGTCGGAGAATTTGATGGTGACGTCGGGAAAGCCGAAGTCTTCGTAGATCGAGAGAATCAGGTCGTTCATGGCGAGCGCTTCGGCTGCGATCTGCCCTTCCGTGACGAACACGTGCGCATCGTCCTGAGTGAACGCCCGCACCCGCATGAGCCCGTGCAGCGCGCCCGAGGGCTCGAAGCGGTGCACCTTGCCGAATTCGGCCAGTTTGAACGGCAGGTCGCGGTAGGACTTCAAGCCGTTCTTGAAGATTTGGATGTGACCCGGGCAGTTCATCGGCTTGACGACGAAGGTGCGCTCGTCGTCTTCGCGCGGCTGGGTCAGAAACATGTTCTCACGGAAGGTCGCCATGTGGCCGGAGGCGACCCAGAGCGAGGAATCCATGAGCTGCGGCGAGTTGACCTCGACATAGCCAGCCGCGGCTTGGCGGCGGCGGATGTAGCTTTCGAGGATCTGATAGAGCGTCCAGCCCTTCGGATGCCAGAACACCGAGCCCGGCGCCTCTTCCTGGAAGTGAAAGAGATCCATCTCGCGGCCGAGCCGGCGGTGGTCGCGCTTCTCCGCTTCTTCGAGCTGCTTGAGGTAGGCGTCGAGCTCCTCCTGCTTGGCAAAGGCGGTGCCGTAGATGCGGCTGAGCATCTCGCGGTTGGAATCGCCGCGCCAATAGGCGCCCGCGACCTTCATCAGCTTGAAGGCGTTGCCGACCTTGCCGGTCGAGGTCATGTGCGGGCCGCGGCAAAGGTCGAACCAGTCGCCCTGCTTGTAAATCCTGATCTCTTGGTCTTCCGGGATCGCGTCGATGAGCTCGACCTTGAACAGCTCGCCCTTGTCGCGGAACACGCGCTTGGCCTGTTCGCGGGTCCAGATTTCTTTGGTGAAGGGTTTGTCGCGGGCGATGATCTCGCGCATCTTTTTTTCAATGGCGTCGAAATCCTCCGGGGCGAACGGCTGGTTGCGGAAGAAGTCGTAGTAAAAGCCGTTCTCGATCACCGGGCCGATGGTGACCTGGGTGCCGGGCCACAGCGTCTGCACGGCCTCGGCGAGCACGTGCGCGGCATCGTGCCGGATCAGCTCCAGCGCGCGGGGATCTTCGCGGGCGAGGAACTCGATTTTCGCGTCGCGCTCGATCGGGTCGTTCAGATCCGTGAGCTCGCCGTCGAGTGCCATGGCGACTGTACGCTTGGCGAGCGACGGGGAAATTGCCTTGGCGACGTCGAGACCAGTCGAGCCTTTCGGGTACTCCCGACGCGCGCCATCGGGGAAGGTCAGCGCGACCATCATTTGCTCCTGTTGCTCACTCGCTGCCTACGAATGCAGGTAAGCGTGGCCGGACTGTTTCAGATGGCGTCGGTCCGGGCGGCGCCGCCGCTTGCGGGCCGAAGAGCGGCAAAGCGAAATCACGATTATACGATGTGCATGAGCCGCGCAACGCGGTGCGCTGCTTGGCAAAAAAGGCAGTAAGCCGAAGTTCTCAGGCGCGCGGTGGCGCAAGCTCGGCGCCATGATCCGTGCCGCGCCAGCGACCGTAGCGCCAAGGGAGATACCAGCGCGCGTCATCCGGTATTGACGGCGGTACGAAGTCGAGCCCCGAGGTCCCGAACGGATGACAGCGGCAGAGCCGCGCGAGCGTCATCCAGCCTCCCGCCCACAGGCCGAAGCGAGCGACCGCCTCCTCGGCGTAATCCGAGCAGGTCGGCAGATGCCGGCAGTCAAACCCGGTCAGCGGAGAAAACCCGTGGCGATAGAGTTTGATCAGTCCCCGCGCGAGAAGGCTTGGTCCGCCCGCAAGATGGCCCAGAAACGTGCTCAAATGACCTCGCTCGATCATAAAAGTCCACGACCCGCCCTATCTCTGTACCCCTTAAACATAGTGGGGGCAGGGCAGAAGGTCATGCCATCTGCGGTAAAATGGGAACCTTAAAGCCGCGTTTTCGGACTAGACCCGAATCTCGGCCGCCTCTAAAAGAGGCTGGTCAACTGAGGGACACTAGGCGTCTTCGACCGGCGTCGAGCAAGAACGTCGCGCGAAGCGGCTATTGATGAGGGTCAGCATGCTCCGATTCTTCTGGAGCGCATTCGCGCTTGCTTGTGGCATCGTCCAGGCATCCTCCGCGCCACCCATACCCCAGGACGAGAGCGGGAATGCACCGATGCGCTTCGAATGGAGGCGCGAGGGACCGGCCCAGGTATGCGGAACGAACTGCCGCATGTGGATTTCCGCCGTCGGCTACATCACTGCCGACACGCCGCGCGAGTTCGAGACCTTTGCCAAGGATCCCAATGTCCACGGAGCAGTCCTGGTTCTCGATTCCGACGGCGGCTCGGTCCTAGGCACGCTGGCGCTTGGCCGCGCCATTCGCAGCCTTGGCATGGTCACCACGATCGGCAAGACGACGGCGCTGCCGCCGACCGGCAACGGTGATCGTCGGGCGAGGCTGTCACCGGATGGAAATTGTGAATCGATGTGCGCCTTCCTGTTGCTCGCGGGGTCGCGCCGCTACGTGCCGCCGGAGGCGCACGTGCTCGTTCACCAAATCTGGCTCGGCAAGAAGCGCAAGCAGGCGCTGGAATCGAACTATTCGGCGGAGGAACTCAATATCGTCCAGCGCGACATCGGCCGCCTCGTGCAATACACGATTGAAATGGGTGGCAGCGGCGAATTGCTGGAAACGGCGCTGCGGGTTCCGCCGTGGGAGCCGTTGTATCGCCTTTCCGCCGACGAGCTGCGGCGCATGAAGCTCACGACCGCCGACGCGGTATTCGAGCGCGACATGGTTGGACCGCCGCCGCCGAAATCGACGACGTCGCTGGCAACCGTCGGCCAGCCCGCCGCGCCGCGGGAGTAGCGCCTGGTTTGCCCCAGCTTCGGCCGCGCTGGCACCGGGGCCTCGCGGCCTGAAAGCGCTCTGACTACCGATCAATCACCGCGCGCGCCTGCACCGGTAGCGGCTGAACAATTTGGCGTAATCGATCCGGGTCTTGTCCCAGTCGGCGAGGGCTGCCGCGTAATCCGAGCTCGGGCAGTGGGCGACGTGCGCCTTCACGCGACGGGCAAACGCCACGAGGGTCTCAAGCGTGATGCAATAGGGTGGCCGGTCGGCCGGCGAGGCGACGTCGAGCCGCGGCAGCTCGGATTGCTCCTTGGCGAGTAGCACAGCCTCGACGGTGCAGTCGGCTGCCGACGCGACTGGCGCCCAACAAGAGATGACCAGCCCGGCCAGGCAGGCACCCGTACGCGCCATCATCCCACCGCAGCCCTCGATCGACGAATGCTTGGTCCGCGGACCGTTATTCGGCCGCCATCGCGGCCCGGCGCTTGGCTTCGATCTCGTCGATCGCGGAGGTCACGGCGTCGAACGTCAGCATGGTCGAAGCATGGCGCGCCTTATAGTCGCGCACGGGCTCGAGCACGGCGATGTCGGCCCATTTGCCGCCGGGCGGCGCACCGTTTTCCTTCAGCATCCGCCGCACCGTCTCGCGCAAGCCGCGCAACTCGTCGGCTTTCGCCCCGATCACGTTGCGCGCCATGATGGAAGAGGAGGCCTGGCCCAGCGCGCAAGCCTTCACCTGATGAGAGAAGTCGGTCACCGTGTCGCCTTCCATCTTGAGGTCGATCGTCACGGTCGAGCCGCAGAGCTTGGAATAGGCCGTCGCCGTCGCGTCGGGATTCTCGAGGCGGCCCAGGCGGGGAATATTCCCGGCCAATTCCAGAATTCGGCTGTTGTAGACCTCGTTGAGCATGAGCTTCGACCGTGACTGGTCAGCGCCGCGATGCGATTGCGGCTCCCTTGCAAGCCAATATATAGGGAGCAGCCCGACGGCGCGAGCAAGGGGCACGCCGGCGAGCGGCTTCGCGCCAGCTCAAGGCACCGAAGTCATGTAAAATGGGAATGCGGCGTCCGTTGCCGCGCATGGGTCGAAGCCTCCCAGAGCGCGTATGACTGATGCGGCCGCCCCGGTGACACCCCGGCCTCAAACGCCGGTCGAACGGAGAGACCGCCATGGATGCCGTCGTCAAACCTTGGCCCAAACCATCCCCCGCCGAAAAGCCAACTCTGTCCGACCACGTACGCGCGGCCCCCGAACCCGTCGTGCCCAAGCCCACGCGCGAGCAGGCTTTCGCGGCGGTGCGCACGCTGATCGCCTATGCCGGCGATGATCCCGATCGCGAGGGTCTGCGCGATACCCCCAAGCGCGTGATCGATGCCTACGACGAACTCTACAGCGGGTATCGCGAATGCCCGATCGATGTGCTCGAACGCACGTTCAGCGAGATCGGCAGCTACGACGATTTCGTGCTGGTGCGCGACATCACCTTCAATTCGCATTGCGAGCACCACATGATGCCGTTCACGGGCAAGGCGCACATCGCCTATAAGCCGGTGGACCGGGTGGTGGGGCTCTCCAAGCTCGCGCGCCTGGTCGACGTCTATGCGCGCCGGCTGCAGACGCAGGAGCACATGACCTCGCAGATCGCGACCGCCATCGAGGAGATCTTGCAACCGCGCGGAGTCGCGGTGATGATCGAGGCCGAGCACATGTGCATGGCGCTGCGCGGCGTGGAGAAGCCGGGTTCGTCCACGATCACCACGCAGTTTACCGGCAGCTTTCGAGAGAGCTCCGAGGACCAGGTCCGCTTCATCACCATGGTGCGCGGCAGCGATCGGTGAGCGGGACGGCGCGCACCAAGGAGTTGCCGCGGAGGCCCCCGTCCTCGTCAAAGCCCGATATACTGCGCACCCGCGTCTCTCACGCGTAGCTATGGGTCGTCCCCGCGAAAGCGGGGATCCGGGATCATAGGTTCCGGCTTGTGCGGGAACGACCCGGAGAGAAAATCGCGCCGCCCCGGCGAACGGATCGCCGGCTGCCGGCGAGGAACACTTGGATTGCGCGAGGGTCTGCTTGCCCGACGAACCTTCACCCTTTGCCCAGCGCGGCTCAATTGACGAGGTCGAGGAAGGCCGCGCGTTTGTACCTAAATTCGACGCCGATGGGCTCGTCACTTGTGTCGTCACCGATGCGCGATCGGGCGACGTGCTGATGGTCGCCCACATGAACGCGCAGGCGTTGCAGCAGACGATCGCCAGCGGCGAAGCCTGGTATTTCAGCCGCTCGCGGCGAAGCCTCTGGCGCAAAGGCGAATCATCCGGTCATGCCCAGCGCGTTGTCGAGATGCGAATCGACTGCGACCAGGACGCGGTGTGGATCAGGGTCGAGCAGGAGGGCCCCGGCGCCTGTCATACCGGACGCCGCTCATGTTTCTATCGTGCGGTGCCGCTCGGCAAGGCGGAGGCGGTGACGCTCGAATTTCGCGACGGCGAGCGAACGTTCGATCCAAATGCGGTGTACGGGAAAACGAAATAGGCGACAGCCCCCAACGCGACGAATCGAAGGTCTCAGGCAATCCCCGCGACTTGCGCTCGCGCCAGCACTTGCCGGGCGCGCTCCAGGTGCGGTCGGTCGTACATCACCCCGTCGATACCGACCGTTCCCTTGCTCGGATTGGCCTCGAACGCAGCGACGACGGCGCGCGCCTGTGCAACCGCCGCGGCTGACGGAGTGAACACCTCGTTGATAATCGGCACCTGCGCCGGATGAATCGCCATTTTGCCGGTGAAGCCGTCGCGGCGGGCTTCCTCCGTCTCGCGGCGCAGCGCTGCAGCATTGCGGAAATCGACGGTGACGGTATCGATGGCTTGCACCCGCGCCGCTGCGGCGCCGGCCAGGCAGAGCGCGCGCGCAAGCCGGTATGGATCGAGAAAACGGCCGTCGCCGTCGCGGTTCGCCTCGGCGCCGAGTTCGGCTGAAAGATCTTCGGCGCCCCAGGTCAAGGCCTCGAGCCGCGCACTGGCCCCGCAATAGGTGCCGGCCAGGAACAACGCGGTTGCGGTTTCGGTGGCGATCGCGACGATCTTGATGCAGCCGTCGGGCAGGCCTGCGATTGCCTCACGCGCCGAGAGCTTTGCGTCGGCACGCACGACGTCGGCGCCGCCCTCCGCTTTCGGCAGCATGATGGCGTCGGGACGCGCCGGCGCGAGCGTATCGAGGTCGGCATCGGCGAGGCCGGTCGCAAATCCGTTGATGCGAACCAACAGGCGAGGGCGGTGCGTAGCCGTCACGGCATCTCGGATGAACGCTGCGGCGCTCAGCCGTGCGTCCGCTTTGCCTGGGGTTGGTATCGAGTCTTCCAGATCGACGATCAGCGCGTCGGCGCCGCTGGTCATCGCCTTGTCGAGCTTTTTTGCGGCGTCTGCCGGGACAAACAGCAGCGAACGCATCACCGCGGCCGCATGCGCATGAAGACCTGGCGGCGACATTCGGCCACGAGCTTGTTGTCCTGATTGTAGGCGCGGTGGTGGAACTCGACGATGCCGGCGCCCGGCCGCGAGGTCGATTCGCGCTTGCTGATGACCTCGGTGGTGACGTGCACGGTGTCACCCTCGAACAGCGGGTGAGGGAATTTCACCTCGGTCATGCCGAGATTGGCGATGGTCGTGCCGACGGTGAGGTCGTTGACCATGATGCCGATCATCAGTCCGAGCGTGAACAGCGAGTTCATCAGCGGCTGTCCCCACTCGGTCTCCTGCTCGCAGAAATGGCGATCGATGTGCAGCGGCTGCGGGTTCAAGGTCATGTTGGAAAACAGCATGTTGTCCATCTGCGTGACCGTCCGCGTGAGCGGATGCTCGTAGAGGTGGCCGACCACGAAGTCGTCGAAATAGATGCCGCCGCGTTTGTGGCGGCGCAGCTCGGTGTCCTGCGCCATGGCTTTTCCTCCAGTTCAGATCGGGGCCGTTAGACCTTTCTGCTCGGCCTAGGCACCGATGCTGCCGTCAACCGCCGTTGGCTTGCACAAAGATACGATCGCCTTGCAGGTCGATGATCTGCTTGGCCTTGGAGATGGCGAACGCAATCGCGTCTTCCCGGCCATGATGGGTATCGGCGCGGATGAAACGGTGTTCTTTCACCCTCTCGGGGGTGTCCTTCTCGATGATCCCGGCGGTCTGATAGAGGCCGTTCGTTCGGTATGGGGTCGCACGGATGCGGTAGCCCTTGTATTCAACGGCGGGCGCGGGCGGCCCTTCGGCCCCACCCGTTCCTTGCCCGCCGACGAGTCGGCTCCATGCCGCTTTGAGCTTCGAGAACATGGATCGTGCTCGTAAAGACCGCCGCGGGCGACAGACCCGCCCACGCCAAGGATCACGGCGATTATCGCGCGTTTGTGCCGGCCTGTCGATTAGAGCCGGGGAGCGATCCTGACGCTCGCAATCCTCACGCGGGAGGCCGCTGCACGGTGCTCAGTACCCGAATTGCTCGCGCACAATCCGCTCATCGAGGCTGTGCCCCGGATCGAACAGCATCTGCATGGAGATGCTGTGATCCATCTGGATGTCGACCGAGCAGACCAAACGAACCTCGCCGTGGTCGGCGACGGCGGCGACCGGGCGCTTCTCCGGCTCGAGCACGTCGACGCGCACGCGCGCGCTATCGGGCAAGAGCGCGCCGCGCCAGCGCCGCGGGCGGAACGGACTGATGGGGGTTAGCGCCATCAGCGGCGCGCTGATGGGAATGATCGGACCCTGAACGGAGAGATTGTACGCGGTCGAACCGGCCGGCGTTGCCACCAGCACGCCGTCGGCCACGAGCTCGCTGAGCCGCTCCTCGCCGTCGATGAGGATGCGTAGCCGCGCCGCCTGATAGGTCTGGCGATAGAGGAAGACATCGTTGAAGGCGTGAAACTGGACGGTATTGCCCTCGCTGTCGTGAGCTCGCATGAGCAGCGGATGGATCACTGTCACTTGAGCCTTGGCGAGGCGCTCCGGCAGATGATCCGGGTGAAACTCGTTCATCAAGAATCCGACCGTGCCGCGATGCATGCCGTAGATCGGCTTGCCCGTGCTCATGAACCGGTGCAGGGTCTGCAGCATGAGCCCGTCGCCGCCGAGCGCGACGATGACGTCGGCACTCTCGGGGGGGACGTTGCCGTAGCGGGCAGCGAGCCGCTCGAACGCCTCACGCGCCTCGGGACTGGGGCTGGCGACAAAGGCTATCCGCTCGAAGTTTGGGGTCGCGGGGCTCATCGCAGGCCTCGTCGGGGAATGGTTGATGCCTCGGTGTCGAGGCGCACGCGGCGGGCGGCGCCCGCAGCCGAGGTGGCGAACATGGAGCGCGCGGTCTTCGTCTATACGACCTATCCATCCATTGTCGAGGCGGAGCGGGCCGGACGCGCGCTGGTCGAGCAGCACCTGTGCGCCTGCGCCAACATCCTGCCCGGGATGATCTCGCACTATTGGTGGCAGGGCACGATCGAGCGCGGCGAGGAGGTGGTAATGCTCATCAAGACCCGCAGCTCGCTCGCGGAGCGCGTGAGCACGGCGGTCAAAGAGATGCACTCCTACGCCACGCCCGCCCTCCTGGTGATCCCGATCGAGAGCGTCGATCAAGGCTATCTCGACTGGCTGCTGGCCGAGACCGGGCCGGCGGCGAAGGAATGAGCTTGCGGCGAGATTTGGCGCCGCGGGCCGCTGGTTGCGGCAGCGCGGCACGCTTTTCGCTTGCGAGCGCAGATCGAAATGTACTCGGGCTCCGTGCCCCGCTAGGCTTGATCCGAATTGGCGCTGCCCGGGCACGCACCCGCGCGGCTTCGCGACCGGAGCAAGACTATGAGCGATGATTTCGAAGACCATTGCTGGAAAGACGTCATCACCCCGGACGTGCTGCAGGTGTATTCCAGTTACCGCCGCAAGGTCTTCGTCGGCGCGCGTCCGGCCTTGCTGGCGGTCGATCTCTATGACGTAGTCTATCGGGGCGGGCCGCGGCCGCCCGCGGAGCTTGCCAACACTCATCCGAACAGCTGCGGCGAGTATGCGTTTGCCGCGATCGAGCCAACCAAGCGATTGCTGGCTGCGGCGCGCCGTGCCGGCCTTCCGATCTTCTATTCGACCGGCGATACGCGCGCGGAAAGTCGCCCCGGGTTGGTGACGGCGACCAAGCGCGCCAAGCCACGGGTCGATCCCGCCGATTACGCCATCCGGCCGGAGTTCAAGCCGCAACCGCAGTGCAAACGCTCATCATATGCGGCGAGAGCACCTCGGGCTGCGTGCGCGCGACCGCGGTCGATGCCTATTCCTTCGGGTTTCATGTCGTGTTGGTCGAGGAATGCTGCTTCGACCGCAGCATCCTCTCGCACAAGGTCAATCTGTTCGACATGCATCACAAATACACCGACGTGATGCATGTCGACGAGGTGATCGCCCACCTCGACGGCCTCGCGGTCAGGAAGGCGAGCTGAGAAGCGCAGTCCAGCCGATTGCCAAAGGCGCACGATGAAGCCCGCCCCGTATGGTCCATTTCCCTATTCGCCCATCATCCACCGGCCGCGCCTGACGTGGCCACAGGACGCGCATGTGGCGCTTTGGGTGATCCCCAATATCGAGTTCTTCTCGCTCATGGAGAAGGTGCCCGCCGGCTCGGGCGGTCCCGGCACTCCGGTCCCCGACATCCCGTCGTGGTCGGCGCGCGATTACGGCAACCGAGTGGGAGTGTTCCGCCTCATGCAGGTGCTCGATCGGCACGGCATGCGTGCCACCGTCGCGCTCAACAGCGATCTGTGCGCCTACCATCCCGAGATCATCGAAGCAGGCCGAAAGCGCGGCTGGGAATGGATGGGCCATTGCGAGAGCAATACGCGCCGCCTCAACGAAGCGCCGCCGGGCGAGGAAAAGGCGATCATTCGCCGCGCGCTGGCGGCCATCGCCGATGCCACCGGGACACGGCCGGTCGGCTGGCTAGGCTCGGGCTTGCAGGAGACCTGGGACACGCTCGATCTGCTGGCGGCGGAAGGCTGCGAATACGTCTGCGACTGGACCAACGACGACCAGCCTTACGTCATGTGCCTCGACGGCGGGCAGCGGCTCATCTCCGTGCCCTACAGCCACGAGATCAACGACAAGCCGGTGTTCGAGCGCTTCCACCGCACCGCCGACGAATTCCACGACATGATTTGCCGGCAGTTCGACGTGCTTTATCGCGAGGGCGCAGAGGCGGGCCGCGTCATGGCGATTGCGCTACATCCCTATCTCACCGGCGTGCCGCATCGCATCGATGCCTTCGAGGCCGCACTCGGCTACATCTGCAATCACGCGCGGGTGTGGAAGGCGACTGGCGCGGAGATCGCGCGACATTATCGCGCGCAGATCGCCAAGCAATGATGGAGTAAACATGCTCATGGCTCGACCCCTGAGAAACGCGTTTGCGGCGCTGCTCGCGGGCGCGACAATCGCTGTGTCGCCGATGGCGAGGGCGGAAACCGTTATCATCGGCATGGTGGGCGCCGTCTCCTCGACGCATTGGCCGATCTATATCGGGCTCACCCAGGGCTACTACGCCGCTGAGGACCTCAAGCCCGACCTGGTATTCATCCAGTCGAGCGCGGCGCTGTCGCAGCAGCTTACCGCAGGCTCCCTTGATATCGCGCTGTCGACCGGACTTGCCGATCCGATGCGCGCCATCGACAAGGGGGCGTCCATCGCGATCGTACGGATCGAGATGCAGGCTCCGCCTTATGCGGTGCTGGCAAAACCCGCCATCAAGTCGTGGGCCGATCTCAAGGGCAAAACCATCTCGATCGGCGGTCCGAAGGACATCACGCGCATCTATCTCGAGCGCATGGCAGGGCCGAACGGACTCAAACCCGGCGATTACGACACCGTCTTTGCAGGCGCGACCTCGGCCCGCTTCTCGGCCTTGCAAGGCGGCGCCGTCGATGCCGCGATTCTGCTGCCACCTTTCAATTTCTACGCGGAGTCCGCGGGCTTCACCAATCTCGGTCTCACCATCGATTACGCGCGAGAATTGCCCTTCGCCGGCGCCGTGGTCGGGCGCGCCTGGGCCAATTCCCACAAGAGCACGCTTGCGAAGGTACTTTCGGTGCACAACAAGAGTTTGGCTTGGTTCTCCGAGCCGCAGAACCGGGCGCAGGCGATCAAGATCATGGTGGATGCG
>WNGI01003886.1_pt1 | contig 13274 bp, 8 predicted proteins | sample 5400621 | NCBI WGS metagenome assembly WNGI01 (sample SAMN13153374, study PRJNA577476) | soil metagenome | isolation source: 20 cm soil or saprolite under Garry oak tree replicate 1 | place: USA:California | collected 2016-06-15
CCGGGAGATTGCGACGCTGAAGCGCGCCACCAAACGCTCGGTGGCGGCTGCCAGCGGGATCGGTGTCATCGTGGGTCTGGCCAGCGCCATCCTGACCACCCTCTTCGTCATCCTGCCCAACCTGAAACCCTCGACGACCAACCTTGTTTCCCTATCGAACGTGGTCGTCGAGCCCAACGTGACCTTCGGCCAGTATCTGCAGCACCCCTCCACCGCGATTGCCCTGCGGGCACGGGGGATGGGTATCGACGACATCCGGCGCCGCAGCCAGGCCCTCCTTGGTGACGGCGGGGTCGCCGTGGACTTCCAGTTCGAGGTGCGCGGCTATGGAGGGGCCACGTTGCAAACGCGCTGGACCCTGTTCGACGGGGATACCGGAGATCGGCTCGGAGAGTCGGAGCAACTCGATCCGTTGCCCCTCACCTTCGTGGCGCGGAAGAATGAGGCCGACATCGGGACGTGGGAAGTGTGGGTCCGCACGTTCGACCAGCAAAGAAAGTCCTGCTTCATCAGGATCGAAATGTATGACGTCACGGCCGGAACCCGGCTGACCTACCAGGACAGCAGCAAGTTCTCGCCGTCGCCCTAGGCGGCGCCAGCCGGACGCTCTCCGGGAACTACCGTGTTCGGATCCGACGCGCCTGGCACCGCCGCTGGGCTGCCGCCACGATCCGCCGCCGGGCGCGAACGACGCCGACGAGGGCGGCGGCCAACGCCGTGACCCCCAGGCCATGCAATGGCCAGCGGGGTGCGTAGCGGTACTCGATCGTGTGGCTGCCCGGCCCCACGGCAACCGCCCGCAGCGCCGTGTCGACCCGCAGGATGGGCGTATCCCTGCCATCGACGGTGGCCGTCCAGCCCGGGTACCACTGGTCGGTGAGCACGACGAGGCCGCCGGGGGACGACGCCGGCACGACCATGGCGACGTCCTGGGGCTCGTAACGAGTGAGCGTGGCGGCAGGGCCGGCGTCGCAGGAGTCCGGCGACGGCGGCAGACCCCGTGCCGCGGAATCCGCGGACACGACTGCCGTGGAGCGGAGGTCGGCGGACGTCATGGTCCGCATCTGAGCGAGGGCTGCGTCGTCGTCGGGGGCTGCCGCCCAGCAGGTCGTCACGAAGGCAGGCGGGAAGGCGCCGGCCTCGTCGAAGATCGTGAAGCGGCCGGTGAAGGCGGAGACCCCCGGCTCCACCCTGCCGTTGGGAGCGGTCAGGCTGTGCACGCCCAGGAGGTCCAGGACCGGGGGCTGAGCGGGCATCGACGGAAAGGGGAGCAGCGAGTCGCCACCGGGGCGGGAGGAGGCCAGACCCAGCAACCGGTTCATCGTGGCCGGCTGGAGCGGATCGTAGCCGTTGACGCTGAAGAGGCCGAGGACCATCGAGATGTTCAGCGGGAGTTGCTCTGTCTCGGTCTGGGTGTAGCGGGGACGGCTGTCCGGCTCCGATGCCAGGTACTGGACCTCGGAGGTCGTCGAGACCATCGGCGTGTTCGGCTGGAAGACGTGGTAGCCGAATCCGAACAGCCACAGATCCAGGCCCACGAGCCCCGCCAGACCGAGGCACGCAGCAGGCAGAGCGCCGGGGGAGCGCCGGACGAGCGCGAGCAGGACCCCGGCCAGGGCGAGCAGGGCGATCCCTCGCAGCCCACGCGCCGCCACGTAGCCGCTGGAGACGTTCGTGCCCCAGTGGCTGAACCCGAGGAAGGCGACGGCCACCGCCACGACGGCGCATCCGGCGAGGGCGGCCCGGGCCGGCCTCGCGGTGCCGGTCAGGAGGGCGTCGAGGCCGAGGGCGGCGAGCCCGGCGAGCCCCGCGTCGAGCAGGAGCGCCATGTGGTTGATCCCGCCGAAGCGTGACAGCAGCGGCACATCGACGAGCAGCACGTGGACCAGGGGGGTGCCGAAGGCCACACCGGCGCCGGCCACGGCGAGCAGCGCGAACGAGATGCGGAGCCGCCGGTGGCGGTGGAACAGCCCGGCAACGGCCAGCGGCAGCGTCACGACCCCGGCATAGATGGCGGCCTCCGTGTAGTAGGGCGCCGGGAAGCTGTAGTTGCGGTTGATGGGGTTGCCGAAGAAGTCGGGGATGAGGAGGGTTTTGGCGAGGGCCGCTGGGATCCGGGACCGGAGCAACGTCGCCACCGTCTCCTTCTGGCGGGCAAGCTGTCCCGCGTACTCGAGGGTCCCGAGGATCTGCACCGAGGCCAGGCCAAGGCCGAAGAGGAAGGCTCCGCCGGCCGCCGCCCAGCCCCGGGCGAGCTCCGTCCTCACGGCGGCGGGATCCGTCCGCTTCGCCCGCAGCACCGCGGCCCCGGTCGAGGCGACCGCCCACGCTCCGGTGGCCAGCCAGACGTAGGAGGATACCTGCGGCTGGCCGGCGAGGGCGCTGAGGGCGAGGGCCACCCCTGCAATCGTGGCGCCCCGGGCGAGGGTGCCGCGCCGCGCGATCTCGAGGCCCCCGAGCGCCATGGGCAGCCACACGGCGGCCCCCATGACGGCGTCGCCGGTTCCCCAGGCCGTCATGAAGCCGCTGAAGGTCCACGCGATTGCCCCGAGCGCCGCGGCGAAGGGGTGGAGGCGAAGCAGTGAGAGGAACCAGAACGCCAGCAGCAAGGAGGCAAGCACCGTCGCGGCCCAGATCAGGGTGGCGACCACCGGGACCGACCCCACGGCGTAGAGCCAGTTCGGGGGGTAGAAGGTGCCCGTCGAGGGATCCGCGGCATAGGGGACACCGAGGAACCGGGAGGAGTCCCACATCGGGATGTGTCCCGTGCCGAGCTGCTGGCCGAGGTAGGCGTGCCAGGGATAGGCGGCGTTGAAGGCCTGGGTGTCGGCGCCGTTGGAGGGATGAACGGCATTGCCGGGCACGTCGAAGAAGTAGGAGGCGAAATCCGTGGGGAAGTGGACCCTGGACTGCAGCATGGGGTAGGTGAACGCCAGCCATGCGAGGGCCAGCAGGGCGAGGGACACGCGCCGGGCCCGGCGCTGCGATGCCGGGATCCGCCGGAGAGGGGGCGGGACCTGCTGGGCCGGCACGGCCCGGAGGTCCGGCCGCCGGGGTTCCTGACCAGGGAGGGCCAGACGGTAGGATGAGGGCCGGCGGGCGCCGGCAACCCTTGACATTGGGCGGCGATCTTATCGAGAAATTCCCGGCTTCCAAAAGCTGGCCCCGCCGGTCACGGGATGACCCGGCGCCTCGAGGGGCGCCTCGGATGGATGACCCGGCGCCTCGAGGGGCGCCTCGGATGGACCTGGACCGCCCGGAGGTGGGACGCTGCCAGACTTTTCGGATCTCTCGATGGCCTCCCGCGCCTGCCCGGTCTGCGGGTCCGAGGCCGCAACGGTCTTCGCTGAACAGAGGATCGACCCCGCAGCCCTCGACGGCTTCGCCTTCGCCTCCCGCAAGCGGCCCGAGTACATGCACTATCGCCTTGTTGCCTGCCCGGTCTGCGACCTCATCTACGCCAGCCCGGCCCCCGGTGCGGAGACGCTCGCCGGTGCCTACGTCACCGCGGCCTACGACAGCTCGGAGGAGTCGAGATGGGCGGCCCGCACCTACCGGAGCCTCCTGCGGCCGGTCCTCACCTCCCTGGGCGCCTCTCCGGCCGGGTTGGGCTCGGCCCTCGACATCGGCGCCGGCGACGGAGCCTTCCTCGAGGAGCTGCTCGCCGCAGGCTTCCGCCATGTGGAGGGGGTCGAGCCGTCGGACGCACCCCGTCTGTCGGCCAGGCCCGCCATCCGGCCGCTCATTCACGAGGGACTCTTCTCGCCGGAGGTCGTCGACGGCCGACGGTTCGACCTCATCACCTGCCTCCAGACCATCGAGCACGTCCATGAGCCGCTGGCGCTCTGCCGGGATGCATGGTCCCTCCTCGAGGACGGGGGAGCCCTGTTCATCGTCTGCCACAACCGCCGGGCCGCCTCGGCAAAGCTGCTTGGCCGCCATTCGCCCATCTTCGACATCGAGCACCTGCAGCTCTTCTCCCCCCGGAGCCTCCGCCAGCTCCTTGGCGAGTCTGGCTTCACCAACGTGTCGGTGCGACCCGTCCTCAACAGCTACCCGATCCGGTACTGGGCAAGGCTGGCCCCGATCCCGACCGGTGTGAAGGCCAGGGTGCAGGAGGCGCTCTGTGGCCGCCTGGGCTCCCTGCGGCTCATACTGCCCGCCGGCAACGTCGCCGCCTGGGGCTTCCGCCGAGGCGGCTGAGGACCACACCGCCTCGGCCCGAAGTTCGGAATTTTTCGCGTGCATGCACGCGATTTCTTCCGGACCTCAAAAACCCCCCACCTTCTAGTATTGGCGCCATGCCACCGGCCGATCGCCCCACCAGGGCAAAGTTCGTCGCGCTCGGCTGCCTGGTTGCCGTCTGGGTCGCGTTCGTGTATCCGCTGTTCGGTGGCAAGGTCCACTTCCCCACGGACTTTCAGACCCTCTTCTTCGGGGCGCCAGGATCCGCTCCCCGGATCACCTCCAACCAGGTCGACTCCGATGCCTATCTCGCCGAGTACCCCTGGCATGCCTACCTCGGCCGTGAGCTCGCCGCCGGTCACCTTCCGCTGTGGGACCCCAGCCGCTTCGCCGGTGTGCCATTCGCCGCCGACATCTCCGTCGGCACGTTCTACCCGCCGAACTGGCTCTACGCATTGGGTTCGCCGACCATCGTTGCCAGTGTCATCTGGGCCGGGACGATCCTGGCCTCGCTCCTACTCGCCTCCTGGTTCCTTTCGCTGCTGCGGCTCCACCCCCTTGCGGCGGCGCTGGGGGCGGTCGTGTGGACCTTCAGTGGCTTCATGGTGTCCGAAGGGATGTTCGGCGCCCTCGTCGGATCGGCGGTGTGGCTCCCGATGGCCCTCGCCGGTCTCGAGCTCGCCCGGCGGGGCCGGTGGCGGCTGGGTGTGCCGGTCGCAGGCCTGGCGCTGGCGCTTGCCATCGTCGCCGGGCATACGCAGATCGGCCTCTACGTCTGGATCGCCACGGCGATCTGGGCATCGGGCTCGACGGCCGCCGATGCCCTTGCGGCTCGGCGGTACGGCGGCAGGGCCGTGCTGGCCGAGCTGGTCCGCGGTGCCGGGGCCGCCGCGGCCGCGTTCGCTATCGCCGGGGGCCTCGCCTCGGTCCAGCTCCTCGGCACCAGCGAGTACGCGGGCCAGATCATCCGGCAGGGCGAGACCGTGGCCTCCGCCTCGTACCTGCATGTGGCGCCCCGTGACCTCGTCACCCTGCTGATCCCCGACTACCACGGGAGCTCCCTCGCCGGGAACTTCCGGGGTCCGCTCGCGCTCTCCATCGAGACCACCATCTATGCCGGCGTGCTGACGCTGCCGCTCGCCCTCGCGGGGGCCCTGCACCGCAACCGGCGCCTCGCCGTGTGCTTCGGCCTGCTCGCCCTCGTCGGGCTGACGGCGGCCATGGGGACCCCCGTGTTCCGGGCCCTGTTCGTCCTGGTACCGGGGGTTGCCCGCACCCGGGACGTCACCCGCTTCAAGCTGCTCCTCGACGCAGGCCTCGCCGGCATGGCAGCCCTGGGGCTGGATGCCGTGCTGGTCCGCAACCGCGCGGCTCGGTGGACCGCCATCGCTGCGTCGGCCGGGCTGGTCGCTGCCCTCGTCGTGCTCACGCTGACCCGGGTGGGCACGTGGCTGCCGGCGTCATTCCTCACCTCCCGGGGGCTGCGTGCGAGCGTCCTGGCGGCCGCCGGCCTGCTGCTGCTCGCCGCCATCGCCCGCTTCCCACGGGCGTCCCGGACCGGCGGCATCGCTCTGCTGGCGGTGGTCGCCGCCGACCTGTGGCTGTTCGGGTTCGGCTACCACCCGTTCCAACCGAACGGGACCATGTATCCGGTCAGCAGCGATGTGCAGCGCCTGGCCTCGATGCCGGGGGACCGGCCCCGCTTCGCCATGGCCGGCGACTATGCCCTCCCGCCGAACGCGGCGATGGTCTACGGGCTGCACAGCGTGAACGGCTATGACCCCTTCATCCCCGCCACCCTGGCCGGGCTGCTCACCGCCTTCCAGCCGGACGTCCTGGCCTGGGCGACCTTCGGCAACAAGGTGCCGCCGCTCGAGCTCGGCCGGTCAGAGCCGCCGATCCTCGACCTGCTCGGCGTCCGGCGCATCGTGACGCCGCCCGGCGTCACGAGCCCGGGCACCCAGGACGTCACGTCGCCCGGCCGCGTCTCGATCTTCGACCAGCCGGGCGCATTCCCGGCAGCCTTCGTGGCGACCTGCTGGGCCGTCACCCCGGACGCCACGGTCGTCCCGCGGGTCGCGGCCATGACCGCCGCCGACCTTCGCTCGACCGTGACGGTCGCGCCCGGCCCCGGCGTGCCGGGAGCGTCGGCGACGACCTGTCCCGCCGGTCCGGCGGCGACGCTCCGGGCGGATGGGCCCGAGCACGTCGTGGTGTCGGTCCCCGCCTCGGCGGGCGGCATCGCCGTGCTGGCCGACCAGTGGTACCCGGGCTGGACCGCGACCCTCGACGGCCGAGGCGTCCCCATCCTCCGGGTCGACGCCGCTCTCCGCGGCGTCGTGATCGGGCCGGGGCCGCACCGGATCGACTTCCGGTATCGGCCGCGATGGCCGCTGCAGGGCCTGGGCGTCACCGCCCTGACCGTCGCCGCCGTCCTGCTCGTCATGACGGCGCCGCCCCGGCGCCACCCCTGAGGCCCCCCTCAAGGGGCCGGGTAAGAGTAAGGCGATCAGCCCTCGTCTGGCAGGTCGGCCTCGGCCGGGTCGTTGAGGGTGCTCTCCACGACGTAGGCAGGCCGGCGTTTCACTTCCTCGTAGATATGGGCGAGGTACGACCCGATGATGCTGAGGCACAGGAGTTGCACGCCGCCCATGAAGAGGATCAGGACGATGATCGTCGTGAGGCCGCTCGGGACGATCTTGGGGTCGAGGATCCGTAGGGCCACCTGGACGATGATGAGCAGCAACGAGAGGGCGCAGGTGGTGATCGCCAGCAGCATGATGAAGTCCAGCGGCTTGTAGGAGAACGAGATGATCGCCTTGCGCGCCCACCCGAAGTTGCGGAGGAGGCTGTTCGTGGTCTCCCCGTAGGCCCGCTCCGCCCGGATGTAGGGGACGCCGGTCTGGCGGAAGCCCACCCAGGCCCGCATGCCCCGCAGGAAGCGGTTGGTCTCGGGCAGCTTGTTGAGCACATCGACCACCCGGCGGTCGAGCAGCGAGAAGTCGCCGGCATCGAGCGGGATCTTCACGTAGGAGGTCGCCCGGAAGGTCCGGTAAAACGCCTTGTAGGCCACCTGCAGGAAGCGGCTCGCCTGGCGCTTCACCCGCACCCCGTAGACGACCTCGTAGCCCTCCTTCCACTTCTCGTAGAACGCCTCGATGATCTCGGGCGGGTCCTGCAGGTCGCCATCGAGCAGCACGACGGCATCGCCCCTGGCCGCCTGCATCCCGCTGGTGAACGCCCCCTGGGAGCCGAAGTTGCGGCTGTGGTTGATGACCCGTACCTTGGGGTCGATCTCGGCCAGCTTCTCCAGGATGTCGCGGGCGTTGTCGGGGCTGGCGTCGTTGACGAAGATGATCTCGTAGTCGACGCCGAGCTTCTGGAACGTCGCGGAGAGGCGGTCGTGCATCTCGGGGACCGCCGGCGCGTCCTGGTAGCAGGCGACGACTGCGGTCAGCCGGTCCAGCCTGCCGTCGGTCATGGCCGGGATCCCGTCAGCATGATCGGCGCCTTGAGGGGCGCCTCGGGCAGGCAGCCCTGAGCCAGGGCCACCCGGGCGGAGCTGACCAGGCCCTCGACGGACAGGCCATGCTGGGCCGCCAGCCACGCCTCACTGCCGGAGACCCCTTCGGTTCCGCGGCGGACACCGCAGCGGGTCAGCCGGCAGGCCAGCCCTTCCTCGGCGATGACCTCGGCGGCAAGGGATCCGAGGCCCCCGGTGACGTAGTGGCCCTCCACCGTGACGGCGACGGGGACGCGGGCGAGGGCGCGGGCAAGATCCTCCACCGGCGGCGGGTTGAGCGTTGCGACCACCAGGACGGCGCACGAGGTGCCCTCGCCGCCGAGCGCGTCCGCGGCGGCGACGGCGTCGGCGGTGATGGACCCCGTGGTGAGCAGCAGGAGGTCGCTCCCCTCGCGGACGAGCTCGGCTCCGCCGAGGCGGAACCGGCCGTCGAGGCCCGCGACGCAGGTCGTCTCGTCCTTGCCCACCCGGTAGTAGACCGGGCCCGGCAGGTCCCAGGTGGCGTGGAGGGCCGACGTGGTCTGCTGGGCGTCGGCGGGGCAGATCACGGCGAGCCCGGGCTGTATGCGCATGATGCCGACGTCCTCGAGGGCCTGGTGGGTCGGGCCCGCCGTCCCGTAGTCGAAGGCGCCTCCCGTCCCCACGATGCGGACGGGGAGGTTGTGCAGAACCGGGCCGTTGCGGACGAACTCGTAGGGCCGAAGGGCGGCGAACGTTGCGATCGAGTACACGAAGGGAATGAAGCCCGACGCCGCCAGACCGGTGGCCAGGCCCAGCATGTTCTGCTCGGCGACGCCGGCGTTGAAGAAGCGGTCGGGGTGGCGGTCGGCAAACGGCTCGACCACCGAGAACCCCAGGTCGCCGGTGATGAGGAGGATGCGGGGGTCACGCTCGGCGATCTCGGCCAGCTCCCGGACGAACGCCCTCCTCACTCGGCGGACCTCACCTCGTCGACGGCTCGCGCGTACTCCTGGTCGGACATGGGGAAGTAGTGCCAGCGGATCTGGTTCTCCATGAAGGACACTCCCCGGCCGAATGTGGTGCGGGCGACGAGGACATGCGGCGGTCCGGTTACCGGGTCGAGGTCGTCGAAAGCCTGGAGCAACGCCTCGACGTCGTGGCCGTCCACCACCCGGGCGTCCCATCCAAAGGCGTCCCAGCGCCGGTCCATCGGCTCGAGGTCGAGTACGTGCCGGGTGTAGCCGAGCGCCTGCTGGCCGTTCATGTCGATGACGACCACCAGGTTGGAGAGCTCCTGGTGGGCTGCGAACATGGCCGACTCCCAGATGGACCCCTCGTTGCACTCGCCGTCGGAGAGCAGGACGAAGACCCGTCGCGACGAGCCCTGCAGCCGCGCCGCCAGGGCTGCCCCCGCCCCCAGCGCCAGGCCGTGACCGAGGGATCCCGTCGAGAAGTCGATGCCCCGGAGGCGGTGCTCGGGATGGACGCCCAGCAGGCTCCCGTCCTTGCAGTACGTGTTCAGCTCCTCACGCGTCAGCCATCCCCGTTGGTGCAGCGCCGCGTAGAGTGCCAGTGCCGCATGTCCCTTGGAGAGGACAAGGCGGTCGCGGTTGGGGGCATCGGGATCGCTGATGTCCATGCCGCCGGAGTAGAGCGCGGCGATGATGTCGGCGACCGACAGGGCCGAACCAATGTGGCCGACCCCGGCGCGCTTGGCCTGCTCCAGGATGGTGAGGCGGATCTGCAGCGCGGCGAGGTGAGCCGAGGCGATGGCTCCCCGGCTGCGCCTGAGCGGCTGCAACGAGATCGAGCCAGACAGGACGCTGGACTCAACCAGGGCACCGTCAACCCCCGCCTTCCCGGCGGTCAGAGCTTCACTCACCGGCTGAACCCGGCTCCTCCGACGTCCCCCGTCGCGCAGGATCGCCCGGCGGCGTCCCGCAGGTGAGAGAGAGGAGCTGAGGGATTCGCCCGCCACACACAGCCGTATACTACTGAATCTTCTCTAGCACGCGGTTTTTTCGGCTGAATCCCGCATCCCGGCCAGGCGCCTCCGCACACCGCGTCGGCACAAGGCGCCCGTTGTAGGGTTTCCCCCGTGAAGAACGTGCTCCTGACTGGCGGGACCGGCTTCGTCGGCGCCAACCTCGCCCTGAGGCTCCTTCGGGAGGGACACGGCGTGGCCCTCCTCGTACGGCCCGGCTGCGCCACGTGGCGGATCCGGTCCTTCGCGGACGACGTGGCCCTCGTCGAAGCGGACCTCACGGATGCCGGGTCGGTGACCGAAGCGGTCCGGAGCGTCCGCCCCGATTGGATCTTCCACCTCGCTGCCTACGGCGCCTATCCACACCAACGTGACCTGAGGACGATGCAGGCCACCAACGTCGCGGGGCTCATCAATCTGGTCGAGGCGGCCCTCAGGGACGGGTTTGAGGCCTTCGTCAATGCCGGCTCGTCCTCCGAGTACGGCTACAAGGACTTCCCGCCCTCCGAAGGCGAGCTGGTGGAGCCCAACAGCGACTACGCCTGGACCAAGGCGTCCGCCACCCAGTTCTGCCGGTCCACCGCCCGGCGCCGGGACGCCTCCATGCCGACCCTCCGCCTGTATTCGGTCTACGGCCCCTACGAGGAGCCGAGCCGGTTCCTGCCGACCCTCATTGCTCGTGGGCTGCGCGGTGAGCTGCCACCCCTGGCGGACGCCTCGGTGGCACGGGATTTCGTCTACGTCGACGACGCGTGTGACGCCTTTGTGCGGGCCGCCACGAACCAGGGCCCGGACCCGGGGGCCGTCTACAACGTCGGCACCGGGGTCCAGAGCACGCTGCAGGATGTCGTCGAGATCGCCCGGCGCCGGCTCCCGATCCGCAGCGAGCCATCGTGGGGCTCGATGCCGAACCGGTCGTGGGATACGTCCACCTGGGTCGCGAACAACGCCAAAATCCGCAGCGAGCTCGGCTGGCTGCCTCGCCACACCCTCGACGAGGGCTTCGCCAACTTCGTCGACTGGTTCGGAGCCAACCCCGACCTCGCAGCGATGTACGAGACGGGCCGGGCGCCGCTGCGGGTCGATGTCTCCAGCGGGGTGGGCACCTGATGCCGCAAAGCTCCAAGGTCCAGCCCTTCGACCGGGACGCCGGTGAAGGTGGCGGCTACGTCTACACGACCAACCAGCGCACCAGCAGCCGGATCGCCCTCCAGCGGCATTTCGACCTCATCTGGGAGGCGGTCACCTTCGACGGGCGCAGCGTCCTCGACATCGGGTGCGGGGACGGCTTCTCCACCGAGCGCTTCTTCGACGAGGGGTCGCCCCGGCGCATGGTCGGACTCGACCCGGCCCCCTCCGCCATCGGCGTCGCCACCGGGCGCCGGACCGATCCCGGGCTGCACTTCGTCGTCGGCGACGGCCACCGGTTGCCCTGGCCGGACGACTCGTTCGACCTCGTGCTCATCCAGGGCGTGCTGCACCACGACGACCAGCCGGTGTCGACCATCCGGGAGGCTTTCCGCGTGGCCCCCGAGGTCCTCATCCTCGAGCCCAATGGCAACAACATGGGGCTCAAGGTGATCGAGAAGGCATCCCGTTACCACCGGGAGCACCACGAGCGCTCCTATCCCACCCGGCGGCTGCTGCGTTGGGTGGAGGAGTGCGGCGGCACGGTGGTGCAGACGCGGTTCGGGGGCTTCGTGCCCATGTTCTGCCCGGACTGGATGGCGCATGCCGCCAAGGCGCTCGAGCCGAGCGTGGAGGCTTCGTCGCTGCTGGCCTACCTCGGCTGCGCCGTCATCGTGGTAGTGGCGAGGCGTCCCTGTCGAGGGTAGCAGGAGAACGCGCGTCGACGCGCGAGACGCTCCTGACCTCCGAAGCACCCCAGCCCGAGCCGCCCACGCCCCAGCCCCAGCGTCTCGCGAAGCTCAGGGTTGCCGCGGTCGAGGTCCTCCGGCGGCTCGGCCCGGAGCTGGCGGTGTTCGGCGTCTTCCTCGCCGCTGCCGCCGTCGTCACCTGGCCAGTCGTGCGGCATCTCGCCACCGGCGTGCCGGGCAACCTCACGGACTCCCTGGAGAACTCCTATGTCTTCTCGTGGGACGCCCACGGCCTTCTTCACCAACCCCTGCACCTGTTCGACGCCAATATCTTCTATCCCCAGCGCCTGACCCTCGCCTACTCCGAGAATGTCCTGGGGCTGGCTGTGTTCGTCGCACCGCTGTACTGGCTGACCCACAACCCCATCCTCATCGTCAACGTGGCCACCCTCGCCCTCTACGCCGTGGGCGGCTACTCGACCTATCTGCTCGTGCGGGAGCTCGGGAGCTCTCGCGGGCCGGCCCTCGTTGCCGGCCTTGCGTTCATGGGGGCACCCTACCGCGTGCTCGTCATCCAGCACCTCACCGTGCTCGCCACCCATCTCATGCCGCTGGCGTTCCTCCTCCTCCTGCGGATCGAGCGCGAGGTGGCGTCGCCCACGCGCCGCGCCCGGAGCGGCCCGTCCCCCCGGTGGCGTCTTCCCCGACTCGGACGCCTGTCCCTCGTCCTGGGCCTCGTGGTGGCCCTGGCGGTGTGGTCGTCGATCAACGGTGGCGTCATCACCCTCGCCGGGATCGGCATCTGGGCCGTGTGGGAGCTCGCCACGCGCCGGCGGCAGGCCCCCAGGATCCTCGTGCCGTCGCTCGCCGGTGTGGTGCTGGGGCTCGTGCTCAGCCTGCCGGTGCTCGTTCCCTACGCGATCCTTCACCGGATCCATCCCGAGTTCAGCCATTCGCTGGCCGAGGTCGTCGGCTACTCCGCCTCTCCCAGCGATTACCTGGTTCCTGCGCTGAAGAGCGGAGGGCCGGGGGTGCACTCCGTCTACGTGACGATGATGCATCGCTTCGGGCCGAGGTCGTCGAACCCGCACATTTTCGAGACGGGCCTGTTCCCCGGGCTCTTCCTGACGCTCTCCTACCTCGCTGCCGCCTGCGCTGCCGCGTCCGCCGTGGTTCGTCGCAGGACGCGCGCCCACGGAAGGCCCTGGACGCGCCACTTCGCCCTCTTCAGCCTGGTGGCGCTGGGGGGCTTCGTCCTGACGCTTGGACCGAAGGCCGGTCGCAGGCTGTCCGGGTTCCCGTTGCCCTACGACCTCCTCTACCGTCTCGTCCCCGCCGGCGCGATCCGGGTGCCGGTCCGGTTCTTCGTCCTGGTCCTCTTCGGGATGGCGGTGGCCATGGGGGTCGTGCTGGCTGCGGCGCGGCCCCGGCTGCGAACGGCACTCGTGGGCCTGTCGTTGCTTGCCCTCGGGCTGGACATGGTGCACGCGCCCTTCTCGATCCTGCGTCCCCCACCGATCACGAACGTGAACCGGATGACCGCTGAGACCACCGGCGGGATCCTCGCCCTTCCGACGACCGAGTGGGATGCATCCGGCACGGTCATGATCTCGAGCATCTTCCGCGAGACGATGCAGGAGTACCTCTCGACGGCCAGCTTCCATCCGATCGTCAACGGCGTCGGCTCCCTCGTTCCGCCGTTCTACATTGCCGAGGCGGCTGCCGTGCAGGACATTCCCACGCCGGCGTCGATGGCGGTGATCAAGAGTTGGGGGGTCCGGTCCGTGATCGTCCAGACGAAGCT
>WNGI01009856.1_pt1 | contig 13271 bp, 13 predicted proteins | sample 5400621 | NCBI WGS metagenome assembly WNGI01 (sample SAMN13153374, study PRJNA577476) | soil metagenome | isolation source: 20 cm soil or saprolite under Garry oak tree replicate 1 | place: USA:California | collected 2016-06-15
TGGGCAGTTACCCGATCACGCTGGCCGGTGATCGCGAGCAGAAAAGTCGCTTTTTGCCGCCGATCGGGAAGGGCGACTGCGTTGCAGCGTTTGCCATCACCGAATCAGAAGCGGGGTCCGATGTAGCCTCGCTGCAAACACGCGCCGTGCGCCGCGGCAATGAATTCTGCTTAACCGGCACGAAGAGCTTTATCTCTAATGCAGGCGTGGCCGATTGCTACGTCGTCTTCGCTTCCACTGAACCGGAAAAGAAAAGCAAAGGCATCAGCGCTTTTGTGATCGAGACCAAGACACCGGGACTGGTGGTGAAAGAAAAGACCGAGCTGTTGTCGCCACATCCGATCGGCGTCATCAAATTTGATGAATGTGTCGTAACCCAAGATGCGCTGCTCGGCAGGGAGGGCCAAGGATTGCAGATCGCCTTTGAAACGCTCGATCTTTTGCGCTGTACGGTCGGCGCGGCTGCGGTGGGATTTGCCCGGCGAGCGTTAGAGGAAGCGATTGGATATAGCAAAGTCCGCCGACAATTCGGGCGCGCCATTGCGGAGTTCCAAGCCACTGAGTTTAAGCTCGCCGAAATGGCCACGGAGCTGGAAGCCGCGAAGCTATTGGTTTATCAGGCGGCATGGACCCATGATCGCGCCGCAAAGGACGCCAAGCAGAAATCGTCGATGGCGAAATACTATGCCACAGAAGCGGCGCAGCGCATCGTCGATCAGGCGCTGCAGATCCACGGCGGCAGTGGCTTGATCGCAGGCAGCATTATGGAAAGGCTATATCGCGACGTGCGCGCGTTGCGAATTTATGAAGGCACTTCGGAGATACAGAAGGTTATCATTGCGCGCAGCCTGTTAAAGAAATCTTGAGGATCGAGGATAGAGATCGAGGATCGTGTTTCGGTCGTCTATTCTCGATCCTCCATCTCCGCATGCCTCGGGAGGATAAATGGATTTCGCACTATCGGAAGAGTTGATTGCCGTTCGCGATTTGGCGCGCGAGTTTGCTGAGAAGGAAATCGCACCGACCGCCGCCAAGGACGACAAGGAAAAAAACTTTCGTCCTGATCTGGTGAAAAAGATGGGCGAGTTGGGTTTTTACGGCACCATGATTCCGGAAACTTACGGGGGTAACGGTCTCGGGTTTCTCGCCATGGTGCTGATCACGGAAGAAATCGCCCGGGTCCACAGTGCCATGCGCGTGGCGATCAATATGCAGATCGGCCCGGCGCTCACCTTGCTGCAATTCGGCACCGAAGCGCAAAAAAAGCAATTCATTCCGCCGCTCGTCACCGGTGAAAAGATCGGTTGCTTCGCGATCACCGAGCCCGACGCTGGCTCGGACGTGGCGGCGCTGCGCACGACAGCGATGAAGGACGGTGAACGCTATTTGCTGAACGGCAGTAAGCTCTGGATCTCCAACGCGCCGGTGACCCATGGTGGTTTGGTTTACGCTTACACCGACCGATCGCAGAAACATCGCGGCATGTCCGCTTTCTACGCCGATTGGGATCAGCCAGGTTTGACGCGCAAGCCGCTTGAAACCATGGGCGCGCATTGCTCGCCGATCGGCGAACTGATCTTCGACAACTTTCCAATTCCCGTGGCGAACCGGCTCGGTGACGAGGGCGACGGTTTTAAGATTTGCATGTGGCAATTGAATCAAACGCGGCTCAATTGCGCGGCGGGCGCGTTGGGAGTTGCGCGCGCCGCCAAGGAAGCGGCGGTGAGCTATTGCAATCAGCGGGTTCAGTTCGGCCAAAAGATCGGCGAGTTTCAGATGAATCAAGACTTAATCGCGCAGATGATCACCCACGAAGAAGCGGCGCGCCTGCTCGTCTATCGCGCCGCCTGGCTCGCAGATCAGAAGCAACCCAACAATTTAGAAACGTCTATCGGCAAATACAGCGCCGCGGAGGCCGCCAACTTCGCTGCCGACGCGGCGATGAAAATTCTCGGTGCGTACGGCTATTCGACCGAGTTTCCCGTCGAGCGTTACTATCGTGACGCCAAGTCCTACCAGATCGTCGAAGGCTCCTCGAACGTGCAGAAGATGATCATCGCGCAGGACGCGTTGGGGTATCGGAAGGCGAATCGGGCGTAGGTCTGGATTTACAAAGCTGGACAAATGAACAATTGCGGTTTTCCGGCGACAGGATCTTGTTCGACTCGGACCCGGATGCCGTACACCTCATCGATTGTTTTCTCGGTCAGCACTTCGCTTGGCGATCCGTCGCGGTAGATTTTTCCTTCGCGGAGCATCACCAGACGGGGAAAGAACAGCGCCGCGAGGTTGAGATCATGCAGCGCGGCGACGATGGTCATGTCGCGCTCGCGGTTGAGTCGGCACAGAAGCTCGAAGACTTGAATCTGATGTTTGAGATCGAGAAACGCCGAGGGTTCGTCAAGCAGAAGGAGTTCTGGTTCTTGCGCCAAGGCGCGCGCGATGATCACCCGTTGTTTTTCGCCGCCACTCAACTCATGAAGATACCGATTGGCGAAGGACAGGCAATCGGTCAGTTTCATGCTCGCCCGGGCGATCTCAAGATCTTTTTTTCCTTCGAGAGCGAAGGGGCTGTGATAACTGGCTCGCCCCATTAAGACGACTTCCGCGACTGTGTAAGGAAAATTGACGCGGCTTTCTTGCGCCACAACGGCAAAGAGTTTGCTCAGCTTCCGCCGACCATAGGTTTGAATGTCTTTCCCGTTTAGTTTGACCGCGCCTTGCCCATGCAAGACCGCCGAAAATATTTTGAGCAAAGTTGTTTTCCCCGAGCCGTTGGGACCGAGGATGCCGATCATTTCGCCGCGATCGACCGACAGACATACATCGTGAAGCACTCTCCGGTCTTGATAGGCGAATGACAGATTGCGAGTTTGGATCGCCGGACTCATAAAGCGAGTGATTTTCCGCCTTCCCGGTAAAGCAGGAACAGAAAAAAAGGCCCGCCAAAAAACGCGGTGATGATTCCCACCGGCAGCTCGGCGGGGGCGAGCGCGATGCGCGCAAGGGTGTCGGCCCAGCACAAGAAAATCCCGCCGGCGAGAAAAGATGCGGGCAATAAGAGACGGTGATCGCTGCCGACGATTAAACGCATGACATGCGGGATCATCAGTCCGACAAAGCCGATCATGCCGCTCACTGAAACCATGGCGCCGATCATCAACGATGATGCAATAAAAATTTGGCGCTGCAGCGCACCGGTGTCCACTCCCAGCTGCATGGCTGCTTCTTCGCCGAGCGTGATCAGGTTCAGTGAAAGGCCTTTCGCCCATAGCCAGAGAAAACCAAAGATAATGTACGCCCAAATGAAAGCCACGGTGAGATAGGCGCGGGTCGATAGACTACCCATGAGCCAAAAGAGCAACCCTTGTGCCTGATAGAAATCAATGATCGAGTTGAGAAACATGATCACGGCGGCAATGAAGGAATTAAAAATCACGCCGGAAAGCAGCAAGTGATAAGGATGCAGTCGGCCGTGGAACAGAGAGAACCGATAGACCAGCATCATGCTGCACAGCGCGCCGATAAATGCCGCCAGTGGGACCCAAGAGATTTCACCGAGCAGCCCGCCGGCGATGGGCAGAAGCCAGTTGGGAAAAAGGATCAGTCCCAAAATTCCACCCAAGGAAGCGCCGCCCGACACACCGAGCATCTGTGGACAGGCGAGCGGATTGCCTAGCAAAGCCTGCAGCACTACGCCGCAGGCTGCCATGCCGCCGCCGATGGCGACGCCGAGGAGCACGCGCGGCAGACGCGCGCGAAAAAGTATTTCCGCGTCCGGGTTCGCAAAAGATAAATCATGCAGAGCTCGCGAGAGGTCGAGGCGTACCGGTCCAATTAGAGCGCAGGCGGCAATCGAGAGCGCCAAAAGCGTGAGCAGCACGCCATTGACGAAAATCATCTTCCTACGGTCGAGGACGTTCACAACCACTTCCTTTATTGAGTCCACGGTTGGCTTCCGCGAAGCACTCCGGATGAACGAGCCGGGCGATTTCTTCGAGACCTTCGCCGATACGCGGTCCGGGCCGGAGAATCTTGTCCGACTGATAGGCGTAGACTCGGTGCTCCCTCACGGCGGGAATGGACTTGAGATCGCCCCAATGTTTGGCGGATTCGCCGCGCTCCGATCCCATGCCGGCCTCGATGATCACTTGCGGCGCTTTGGCCACGACGTATTCGTCCGGTAGATTGAGCCATGGTTGATCCGCGTTGCCGGCGATGTTTTCACCGCCGGCTAAAGTAATCAGCTCGTCGATAAAATTTTTTCCGCCGACCACGACCAGTGGCCGTAGCCCTACGGCCAATAAAGTAGCGCGGCGCGGCGCCGGCGCGACACGTTTTTTTATTTCGTCGAATTGAAGCGTGATTTTATCGACGAGCTTTTCGCCCGCTTCAGGGTTTCCTAACAAGCGCGCGATGCTTTTGATGGAACCCAAAATGTCGTTTACGCTTGCCAGTGAGATCAGAGTCACTTTGAGACCCAAGCGTTCCATCTCTCGCGCCTTCACCGGGTCGGTGGCGCTGCTGACGCCGATCACGAAATCCGGTCGCTTCGCAGCGATCGCTTCGAGACTGGGACTCATAAAGCCGCCGATCTTGGGCAGCTTCCGCGCTTCGGCGGGATAATCGCAGTAAGTCGTCACACCGACCACGCGATTGCCGAAGCCTAGAGCAAACAGAGTCTCGGTCACGCTGGGCGCGAGGGAGACGATTCTTTGCGGGTGCGGCGCGGATGCGGCTTGCGCGAGTAATGCTGATTTGCTCAAGGCAAACAAGCTTGCGGTAAGTAAATAAAGGGTAATTAACCGTTGCGAGTGTTTCATTTAGCGCCCAAAGCCAAGAAAAGGAATACCGAGGTCTCGCTCAATTCGCCAACGGCGCCGAAAGTGTCGCCGGTCACACCACCCAAGCGGCGGTGAAAATAATTCTTGCTCGCCAAGCTGAAGACGGCGACCCACGCCATCATGGCAATGCCGGTACCCCGCAAAACTGCTGCAACCAAGAACAGTGTGACGAACGTAGCTAGGAAGACATGTTTCGTCGACAAGTGATCTATTAGAGTCGAACCCAGTCCGGCCTTTGCCGCTTTGGAACGATAGCCGAGCAGCACCATTGCCCAACGGCTGAGAACCGGCGCCGCGAGCAGCCCGCGCCAGCGCTCGGTGTCGATGCTCTCAATAGCGTGGATTTTGAAGAACAACAGCAAAACAATGGCGATCAAGCCAAAGGCCCCCGTGTGACTGTCGTCCATGACGCGTAGCATGCGTTCACGGTCACCGCCGGCGCCCAAGCCGTCGAAAGTATCGCCGAGGCCATCCAAGTGCAGGCCGCGTGTCAGGAAAGCCAGTAGGGTCACGAGCGCCACACTCGAAAGCGCCGGGCTGGCAAACGATTTCAACGAGACATCCAGCAACACTAGGATCAGGCCGAGTAAAAAGCCGATTACGGGAAAGAAAATCGTAGCTCGCCCTAACTCATCGACTGAATGCTCCGTGCGCCTAGGCCATGGAATAATGGTCAAGAACTGCAGCGCGGCGAAAAATGAAGTCACGAATGTTTTTCCTTCACGCCGGCCGATTCAAAGGTCGCCATCTCGCGGATGATTTTTACCGATGCTTCGATCATGCCCATGAGCAGACAAGCGCCGGTGCCCTCGCCGAGACGCATCTGCAGATCGAGGACAGGCGCGAGCTTAAGCTGGTCAAGCATCAACCGATGACCACTTTCTGCGGAAAGGTGTGAGGCAAAGAGAATATCTCGGACAAGGGGATTAAATCGTTGCGCGAGCAGCGCCGCGGCGCCGGATATGAAGCCATCGAGCACCATCGGTATGCGAAATGCCGCGGCGCCTAAAATGACTCCCGTTATGGCGCCGATCTCCAAGCCGCCAACCTTGGCGAGAACGTCGATGGGATCATTGGCATCGGGTTGATTTAGATCAAGACCTTTTTGAATCGCTGCGATTTTTCTTTTTAGAGTTGCATCGTCAATGCCCGTGCCTCGACCCGCTGCGTCAGTGGGCGCAGCGCCAGCCAAAGCGCAGAGAATGGCGGCGGCGCTGCTGGTGTTGCCGATGCCCATATCGCCGGCACCGAGAAGAAAAAGATTGTTCGCAGTCGCCTCTTTAACAAGCTCAATGCCTAGCTCCACAGAGCGTATCGCCTCATCGCGTGTCATTGCCGGTCCACTCGCGAAATTCGCCGTGCCGCGGCGCACCTTGCAGTTACGCAAGCCGCGTGCTTCTACAAATTCGTAATCGACGCCGACATCGACGACTTTAGTGTCGACGCCGTAATGGCGCGCCAAAACGTTGATCGCCGCGCCGCCGCCAAGAAAGTTGTAAGTCATCTGCGCCGTCACGTCTTTTGGGTAAGCGCTCACGCCTTCGGCCGTGATGCCGTGATCCGCGGCGAAGATGAACAAAAGCTTTCGTCCGAGCCGCGGCGGGACTTTTCCTTGGATGACAGCGACGCGCCGCGCCAGCTCTTCCAATTTGCCCAGGCTTCCTTGCGGCTTGGTCAATGAGTCGAGGCGCTGCTGCGCCACACGTTCGATAGATCGATCCAACGGCCGGATATTTTTGATCGTCTCGTCTAGCGACATACCGCATCCTTCTTTACGGCCGTCGGAATCCCCGCAACCATGAGCACCACCTCCTTCGCCGCCGCCGCGATCCGTTGATTGGTCCAACCCGCGAGGTCGCGAAATTGCCGCGCCAGCGGATTATCCGGCACGATGCCCGCGCCGACTTCATTGGTGACGAAAACGACGGGAAAATCCAGTTGCGGCAAGGACCGCACCAAGGCTTCGACTTTCTCCTCGACTTGGTTTTCATCGCCTCTGAACAGAAGATTGCTCAGCCAAAGCGTCAAGCAATCCACCAGGGCGCAATCCGTTCGCCCGCGCCATGCCAGCAACGTCTCAGCTAATTGCACCGGTTCTTCGACGGTCGTCCACGCGCTGCCGCGCCGTTTTCGATGCGCCGCGATGCGCCGCGCCATTTCGTCATCTTTGGCCTCGGCGGTGGCAATGTAGACTCGCCGCAAACCCAACGCCGCGGCGCGCTGCTCGGCATACTTGCTCTTTCCCGAGCGCGCGCCGCCGGTAATCAAAATAATTTCTTTGGCCATGTCGCGATCCGCCTTAGGACGCTAGCCATTCGGCAAGCGCCGCGATCAACCGGCGGTTTTCTTGCCGCCGCCTGACCGCGACGCGGAAATAATTGCCGCCGAGCCCGAAGGAATCGCAGGCGCGGATGAGTATCTTCTTGCGCAGGAGAAAAGCGCGGAGCTCGAGGGCGTCGGCGCCGCGCTTGTCGATCCTGACGAGCAAAAAATTGGTTTTCGACGGCAAGGGATGCAAACCCCCAAGCGCCGCCAGACGCGCGCACAGAAACTTTCGCTCGCCTTCGAGCCAACGATTCGTTCTTGTGATGAAGCCCGCGTTCACAAGACAAGCCAACGCGACATTCAACGCGGCGCCGTTGACGGACCAAGGCTCTTGATAAGCAGCGAGCTGCTTGACTCTATGCGCATCGCCGAGCAGATAACCGAGGCGAAGACCCGGCATTCCATAGTACTTGGTGAGCGAGCGCAATACGATTAAATACGGATTGTGCCTCACCGTCCTCTTGACGGATTCGCCCTCGACAAAGTCGATGAACGCTTCGTCGACGACGACCATACTTTTTCTCGTCAAAGCGACATGAGCGATGTTTTCTATGGCCGTTTTTGGAACCAATTGACCGGTGACGCTGTTCGGCGTGGCGAGAAAAACGATATCGCAATCCTTTTCCCATGCCGCCATCAACCGTTCCATCGAGAATTGAAAACCGTCGTCGGTGGCAGGGGAAAGCGCGCGGGTGCGGGCGCCGACGAGGGTCAGCGCATTGCTATATTCGGAAAATGCCGGGCCGACGACCAATGCCGTGCGCGGCCGCAGCGCGGCACACAACAGATAGATCAGCTGGGTCGAGCCGTTGCCGAGCAGGACTTCTGCGGCGCTCATCCCATGGTGTTTAGCCACGGCCGATTTGAGTCTTCCTCCATAGGGATCGGGATAGCGCGAGATTTCGCCATAGCTTTCTAGGAAAGCTCGGCGCGCCGAGCGCGGCGGTCCCAACGGGTTGATGCTGGCGCTGAAATCGAGAATCGCGTCGGCTTGGATGCCGGCGCTCTGCGCCCAACGCTCGACATCGCCGCCGTGTTCTCGATGGAGCGGCGGCTCTAGCCGCGGCTCGTCGACAGCAGCGCGAAGGCCGCGAGCGAGAGCACCGCCGTGACCAGACATAAAATCCGTCCCTCCTTTAGCATTTCGATTTTGATCGGTGTCGAGTCATCGCCCATGTAAGGCTTATGGACCTCTTTGCCGAAATAAATGCTTGGACCGCCTAGTCGGATGCCGAACGCGCCCGCCAGCGCCGCCTCGGGATAGCCTGCATTCGGACTTAGGTGATTGGCGTGGTCGCGCCATGCGACGCGCAAAGCGCGCGCTGGATTCAGACGCACCGCCAGCGTGGCGATGACGATAAAGCAAGCGGTCAGGCGCGCGGGAATATAATTGAAAACGTCATCCAAGCGCGCGGCGAACTTGCCAAAGTAAAAATATCTTTCGGTGCGGTAGCCGATCATGGAATCCAGTGTGCTGACAGCTTTGTAAGCCATCGCTAGCGGCACGCCGCCGACGAAGAGATAAAAGAGCGGCGCGACGATGCCGTCGCAGGTACTTTCGGCCAAAGACTCCAAGCTGGCGCGCAGCACTTTGTCTTGATTCAAATGAGCCGTCTCACGGCCGACGATATGGCGATGAAGGACAGCCAGAAAGGGAGCCAATGGAAAAGCGCCACGAGTGCCCATGCGGTTGAGGCCGAGATGGCGATCACAAAAAAAGAAAGCGCCATGCCGGCGAGAAAATCGCGGCGTGGATTGCCGGTTCGCAGCAAAGCCTCGCCATGCGAGATGACTTTGCCCATCGACACCACCGGATGGGGCAGCCAGCGCGGATCGCCAACGGCGAGATCGAGCAGGAAGGCGGCGACCAAAAGTGCCGCCGAAGAACCCCAAAAAATTTGCCAATCCATAAAGACAACGTTTACCGATGCAATGTCACCGCTATCCCTTTTTCCACCGCCGTGTATGCCGCCTGGCCGATCAATTCACCGAGTCGAGTCTGTTTGCCGCAGTAGCGCTCACGTTCGGCACCGAGAGAAACGACGGCAATGCAATCGGTGCCCGTGCCCGTGGCGGCGAGATGGGACAGCGAACTCCGGATGCCCGCTTCGTAGAGCGCCCGCACGCGCCCTTCTGTGGCGATCTGGATCGCTTCCACTAAGGCTTCGTCTCTCAGTCCCGTTTGAATCGCGAGTATCATGTTGATGGTGTGGAGCGGTGCAGGCGCTGTTTCCAGCGTCGTGAAGGATGCTGGGTCTCCGACCGAAAGAGCGTTGCTGCAGCCCACGGTCGCAAAACATGTGACGCTGCTGCCGCCGCCGCAGAGAGAAACTTCTATTAGGGTTTTCATCTCCACGGCAGTGGCCATCCCGACGACCGTGCCTTGAAGCCCCAGCTGCGAAGCCGATTCTTCCAGCCAGCGCTCCGGTTCGGCGCAGAACCATTGATCGCTGCCGCTGACATGGTGATTGATGACGTGATCCGCGTCGCAAAAACCGCCGTTGACAACCGCCCAACTCAAGGCCCGCGCCGGCGTGGGAAAGCTCACGATCAAGACATTCTGCTCGTGTCGGACGATAAAAGGTCGGTTCATGGTCGATACTTTCGCAGTGACGTCATGACTCGACGGCTCGACATGCGGCAACGAAACTCCTAGCAAACTCCGGATTGGAGCCGAAGTGCAAATGCACATAACCGGCCACGCAATTCCGGTAACGAAAGCCTGCGCACGGTGTTGTCCCATGCGTTCCTTTAACAAAATAAGCCGTATCGAGCTTCCGTGAGCTCGTGGAACCGTAGATCTCCGAATGGTGAAATTCGTGGCCGCGGATTTTTTCGCCCGGCGCGGCGAAGGTTTTCTTTCTGGTCAGGACTTCGCGATAGCCGAGCGCTCTTAAGCGCGGCAGCATGCGGGTCTTGAACGGATAGGCGCCGACCATCGCATACTGCCGCTCTGCACAGTCGGTCAACGCCGCGGCAAGATACATGAGACCGCCGCACTCGGCGTAAACCGGCCCGCCGGCTTCAATGAAATCCCGGATCGCCGCTCGCAACGGGCGATTGCGCGCGAGTTCTCGGGCATAAAGCTCCGGATAGCCGCCGCCGAGGTAGATGCCTTTCACTCCGGCAGGAAGGTCGCGATCGCGAATCGGACTGAAGTTTTTGATCTGCGCCCCGGCGTTGCGCAAAAGCTCCAGGTTATCCGGATAATAAAAACAAAAGGCTTGATCGCTCGCGACGGCAATCGGCACCTTGTCAGCCGGCGCTTTTCGCAGCGGGGTTTCAACGGGCGCGGCTATCTTGGTTCGCGCGCTCGCAAGTAAACGATCCAACTCGACATGTTTTTCGATGAGTTGCCCAAGCCGATTGACGAAAGCTTTACCGAGGAAGCCTTCCTGGGCGACGGTCAAGCCGAGATTGCGCTCTGGAATTCTCACTTGATTGTTGAAGGGGATTCCGCCGAAACACTTGAGGCCGGGCAACGATTTGAAAGCCTCCCTGAGATATTGCAGATGGCCTGTTCCAGCTATGCGGTTGAAGATCACGCCAATCAAGCGGATATTCGGGTCGAATTGGCGATAACCTAGAATCATGGCGGCCGCACTGCGCGCCATCGCCGCGGCGTCGACGACCAGAATAACCGGCAATCGCAGCTGTTTCGCCATCTGCGCCGTGCTGCCTTCCTCTGTGCCGCCGCTCCGGCCGTCGTAAAGCCCCATCATGCCCTCGACGACGGCGACGTCTTTGTTCTGCGCGTGGTTCTGAAAAGAGCGGCGATTGTAATCTTCCGACAGCATCCAACCGTCAAGATTGTATGACGGCACCCGGCAAATTTTTGCGTGCAAGCCGGGATCGATAAAATCGGGGCCGATCTTGAACGGCTGAACTTTCAAGCCGCGTTGCCGCAGTGCCGCCATGATGCCGAGGCTGACGGTGGTCTTGCCGACGCCGCTATGGGTGCCGGCGATGACGAATGCAGAAATACGTCTCATGTCGGTCAGTCTCGGTAATTCTCCGATGCGCGGCGGCAAGGACCGACGATCCAACTCTTCAGCAGATTCATATTCAGCGAATTTCTGAGATGGCATGCCAAGCGATCGATGCGCGCGTTACGTTCGGCGTTGGCATTCACATACAAGGCCGCGGGCGCGAGATCGACGGCGGCGCGCGCGGCTTGGATGAACCCATGACGAAAAACGTCGTTGTCGAAGAAGCCGTGAACGTAGGTGCCGAAGACGCGGCCTGATTTGCTGGCGGCGCCGTCGGGAACAAGTTCCGTTGCTTCCTGCCGTTCTATATCAGCTAAAGGAAACGCTCCGGTTTCGTAGATCGTTTCACCGACGTGGATCTCGTAGCCTTCAAATGGAACTTGCGGAGATAACCCGGCGCGAAGGAAATTGCGGCGCAAGGATCCGCGAACGCGGCGCACAGTTTTCTCTTTGCGCAACACAGTTCGTACGGGCAGGAGACCGAGGCCATTTTCACTGACGGGCGTTCCGCTATTTTCGATCCCGTGCGGATCGTCGATGGCGATACCGAGCATCTGAAAGCCACCGCAGATTCCGACGATCGGCACGCCGATTTCAGAGAGCCGCCGAAGCTCTTGGGCAAAACCGCACCGCTCAAGCCAACATAGATCGTCAAGTGTCTGCTTCGTGCCGGGTAAGATGAGAAGATCAGCCGTTGTCATTTCTTCGGGCCGTTCGATGAATGCCAGCGAGATCGACGGCTCAAGCGCCAAGGGATCGAAGTCGGTAAAATTCGCCATGTGCGGCAGTGCGATGACACCGATGCGCAACGCCCGCGCTGGTCCCGATTCAAGATTTTTCCAGCGCCGCGCAGCTAGTGCGCGGTCTTCCAAAACGACGCCGTCTTCTTCTTCGAGACCGAGATCGTGAAGAAAGGGCACCACGCCGACGCAAGGCAAGCCAAGGCGCTGCTCGATCATCGTGACGCCCGGCCGCAGCAGCGATTCGTCGCCGCGAAATTTATTGATCACGAAGCCGCGGATGCGCGCGCGATCTTCGGGTTCGAGCAGTTCCATCGTTCCGAGCAGCGATGCGAAAACGCCGCCGCGATCGATGTCGCCGACCAGCAAACAGGTGGCGTCGGCGGCGTGAGCCATGCGCATGTTCACGATGTCGTGTTTCCGCAGGTTGATTTCCGCCGGCGATCCGGCGCCTTCAAGCAGTATGAGGTCATGACAAGCCGATAGCCGTTTGTAGGCGTCGAGCACTGTGGGGAAAAGCTGCTCGACGCGCCGGGTGTGATAATCCGACGCTGTGACTTGTCCCCAAATCTTGCCGAGCAAAATTACCTGCGCGCCGGTGTCCGTCGAAGGTTTGAGCAAGACGGGATTCATTTCTACGCATGGAATAGCCCGACAGGCTTCGGCTTGCAGCGCTTGTGCTCGGCCGATCTCGCCGCCGTCGGGTGTTGCCGCGGAATTGAGCGACATATTCTGCGCCTTGAAGGGCGCGACGCGATAACCTTCATCGGCGAAGATGCGCCCTAGGCCGGCCGTGAGAATAGATTTTCCCACGTGCGACGCGGTGCCGAGAATCATCAAAGCGTTTTTACGAGTCGGGTTCATTTCGACTGTTCGCGTTTACGAGCATGAGCCGGCGAGGTACAGCCATTTGATCCAATCGCCGTTCTTTACCAGATATCGTTCAGCAGGAACGTTAGATCGAAGACCGTTGACTTCGAAGCGCCAGCCGCGATCGCCGGCGAAGTCGTTTTTGACACCGTCAATCCCCTCGACAAAATGGTCCATGCCATATCGAGGTGAAGTCGTTATCGGTAACAGGATCAACAGGACATCGAGCACCGTGCTCTTCTCGGGAACGGTGACCGCCGCTTCGAACGGATGCCTGTCGGCGGGCCCAAAGTCGATGGTCACAGTGACTTTGATCACATATCCCTCTAACTACATTCTGGAAATCCGGCGCATTTAGCTTCCAAAAGTGGCGCGCACGCCGAGCAAGAAGTTCAGTGGTCGGGCGCGAAATCCGTCCACTTCCTCGTACTTCTTATTAAATAAATTTTCGACCTTGCCGAAGAGCGTCAGATCTTTTACTGCCGGCACCCGCCAGGGGAGGG
>WNGI01004007.1_pt1 | contig 13270 bp, 9 predicted proteins | sample 5400621 | NCBI WGS metagenome assembly WNGI01 (sample SAMN13153374, study PRJNA577476) | soil metagenome | isolation source: 20 cm soil or saprolite under Garry oak tree replicate 1 | place: USA:California | collected 2016-06-15
TGAACCATTTTCTCGAGCGCAGGTTTGTTGCGAACAATCAAAGTGGAGCCCTTCAGTTGGAGCAATTGTTTCTTCTTGAAGTCTGAGAACAAGCGACTCACCGTCTCGCGCGTGGTGCCAATCATTTCCGCGATTTCCTCGTGCGTAAGCGTCAGCTTGATTTGGAAAGTACCGTTGGCTCCTGCTTTCTTCGATTCCCAGGAAAGCAGCAATTTCGCGAACTTCTCCGCAGGAGAACTGGCAAGTCCCAACGTACGGATTTCCTCATAAGCCGTGTAGTAGTTCCGGCTGAGCTGTTCTGCAACACGCAGCGCGACTTCGCCATATTCCCGGAGAAATTGGAGCAGCGCATCGCGGGTAATGAAGTTGGCCTGACCAGGTTCGATCATTTCCGCAGAGGAAGTGTAGAGTTTCGCCCTACCGGTGCAGAGGACGAACACTCCGCGCGGCTGTTGTCCTTCGATAAACAACATGGTCGACTTCGGATAGATGGCGGTGGACTTGATCTCATTCAGCTTCTTAACCGCGGACAGCGACAGATTGCAGAATAGGTGCTCCTCGCGAACCGGACAGGTGACGCAGTTGTCGAGAATCGTCAGGCCGTAAGGTGCGCGCATGGCATGGCAGAGTTTACCGACGTGGAAATTGTAGCACCTGGATTGTGATTACCATCACGCAAAAGGGTGACTTCACGCACCGCGCATCTGGAGGCTCAGGCTGGAGAATCGGGCTGACAGTAAGGTGTCCGCCTGGAGGGCATCATGCCAACAGCAACTGAGGTCTGGGAGCCGCAAGTTGAGGACCGGGTTCAGGTTCGGGGACCGGCCCGGGGTTTACGCATGCAGCCGATGCCGCAACTTCCTCGCCTGCTGTCACAGCGGCCGCTGTTTGCCGACAGCCTGTTGGACTCGGGCGATCAGGAAAGACATCGTCGCAGGTTTGCGACGGCGCTCTCTTTCACGTTTCAGTGCATTCTGATCGGCGTCCTGCTAATCGTGCCGCTGATGTTCACAGAGGCGCTCCCCAAGCAGCAGTTGCTGACGTTCCTGGTGGCACCACTGCCCCCACCTCCGCCGCCCCCGCCTGCGGCGGAGGCGGTGGCCAAAGTCGTCCGGGAGATCCAGAGCGATCTGCTGAGTGGTGGCCAGTTACGCACTCCCAGCCGGATACCCGAGAAGGTGCAGATGATCCGCGAAGAGGAAGCTCCTCCGCCATTACCCATGATGGGTGGTGTGGTGGGAGGAGTGCCGGGAGGCATTCCGGGTGGACAACTCGGTGGGGTCATTGGGGGCATTGTCAGCCAAACTTCGAGCCTGGCCACAGTTCCGAAGTTTGCGCTAGTACAGCCCAAACGAGTTCGCATCTCGCAGGGAGTAACGAAGGGATTGCTGATTCAGAAGATCGAACCCAAGTATCCGCCATTGGCGCTGCAAGCCCATATATGGGGTCAGGTCGATGAGAGCAATTATCGGCAAGAACGGTGACATCAAAGAACTCGGGCTTGTGAGTGGGCACCCACTGTTGGCACCGGCAGCAATTGAGGCGGTCAGACAATGGCATTACCGGCCGTACTTATTGAATGGCGAACCGGTAGAGGTAGAAACGATCGTCACGGTTAATTTTCAAATTTCTCAATAGCGTCCATGGCGTACTTGGGCCGTGGCCTTGGATTGTCGCTATGAAGGAAAGGAAGCTTGACAATGGAAGCTACACAAAAATATCGCGTCGTTGCCTGGTGGAGTTCCGGAAAAACTGGGCTGGCAAAGTCCAACTCTGCTCCTAATGCGATCCACTTCACTGCGCCACCTGAATTTGGTGGCCTCGAAGGTAGGTGGACGCCCGAAGACTTGCTGCTCAGCGCTGTCGCCAGTTGCTACACAACCACCTTTCGCGCCTTGGCGGACTACTCAAAATTTGAGTATGCCGACTTGGGAATAGAGGTTGAGGGAACGATTCGTAAAACCGATTCCGGCTACTGCTTCAGCGAAATCGTGATCCGGCCGAACCTGACTATTTCCACGGAGGAGGAGCAGACGCGTGCGCTCCGCTTATTGCAGAAAACTAAATCAGTTTGTCTGGTATCCCGCGCGCTATCGGTCGAACAGAAATTTGAACCGCGGGTGCAGGTGGTGGGTGAATCGCGAGTGGAGTTTAGCCAGACTTTGCCAGTGGGCGGATAACAACTGTACCATCAGCCTAGCTACGCCTGGTGCAATAAACGGTTTGTGTGACGATTACAAACCTAAATTCGGCTAATCGAGTCAATCCGTCTCAATATGTTTCGCTGTGGATAATGAAGGGTGGCATTGAGGTCACCATCCGGCCAATTCGTGCGGAAGATGAACCGTTGATGGTCAAATTCCACGAGACGCTTTCCGACCGAACGGTGTACTTGCGCTACTTCACCTCCCTGAGCCTTACCAGGCGCACTGCACACGACAGATTGGTTCGCGTTTGCTTTAGCGATTACGAACGCGAGATGGTGCTTGTGGCGCAGTACAGAGATCCGCAAACCGGTGAGCTGCACATCTTGGGTGTGGGAAGGCTCAGTAAACTCGCTGTTCCCATGGCCTTGCCCGAGCAGGCTTCCTGTGATTCCAGTCACACTGCCCGGTGATCCCGATTCCCGACACCTACTTCCGAGGAAAGCATACTTGTCACAGACGCAGAGCCGAGCGGGCAGCTCGAAATGCCTCCTGGGAAGGGATGTTGATGAAACGCAAATTCAAGACCATAGACGCCAATGAAGCGGTGGCATATGTCGCTTACCGCCTGAATGAAGTGATTGCGATCTATCCCATCACTCCATCTTCTGCGATGGGCGAGTGGGCCGACCAGTGGGCGTCGGAAAGCGTGCCCAATATTTGGGGAACAGTGCCTCAGGTCGTCGAGATGCAAAGTGAGGGCGGCGCGGCCGGGGCTGTGCACGGAGCGCTTCAGACTGGATCTCTGGCCACCACGTTCACTGCATCACAGGGCCTTTTGTTGATGATCCCCAACATGAACAAGATCGCCGGCGAGCTTACGCCCACAGCTTTTCATGTGTCGGCTCGGACGGTCGCAACCCATGCGCTTTCAATTTTTGGTGACCACTCGGATGTGATGTTTTGCAGAACTACGGGATTCGCGATGCTGTGCTCAAACTCCGTCCAGGAAGCCATGGACATGGCTCTGATCGCGCATGCGGCCGCTCTCGAATCCCGTATTCCTTTTCTTCATTTCTTCGACGGGTTCCGCACGTCGCACGAAGTCAACAAGATCGAAATGCTTACCGAAGACGACCTGCGTGCCCTGATCGACATGGAGCGCATCTTCGAACACCGGCAGCGTGCTCTGTCTCCCGATCATCCTGTACTGCGTGGCACGGCTCAAAATCCGGATGTTTATTTTCAGGCGCGTGAGGCGAGTAATCCGTACTACGCGGCTTGCCCGCACAAAGTCCAGGAGGTGATGGACAAGTTCTCGCAGGTCGCCGGACGCTCGTATCACCTGTTCGACTATGTGGGTGCGCCGGACGCGGAGCGCGTCATTGTCATGATGGGATCAGGCGCAGAGGTTGCGCATGAGACTGTGGATTATCTGAATCGCTGCGGAGAGAAAGTTGGACTCCTGAAGGTCCGGCTCTATCGTCCATTCTCGATAAAGCACTTTCTCGAAGCACTTCCGGTGACGGTAAAAAAGATTGCGGTCCTTGATCGGACTAAAGAGTCCGGTTCCGCAGGCGAGCCGCTCTATCTGGACGTTGTGAATGGGATCTATGAAGGGCGGAATCAATCCGAGGAGCATATGGATGGACGATCGTATGGCGCGTCCAGCCGGGCGGGGACGCCCGGCGCTCCATTCGTCGTTGGCGGGCGATATGGCCTGTCTTCGAAAGAATTTACGCCTGCTATGGTGAAGGCCGTCTATGACAACCTAGCGAGTGGCAACCCGAGGAATCATTTCACGATCGGGATCAATGATGACTTGAGCCACACGAGTCTCGACTACGATCCTGAATTCTCCATCGAGCCGGAGACGGTGGTTCGCGCGATGTTCTATGGGTTGGGCGCGGACGGGACTGTGGGCGCCAACAAAAATTCCATTAAGATCATCGGCGAGAACACCGAAAACTATGCGCAAGGATACTTCGTGTACGATTCCAAGAAGTCAGGCGCAATGACGGTTTCACATCTGCGCTTTGGCCCGCAGCCGATCCACTCAAGCTATCTGATTTCAAAAGCCAACTTCGTCGCCTGTCATCAGTGGATTTTCCTCGAGCGCTACGACATGCTCAGGGCCCTAGTTCCGGGCGGAGTGTTCCTGCTCAACAGCCCGTTCGGACCAGATGAAGTTTGGGACCACTTGCCGCTTGAATTTCAGTCGCAGCTAATCGCCGAGAAAGCCAAGTTCTATGTAATCGATGCGTATGGGGTAGCCCGCGAGACCGGTATGGGATCGCGCGTGAACACCATCATGCAAGTCTGTTTCTTTGCTATCTCGAAAGTTCTGCCTCGCGACGAAGCGATCGAAGCCATCCGCCAATCCATTCGCGACACCTACGGGAAGAAGGGCGAAGAGGTCGTGCAGAAGAACCTGCAGGCGGTGGAGGAAACGCTGGCGCACCTTTTTGAAGTTCGGGTGCCCGAGGAGACGACGAGTCAAGTGCAAATGCCAGCGCCGTTCTCTCCAGAGGCGCCCAAGTATGAGCGCGAGGTGCTCGGCGCCATCTATGCCGGCCACGGCGATGATCTTCCCGTGAGCGCTTTTCCCTGCGATGGGACGTTTCCCACGGCAACTGCTAGATGGGAAAAGCGCAACCTCGCGCTCGAAATTCCGGTATGGGACACCAAGACCTGCATTCAGTGCGGCAAGTGCGCCTTGGTCTGCCCGCATGCAGTCATTCGAATCAAGGTGTTTGACTCCCGTGAACTGGGAAATGCGCCGGCGACCTTTAAGGTTACAGAAGCGCGCGACAAGGAATGGCAGGGCATGAAATACGCCATTCAGGTATCGCCGGAAGACTGCACGGGATGCGGCATTTGCGTGGACATTTGCCCGGCTAAGAACAAGAGCGAGACACGGCTAAAAGCCATCAACATGGAACCACAACCTCCGCTGCGCGCGCCAGAAAGCGAAAACTGGAGGTTCTTTCTGAAAATTCCGGAACTCGACCGACGAAAGATCAAGCTCACCACCATCCGGCAGCAGCAGGTACAAGAGCCTTTATTTGAATTTTCCGGCGCATGCTCCGGCTGCGGCGAGACGCCGTATCTGAAGCTGCTTTCGCAGCTCTTCGGCGATCGCGCGGTGATCGCCAATGCTACCGGATGTTCTTCGATCTATGGCGGCAACTTGCCGACAACTCCCTGGGCCAAGAATGCCCACGGGCGCGGGCCGGCATGGTCGAACTCGCTGTTTGAGGACAACGCTGAATTCGGATTGGGGTTCCGCATTTCTATTGATAAGCAGGCAGAATTTGCGCGCCAGCTCGTGCAGCGGATGGCTCCGCAGATGGGTGAGGATTTCGCTGCCGCCTTGCTGACCGCGCCGCACAAGGACGAAGGGGACATTTATGACCAGCGCACACGAGTGGGCTTGCTGAAAGAACTGTTGCAGCAAATGGACTCGCCAGATGCCAAGCAGCTTCTCTCGGTCGCCGACATGCTCGTCAAAAAAAGTGTATGGATTGTGGGCGGCGACGGCTGGGCGTACGACATTGGCTACGGTGGCCTCGATCACGTGCTGGCTAGTGGACTCAACGTGAACCTGCTGGTGCTTGATACCGAGGTTTACTCCAATACAGGAGGGCAAGCGTCCAAGTCCACCCCACGGGCCGCCGTAGCCAAATTTGCTGCGGGAGGAAAACCTGCTCCCAAGAAAGACCTCGGACTCATGGCCATGAGTTACGGGAATGTTTATGTGGCCAGCGTCGCCATGGGCGCGAAGGACGAGCACACACTCAAAGCTTTCCTCGAAGCAGAGGCCTATGACGGCCCCAGTCTGATCATCGCCTATTCACATTGCATTGCTCATGGCATCAACATGACCACGGCGATGTCGGATCAGAAGATCGCAGTGGATTCTGGCCAATGGCTGCTCTATCGCTACAACCCGGAGCGCACGCTCGTCGGCGAGAACCCGCTGTCCTTGGATTCCAGAACGCCTACGCGGAAAGTGAAAGAGTTTCTGCAACAGCAGACTCGTTTCAAGATGCTGACCAAGAGCAAACCTGAAGATGCAAAACATTTGTGGAGTCTGGCTCAACACGATGCAGAGATACGTTTTGGCCTCTATGAGTATCTGGCATCTCGCAAAATCGAACAGCCGCCGATCTCTGAAGGAGATCCTGAGGCAAAGCCGGGACGAGCGGCAACGTTATCACGATAAAGTTTGAGCATTTGATTGACTAGCATGAAAGGGAACTCCATTTCGATGTGGCTGCTTCGATTCGTCCGCCAGCAGCCTCTTTATCTGATGATAGCCGCCGGAGCTGCCGGAATTATCTGGGCGATTACAGGGCAGGCGCCTTCCCTGACGGTGACGCTAATCTAATCTTTCCTGTGCGGCAACTTCACCGTGCTCGTCCTGGAAAACGCGCATGTCCCCTGCTCCTGGCGCAAGACTTCTTGGTCTTGGCTGATCTACCTCATTCTCCTGCTTGTCACTACTCCTATGGCTGTGAAAGCCGCCACACTCGTTGTATTCATTTTCGTCCCGCCGGCGTTGGTCCCCCCGGCGCCGCGCACTTCCTTCGGGGATTTTCTTCTGACCGCATGGAAATTTCCGGCTGTCGCCAATTTGATCTTCGGCGCCGCATGTCTTTCTTACTTGATGACCAGGTGCCGCCTGGAAGATCGGAACCGTCAACTACAGCAGGTTATCAATTCGGAAGCGTGCGAGAGGGGACACGACGCCGCGGATCTCAAGCAAGCTCGTGAAATACAAGAGGGGCTGTTACCCAAGGAGCTTCCACAATTGACGGAGTTTGAGGTAACTGGAGCGTGGGAGCCGGCGCAGGTCGTGGGCGGTGACTACTACGACGTCATCAGGCTCGGCAAAGACAAGCTGGCGATTTGCATTGCCGACGTCGTCGGAAAAGGCGTCTCAGCCGCGCTATTGATGGCCAATGTGCAGGCCTCGGTGCGGGCGTTTGCCGCTGAAACGGCTTCCCCAGCATACGTGTGCAGCCGGATCAATTCCGTGCTCTGCGCAAACATTGCTTCTGGAAAATTTGTGACGCTCTTTTATGGCGTGCTCGACGCGAGCAGCCGAATTCTGCAATACACAAACGCGGGGCATCTTCGCCCGATCCTGATCGGCAGCGACGGAAAGGTGAAGCACCTCGAAAACGGCGGTGCGCTGCTGGGTGTCTTGCCTGATTGGAAGTATGAAAACTCAACTGTCGAGCTAGGCCCTGGCGACATTTTGCTGCTCTTCACGGACGGGATCACGGAAGCTATGGACCTCGACGGCGAAGAGTTCGGCGAGGAGCGGCTGATTCAGGCCGCGAGAAATCCAGTTGAGCAATCCATAGAAGACCTGCAAGCGCACTTGCTGAGCAGCGTAAAGGAATTCTGCAATTTTCGGATGCGGGACGATGCCACTTTGATCCTCCTAGCAGCTTGTCGCGTCGGCCCTGAACAAAGAAAACCAGTGCTGATTAATTTTCAGAATCAGGCGACGAAACTAGCCGGAGTAACACCATGATTGATCTCGGCACCACCTATCTTGGTATGCATTTGCGCACGCCGCTTGTGGCTTCTGCTTCGCCTCTCTCACAAGAGCTCGATGGCATACGTCATCTGGAAGATGCGGGCGCGTCGGCTGTCGTGTTGTATTCATTATTCGAAGAGCAGTTGAAGCAAGAAGCCTCGGAGCTTGAATACCATCTTTCGGCGGGCACCGAGAGTTTCGCAGAGTCTCTCACTTACTTTCCTCAGCCCAGCGAATTCCGCACCGGCCCGGAAGCTTATCTGAACCACGTCCGGAAAGCTAAGGAAGCAGTCGATATTCCTATCATTGCGAGCCTAAATGGTGCGACTCTTGGTGGTTGGACTGAACATGCCAAGCAGATCGAGCAGGCCGGGGCTGATGCCATTGAGTGCAATATCTATTTCATTCCGACCAATGCGGCCGTCCCCGGCTTTGAGGTAGAGCAGACCTATATTGACATCCTTCGGGCGATCAAGATCGCGGTTCACATTCCAGTAGCGGTCAAGCTCAGTCCGTTTTTCAGCAACATGGCCAATATGGCAAAGCGTTTGGATCAGACCGGCGCAGACGCCCTGGTTCTTTTCAACCGCTTTTATCAGCCGGATATAGACCTTGAAGAATTGGAATTGAGGCCAAATATTCTGCTGAGCACGCCGCAGGCTCTGCGTCTGCCGCTTACGTGGATCGGGATTTTATACGGTCGAATAAAGGCGAATCTGGCCGCCACCAGCGGGATTCACCGCGCTGAGGACGTCATCAAGCTGGTTATGGCAGGCGCCGATGTAACCATGCTCTGTTCTGCACTGCTGCGGAACGGGATCAATCATTTGCGCCACGTGGAACGCGGTGTGATCGAGTGGATGGAGAGTCATGAATATGCCTCGGTGCGCCAGATGAAAGGCTGCATGAGCCAGATCCTCTGTCCTGACCCGAGTGCCTTTGAGCGGGCCCAGTACATGCGTGCGGTGAAAGATTTCGGGTATGTACGAAGTACCTCGGCCCGGCCTTTGGAACGATGAAGAACTATCCCCTAAATCTGGACGTCCAGCGGTCGCTGGTGAAATCTGGATTTTAGCGTAGTTATCATTGACATTACCTCGCGATGAAGAGTGCCATTCGGCTCGCTCCATTCCAATTGAGTGCGCTACATCTCGCGAGACCCGATATGCGCTGGAGATGAACTTGAAGACCTCTCGCGGAGCCAGTATCCGAGCAACGACCGACTCGCCGGCGATGAAGAGCACGCCAAAAATGCCCTTGTTGTGCCGGGCTAACCAGTTCGGCAGGTAGATATCGAAGTTGTCGGCCCGGTCAGCGGTGAAATGCTGGGCTTAAGTCGGACAGTGGAGATTTGCCCCGATTTAAGGCCAGCACAACGCACGCCAGTAGAATCAGCCCGGTCAGAATCGCAGCCCAACCTCATCTCGGCGAACCGACGGAGCTAGGCGCAACAATCGCCAAAGCAAGCGCGATGAAAAGAGAATCCTGAAAGTCACTTTGGTCACGCAGGGATTTGCATAAGCTCTGCTCTCAACCGCTGAGTGAGCAGCACGATGCGGCAGCTGCGGTCATGGCGTCTGACGTGACCGAAATCACATTCATGCGTGACCCTTGACACGGTGGGATGGTGGTGCGTGGAGCCAGAATCCTTCCACTTATTTTGAATTCATTACAGGAGAAATCATGACACGGTTCCTACTGACGATCGTAAGCTTTGCCGCCTTTGTCGGCGCCGCTCATGCAGGCACAATCACCGGAAAAGTCTCAGGACGCGCCGCGGACTCGGTCGTATACGTGGATGCAATCCCGGCCAAAACCATTCCCGGATCGGCCAAGCACCCAGTCATGGACCAAAAAAACTTGTCCTTCCAGCCTCACATCCTCGTGGTGCAGCAAGGCACAATGGTTGACTTCCTCAATAGCGATAGCGTGTCGCACAACGTGTTCTGGACCGCCATTGGCGGTAATAAGAAGCTCGGGCATAACCTCGGCACCTGGCCGCAAGGGCAGACGCGTTCCTTCAAATTCGACAATCCCGGAATCGTACCGGTGCTATGCAACGTACATCCTGAAATGTCCGGCTTCATTGTCGTCTCGCCGACGCCGTACTTCGCTCAAACCGACAGCGCAGGAAATTACAAGATTGAAAATGTCCCTGACGGCAGTTACACGATCACAGCCTGGCATGAGGGCGTGAAACCCGTTTCCCAGAAGGTCACCGTCTCCGGCAATGCACAGGCAGACGTTACGCTGGGCAAGTAGGGCCATATTCGGTGTGCACTTCTACATCTGGCAGAGAAATTGGCAGCACTTTGAGCGCGATTGAGCCATTGAATTTGAAGATGGGCTTTGGAGAGTAACTCTAGTACTTTTCAGGAGTCATTATGAGAACGCTATTGTTAAGTTTGAGTGCACTCTTTATGGGATTTATCGTCGTTCCACAAGCTACGGCTGTTCCTAGTTATGCACGTCAAACAGGGCTGGCGTGCAGCGGCTGTCACTACACTCCACCAGAACTGAACCGCGCCGGACGCATGTTCAAGCTGATGGGCTACGCTGATAAGAAAAATAAAGACGAGGTCACCGCGCCCGAGGACAAGAAGCACGCTGGCCTGGGTTTGCTGGCTACGTTGCCTCTCTCCGCGTGGTTTGAAACATCCTTTACAAACACAAAAGCTCCGCAACCGAACACCCAGAATGGCAACTTCGAATTTCCCCAGGATATCTCGCTATTCCTTTCTGGCGCATGGTCTACTCACATTGGTAGCTTTCTCCAAGTGACTTACAGTACTCAAGATGACCACTTCAGTATGGACAACACCGACATACGCTACGCGAACAAGAGGCAACTCGCGGGCAAAGAGTTGGTGTACGGTTTGACGTTAAACAACAACCCAACCGTAGAGGACCTTTGGAATACCACCCCAGCCTGGGGCTTCCCCTTCATCGCCAGCGACGTAGCACCGACCCCCACTGCTGCCCCTATTATCCAAGGTGGTCTGGCGGAAGATGTGGCAGGATTGGGAGCCTACGCAATGTGGGACCAGCATTTGTACCTTGCCGGCAGTATCTACCGTTCCGGTCACATTGGCACGCCTCAACCCTCGACCGGGCAGGACTTCTCATTCAACATTCGGGGTATTGCGCCGTATTGGCGGGCCGCATGGCAGGAAAACGGTGTTAAAAACAGCTTTGAGATCGGCGCGTACGGGATACATGTGAAATCAACACCGGGGGCAATCACCGGATTGGAAGATAGCTACACAGATACCGCCGCAGATTTTCAGTTTGACCGCACGCTCGGCCAAGACGTGTTTTCGCTTCGCGGCACGTACGTTCGAGAAAATTCAGCCCTGTCGGCAAGTCTTGTTGCCGGTGCAGCAGATCGGATCAGACACCATCTGGATGCGTTCAACGCGAACGCTGAATATCATTTCGGCAATCGCTATTCGACGGCTTTCGGCTGGTTTACGACTAGTGGAACCAGCGATCCTGTTTTGTACGCCCAAGCTGTGGTTAGCGGCAGCGCGAATGGCAGCCCGAGAAGTTCGGGGTATATTTTGAACTTCTCCGTCTGGCCAATACAAAACCTGGATCTAGCGGTGCAATATACTGGCTATACTCGTTTCAACGGCGCAGGCACCAACTATGACGCTGCGGGGCGTAATGCGAACGACAACAACACAGTCTATTTACTCGCACGGTTTGTCTTCTAGGCGATAGCAGCCGACTCGCAGTCGGGCTGCCGTATACGAGAATGGTTAACCTCAGAAAAGGTCGGGGTTGTTGAAATGCGTGGCCCGGTATTCGGAGTCCTGCTTTTTACCTTATTAGCCTTCGGGCAGACTCCCGCAACCGGGCCAAGCTGGCTGGAGCACGTGCATCGCAACATGGGCGAGACGAGTATGGGGCGAAGCTCAGCGCAATTAGGACCTTCACCTTCGCAAAATACTTCTTCGGTTCAAGTGGGCCCACTTGCGCCGACCGTCACTCTCAAGGGAGCCGATTTGTACCGGCTTAAATGCCAAGCCTGCCACGGAACGTTGGGAGAGGGAGCTCCACCAGAAATCAACTCCATCATAAATCCCGTTCGCGCCACTTCTGCGACCGTTATCCTAGCGCGAATGAAGAACAACGGGGCAGATATGAGCCGTAAGGATGCGATGGCACTGGCGACCCAATCGGAAGCCGCGTTGTTGGAGCGCCTTCGCAAAGGTGGCACAAATATGCCCAACCCTGGCCTAAGTGAGGTGGAGATCCGCGCTCTGATGCCCTACTTGAAGCTACTTGCTGGACTACCCGCGAAACAGATAAGCATGCGGGAACCAACCGTGCGAGTCGGGGAACACCTCGTAAAATCTACATGTCACATTTGCCATGCTGCTGTCGGACCGAACCCCACGCCAGAACAAATCGGTGCTGGAGTAATTCCACCATTGAGCACGTTAACGTCGCGGACAGGCTTGGAACAATTTGTACGCAAGGTTACCCATGGGGCATCGGTTGTAACAGGGGGATTGTCCCTTCCGTCCCGGGGCAGAATGCCGGTGTTTTACTACATTTCCGAGACTGAAGCAGCCGCTGGATACGTTTACCTGCTCGCATATCCTCCACAGTTCGAAGACGCGAATCGGATTTCGAATACACCGACACACGGCAAGCGTTAGTTCATTAGGATGTTTGAGTGAGGGGCGCTCAGAACGCTGAAAGATGGAAGCTGCTGGACTGCATCGCGAACCAACACAATAATTGCTTCGCGTGTAACAGATCGCGGACATCCGACCGGGCTGGCGCGGGCGCCTTCTAATGCGGAACGTTCGTCCTCATAAGGAGTTCCCTGGATGGTTTGTGGAACTCAGTGCCCGGTATATGCGGGCCTTGAAAAGCTGGCAGTACGTACCACTCCATAGGCCGGGTTCCAAGTTCCTAAAAGAGGCTGTATCAAAACTCCAGTGGCGGGCACTGACCGTCAGCGCCTGCAACGCAGTCGGTCCACCGTACCGGCCTTTCATGTCGTGGGATCGATCGACGGACGCGTGGACTACATTAGAAGCCACTACGGCGTTTATCGCGACACGTTGCGCACGAGCACGATCTTGCCTGTCACGCCTCCCTTGCCGAGCATCTCATGCGCGTGTCTTGCCTCGGCAAGAGGAAATCGCCGCGCGATTAGCGGCTTGATCTTTTGCTGTCGAAGGAGTTCAAACAGGGCGATCAAATCCTGTCGAAACAATGCCGGTTTCAGCCGTTTGAGCCACTGGATGCTGTAGGGGACCACCCGTTTCCGGCCCGGGAGAAGCCAGCCGCCAGCAATGTACAGCCCGAAAATCGGGATTCCACGAGAGGGATGACGACGACCTGAACGACCTGAAGCCAATCGTCCCCCACGTAGCGAGGAAGTAAGGCCATAGGCCACCAACCTCCCGCCAGGACGGAGAGCCTTGCGGGAACGCCAGATGTGGGTACCACCGATGCCGTCAAGGACGACGTCTACACCCTCTCTCGTGAGGCGGTGAATTTCTTTCACGAAGTCCTGATGCTGGTAATCAATTGGGATACCGCCCAGGTCGGAAAC
>WNGI01004408.1_pt1 | contig 13268 bp, 15 predicted proteins | sample 5400621 | NCBI WGS metagenome assembly WNGI01 (sample SAMN13153374, study PRJNA577476) | soil metagenome | isolation source: 20 cm soil or saprolite under Garry oak tree replicate 1 | place: USA:California | collected 2016-06-15
GGGGGAGGATCGGCGGCATCGGCCTTTCTGTGCTTAGGGCGACACTCGCGTAACTTCCAGCAGCTTCGCCCCGACTTGCTTCTTCTCGCCGGGCACGCGCGTGAGGTGGGGGACATCGACCGTGACGAGGCGCCAGCCCGCGTTGCCGCGCTGCACGGTCACCCTCGGCTGTTGCCGGGAGGGCGCGAACCTGAGCCGCACGCGCCCGGCCGCGTGGACCCAGAACGGTGCATGGGTCTCGCTCATGTACCGCCCATCGCCGGTGTCGCCGTACCAGCCTTGGCAGAAGACGGGGGTTGTCGGATTCGGCGCGGGCAGCGTCGTTCGCATGCCGCCGCGCCGATGCTCGAACAACCACACCGGGCCGGCCGTGCGTTGCACCGTCCAGCCGTGGTCGAGCAGGCTCTGCCACGCAAACCACGCGGTGCCGCCTGCGTCGTCGCCTCGGTCGTACAGCCCGAGGTGCAGCGCGATCGCCCGCACGCCGAGGCGGTCGAGCTCTCCCGCAGTGTCGCCGCTCCAGTCGCCGCAGTTCAGTCGCTGTAGCCGGTCGGACGTTTGCTTCGCCGCGCGCGGGGCGGTCGTCGAATAGCCGTCCGGGCGCTCGCGCTGCGACGCGGTGTCGTACCAGAGGTACACCGAGCCGTAGTGGATGCTCGGGTCGAACACCGGCAGCTCGAGCACTCGTCCCGGCCCGTGGTAGGCGACCGGGTCCGGATCGCCGGCGGCGGACTCGCGGTACACCTGCACATGCAGATCCACGAGCAGGAGCGCGATCGCAACGACCGCGACGGCGACGCGGGCCCGCGCAAGCGCGAACGCCACCAAGCCGGCGATGCAGAGGCAGGCGATCGGAAGCAGCCGTTCCGGGACGCGCGGAAACCGGAACGGAGGCAGCGCATGCCACAACGCGGAGTAGAGCGGCGTATTGGTGCCGAGCGCGAGCACGACGGGAACGAGCACGCCGGCCGCTAGCAGACCGGCGAGTGCGTACCGCCGCGCACGCACGAGCAGCACGAGGCCGGCAAGGGCGAGCAGCGGCGTCAGCCAGCCGAGGAACACGAACTGCTCGCTGCGGCCGTGCTCCAGGTGGCGCGAGAAGAGGTCGCCGACGTTTGCGGAGTACCGCGTGATCTCGGCGAGCTTGCGTCCGCCCGACTCCGTCGAGCCTTTGATCAGCGTCTCGCGGACGAGCAGGCCGGCGCCGATCGCTGCGGCAGTGCCCGCGGCCGCACCCGCGACGAGTCGGCGCTCACGCGTACGGCAAACCGCATAGGCGAGCACGAAAGGGATCGCGCCCAGAGCGAGATGCACCTGTCCGGAGAGCGGGATCGACGCCACCGCGGCGCCCGAGAGAGCAAGCCACCAGCCGCTGCCGCGCCGCGCCCGTTCGAATGCCCAGAGCGAAAGGGGCAGCAGGATCGAGATCGGCCCCAACAGGTGGCCGACGCTCTGCTGGATGCGGTAGGGCGCGATTGCGAACACGAGACCGCCGGCGAGCGCGGGGCCGCGCGGCAGGCCGAGCTCACGCAGCCACGCGCACGCGAAGGCGCCGGCCAGGACGTACACGACGAGCTGCAAGAGGTTCCAGCCGGCGACGAGCCCGAACGCGGCGCCGAGCGGCCAGAAGAGGAACCCGAACGGCCACCCGGCGTAGTTCGGCTGCGGCTTTGCCTCGGGCTGGAAGGTGTACGGATCACTCCACGGCGCCCGCCCATGCTCGAGCTGGTGGCCGACGAGCCAGTAGTGATAGACCGACTGCAGGTGGTCTCCGGGCGACGCTTCGCCGTTGCCCGGCGCGCCACCCGACATGAAATGGGAGCGAGCGTGCAGGACGGCGGGCCACGTGGCGGCCACGCCGGCGCAGAGGTACAACGCCCCGGCGAGCGCTACAAAGCCTGCGCGGCGCGAAGCAGCTCGTCGAAGTCCGGCACCTCGGCCGTGTCGTAGCGCCATGCGCCGCGGACCGTACCGTCCGGGTCGACGAGGAAGGCGGACCTCTCGGGCACGTCGCAATGCCCTCGGAACTCACGGGCGATGTCGAAGGCGTGCGCTGCTTCGCCGTTGAAGTCCGAGAGCAGCGGGAAGTTCAGGTCGAGCGTCTGCGACCAGGCGATGTGCGTCCAGGCCGAGTCGCGCGAGATGCCGAAAGGGCTGACGCCTGCCTGCTCGAACTCCGCGCTCCTGTCACGCAGGAGCTCCAGCTCGCTCGTTCAGGTGGAGGACCAGTCGAAGAGGTAGAAGACGACGAGCGCCCGGCCGTCCGCGACCAGAGCGGAGAGTGTCCGCCGCTCGTGCGGTGAGGTCCACACCGATGCGTCCGGGACTCGGTCGCCTGCCCCCAGCATGGCCGCAGCCTACTTCGCGCCTACCGCGTGCGCCGCGACCTCGGTGGCGTCCGCGATCTCGCTCACGACCTCGACGATGTCCCGGTTTGCGTTGAAGACGCGCAGCTGACGGTCGGCGCCGTTGCCGTTGCGGAGGATCTCCTCGATCCCCTCGAGCTCCCGCTCCGAGCCCAGCTCGCGTGCGTGCGGCTCGATCTCCTTGAGCGTGCGCCGGATCAGCTGGATGATCGGGATGCGGTTGCGCCGCCCCGTGGCGAGATCCATCAGAGGCGCCTCGAGGCCGTACCGACCCGCGAGCCACTTGTTCTCGGTCGTGAGGATGCGGTGATACGACGGAATCTCCTCGCCGCGCTCGAATCGCTCCGCGAGCAGTTTCACGAGCGCCTGGCAATACGCGACGAGTGCGACCACGTTCTCGAGGCGCGTGACCGCGTCGCAGATGCGGATCTCGATCGTCCCGAGTCGCGGATGCAGCCGGATGTCCCACCAGATGTGTGTGTAGTCGGGGATGCAGCCCGTCTTCTCGAGCTGGCCGACCACCTCGGCGTATTCCTTGTAGTCCTTGAAGCGCGGCGGTGGGCCGGAACGGGGAAAGGCCGCGAACACCATCTGCCGGCTCGAGCGCAAACCCGTCGGCTCACCCCGCCAGAACGGCGAGCTCGCGGAGAGCGCCAGGAGCGGCCCGAGTTGCGGCAGCAGTCCGTTCACGACCTGAATCGCCTTCTCGGCGTCGTCGACCGCGACGTGGATGTGCATCCCGAAGATCAGCTCCCGGCGAGCGACGTATTGCATCTGGTCGATGAGCGCGCGGTAGCGGTCCTTCGCGGTGATGCGCTGTCGTTCGAAGAGGCTGAACGGATGCGTGCCGGCCGAGCCGACGCGCATTCCCTGCTGGCGCGCGACATCGATCACGTACGCGCGGATGCGGCGCAGCTGGTCGGCGACTTCCGTGGGTGTGTGGCAGACCGGTGTGGCGATCTCCAGCACGGACTGCATCAGCTCCGGGTTGATGACCGGCTCGAGCTCGTGGCCGGCGACCGCGGCCAGCACCGTGTCGATGTGCTGCACGAGGTCGAACGTCTCGCCGTCGAGCAGCATGTACTCCTCCTCGACGCCGAGCGTGTACGGGTCGCTCTGCCCGAACGCATGGTCGAGGACGCTCCCGCCGGGCGCGAAGCGCGAGCCCTTGCCCGTGATCGACGCGGGATAAATCTGCTTGCCGTCGGCGTCCATGCCGAAGTCTTACTACTCCTGCAGCAGCGCGTCAGCCTCGATCTCGACGATCCACCTGGGATCGAGCAGGGCGCTGACGACGATCATCGTGCTCGCGGGACGGACCTCGCCGAAGAGCTCGCCGTGGGCGCGGCCGACCTCCCCGGCGTCGCCCGCGTCCAGGAGGAAGGTGCGGGTCCGGACGACGTCCTTCGGCGCGGCGCCCGCTTCGCCGAGCGCGGCGACGATGATCTCGAGGCAGCGTTTGGCCTGGTCGTACGCGTCGCGCGGCGGTTGCTCACCGTCAGGCATCACGGCGCAGGTCCCGGCCACGAAGACGTGCCGGCCGTCGCGCACCGCGCGGGAGAAACCGATCGCCGGCTCGTACGGCGAGCCGGAGGAGACGAGGCGGCGCTCCATGCGGCTCTAGTATCGCCCGCCGGTGGAAGCACTCCGGCAGATCGAGGACTGGCCCGCCGCAACGGCCGCGGCGTTCGCCCTCCATTCGGGGGAGAGCCGCGACGCACGCGGGCCGCGCGCCCACGTCTTTCGCTGGGCGTCCGTGACGAAGCTCGTCACCGCCTTGGCCGCGCTGATCGCGGCGGAGGAAGGGGTGATCGACCTGGACGAGGCCGCAGGGCCCGAAGGGTCGACCGTGCGCCACCTCCTAGCGCACGCATCAGGGCTGCCGTTCGAGCTGGGCGCGCCGACCGGCAAGCCGGGGCAGCGGCGCGTGTACTCGAACGTCGGTTTCGAGGCGCTCGCCGAGCACATCGCTCTCCGCGCCGAGATGCCGTTCGCCGAGTATCTCGCCGCCGGCGTGCTGCGCCCACTCCGAATGGAGGCCCGGCTGCGCGGCTCGGCTGCCTCCGAGCTGCACGGGACGCTCGACGACCTGCTCGCGTTCGCGCGGGAGCTGCAGCGGCCGACGCTCGTCGCGCCGGAGACGCTCGCCGAGGCGACGACGGTGCAGTTCCCGGGGTTGGCCGGAGTGCTCCCGGACTTCGGGCGTTTCGACCCGCTCGACTGGGGCCTCGGGTTCGAGCTGCGTGATGCAAAGGAGCCGCACTGGACCGGTGCGCAGAACTCACCGCGCACGTTTGGCCACTTCGGCGGCAGCGGCACGTTTCTCTGGGTCGACCCCGAGGCGGACACCGCGCTCGGCGTGCTCACCGACCTCGACTTCGGCGAGTGGGCGAAAGAGGCGTGGCCGCGGCTGTCAGACGCCGTGCTGGCGGAGGAAGCCTAGGACGATCCGGTCGAACTCCTCGGGACGCTCGAGGTTCGGGAGATGCGCGGTGTCGGCGATCGTTGCGCGTTCGGCGCCGGGGATCTCGCGGGTGAGCTTCTCAGCGATCGCGTGAATGTCCGGCACGTCCTCGTCGCCGGTGAGGACAAGTGTGGGGACGCGGATCTCCCCGAGACGCTGCGAGGCCGGCGGTTCCAGCGGAGCCAGCCGGAAGTCGTGGCCCTGCTGCAGCTCGAAGGCGTTCCGCTGCATCTCGCCGACGAGCCGGCGGATGCCGGGATCGATCTCGTCGAGCTCTCGCGCCGGGCCTGCGAGCCACATGCGGAGATTCGTCTCGACGGCGGTGTCGAGATCCCCGCGCTCGAGCGCGGCCTCTTCCTCGTCGCCGAACGCGTGCACCTCCTTCGACCACTCATGGCCGTCGAGACCGGACCCGACGAGCACGAGCGCGCTGACACGCTCCGGCGACTCGACCGCGACCTCGAGCGCGATCCGCCCGCCGAGCGACGTCCCCACGAGTGCGGCGCTTTGCATACCGGCCGCGTCGAGCGCGTCGAGCACGAAGGCCCGAAGGTCGACCGGGTCTTGGCCGAGCGGTGTCTCTCCGAAGCCGGGCAGATCCGGTGCGACCACGCGGTGCGACGGCGCGAACGAGCGCACCTGTGGCTCCCACATGCGCGAGTCTGCGATGCCCGCGTGGATGAGTGCTACGTCAGTCGTCGGCAAACAACGGCCTGATGAATTCGTCGAATGTCTCCTGGTCGCAGCTGGCGACGGTTGCGGGCGTCAGCGCACGCACCGAAGCTGTGCGGGGCATGTGCATCGCGAGGGCGACCTCGCCGAAGTAGTCGCCCGGCCGCAGCAGCGCCTGCGCGCCGAGCACCTGCTGACTGACGGACAGCATCCCGCTGAGCACGACGTAAAAGCGGTCGCCTTCCTCGCCCTCGTCGAACACTCCCGCGCCTGCCGCGACGTCTTCCCGCGTCATGCGCTGCGCGAGCCGCGCAAGCGTCTCGCCGGGCAGCGTCGCCAGGAGCCCGATGCGTGAAAGCTCGTGCTGCGTCGCACCCACGGCGCGCGGGCTCATAAGGCACCCACCCGGGGGTGCCGACCGGAGAGGCTGCGCGGGCTTTGCCCGTGCAGCCGTTTTAAGGTCCTGCTCATGAGTGCTCTGGACGGCTGGCGTTTCTGTCCCATCTGCGGCGAGGCTATCGAGAAGGTCGAGGACCGCGCCGAATGCCGCGCGTGCGGCTACGTCGGCTACGCGAACCCCGTTCCCGGTGCAGAGGCGGTCTGTTTCGACGACCGGGGCCGCGTTCTGCTCGGGCGCCGCGCGCTCGATCCTGGCAAGGGCCTCTGGGATCTGCCGGGAGGCTTTCTCCACGAGGACGAGCATCCTCTCGACGCGCTCCGGCGCGAGATCCGTGAGGAGACCGGGCTCGAGATCGAGCCGCAGGAATTTCTCGGCCACTGGCTGGAGCCGTACGACGGCCGCATCGTCCTCTGTCTCGCGTGGACCGCGCGCGCGAGCGGAGAGGCACGCGCGGCCGACGACCTGGTCGAGGTGCACTGGTTCGAGCCGGACGAGCTGCCGCCGCCCGGCGAGCTGGCGTTCACGCACTATCCCGCCGTGCTGTCAGCCGCTCTGAGGCACCGCCAAGTCGGCGCCGCATAAAGCGGTATCAGCACGCGGAGCGCGCGAGGCTCGATCCGGAACTCGATCGGCGTCTGCAGCACGTCGGGCTCGCCGTCGACGGCCGCTTGAAGATGCCCCGCCGCGGCGTCGATGACGAAGCTCTCGGCCGCACGTTCTTCGCCGGGCACGTAGAGGTGCAGCCGACCCTCATCGAGTCGCCGGCGCTCGCCCAGCGACGGGAGGTCGAGTGCGTACGCGTTGTTGGCGACGAGCACGATCCTGCTCTCTACCGGAGCTCCGTCGATCGTGATCCCCAGCGGTTCCCGGTGCGTCAGCACGATCGCCCACGCGCGCACGCGCGCGAAGGCCGCGCGTCGGCGGCGGTGACGTTCACGCCGGTGCACGAGGCTCGCGTAGACACCGAGCGAGACATTGTTCAGGAACAGGCGTTCGTCCACACGCCCGACGTCGATGCGGCGCTCGTTACCGTCGAAGGCGCGCAACGCGGCAATCGGGTCGTCACGGTCGAGTCCGAGATCGCGTCCGAAGTGGTTGCGCGTCCCGAAGGGGACGCAGACGAACGGCACGCCGCGATCGAGCGCAACCTCGGCGACCGGCGCGAGCGAGCCGTCGCCCCCCGCCATCCCGAGCGCCTCGGCCCCTGAGCCTCGCGCGATCTCGGCGGCATCGTCGCCGGGCCCCAGCACGTGCGTCTCGATCCCAAGCCGCCGCGACTCGGCGACGAGCTCCTCGAGATCCGACCCGCCGCGCCCGCTGCGGGGATTCACGATCAACAAGCCCTTCACGGGCCCGAAGTATGGGACTCCGCCGTCCCTCGAATGAGCCGTTCGGCCCATGGTGCCGTCCGGGGCACGTGCCGATATTTAGGGCCATGAGTGAACGCGGCCTTCACCAGATCGAGGACGACCTCAGCGAGACTTGGGTCGAGGATTGGGCGGGCGCCGGTGTCGCCGAGATCGAAGCCCTCCTCGCCAAGCACGCAGCGTTTCTGAGCTTCCTCGACGCGCAAGAGTCCTAACGCGCAGCGCGCACCGGAGTCGTTAGATTCCGGTCGCCTTGAAGCTCAGCTATCTGTGGCGGGGCCTGCCCGGCCATCCGCTTCATCCGCCGCTGACCGACGCGACGATCGGGATCTATACGTTCGCGACGATCGCGGGCTTCATCGAGGTCGTCGGGATCACCGAGCGCAACGGCGCGATCGCCTGGTGGCTCGGCCTGATCGTCGGGCTGATCGCGACCGTCCCGACTGCCCTGACGGGTCTGGCCGACTGGCTGACGATCACCTGGCGCAGCGAGCTGTGGTGGACTGCGACGTTTCACCTGTCCTCGATGGTGACCGCGACGGTCTTCTTCGCGCTCGCGGCGATCTTCGGCCACGGCTCGTACTCGCACGCGGACGTCGGCGCCGGCGCGTACGCGCTGACGCTGATCGGCTACGGCTTCCTGGCTCTGGGCGGCTGGCTCGGCGGTGCGATCGTCTACGTGTACGGGATGCGCGTACTCGGTCTCCCGAACGAGCCGACAAGGCGCGCGGTGGCACCGATGCCGCACCCTGAAAAGGAAAAGGCCGAGGGGGCCTAGGAAGCCCCCTCTTAAGCCTCGACGAGCCCGAGCGCCTTCTCGAGAGCGGACTTCGGCTGCGCGCCGATCGCGGCGGCCGCCGGCTCGCCCTCCTTGAAGAGGATCATCATCGGGATCGACTGGACGCCGAAGCGCATTGCCAGCCCTTGCTCCTCGTCGATGTTCACCTTCACGAGCTTGAGGTCGCCGTTGTGCTCGTCGACGATCTTGTCCAGCACGGGCGAAACCGCATGGCAGGGGCCGCACCATTCCGCCCAGAAGTCGACGATCACCGGCTTGTCGCTCTGGAGCACTTCCTGCTCGAAGCTCTGTTCAGTCACAGCTGCAGACATTGGGTCCTTTCTTAACTGACCGATCGGTCGTACCCCTCTTAAAACGCTCCGGAACCTGTGGTTGTTCCGTCCTTAGAATCGCCTTGATGTACGAGGAGCTCCCTCAGTATCCCGACCACCTCGCGCTCGAGGAGGAGATCCTCGCCTGGTGGGACGCCGAGGGTGTCTTCGACCGCCTGCGTGAGCGCAACCGCGGCGGGCCCCCGTTCAGCTTCATGGACGGGCCCATCACGGCCAATAACCCGATGGGTGCGCACCACTGCTGGGGCCGCACGCTCAAGGACGTCTTCCAGCGCTACAAGGCGCTGCAAGGCCACGACCAGCGGTACCAGAACGGGTTCGACTGCCAGGGGCTCTGGGTCGAGGTCGGCGTCGAGCGCGAGCTCGGCCTGAACTCGAAGCGCGAGATCGAGGAATACGGGATCGCGGAGTTCGCAGAGCGGTGCAAGGAGCGCGTCGCCAAGTACGCGGAGGTGATCACCGACCAGTGCCGGCGCCTCGGGATGTGGATGGACTGGGACAACGACTACTACACGTTCTCCGACACGAACATCGAGTACATCTGGCGCTTCCTCAAGGTGTGCCACGAGCGCGGCTGGCTGTACAAGGGCCACCGCTCGGTGGAGTGGTGCCCCCGCTGCGGGACGTCGCTCTCGCAGCACGAGCTCATCAACTCGTACGCGATGCTCACGCATCCGTCGCTGTACGTCCGCTTTCCGCTGAAGGATCGAAAGGGCGAATCGCTCGTCGTCTGGACGACGACGCCGTGGACGCTGCCTGCGAACGTCGCAGCGGCCGTGAAACCCGACGCCGAGTACGGGCTGAACGACGAGGGCGACTGGTGGGCGGTCGAACGCAATCCGGACGCGACGTTCGTCCGGCGGGCGTCCGGCGCGGAGCTCGTCGGGCTCGAGTACGAAGGACCGTTCGACGCACTGCCGGCGCAGCAAGGTGTCGTGCACCGGGTCATCCCGTGGGACGACGTCGCGCTGACGGAGGGGACGGGCATCGTTCACATCGCGCCCGGGTGCGGCGCCGAGGACTTCGAGCTCTCGCGCGTGCACGACCTGCCGGTGCTGACGCCGATCAACGAGGCGGGACGGTTCTACGAGGCCTACGGCGAGTTCGAGGGACGTTCGACGGAGGACGTGGCCGGCCCGGTGACGATCGAGCTCGAGCGCCGCGGCTTGCTCGTCGAGGCGGGGTCGGTCGAGCACCGCTACCCGATCTGCTGGCGCTGCTCGACGCCGCTCGTCTTTCGCATCGCGGACGACTGGCTCATCCGCGCGGACGAGATCAGGCAGCCGATGCTCGACGCAAACGCGACCGTGCACTGGACGCCGGACTTCTACTCGAAGCGCATGGACGACTGGCTCCGGAACATGGACGACTGGAACATCTCCCGCCGCCGGTACTTCGGGCTGCCGCTGCCGTTCTATCCGTGCGACTCGTGCGGCGAGCTCACGGTCGTCGGCTCGCTCGCCGAGCTGCGCGAGCGCGCGACGGGAGGGCTCGAGCAGTTGCAGGAGCTGCACCGGCCGTGGATCGACAACGTGCCGATCCGCTGCGACTGCGGGGCCGAGCTCCGCCGCGTGCAGGAGGTCGGCGACGCCTGGCTCGACGCAGGCATCGTCCCCTTCTCCACGCTCGGCTGGCAGAACCCGGAGTGGAAGGAGCACGGCTACGCGACGGGCGCCGCCGCCGGGCTGACCGGGGCCGATCTCCCGGACCATGCGTACTGGGAGAAGTGGTATCCCGCGCACTGGGTCTCGGAGATGCGCGAGCAGATCCGGCTCTGGTTCTACTCGCAGTGCTTCATGTCGGTCACGTTGACGGGGAAGTCGCCCTACCTGTCCGTCCTGACGTACGAGAAGCTGCTGGACGAGCACGGCCGCGAGATGCACCGCTCGTGGGGGAACGCGATCGACGCCGCCGAGGCGCTGCAAAACATCGGCGCGGACGTGATCCGGTTCATGTTCTGCGAGCACGTCCCCAGCCAGAACCTCAAGTTCGGCTACGGGCCGGCGGCGGAGATCAGGCGCCGGCTGCTGACGTACTGGAACTCGGTCAAGTTCTACGTCGACTACGCGAACGTCGGGAATTTCCGGCCGGGTGTGGACGCGCCGGGAGAGCTCCAGCCGCTCGATCGCTGGCTGCTCGAGCGCACCGAGCAGCTCGTCGCCGAGATGTCCGACGCGTACGACCGCTACTGGACGCCGGGGATCATCCGCGCCTTCGACACGTTCGTCGACGATCTGTCGAACTGGTACATCCGGCGCTCTCGCCGTCGCTTCTGGAACGGCGACGAAGTCGCCCTGTGGACGCTTTGGAACGCGCTCGTGCGTTCGGTCCAGGTGATCGGCCCCGTGATGCCCTTCCTCGCCGACTACCTCTGGCGGCGGCTGCGCGCAGACGACGCGCCCGAGTCGGTCTTCCTCGAGCCGTGGCCGGAACCCCGCGACCGCGACAACGAACTGCTCGAGGAAGTCTCAGAGGTCCGACGCGTCGTCGAGCTCGGCCGCCAGGCGCGCGGCGACGCGGGCCTCAAGCTGCGGCAACCCCTGCGCCGCCTTGTCGTCCAAGGCGCCGGCCCGGCGCAGCGGCACGTCGACGAGATCGCCGAGGAGCTGCGCGTGAAGGAGGTCGAATTCGCGCCGGTCGAGGCGATGGAGGTGCGCGTGAAGCCGAACCTCCCGCTGCTCGGTCCGAAGCTCGGCAAGGAGCTCGGGCCGGTGCGAGCCGCGCTCGAGGCGGGGGACTTCGAGCAGCTCGAGGGCGGCGGCGTCCGCGTCAACGGCCACGAGCTCGGTGCAGACGAGGTGCTCGTCGAGCGCCGAGCGCGCGATGGCTGGGCGCTCGCGGCGGACGACGTCCTGACCGTGGCGATGACGACCGAGCTGGACGACGAGCTCAGGCGCGAGGGGCGCGTGTACGAGCTCATCCATCGCGTGAACACGATGCGCAAGGACGCCGGCCTCGAGCTCACCGACCGGATCCGCCTGACGCTCCCGGCCGCCGACGCCGACCTGCTCGAGCACGCCGACTGGATCAAGAACGAGGTGCTCGCGACGGAGGTTGCGACGGACAGCGTCAGCGAGCCGGAGATCGCCAAGACCTCATAACGGTTCCTTATCGAACCGTGCATGCTTGAATAAGCCGCGATGAGTCGGGGGACGAGGCTCGGGATCGCGCTGGTGGGTTCGGCCCTCGTCCTCGGCGTTCTCGCCGATCTGCTCTTCCAGGGGCGTCCGCTCGGGCTCAACGTCGGCCTGTGGACGCTGGCGTTCGCCCTCGCTCTCACGGTGCTGATGCGCGTGTCCCGCGCACCGCTGCATCAGGGCCGCCGCTTCATGCTCGCGCCGCTGCTCGTCTTCTCGGCGCTGTTCGCCTGGCACGCCTCATCCTTGCTGGTCGTTGCGAACCTGCTGGCGCTCGCCGCCGCCATCAGCATGGGGGCCCTCCGGAACCGGCATGTGCGGCTGCGCAGCGCGACCCTGACCGACTACGGCGGCGGCTTCGTCGGCGCCTGCGCTTCGACCGCATTCGGCGCCCTACCGCTGCTGATGGCCGACATCCGCTGGAAGGAGGTCGTCGGCCGCGCGCGTTCGGAGCGGGTGACCGCTGTGGTGCGCGGCGTCGCCCTGGGCCTTCCGCTCCTGCTCGTCTTCGGCGCGCTCTTCGTCGCGGCCGACGCAGTGTTCAAGGACCTTGTCTCGTCTGCGGTCCCGTCGCTGGACGCTGCGGTCGTCGAGCGACTGCTGATCGTCGGCATCTGGGCTTGGCTCGCCGGCGGCCTCTTGCGCGACCTGCTTGCCTCACGCGACGAAGGCGAAGAGGTCCCCTTCGCCCGCGGCCGGCAGGGCCTTGGCGCGCTGGAGATCGGGGTTGCGCTCGCGTTTCTCGACCTCCTCTTCCTCGCGTTCGTCGTCGTGCAGTTCCGCTACCTCTTCGGCGGCAGCGCACTGGTCCAGTCAGAGGCTCACCTGACCTACGCGGAGTACGCGCGGCACGGGTTCTTCGAGCTGGTTGTCGTCACGGGCCTGACCCTGCCCGTGCTGCTGCTCGCGGACTGGGCGTTGGCGGGCCGCCGCAACCGCGCGTTCCGTTTGCTCGTCGGCGCGCTGCTCGTGTTGCTCGGGGTCGTGATTGCGTCGGCGCTGCAGCGCATGCGCCTGTACGTGCAGCACTTCGGCTTGACGGAGCTGCGTCTGTACGCGACCGGCGTGGCCGGCTTCGCCGCGACGCTCGGGCTCAACGTGTTCAGCCCGGATGCGTTCATCGCCCGGACGAACGTGACGCGACCCGCCGTCGACGTCACCTATCTCGCAGGCCTGAGCGACGACGCGGTCCCGACGCTGGTGTCGCACCTCTCACGGCTTCCGAAGCCACAGCAGTCGCAGCTTGCCGCTGCACTCCTCGAACGCGCTCCGGCTGACGACGACTGGCGCTCGTGGAATCGCTCGCGCGCCCGAGCCGCGAACGCGCTGCGCGCCCACCACGCCGAGCTCCAGGCCCTAGTCGAACGCAGCCCGTAGGCGCTCGAGACCGCGGTCGAGCAGCTCGTCCGCGACGGCGAGCGAGAGACGTGCCCAGCCGGCGCCACGCGCGCCGAAGCCTTCGCCCGGGGCAAGCGCGACCCGCTGCTCTCCGAGGATGCGCTCGACGGTGACGCCGTCCGGAAGGTGGAACCAGACGAAGAACGTTCCCTCGGAGCGCGCCTCGGGCTCTCCAAGCGCCGTGAGCGCGCGGTCGCGCCGGCGGATGTGTTCGACGACGCCGTCGAGTGGGCGAGGCGCAACGACGCCTGGGTCTTGCACGACTTCGCGTACGGCGACCTCGTCTTCGACGGCCGTCAGCCACGGAGCTTCCTCGCAGCGGAGGGCGCACGC
>WNGI01008187.1_pt1 | contig 13268 bp, 8 predicted proteins | sample 5400621 | NCBI WGS metagenome assembly WNGI01 (sample SAMN13153374, study PRJNA577476) | soil metagenome | isolation source: 20 cm soil or saprolite under Garry oak tree replicate 1 | place: USA:California | collected 2016-06-15
TGAACACGCCGTCGTATCGACGCCGGCTGATGGGCGCATTGATGCGATGGCGCTCCGTCGACATCGATTCGCCGATCATCCCGAACGTGCTTCCTCTCCCGTCGATGGCGGACACATTGCTCGGCGCCATTGACATCATGCAGGAAGGGATCGCACAGCGACGGCTGCTGAGCGAACCGCCCGACGTGCTGCTAACGCCGCAGCTCGGTCCATTCGGACCATTCGAGTACCACCGCGCCGCAGTCGCGATAGCGGAAGGGCGCGAGGCGGTGGCGCTCATGCTCGCAGCGATTCACGCCGCACTGATCGCGACTCCCGTTTCCGTTTCCATATCGCCGGACGACGCGAGGCCCGCCCTCAAAAATTGACGCGCAGCGAATGCTCTATCGGGGGCGTATTTGGTCACCTTTGCGCTTTTAGCGCCTAAGCGACCCGACATGCGGAATTCTCCGCCGTCCGAGCGGTTGAGGCGCCCGCGCACGCGATGCTAGAATCACGCCGCGCTGGAGCAAACTTGTTTGCCCGGCCGAACAACAACGAGCCCACGGACGCGGCGCACAGAATGCGCCTCCCGCTTAAGACGTCCGATGCCATCAGGGTGTAGCTGATTGCTCCGCGGTTTGAAGCCTGCTTAGGCACGCTGCTTGCCTATCAGGCGTGTTGTAGCCTCTAAAAATAAAAAGCGTCCAACGGTCGCTACCACGCCGCTCCCGGTCGCGCGGGGCGGCCGATGCCATTGTTGCGCGATGAAACGCCTACGTTGCGGGTACTGATGTCTCGTCATAGAACTGGTTTATTCGTTTCGCTGATCGCCACGGCTGCGATCCTGTTTATGTTGTTCACGTCGAGCCGCGCCGGAGAAGCGCTGAAGCTCGTCATCCAATATTCGTCGCCGGGAAGAATGAGTCCCGTCGTCGATCCGTTCCTGATCGAGCTGGAGGAGCGCACGTTCCGCTTTTTCTGGGACACGGCGAATCCGAAAAACGGGCTGATTCCCGATCGATACCCGACGCCGTCGTATTCGAGCGTCGCGGCAGTGGGTTTCGGGCTCACGAGCTATCCGGTGGCCGTCGAGCGCGGCTATATCACCCGCAAAGAGGCTCGCCGTCGCGTCCTCACGACGCTGCGCTTCTTCCGCAACGCTCCGCAGGGCCACGGCGTAAAAGGCGCCGCCGGTTACAAGGGTTTTTTCTATCATTTCCTCGACATGAAGACCGGGCAGCGGTTCGAGGACAGCGAGCTCTCGACGGTCGACACCGCGATCCTGCTGGCCGGCGCGCTGTTCAATCAGTCGTATTTCAACAGCACCAATCCCGAGGAAGTGGAAATTCGCCGCCTGGTCGATGAGATCTACGCCCGAGTCGATTGGCAATGGGCGCAGCCGCATGGCCACGCCATCAGCCTCGGTTGGTCGCCCGAAGAGGGCTTTCTCGAGTACGACTGGCGCGGCTACAACGAAGCGATGATGATCTACCTGCTCGCGCTCGGCTCGCCCACGCATGCGGTGGAGCCCGAGGCTTGGACCGAATGGACGAGCACGTATGATGCGACCAGCTGGCGTAAGCTTTTCGGCCAGGAATTCCTGAACTTTGCGCCGCTTTTCGGTCACCAATACACGCATGTATGGATCGATTTCCGCAAGCTTCAGGATCCGTACATGCGCCGGCGCGGCCTCGATTATTTCGAAAACACGCGTCGCGCAGTCTATGCGCAGCAAGCCTATGCGATTGCCAATCCGCGCGGCTGCAAGGATTACGGCGCCACCGTCTGGGGAATCACGGCGAGCGACGGCCCGGCGGACATGGAGCTTGGCGAAGGCACCACGGCGCGCCTGTATCGGACCTATGCCGCCCGCGGCGCCGGCGAGAAGGGTACATACGACGATTGCACGCTAGCGCCGACCGCTGCCGTTGCGTCGTTGCCGTTTGCGCCGGAATTGGCCATTCCCGCGGTGCTCGACATGAACAAGCGCTTCGGGCAATACATCTATTCGCAATACGGCTTCTTCGACGCGTTCAATCGGAGCTTCGACTTCGATGGGCCTATTCGCCACGGCCGCCACATTCCTGGGTTTGGTTGGGTGGATGGCGACTATCTGGGCATCGATCAGGGTGCGATTTTCGCGATGATCGAAAACTATCGCAGCGCAATGATCTGGGGCGTGATGCGCAAGAACCCGTATGTACGTCAGGGCCTTATGCGCGCCGGTTTCGAAGGTGGCTGGCTGACCGCGTCCGCGCAGTAAGTCGCACAAGCCCCACGCCGTCGTTCCGCAGCACCATCGCGCTGCTCACAGCGCTCCTGCTCGTTTGCGGCTGCACCTCGCGAAGCGACGACGCAAACGTCGTTCGATTCTGGGCGATGGGCCGCGAGGGCGAAGTCGTCACCGAGCTCCTGCCCGAGTTCGAGCGAACGCATCCGGGAATCCACGTCGAAGTGCAGCAGCTGCCGTGGAGCGCGGCGCACGAGAAGCTGCTGACCGCATTTGCCGGCGGCTCGACGCCCGATCTTTGCCAGCTCGGCAACACCTGGGTGCCCGAATTCGTTGCGCTCAACGCTCTTGCATCGCTCGACGCGAATACGGCGGCTTCATCGATCGTCGACCCGCGCGACTATTTCGCCGGCATCTGGGATACCAATCGCGTCGGCGGCAAGCTCTATGGCGTGCCCTGGTATGTCGATACGCGCCTTCTGTTCTATCGGCGCGATCTGCTCGCGCAGGCGGGCTACGCGGCGCCGCCGCGCTCATGGCCGGAATGGACGGCGATGCTCGACGCGATCAAGCAGCAGCGCATCCCCGCGCACTACGGCATCGTATTGCCGGCCAGCGAATTCGAGCCGCTCGTCGCATTGGCGTTGCAGCAAGGCGATCCGTTGTTGCGCGACGATGGCCGCTTCGGCAATTTTGAGAGCGCGGGCTTTACCAAAGCACTGCGGTTCTATGTCGAAATGTTCCGGCGCGGCTACGCGCCGCCATCGACCAACGCCGATGTGTCCAATGTGTGGAATGAATTCGGCCGTGGCTATTTCACGTTCTACATTTCCGGCCCGTGGAACATCGGAGAGTTTGAGCGACGCCTGCCGCAGGATCTGCAACAAAGCTGGATGACGGCACCGCTGCCAGGGCCGGACGGTCCCGGCGCGTCGATTGCAGGCGGCTCGAGCCTGGTCCTGTTTCAGAAATCGCAGAGCAAGGCGGCGGCGTGGCAATTGATCGAGTACCTGTCGCAGCCCGCCGTGCAGCGGCGCTTTCATGCATTGACCGGCGATTTACCGCCGCGCCGCAGCACATGGAGCGAAGGTTCGCTTGCGGACGACGTCTATGCACGAGCATTTCGCGAGCAGCTCGAGCGCGTCAAGCCCACGCCGAAAGTGCCCGAGTGGGAGCGCATTGCCAACGAAATACGGATCGTCGCCGAGCACGTCGTCCACGGCGAATTGACGGTGGAAGAGGCAACCCGGGCGCTCGACACGCGCACCGACCGGATTCTCGAAAAACGCCGTTGGTTGCTCTCGCGAGTAAGCGTGCCATGAGCGCCGCGCGCCGCGCCGGCGCTGCGTGGTGGTTTGTCGCCCCTGCCCTACTCGTCATCACCGTGTTTTTCTTCCTCCCGGTGCTCGCGGCGCTGATCATGAGCCTCACCGATTTCGACATCTATGCGCTCGCTGACATCCACGATCTGCGCTTCGTCGGTTTGCGGAATTATGGGCGCTTGCTGGAAACGCCGCTGTTCTGGCAGGCGTTCCGCAATACGCTGTATTTCGTGATCGTCGGCGTGCCGTTGTCGATCGGAGCGTCGCTGGGCGCGGCGCTGCTGTTGAATTCCCGCCTCGCGCGTTTTCACGGTTTCTTTCGTACCGCCCTTTTTGCGCCGGTGGTGACGACGCTCGTCGCGGTCGCCGTGATCTGGCGTTATCTGTTCAATACGCGCTATGGTTTTTTGAACTACGCGTTGAATCAAGTCGGCATACAGGCGATCGATTGGCTGGGCGACCCGCATTGGGCGATGCCCGCGATCATCCTCTTTGCGATATGGAAGAGCTTCGGCTACAACATGGTCATCCTGCTCGCCGGACTGCAAGGCATTCCGCAGGAGCTCTATGAAGCGGCGCGCATCGACGGTGCTTCGGCTCCGCGTCAATTCCGCTACATCACGTTGCCGATGCTTACGCCGATTATTGCAATGGTCAGCATCTTGACAATCGCGGGCTATTTCCAGCTCTTCGCCGAGCCGTATGTAATGACACAGGGAGGACCGCTGCAGAGCACCGTCAGTGTGCTTTATTTCATGTACGAGGAAGGCTTCAAATGGTGGAACCTCGGTTCCGCCTCGGCGGTGGCGTTCATCTTGTTCCTGTTCATCTTCGCGGTGACCGCCGTTCAAGTGCGCGTCGCGCGCCGCGGATTTGCGTCATGACACCCGGCCTCGCGCGCGTGATCGTGAACGGGCTGCTGTTTGGCATTGCGGGCGTGACATTGTTTCCGCTGGCGTGGATGGTCGCGGTATCGTTGATGTCGCCCGGCGAAGCCAGCACCTACCCGCCGCCGTTTGTGCCCAGTCATCCCACCCTCGGCAATTATCGCGACCTCTTCGCGCGCGCCGGCATGGGCCGTTATCTCGTCAACAGCGTGTTCCTCGCCGTGAGCGTCACGCTGTTGTCACTGATCTTCAATGTCGCGGCGGGCTACGCGTTCGCCAAGCTGCGTTTTGCGGGTCGCGAGCGGATCTTCAAGTTATTGCTGGGCGCGCTGGTCATTCCGGGACAAGTGGCGATGGTGCCGCTTTTTCTATTGCTGAAACAGCTGGGCCTGGTCAACAGCTATGGCGGCATCATCGTGCCCGCGATGGCCGGGATCTTCGGCATATTCCTTGTGCGCCAATATGCGCTATCGATTCCGGATGACCTGCTTGAAGCCGCGCGCATCGACGGCGCCAGCGAATTTCGCATCTTCTGGTTGATTGTCGTGCCCGTATTGAAGCCGATCATCGTGACCCTCGCGGTGTTCACGCTTCTCGGGACCTGGAACGATTTCATGTGGCCGCTTATCGTGCTTACCGACAGCAGTCTCTACACGCTGCCGGTTGCGCTGGCGAGCCTGTCGCGAGAACACGTCGCCGACAACGAGTTGATGATGGCCGGATCGGTGCTGACGACGGTGCCGGTGTTGGTCATCTTCGTCGCGTTGCAGCGGTATTACGTGCAGGGATTGATGGCCGGAAGCGTCAAGGCATGACGATGCGTGGGTTGCGTACCCTTTCGCCGCGCGACGAGCGTATTGCGCGCGTCGCGCTGGTCCTCGTCACGATCGCGTGGAGCATTCCGCTTTGGGCGCAAACACCTGTGTCGACCGCGGTGCGCTTGCTCGACGATTTCGCCGACATTGCGCCATGGCAACCGGGAGCGTCCGACGGTGTTCATGCGTCGATCCGCCCGGCGGACGGTGTCAACGGAGCGGCGCTGCGACTCGATTTCGATCTTGCGGGAACCGCGGGCTACGCGCTCGCCGCGCGCGCATTGCCGCTCGACTTGCCCGCGAATTACGAAATCTCGTTCTACCTGCGAGCCGATTCGCCGACCAACCATTTTCAGGTCAAGCTGGTCGACGCGAGCGGCGAAAACGTCTGGTGGTTCAACCGGCCCAACTTCGATTTTCCGCGCGAGTGGCAACGGGTGACGATCAAGAAGCGCCAGATCGACTTTGCCTGGGGCCCGACGAAAGATCGCGCGCTGACGCATCCCGCACGCCTCGAGTTTGTCGTGGCCGCGGGCCGCAGCGGCGGTGGGGGCTCGCTATACATCAGCCGTCTCGAACTGCGCGAACGCCCCATCCCACCCGCCGCATGGCCGATGCCTGCGGTCGATGCGTCGTCGCATCTCGCCGATGCGACGCCGGCGTTGGTCGTCGATGGACAGCTTGCGACCGCGTGGAAAAGCGATCCGGCGAAGGGCCCGGAACAATCGTTGACTGTCGATTTCGGTCAGCCGCGCGAATTTGGCGGCTTCATCTTGCGCTGGGGTCCGGACGCGTTCGCTTCGCGCTACGACGTGCAGTTTTCGGACGATGGCACGGAGTGGCGAACGGTACGCAGCGTCAGCGGCGCGCGCGGCGGTCCGGACGCTCTGCTGCTGCCCGATGCCGAGACGCGCTACGTGAGGCTCGCGCTGCACGAGGGTCCGCGACATGCCTATGCATTGGGCGAGCTCGAGATCCGCGGCCTCGAATTCGGTGCATCGCCCAACGCATTTTTCGAGGCGATCGCGCGCGAATCGCCCCGCGGGTATTTTCCGCGCGGCTTTTCGGGTCAGCAGGCGTACTGGACGATCGTCGGCATCGACGGCGGAAGCGACACGGGCCTGTTATCCGAGGACGGCGCGCTGGAGGTTGCCAAAGGCGGATTTTCAATCGAGCCATTCGTGCGCACCGATTCCGGCGTCGTGACGTGGGCCGATGTCGACGCGGCGCAATCGCTCCTCGACAATTATCTGCCGGTTCCAAGCGTCACGTGGCGCAAGGCGCAATGGACGCTTCGCGTGACGTCATTTGCGTCAGGCACACGCGCGCAATCGCGACTCTTTGCCCGCTACGAAGTTCGCAATCTCACCGACAAGCCGCTGCCGCTCGAGCTCGTCCTTGCGATACGGCCATCACAAGTCAACCCGCCGGCTCAATTCCTCAACGCGCCCGGGGGCGTCAGCCCGATTCGCGACATCGCATGGGATGGCAGCGCATTGACGATCAACGGCGATCGCAAGGTTTTTGCGCTGAATGCGCCGCGGCACATCGGCGCATTCGCGTTCGACAGCGGTCCGATCGCGAAACAGTTGTCCGAATCATCGTGGGCCGGCGCGACCGACGTGCACGACGCATTCGGCTATGCGTCCGCAGCGCTTGGATATCCGCTCGTGCTTGCGCCGCGCGGGTCGACCACCGTTGTGCTGGCCATGCCACTTTCCGGGTCGAGTTCGCCGCCGGCATTGACTGCGCGCACGCCGCGAGCCTGGATTGCGCGCGAACAGGATGCCGTCGCGGCGCGTTGGCGGGAAAAGTTGAACCGTGTCGCGGTGAATATCCCCGCTGCTGCACAACCGCTCGGCGACACGTTACGTACGGCACTCGCTCACCTGCTCATCACGCGTGACGGCCCGATCTTGCGTCCGGGCACGCGCGCATACGCCCGCTCGTGGATACGCGACGGCGCTATGATGGGCGAATCGTTGTTGCGACTCGATCATGCCGATGTTGCGGCCGACTACTTGCGCTGGTACGCGCCGCGTCAATTCGCGAGTGGCAAAGTGCCTTGTTGCGTCGACGAGCGCGGCGCCGATCCGGTGCCGGAGAACGACAGCGCCGGCGAATTCATTTTTCTTGCCCGCGAGATTTTTCGTTACACCGGCGATCGCGCGCTGCTGCGCGATATGTGGCCGCATGTGCACTCGGCTACGCGCTACCTGGATCAATTGCGTCAGTCGGAACGTACCGAAGTCAGGCGCACGCCGGCGAACGCGGCGTTCTACGGCCTGCTGCCCGCCTCGATCAGTCACGAGGGTTATTCGGAAAAACCAATGCACTCATACTGGGATGATTTCTGGGCGTTGAAGGGCTACGAAGGCGCCATTGAAATCGCCACGACGCTCGGTGAATCGCGGGAAGCCAACGCCTGGCAACGCGACCGCGATGAATTTCGCCACGATCTCGCGGCATCGTTGCTGGCCTCGACCGCGGCGCATCACATCGATTATTTGCCGGGCGCAGCAGAACTCGGCGACTTCGATCCGACGTCGTCCGCGATCGCGTTTACGCCGGGCGGCGATCTTCAAGCGGTTCCGCCGCAGCTCATTCGACCGACGTTCGAGCGCTATTGGCGCGAATTCGTCGAGCGACGTGACGGACACAAGGCGTGGGACGACTACACGCCCTACGAGCTGCGCACGATTGGAACGTTTGTGCGGCTCGGGTGGCGCGAGCGGGCGCACGAATTGCTGGCTTTCTTCATGGCGGATCGGCGACCGGCAGCGTGGAATCAATGGGCCGAAGTCGTCGGTCGCGATCCGCGCAAGATCCGTTTTGTCGGTGACATGCCGCACGGCTGGATCGCTTCCGATTTCATTCGCGCCGCCCTTGATCTGTTCGCGTACGAGCGGGACAGCGACGATACGCTGGTTCTGGCTGCCGGCGTGCCGCCGGCGTGGCTCGACAGCCCCGGAATCGCGCTTAAGCGTTTGCGTACGCCGTACGGACCTTTGAGCTATTCGCTGCGGAAGGAAAATGGGCGCGTGGTCTTTCATGTCGACGGCGGAATGCGATTGCCACCCGGAGGCATCGTTCTCGTGTGGCCCGAAACCGATCCGCCCGGCGTAACTCGCGTCAATGGCAAACCGGCGGCATGGCGCGGCGGTGAATTGCCGATTACGGAACTCCCGGCCGACGTGGTAATCAACTTGCGAAGTCCAACGACTCGCATCGTGAACAACAAATGAACCGGCATATCGAATTTCCCGCAGATTTTCTCTGGGGAAGTGCAACCTCGGCCTATCAGATCGAAGGCTCGCCATTGGCCGAAGGCGCCGGTCCGAGCATCTGGCACCGCTTTTGTCACTCGCCCAATCTTGTGCGCGATGGCGATACGGGCGACATCGCGTGCGACCACTATCGGCGCTACCGCGAAGACGTTGCGCTGATGCGCAGCCTCGGCATGAACGCGTATCGGTTCAGTATCTCTTGGGGCAGGATTTTGCCGACGGGACGCGGAACGGTGAATCGCGCGGGACTCGACTTCTATGAACGTCTCGTCGATGCGCTGCTGCAAAACGGCATCGAACCGATGGCGACGCTCTACCACTGGGATCTCCCCGCTGCGCTCGACGATCGCGGCGGCTGGCTCAATCCGGACATCGCGAGCTGGTTCGCCGACTACGCTGCGATCTTGTTCCGCAAGCTCGACGATCGCGTCAAGCTCTGGGCGACGCTCAATGAACCGTGGGTCGTGACCGACGGCGGCTATTTGCACGGCATGTTGGCGCCCGGACATCGCAATCGCTTCGAAGCGCCGATCGCCACGCACCAGTTACTGCGCGCGCATGGCGCCGCGGTCACCGCGTATCGCGCGGAAGGCAAACATCGGATCGGCATCGTCGTGAACCTCGAGCCGAAATATCCGGCGTCCGATGATGCCGCCGATCGCGCCGCAACGCTGCGCGCCGATGCGTATATGAATCGTCAATATCTCGATCCGGTGCTGCTTGGACGTTATCCGGAAGAATTGAGCGAGATTTTCGGCGAGGCGTGGCCCGAATGGCGGGTCGAAGATTTCAAGTCGATTCACCAACCGATCGATTTTGTCGGCGTCAATTACTACACGCGCAATGTCACGCGCTCTGATGCGAACGCTTGGCCGCTACGCGCCGCGCCGGTGCGCCAGAAGCAGGCGACGTATACGGAGACTGGATGGGAAGTGTTTGCGCAAGGCTTGACCGACATTCTGGTGTGGGTCAAAGAACGCTTCGGCAATCCGCGCATTTACGTCACCGAAAATGGCGCGGCCTTCTACGATCCTCCCACAACTTCGAACGATCGCATCGCCGATCCATTACGCGTCGAGGTCGCTGCTTGATAATTTCGAGTGGTCGCATGGATACTCGAAGCGCTTCGGCATCGTGCATGTCAACTTCGAAAATCAGAAACGCACGCCGAAGGACAGCGCGCGCTTCTATTCACAAGTGATTGCCACGCGCGGCCGCGTGCTGGAAGAACCCTCCACACGCGTCGACTAACGATGGTCGGTCATGGTTTCGGCCGCATGAATTGGAAATCGCAGCCTTCGTCGGCTTGCAGCACTTCACGGTGAAACAGCGCTGCATAGCCACGCGTCGGCGACGGGGCCGCGGCCGGGATATCGCGCATACGTGCCGCCATCTCGTTTTCGTCGATGAGTAGATCGATTCGTCGAGTGGCGACGTCCAGTCGGATCCGATCGCCATTGCGAACACACGCGAGCGGGCCGCCCACCGCGGACTCGGGAGTGATGTGCAGGACGATCGTGCCGAACGCCGTGCCGCTCATTCGCGCGTCCGAAATGCGCAGCATGTCGTTGACGCCCTCGCGCGCCAGCTTTTTCGGGATCGGCAGATAGCCGGCTTCCGGCATGCCCGCTCCCCCCTTTGGTCCCGCGTTGCGCAATACCAAAACGTCGTCGGCGAGTACGTCGAGCATTGGGTCGTCGATGCGCGCTGAGAGGTCTTCTAGATCGTCGAAGACCACTGCGCGACCTTCGTGCTGCAGCAATGCAGGTGTGGCCGCGGAATGTTTGATGACCGCACCACGCGGTGCAAGATTGCCGCGCAACACGGCGATGCCGCCGCTTGCGCTCAATGGATTCGCGAGCGAGCGGATCACCTGCTGGCCGGGAACGTCCTCGACGGCAGCAACGTAGTCAGCAAGCGTCCCACCGCTCACAACGGGTGTCGACAGATCCAGATGTTGGGCAATTTCGCGCAACAGGCGAGGCATGCCGCCCGCATGATGAAAGTCCTCCATGTAATGCTGTCCCGAAGGTTTCAAATCCACCAGCACCGGCACCTTGCGTCCGATTTGATCGAACGCATCGAGGTCGATCGCAATGCCGCGTCGGCCGGCGATCGCTGACAAGTGCACCAACGCGTTGGTCGAACCGCCCAAGGCCTGCAACACGGTCAGTGCGTTGTTGAACGCGGCTGGCGTCAACAGGTCGGCGGGTCGGGGTCCGCGTTGTGCCATTTCAGTGGCCGTGCGTCCTGATGCCTCGGCGACGCGGACGCGATCGGCATGCATGGCTGGTATGGAGGCGCTGCCGGGAAGTGCGATTCCCAGCGCTTCCGCGATGCACGCCATCGAGCTTGCGGTACCCATCACCATGCAAGTCCCGATCGTCGGTGCCAATCTCTCGGTGAGGCGATTTACTTCGATCACGTCAAGCTTGCCCGCGCGATGCTGTCCCCAGAAGCGCCGGCAATCGCTGCATGCACCGAGAACTTCGCCCTTGTAGTGCCCCACGAGCATCGGACCCGTAGGCAAGACGATCGCCGGCACGTCGACACTGGCTGCCGCCATCAATTGCGCGGGGATCGTCTTGTCGCATCCGCCGATCAACACCACCGCGTCCATCGGCTGCGCGCGGATCATTTCTTCGGTGTCCATCGACATGAGGTTGCGCAGGAACATGCTGGTCGGATGCGCAAACGATTCGTGGATGGAAATCGTCGGAAACGCCATCGGAAGACCGCCGGCCATCAGCACGCCGCGCTTCACTGCCTCGATCAGCGCCGCAACATTGCCGTGACACGGGTTGTAGTCGCTCGATGTATTGGCGATGCCGATGATCGGACGCGAAAGCGCTTCGTCCGAATGCCCCATCGCCTTGATGAAGGCCTTCCGCAAAAACAGCGAAAATTCCGGGTCACCGTAGCTGGTGAGGCCTTTGCGCATGCCTTGGGCCACGTCGTTCCCCTGCGATAGGTCGCGTTGTTGAATTGCCAAACGAGCGATTATTGACCACGATTATTGACCATTTGCCGACCGCGATGCTGTAATCCGAACAACAAAGACCACTTGCGCGCTAACGGAGGACCCGCATGAACCGACGAACCGGTTGCTCCCCACGCGCGGTCGACTGATGCTCCGCGTTGGCATGATCGGGGCGGGCTGGGTCACACAGCATCACCTCGTGAGCTGGCGCGGTGAGCAACGGCGCGCCAAAGTCGTGGCGATCGCCGATCCGATGGTCCATCGAGCACAGGAGCGCGCGAGGGAATTCGACATTGCGCGCACGTTTGCCGATGCCGAAACACTGCTAGCAAATGTCGACGTGGACGCGATCGATGTCGCGACACCGCGTGGCGCGCATGTCGAGCCCGTTTTGCTCGCAGCGGAACGCGGCATTCCGGTGCTCTGCCAGAAGCCGATCGCGCCGACGCTGGCAGAGGCCGAGAAGCTCGTCTTGCAGGTTGGCCAGCGCACGCGCTTGATGATCCATGAAAACTGGCGGTTCCGCCGCTATTACCGCGAGGCGCGGCGATGGCTGGACGACGGCGTGGCCGGGGATATCAAGCAAGCGCGAATGACGTTGCTGAGCTCCGGATTGGTCCCCGATGCTGCAGGAAAGTGTCCAGCGCTCGAGCGACAACCGTTTCTTCGCACGCTCGATCGGATGCTCGTGATGGAGGTGCTGATCCATCATCTCGATACGCTGCGTTTTTTGTTGGGTCCGCTCACCATCGACGCTGCGCGGATCGGCCAGATATCACCCGAACTGATCGGCGAGGACCACGCGATGATCATGCTGAAGACTGCGAAAGACGCGCCAGTCTTGCTGCTCGGGAACATGGCAGCTCACGGACATCCGACAGTGTTCGTCGATCGCATGGAGCTGTTGGGCGATCGCGGCACCATCGCGCTCTCGGATGGTCGTCTCACAGCGGCTGGTCATTTCGAGCGCGACGAGCAGTTCGATCTTGCCGCCTGCTACCAGGGCTCCTACGACGCTGCCATCGGCCACTTTATCGACGCGTTGGTGTCCGATGCGCCGTTCGAGACGGATGCCCACGACAATCTGGAGACGATCCGCCTTGCCGAACGAATCTATGCGCTCAACGGACGGTGAGCCGTGCGCGCGTAGGTGTTTGGCTGATTGACGCGGTTTCCCGCGCGTCGCAGATTCGCACGACAATCAGCCAGGAGGAGATATGCGGATCCCGACAGTGCTCTTGGGGGGCGTGATCGCGTACGCGCCATTGACAGCCAACAGCGACACGTTCCTCGTCAACAAAACCACCGATGATGGATCGCCGCACACGCTGCGCTGGGCGATTCTCGAGAACAATGCCCATCCGGGCGGACACCGAATCCAGATCGTTCCGACGGGAAGTCCCGAGGTCCCGTGGGTCATCCAGCTGAATTCGATTCTGCCGCCGATCAAAGGGCCCGCCACCGTCGTGGGTCTGAAGCGGCAGGTCGGTCAGCATGATTCGCCCGACGTCGTCATCGACGGCGGCAACTTCGTCGATGGAAACAATCAACAATCCTGTCCCGGAACGGGCGGCGGATTCGGCATCAACACGCGCAATCTCAACGGCGCCGCGCTCTCCGTCGTCGACTCGGGTAACGTGGAAATCTCGGGCCTCGAAATTCGCAACGTGTGCACCGGGATCATGCTGCTGCGTGCGCACGACAATCACATCCATCACAACGTCATTCATAACACGGCGGGCGCTGCCGGGATCGCGGTGACAGG
>WNGI01008657.1_pt1 | contig 13267 bp, 12 predicted proteins | sample 5400621 | NCBI WGS metagenome assembly WNGI01 (sample SAMN13153374, study PRJNA577476) | soil metagenome | isolation source: 20 cm soil or saprolite under Garry oak tree replicate 1 | place: USA:California | collected 2016-06-15
AGGTCTTCTCGTTTCGCTACTGGGGCCGCCGGATCTTTCTGATGGCGCCGATCCACTACCACTTCGAGATGAAGGCCTGGTCCGAGACAAAGATCATGGTCCGCTTCTGGATCGTCACCGGCCTGCTCTGCGCGGCCGCCTTCGCCCTCTACTACCGCTACTTCCGCGGGTTCCGCTGAACCTTCTGCCTGAACGCGTGCTCGTGCTCGGCCTCGCGCGCTCCGGCCTCGCGGCGGCGGCGGCGCTCGAGCGGCGCGGGGTGGAAGTGGTGCGCGCCGACCGTGAGCTCGGCAATGACGAGGACATCGGGCTGCTCGACGGAGTGGAGCTGCTCGTCAAGAGTCCGGGAGTACCGGCCGAGGCTCCGCTCGTCGTTGCGGCCCGCGAGCGCGAAGTCTCGGTCTGGAGCGAGATCGAGCTGGCCTCTCGTTTGCTCCCGAATCCGATCGTCGGCGTAACCGGCACGAACGGGAAGACGACGACCGCGGAATGGCTCGGGTTCATCCTCGGCGCGCCTGTGGCCGGGAATGTCGGCCGGGCGCTGTCCGAGCTCGACGGCGAGGTCGACCCGGACCAGCTCGTGGTGGTCGAGCTGTCCTCGTTCCAGCTCGAGGACGTCCGCGAGTTCCGGCCGCGGATCGCGGTGCTGCTCAATCTCGAGCCCGATCATCTCGACCGCCACGGCTCGTTCGAGGCCTACCGGGCGGCGAAGCTGCGGATCTTCGAGAACCAGGCCGAGGGCGACACCGCCGTCGTTCCACGGGACCTGGCGCACGTCGTTCGAGGGCGGCGAGTCGAGTTCGCCGCCGACGACCGGCTCCCGGCCGAGCCGTCGCTCCGCGGCCTGCACAACCGGGAGAACGCCGCTGCGGCAACCGCCGCGGCCCGCGCCGCGGGTGCGACGGACGAGCAGATCGCCGAGGGGCTGCGCGAGTTCACCGGGGTCGCGCACCGACTCGAGCTCGTCGGCGAGCGCGGCGGTGTCACCTATGTGAACGACTCGAAGGCGACGAACGTGGCGGCGACCCTGCGCGCGCTCGCGGCGTACGAGGACGAGCCGGTCCGCCTGATCCTGGGCGGCTCGCGCAAAGGCGAGGACTTCGCGGCGCTCGCCGCCGCGCTCGGCCCGAACGTCCACGCCGTGTACGTGATCGGCGAAACCGCGGACGAGCTCGCCCGGGCGATCCCCGACACGATCCGCGCCGGCGATCTCGACACCGCCGTCGAGCGCGCCGCTACCGCGGCCCAACCTGGGGAGGTCGTGTTGCTCTCGCCCGGCTGTGCGAGCTACGACCAGTTCCGCGACTTCGAAGAGCGCGGCCATGAATTCAGGCGCTTGGTGGAGAACTTGCCCATGTGAAGAAGGGCGCTTTCGAGGCGAGGCTTTTGCTCCTCGTCAGCTTCGGGCTGGTCGCGTTCGGCCTGGTAATGGTCTACAGCGCGACCTCGGCCTCGGCCGCCCTCGAGAACGGCGATCCGGCCTATTACGTCAAGCGGCAGGCGATCTACGCGGCGCTAGGGCTGGTGCTGATGTTTGTGCTCGCGCGCTTCCGCTTCCAGACCTTGCGCGGGCTCGCGCCGCTGTTAGTGATCACGAGCCTCGGGCTGCTCGCGGCGGTGCTCGCGCTCGGCTCCGCCGTCAACGGCGCCCGCCGTTGGCTCACCTTCGGCCCGGCAGTCTTCCAGCCGTCCGAGCTGGCGAAGCTCGCGCTCGCCGTCTGGGCCGCCGCCTACCTGGCTCGCCGGCGCCCGCCGGCGACGCTCAAGGAGCTCTGGCGCCCGGTCGGAGCGCTCGCGTGTGTATTCGCCGCCCTGCTGATGCTCGAGCCCGATCTCGGAACGACGATCGCGATCTTCGTGATGCTCGCCGGGATGCTGCTCGTCGCCGGGACGCCGGTCCGCGTGCTCGGAGCCGGCCTGTCAGTCGCGACCGCGCTCGGCATGGCCGCGATCTGGTTCGAGCCCTACCGGCGGGCGCGAATCTTCAGCTTCGTCAACCCGTGGCACGATGCGCAGGGGGCAGGCTTTCAGATCGTCCAGGCCATGATCGGCCTCGGGTCCGGCGGCATCTTCGGCCGCGGCCTCGGTCAGAGCATCGAGAAGGCGAACTTCCTCCCCGAGGCGCACACAGACATGATCTTCGCGATCATCGGCGAGGAGCTCGGTCTCGTCGGCGCGACAGCCCTGATCGCCGCCTACGTGACCTTCGCCTACGTCGGGCTCCGGATCGCGTTGCGCTGCCGCGATCCCTTTGGGAAGGCGCTCGCGACCGGCTTGACCATGCTCGTCTGCGGCCAAGCGGCGATCAACATCGCGGCCGTGATGGGGCTTGCGCCCCTGACCGGGATCCCACTGCCGTTCGTGTCCTACGGCGGCTCGAGTCTGGTCGTCGCTCTCGCGGGGGTCGGCATCCTCCTTAACATCGCGGTCGGTCATGGCGGAGAAGCGAGAGCTCAAGTGCGTGATCGCGGCCGGCGGCACGGCGGGGCACGTGCTGCCGGCGCTCGCCGTCGCCGAGGCGCTGCAGGAGCGCGGCGTGCGGGTGAGCTTCGCCGGGTCGCCGGATCGCGTCGAGGCGCGTCTCGTTCCTGACGCGGGCTACGAGCTCGACACGTTTCGGAGCTCCGGGCTGCCGCGGCGGCTGGGAGTTGGGCTCGCGGGAGCCCTGGCCACCGCCGCGGGCGCTCCCGCCGCCTGCGTGAGGATCCTGCGCCGCCGCCGGCCCGACGTCGTGCTGGGCGGAGGAGGCTACGTCTCCGGTCCGATGGTGCTCGCGGCGGCACTGCGACGGACTCCCGCGGCGGTGCTCGAGGCGGACGCGCATTTAGGGCTCGCGAACCGGCTCGCCGCTCCGTTCGCCGAGCGGGTCTTTCTGGCGCTGACGATCGAAGGACTCGACGGCCCGAAGTACCGGGTCACAGGACGGCCCGTGCCTCGCCGGTCTCGCGCGATGCCTGCGCCTGATGCGCGGCGTCGGTTCGATCTGCCCGCCGAGGGGCCGGTTCTCCTGGTGCTGGGGGGGAGCCAGGGCGCTCTCCGCTTGAACGGGCTCGCGGCCGAGCGCTGGGGGGCAGCGGGCCCCGCCGTCCTTCATCTCTGCGGCGAGCGGGATTACGCGATGCTGCGCGATCGAGTTGCACGTCCCGACTACCGCCTGCTCGCGTTCACGGACGAGATCGGCGCGGCCTACGGCGCCGCCGATGTGGCGCTTGCGCGCGCGGGCGGCGCGGTCTGGGAGCTCGCGGCCGCCGGACTGCCGGCGGTCCTCGTTCCCTACCCGCACGCGACGGCGGATCACCAACTGAAGAACGCGCTTCACTTCGAGGCCGCGGGGGGCGCGGTCGTCGTCCCCGAGAGCGAGCTCGAGCAAGCGCCCGCGGTCGTCGAGGAGCTCCTGGTCGACCCGGCGCGACGCGAGCGCATGCGACGCGCGATGCTCGAGATCGCGCGTCCCGAGGCGGCCGACGAGATCGCCGACGAGCTGGTTGCGCTTGCGTCCGCTTGAGGGCCGCCGCATCTGGTTCGTCGGCATCGGCGGCGCCGGCCTGTCCGGCTACGCGCTACTCGCCCGCGCCTGGGGGGCGGAGGTAGGCGGCTGGGACCGGGTCGACACGCCCTACCTGAGGCAGCTCGAGGGCGTTCCGATCGAGCTCGCTCCCGAGCCGGTCGTGCCGGAGGCGTGGGGCGAAGTCGTGGTCTCGACGGCGTATCGGGGCCAGGTGGACGGCAGGTCGCGGGCAGACCTCCTCGCCGAGCTCGTCTCGCTGCAGCGTTCGATCGTGGTCGCGGGGGCGCACGGGAAGACGACGACCGCGGGGATGATCGCCTTCTGCCTCGACCGACTGGGCGACGATCCTGGCTTCCTGGTCGGCGGGGAGATACCCCAGCTCGGCGGCAATGCGCGGGCCGGCCGAGGCTGGCTGGTGGTCGAGGGCGACGAGTCCGATCGGACAATGAGTTCGCCTCGTACGCAGAGGTCGAGTCCCTGTTCGCCGACTGGCTCGCGGCCGCGCCGAAGAGCGTGCGCGGGGACGAGCTCGAGCCGGTCGAATTTGAGCTCGCGATTCCCGGTGAGCACAACCGGCGTAACGGTGCCGTCGCGCTGGCCGCGGTCGCGCTCGCCGGCTACTCGGCCGAAGAAGGGGCGGTGGCTCTACGTGAGTACCGCGGCGCCGCACGCCGGCTCGAGCCGCGCGGGGAGGCGGGCGGGGTGGAGGTCATCGACAGCTACGCGCACCATCCGCAGGAGCTTGCGGCCGACATCGCCGCCGTCCGCGACGGGGGCCGCACCCTCGTCCTCTTCCAGCCGCACCTTTACTCGCGCACGCGCCACCTCGCGCACGCGTTCGGCGCTTCTCTTGCGTCTGCGGATGTCGTCGCCGTGACCGACGTCTATCGCGCGCGGGAGGAGCCGGTCGAGGGCGTCACGGGGAAGCTGGTCGTCGACGCCGTGGCCGACGCGCGGCCGGGCATGGAAGTCGGCTGGACGCCGGCGGTCGAAGACGGCGCTCGTTTCATCGCCGCCAGAGCGCGCGCCGGCGACCGGGTGCTGACGCTCGGCGCGGGCGACGTCGACCGTGCCGTCGCGCTCATTCTCGAGGCGTTCGCTTGAGGATCGAGCAGGCGGTGCCGCTGGGCCGCTACACGACGCTCGGCGCCGGCGGCGCGGCCCGGGCGTTCGCGAAGCCGTCCAGCCTGGAGGAGCTCGAGCAGGCGCTGGCGTGGGCCCGGGAACGCAAGCTTCCGGTTGCTGCGATCGGACTCGGCTCCAACCTGCTCGTCGCGGATGAAGGAGTCGACGCGCTCGTTCTCAGGCTCGACGGAGGACTGGCCTCGGCCGAGATTTGCGGCGATCTACTGATCGCGGGAGGTGGGGCAGCGAACGCGGTCTGCCTCCACCGAGCCCGGGCCGCCGGGCTGGGGGGCTTTGAGTTCGCGTGCGCGATCCCGGGCACCGTCGGCGGGGGTGTTCGGATGAATGCGGGCGCCTACGGAAGCGACTGGTCCGAGGTCCTCGAGCGGGCACTCGTGGTGGACGAAGAAGGCGCCCGGTGGCTGACGCCGGCTGAGCTGGGGCTCTCGTATCGTCGCTCACGGCTCGAGGGCGGTGAGGTGGTCGCGCAGGCGGAGTTTCGGCTGGAGCCGCGGGATCCTGACGAGATCAAGGCGAGGGTCAGCGAGCTCCAGGCGCTTCGCAAGGCCGCACAGCCGACGAACAAGCGCACGTTCGGAAGTGTCTTCAAGAACCCCGATCACGACCTCACCGCCGGCTTGATGCTCGAGGCGTGCGGCTTGAAGGGCCACCGGATCGGTGGCGCCCAGATCTCGCCGCGGCATGCGAACTTCATCGAGAACGCCGACGGAGCACGCGCGGCCGACGCCATCGCGCTGATGGCCGAGGCACGCCGCCGGGCGCACGAGCAGTACGGAGTCGAGCTCGAACACGAGGTGCAGTTTCAGGGCCCGTTGGTTCTGCCACCGGTCGGCGGCTGATTGCACGGATCTGAAATTTGGCGCCGATTTGGCCCATGCCTGTCACCCATCGGTGCGTGGATCCGAGCTAGGCTCGCCTGTAGAGGGTGGCGGGAAGGAGCCCCACCCATATAGAGGGCGGGGGTACGCGCGCGTTGTACTTAGCAGCGGTTGCGTGACCGCGCCTGAATCACCCGCCGGGACCCTCGGCCGCCGTAGGAGGAGGTCCTGCTGCGGCGAAGGAATCTTCGCATGGCAACCGTCTCCAGACCGGCTCGCGCCCATGCGACGGCGCTGCCGCTGCGGCACGCCCGCCGGGCTCGGGGCGTCGTGCTCGCGAAGGCTCTTCCCTCGGGCCGCGCGCTCTTGCGCGGGTTCGCTCTGATCGCGGCCGGAGCGGCCGCGTACGTGGGCGCCCGCGAAAGCTCGCTCTTCGCACTGAGGTCGATCGAGATCAGCGGCGCACCGCCGCGGGTGGGCGCGCACGTGCGGGCCGGGCTCGAGCCGCTCGAAGGGCAAAGCCTGCTCGCGCTGAACCAGCGACAGGTCGAGCGCCGGCTCGCCGGACTCTCAGACGTCGCCGCTGTCTCGTTCGACCGCGACTTCCCGCACACCCTGCGTGTGGTCGTGACACCGGCGCACTCGATCGCCGTCCTTCGCCGCGGCGCTTCGGCCTGGATCGTCTCGAGCGACGGTCGCGTCGTCCGCAGCGCGGGCCTGTCCGCGGCCCGCAAGCTACCGCGCATCTGGATCCCCCGGATCGTTGCGGTCGATGTGGGCGCGACGGTCGGCGACGCCGACGCCGCCCGCGCGATCCGTGCACTCGCGATTGCGCGCGGCACCGGCTTCGGGGCGCGGATCGCAGCCGTCCGCTCGTCCGACCGCGAGCTGACCTTCGTCCTGGCGGGCGGGCCCGAGCTTCGGTTTGGCGATCCGACGGCTTTGCCCTTGAAGCTGGCGGTGGCGCGCCGGCTGGTCCCGCTCGTGGCGAGCACGAGCGGCTACGTCGACGTCACCGTTCCCGCGCGCCCAGTCGCGGGTCGGCAACCCTAAAGTCGAAGGTTGAGGTTGACTCTCTGCGCCAATGCTGGCCGTTGACAGCGCTGTAGAAGCCGCGTAGTCTCCTGCCGGAAACGGAGCGCGCAAACGCACGCTCCACTGCAGCTTCAGGTCGAGTAACCTTGAGTGTAAGAGACCAATCAGGAAATTTCCTCGCCGTGATCAAGGTGGTCGGCGTCGGCGGCGGCGGCACGAACGCGGTCAACCGGATGGTCGATGCGGGCCTGACCGGGGTCGAGTTCATCGCCGTGAACACCGACGCTCAGGCGCTGCTGATGTGCGATGCCGACGTGAAGATCCACATCGGCTCGCAGGCGACGCGAGGTCTCGGCGCAGGCGCCGATCCGGCCGTCGGAAAGGCTGCCGCGCAGGAAAGCCGCGACGAGCTCAAAGAGGCGCTCAAGGGCGCCGACATGGTCTTCGTGACGGCGGGCGAGGGTGGAGGCACCGGCACGGGTGGTGCGCCGATCGTGGGCGAGCTCGCCTCCGAGGAGCTGGGCGCTCTCACCGTCGGGGTCGTGACGCGGCCGTTCTCCTTCGAGGGTCGCAAGCGGGCGCAGCAGGCCGAGCGCGGGATCGAGGACCTCCGCGACATGGTCGACACGCTGATCGTGATCGAGAACGATCGCCTGCTCCAGGTGGTCGAGAAGCGCACCTCGATCGTCGACGCCTTCAAGCTCGCCGACGACGTGCTCCGACAGGGCGTGCAGGGGATCACCGACCTGATCACCATCCCCGGGCTCGTCAACCTCGACTTCGCCGACGTACGCACGATCATGCGCGGCGCCGGCTCGGCTCTGATGGGGATCGGCGCGGCCTCCGGCGAGAATCGCGCCACCGAGGCGGCGCAGGCCGCGGTCTCGTCGCCGCTGCTCGAGGCCTCGATCGAAGGCGCTACCGGGATCCTGCTCAACGTGACCGGCGGCCGTGAGATCGGGCTCTTCGAAGTGAACGAAGCCGCGGAGGTCGTCACCGGGGCGGCAGACCAGAATGCGAACGTCATCTTCGGCGCGGTCATCGACGAGTCCCTCGAGGACGAGGTGCGCGTCACCGTGATTGCGACCGGGTTCGGCCCGCACCGGACGCGCCGGCGACGTCCTGCGCAGGTCGCCGAGCCGGAGCAACTGCCCGGGGAAGAGCCGCAGCCTGTGCGCCGTGAAGGCTTCGACGTACCGGACGACATTCTCGAAGTTCCGTCGTTCCTGCGCGATTCGTAGCCGGCAGGTTTAGAACCCCGTCGCGTGCGGTAGGTTCGCAGTTGCCCTCTCGGGCCACCCGCTAAGCGGAGGCCCGCGATGACCCGGTCCGGCCGTCCCGGCCCCTCCGAATCGGTGGGGGGACCGGGGCGGCTTCCTTTAGCATCACCCGCCGGATGCAGACGCTCCTGCGCACGCCTCTCTTCGACCGGCACGTCGCCCTCGGCGCCCGCATGGTTCCGTTCGCCGGCTGGGAGATGCCCGTGCAGTACGAGGGAGTCATCCCGGAACACAAGGCTGTGCGCACGGACTGCGGCGTCTTCGACGTCTCGCACATGGGCGAGCTCGAAGTCGAAGGCCCGCGCGCCCAAGGCCTCCTGCAGTCTCTGCTTTCGAACGACCTCGAGCGGCTCGAGGCCGGCCAGGCGCAGTACACGCTCCTGACCAATGACTCGGGGGGGATCGTCGACGACCTGATCGTCTACCGGCTCAGTCCGTTTCGCTTTCTGTTGATCGTGAACGCGGCCAACCGGGAGGGCGATTTCGAGTGGATGAAGGAGCGCGAGATCCCGGGCTCGGATGTCCGCGACGTCTCGGACGAATATGGGTTGCTGGCCGTCCAGGGCCCGCGGGCGCTCGAGCGCCTCGGGCTGCCCGAGGCGCCAGCGTTTTCCTTCGCGGAGGGCGAGCTCGACGGAATCGCCTGCATGATCAACCGCACCGGGTACACGGGCGAGCAGGGCGTCGAGCTGATGGCGGCGGTGGAGGACGCTGGGGATCTCTGGGATCGCGTGGTCGCGCGCGGCGCCAAGCCGGCGGGCCTCGGCGCGCGCGACACGCTCCGACTGGAGGTCTGCTACCCGTTGCACGGCAACGACATCGGCCCCGAAACCGACGCGATTTCGGCGGGGCTCGGCTGGGTCTGCGCGCTCGACAAGGACTTCACGGGTGCCGATGAGTTGCGCCAGATCAAGGCGGAGGGGCCGCGGCGACGCCTGGTCGCGTTCGTCATGCAGGAGCGTGCGATCCCCCGCGAGGGGATGGGGATCGACGGCGGCGGCGAGGTCACCTCGGGAACGCACTCGCCGATGCTCGACCGCGGCATCGGCCTGGGCTACGTGCCAGCCGACAGCGCCGCGCCCGGAACGGAGCTGACGATCGACGTGCGCGGCAGACCCCGTCGGGCCCGCGCCGTCAAGAAGCCGATCTACAAGCCCGAGGAGGGGCCGTAGTGGCGACCGAGACCTATCCCGACGAGCTCAGATACCACTCCGAGCACGACTGGGCCCGGATCGAGGGCGACGAAGCGCTGCTCGGGATCACGTGGTTCGCGCAGGACTCGCTGGGCGAGCTCGTGCACTTCGAGCCGCCCGGCGAGGGGGCGACGATCACGAAGGACGCCTCGTACGGCGAAGTGGAGTCCGTCAAGGCAGTGTCGGAGCTGGTCTCGCCGCTCTCCGGGGAAGTGATCGCCGTCAACCAGAAAGTTGTCGAGGCTCCCGAGACCGTCAATAAGGATCCGTATGGCGACGGCTGGCTGGTCCGGATTCGCCTTTCGGAGCCCGGTGAAGCCGACTCGCTCCTCGACGCCGCCGCCTACAAGCAGCTCCTCGACGAGCAGTAGGGCCGAGCAGAGCCCCGATGAGCTTCCTGTCCCTGACCGAGCAGGATCGCGAGCAGATGCTCGAGACGATCGGGATCGACTCGGTCGACGAGCTCTTCGCGCAGATCCCACCGGCCGTCCGCCTCGGCCGTACGCTCGACCTCGAGCCCCCGCTGTCAGAGCCTGAGCTCGTTGCGCACCTGGGCGAGCTCGCCTCGCGCAACACCGATACCGGGCGGGAGGTCTCCTTCCTCGGCGCCGGCATCTACGACCACTACGTCCCAGCGCTCGTCGACGCGATCCTCGCCCGCGGCGAGCTCCTGACCGCGTACACGCCGTACCAGCCTGAGATGAGTCAGGGCCTGCTGCAGGCGATCTTCGAGTACCAGACCGCGATCTGCGAGCTCACCGGGATGGACGTCTCGAACGCCTCCGGCTACGACGGGACAACCGTCGCCGCGGACGCCTGCTACGTCGCGAAGCATGCGACCGGTCGCTCAAAGGTCGTCCTCGCCGAGACGTTGAGCCCGCAGGTGCGCCAGGTCGTCAAGACCTACGCGCCCGGGTTTCGGCTCGACGTCGTCGAGGTTCCGCATCGCGACGGGACGATCGACCCCGACGAGCTGCAGGCGGCGGCCGGCGACGCGGCCTGCGTGATCTTCCAGCAGCCGAACTTCTTCGGCTGCCTGGAGCCGGTGGCCGATCTCGCCGCCGCCGCGAGCGACGCCGGAGCCCTGGCCGTCGCCCACGTCGACCCGGTTTCGCTCGGCGTGCTCGAGGCCCCGGGCGCCTACGGCTGCGCGCTCGCGATCGGCGAAGGTCAGTCGGCGGGGAACTACCAGTCGTACGGCGGCCCTCACTATGGGTTTTTTGCGGCACGGTCCGAGTTCATCCGACGCATGCCCGGCCGGATCTCAGGTGAGACCGTCGACACCGACGGAGAGCGCGGCTTCGTCCTGACGCTGCAGACGCGGGAACAGCACATCCGCCGCGAGAAGGCGACTTCCAACATCACCACGAACCAGACGCTGCTCGCGCTGGCCGGGCTCATCCACCTTTCGTGGCTTGGACCGCAAGGGCTGCGCGAGCTGGGGGAGATCTGCCTCGCGCTCTCGCACTATGCGAAGGAGCGCCTGGGCGAAGCCGGGCTGGAGCTGGTGTTTCCAGAAAAGGCAACGTTCAAGGAGTTTGCCGTCCGCGTCGGACGACCCGCGAAAGACGCAATCCGCGCAGCCCGCAGCGCGGGTGTGCACCCCGGCTACGCGGTCGGCCGAGACTACCCCGGCCTGGACGACGCACTGCTCGTCGCAGTGACCGAGAAGCGGACGACCGAGGAGATCGACCGGCTCGTGGAGGCGTTGACGGGGTGAAGCTCGTGTACGAAAAATCGGAGTCCGGTCGCCGGGCATCATCCCTCCCGCAGCCTGGTCTGCCGCTGCCGGAGATCCCGGAAGAACTTCGCCGTTCGAGGCCGCCCCGCCTGCCCGAGGTCTCCGAACCGGAGCTCGTCCGGCATTTCACCGCGCTCGCGGATCGCACTTTCGGCGTCGACACCGGCTTCTACCCGCTCGGGTCGTGCACGATGAAGCACAACCCGCGGGTGAACGAGCGCGTCGTCAACCTGCCGGGGTTCCGCGACGTGCATCCGCTTCAGGAGGAGGACGCCTCCCAGGGAGCGCTCGAGCTGATGTGGCGCTTGCAGGAGATCCTCGCCGAGATCGTCGGCCTGCCGGCGGTGTCGCTCCAGCCGGCGGCGGGCTCACAGGGCGAGCTCACGGGCCTGCTGCTGATGCGCGCTTATTTTGCCGACCGGGGCGAGAACGAACGACGCCGCGAGATCGTGATCCCCGACACGGCCCACGGCACGAATCCGGCCAGCGTGACGATGGCGGGGTACGAGGTGGTCGGCGTCCGCACCGACCCGCGCGGGAACGTCGACCTCGAGGAGCTACGCGGCAAGGTCGGCCGGCAAACAGCGGGTCTGATGCTGACCAACCCGTCCACGCTCGGTCTCTTCGACGAGGGAATCGAGGAGATCACGCGGATCTTTCACGAGGCCGGGGCGCTGATGTACTACGACGGCGCGAACCTGAACGCGATCTGCGGCATCTCCCGACCTGGCGACTTCGGCTTCGACATCGTGCACTTCAACCTGCACAAGACGTTCTCGCAGCCGCACGGCGGTGGGGGCCCGGGTGGCGGGCCGGTCGCTGTCCGCGAGCGCCTCGAGCCGTTCCTGCCGGTGCCGGTCGTCGTGCGCGACGGCGATGTCTTCCGGCTCGACTACGAACGGCCGAGGTCGATCGGCAAGGTGCGCGGGTTCTGCGGGCCGTTCGGCGTCTTCGTCCGCTCGTACGCTTACATCCGCTCGTTCGGCCCGGCGCTCAAAGAGATGTCCGAGGTCGCCGTCCTCAACGCTAACTATCTGCTCGCGCGGCTCAAGGAAGCCTACGAGCTTCCGTTCGACCGGTTCTGCATGCACGAGTTCGTGCTCTCGGGCCGGCGCCTGAAGCGCGAGCACGGGGTCACGACGCTCGACGTGGCCAAGCGGCTGATGGACTACGGGTTCCATCCGCCGACCATCTACTTCCCGCTGATCGTCCCCGAGGCGCTGATGGTCGAGCCGACGGAGACGGAGGCCAAGGAAACCCTCGACGCCCTCGCCGACGCGATGCTCGCGATCGCGCGTGAGGCGGCGGAACAGCCTGCGCTCCTCAAGGAGGCGCCGCACGCGCGGCCGGTGAAGCGCCTCGACGAGGTGCGTGCCGCGAAAAGGCCGATCGTTCGCTATCGCTTCGAGGAGCATGAAGAGCCGTACGGTGCAGGCGAGCCTCGCCAGCTCGAGGCGCAGAAGGGAGCTTGATCAGCGGCGAGTCGCGGCTGGAGCAGCGGCTCGATGCGCTGCTCTCGCAGCGTGGCACTCCGCGTTCAGGGCGCGCGTGGCTGTCCATTTGGGGTTGCCTCGTCCTTCTGGGATTCCGCTATCGGCTGGCGGTCGCGACTCGCGTGCTCTTGGCACTTGCAGCCGCCCTCGCGTTCGCGCGCGGCCAGCCGATCGGCGGCGGCATCGTCGTCGTCCTCTTTCTGACCTACTTGTCCCAGATCCCTCTGATCGTGGGGATCCTTCTCGCAGAGCGAGACTCCCGGCGAACTCGGCGTGATTAGGACGCTGTCGCCAGCTGCCCGCAGGCCGCGGCGATGTCTCGGCCGCGCGTCAGGCGCACAGTCGTCGGTAGCCCGCGCCGCCGCAGCTCGGCTTCGAAGGCCGCGATTGCCTTCGGCGACGAGCCCGTAAATGCACCCGTCGGGTTGTAGGGGATCAGGTTCACCTTGAAGACCTGCGGGTCGAGCAGCTCCGCCAGCGACCTGGCCTGCTCGACGCGGTCGTTCACACCGGCGAGCATCACGTACTCGACGAAGACCTTGCGGCGGCGAAGCTCGAAGTAGCGGCGGCACTCGGCCACGACGTCCGGCAACGGGTAGCGGTCGTTGACCGGCATCAGCTCTGAGCGCAGCGCCGGTTCGGCAGCATGCAGCGAAAGCGCCAGGCGCACGGGCTCCTCGACCTCGTCGACGAATCTCCGCAGGCCCGGGAGCCAGCCGACGGTCGACACGGTCGTCCTCCGGTGCGTGACGCCGAGGTCCGGCAGGCGGCGCGCCGCTGCGATCACCTCGTCGATGTTCAGCATCGGCTCGCCCATCCCCATGAACACGCAGTGGTCGATCGGCTCGACGCGGCGGAAATGTAGCGCCTGGTCGAGGATCTCGGACGCGGTCAGGTTGCGGCGAAACCGCATCTCCCCTGTCGCGCAGAAGGTGCACGTCAGCGGGCAGCCGCTCTGGGAGGAGACGCACACCGACCGGCGGCCGTCACGGAACCGCATCAGCACGGCCTCGACCGGGTGCTCGTCGGCGGTCCGAAACAGCACCTTGACCG
>WNGI01010015.1_pt1 | contig 13265 bp, 9 predicted proteins | sample 5400621 | NCBI WGS metagenome assembly WNGI01 (sample SAMN13153374, study PRJNA577476) | soil metagenome | isolation source: 20 cm soil or saprolite under Garry oak tree replicate 1 | place: USA:California | collected 2016-06-15
CTCTCCGGTAGCCGATCAGGTTGCGGCGGGTGATCTCGAAAGTGTCGCGAACGGCGCCGAGCGGGATGCGGCGATCACGCGAGTCCTGCACCGGGACGGAGACCGCGATCGTGGTCATCGGCCCACTCCTTCCGGGTCACTCGTAGCAGAGCCCTGCGGGCCTAGGCCGTCCGGGGCGACATGGTGGCCGGTCAGGGCGAGGAACACGTCGTCCATGCTCGGCTCGCGAACCGTGAGACTGTCGGGCTCCAGATCGGCCCCGTCCAAGGCGCGGAGGATATCCCACAGCACCCGGGCTCCGCGGTCGGACGTTATGCGGATGGTGTCGCCCTCGCGCTCGACCCGGTCGCGCAGGCGCTCGGCGAGCAGGCCCATCGCCCGGTCCGCGCGACCGTCGCCCGGCATGGCCATCTCGACGACGACGGCACCCATCTGTGCCTTGAGGCGGCCGGGCGTGTCGTTCGCGATGATTTTGCCACCGTCCACGACCGCGATGCGATGCGCCAGGCGGTCGGCCTCCTCGAGGTACTGCGTCGTGAGCAGCACCGTCGTCCCGTCGCCCACCAGCTCGCGGATCATGTCCCAGAGCTCCTCCCGGCTCGGCAGGTCGAGCCCCGTCGTCGGCTCGTCCAGGAACAGCACGGGTGGCCTCGGCATGAGCGAGGCGGCCACATCCAGGCGCCGGCGCATGCCTCCCGAGTAGGTGCGAAGAGGTCGGTCCGCCGCGCCCGACAGATCGAAGCGCCCGAGCAGCTCCTCGGCGCGGGGCATGACATCGGCCCGTTGCATCTGGCCGAGCATCCCGACCATCCGAAGGTTCTCACGACCGGTGAGGTTCGGGTCGACCGCGGCGTTCTGCCCCGCGAGCCCGATCCGGCGACGCACCGCATCGGCCTCGCGGACGACATCGCGGCCGAGGACCTCGGCGCGGCCGCCGTCGGGTCGGAGCACCGTGGCCAGCACCCGAACCGCCGTGGTCTTGCCGGCGCCGTTCGGCCCCAACAGCCCGAACACCGTCCCGCGCTCGACGTCGAAATCGATGCCGTCGAGGGCGGTCACGTTGCCGAAGCGTTTGCGGAGGTCCTGCACCGCGATCGCCTTCTCGTTCATCGCCCTGCCTTCCACAGACGGTCAAGTCACTGCAGCAAACCGTAGGGATAGTCGAGGATCCCACGGCCCCGGCACCCCCCCGCGAAGGCTGGGACCACGCCACCCCATGGGTACGCCGCATCCTCGCGGACGCCTGGGTCTCGAGGCGATCGAGCATCGGCGCCAACAGCTGATGCAACCCGGCGAACGCGAGCTCCATCTCCGATTGGACACCCGCGGCACGCGCCACACGGAAGCCCGACGCGTGTTCGACCAGGTAGTCCAACAGCACCGTCTTGCCCACGCCCGGCTCGCCGCGCACCACCAGCGCCAAGCTCTCACCCGCGCGAACAGCTTCGGTCAGCCGGTCGAGGACGTCGCGCTCGCTGCGGCGGTCCGTCAGCTCCGCCGCGCTACCACGGATGGGGGAATGTGTGGCCATCTGCCTGCCAGCGACGTTACACGCGTAGCGACCGGCTGCGACGACCAGCCACCGGCGGATGCGAACGTGCCCGCCGCCGCCAGGATGAGCTCGTGGCCGCGCTAGCGTCTCCCCGATGAGCACCCCTCCTGAAGCCCGGCCCACGCGGCGGGTGTCGTACGCGGAGGCGGCCAACATCCTGGCGACCCGCGACCCAGTCCTCGCCGGCTTGATCGCGGCGGGGGGCCCGATTCGCATCAGCCGACGCACGGCGTCGCATTTCGCCGCCCTGGTCGAGGCGATCGTCTACCAGCAGCTCGCCGGTGCAGCCGCGAGAGCCATCCATGGTCGTTTGGTCGCAGCGCTCCACGACGCCGTGGAGCCCGAAGCACTGCTGGCGCTCTCCGATGAGACGCTGCGAGCGGTCGGCCTGTCCACCAACAAGGTTCGCTCGCTGCGCGACCTCGCCGCCAAGGTGCTCGACGGGACGGTCGTGCTGTCGCCGCGCGGCCTGTCTCGCCAATCGGACGACGAAGTCATAGCCCGCCTCTCGACCGTTCGCGGCATCGGGCCGTGGACGGCCCACATGTTCCTCATGTTCCAACTCCGGCGCCTCGACGTCTGGCCGGTCGGCGACTTCGGGGTTCGCCACGGCTATGGCCTCGCGTGGAAGGTTCCAACGCCGACCGCGCGCGAGCTCGCACCGCTCGGCGAGCCCTACCGCCCCTACCGCACGGTCGTCGCCTGGTACTGCTGGCGCGCCGTCGAGCTCTACGCCGGCGCCGCCGACAGCGCGCTCACCCGCTAGCGCAGCGCGCGCCCCCTCAGCGGACAGGCCCCTCGGCGAGCTCCGGCGGCTCCCAGATCGTCGTATCCGACCGGCTCAGCTCCCACCCTCAGCCGCCCGCCCTCAGCCGCCTGCCCTGCCTGCGACAGTTCCCCGACGCATCCACATCGCGCCCGAGGAATGCGACCGGATCTTGGCCGTCTTCGACCTTCGACCTATTCCGCAAATCGTCCAACCGAACCCGCACGAACACGAGGCGCGGTCGATCACGAAATATGCGCCGAACCCAGATCGGTCGTCCCCGTACCGGGCAGCTGACCGGAGCTCCTGGGGAAAGTTTCCCATGGCTGCCATCAGATATTAGCTGTGCCCATTCATCCCGACCGATATCGTTCTGCACATCGCACGGTCAGTGCTGCATTCGACGTGCTGTGCAGCCGTCGCTTGGTGGCGCCTGTCGTGAGGACCGCTGTGACGAGGAGGCAGGTAATGGGTACCAACGCCGCCCTGAGCCGCATCCGTCCCGTTCTGCTGCTGGTGGTGCTCCTCGCGTTCGGCACGATCGGGTGGGAGCACATCTACCTCTCGGTCGTCGTGCCCAGCGCGGTTGAGGGTTCCGTCGCCGAGCACCTGCAGCATGTGCTGCGGGAAGGGTTGCTTGCGGTCCCGCTCGCCCTCGTCGCTGTGGCGGCCGGGCTCTGGTTCGGTCGTCGGCTCAGCCTGCCGGGCCGAGCAGCGCTCGTGGCCGGCGTGTTCGGGTTGCTGCTCGCGCCCTCAGTCGGCGCGCACGCCGCGGTGGAGAGCGCTGGCGCGGTTTCCGCGCATGCGGCCAACCACCACGACCAGGTCGGGAACACCGGGGTCGAGGCCGCGTCCGGCGTCGCAAGCCTCCTGCACATCCTGCGCGACGCGCTGCTCGTGCAGGTCGCCGCGCTGCCGCTCATGCTCGTCGGGCTCACGCTGCTCGTCGGAGTGGCGCGCGGGCGCCCGCACCCGCGTCGGCGCCGAGCGGCAACCGCGGTGGGCGCCGCCGTCGCCATGGTCCTCGCCTCCACAGGTGTCAGCATCGCTGGCGAGGCCGATGCCACCGCGTCCCTGGCCGTCCATACCTTCCAGCTCACGGACAATCCGGGCAACTGGTTCGACGCCGGTTCCGACATCGCCGGAACGCGCTCGCTCGTGGTCGCGCAGCCCGGGGACACGGTCCGGTTCGTCGTCGGGAACGCCACGAACACCGTGCACACCGCGTCGAGCCTGTTGTGGCCGACCGGCGCGGCGGGCATGCCGTTCGACCAGCCTCAGGCCTACCGGGGAAACGAGGAGGTGCAACTGACCACGCCTGGGCTGTACGTGTTCGTCTGCAAGCTGCACCCGTTCATGCTCGCTGCGGTGATCGTCGACGATCCGGCGACACCCGAGCTCGACCTCGGTCAGACCGCCACGCTGATCAGCGGCGTCACCATCCCCACCGCCTCGGACCTCGCGTTCCGGCTCGTGCGGGCGTTCTTCGTGATCACGAACCCGAACAACTACCAGGTCTACACCCGGACTGGGTCGACCTGGGACCCGGTGTACCCGGCGGTGCCGGTGCTGGCCTACGACCAATTCGGCAACCCGGTAGCGGTGCCCGACCTGAACGCCGCGTTCCAGAGCTACTTCCATGAGCCGGTGGCGCTGGCGCCGACGATCCCGCCGTCCGGTCAGGGCGTCGGCCAGGTGTGGGTCGACACCCAGTACGAGCAGACCGCGCACAAGACCAAGCCCGGCACGGCGACCGCCGTGGAGACGGCGGACTGGACGGTAAGTCGTAAGGTGGCGCTGCCGTCGGTGAACATGAATAACCCGCACAACATGTGGACCAACCGTTCACAGTCAGTCATCTATGACACTCAATGGTTCGACAACAAGCTGACCGTCTTCGACCGCAAGACCGGGGCGCTGATCCGCAACGTCACGGTGGGTGAGGCGCCAGCGCACGTGATGACCCGAGTGGACACCGACCAGGTGCACGTCTCGCTGAACGGCGAAGGAGACGTGGTCGAGCTGAGCCCGCTCGGGAAGCAGATCGACCGGAGGATCGCGGTGCAGAGCTCCGGGAATCCAGGGCAGCCGCACGCGCACTGGATGTCCTTCGACGGACACACCATGGTGACGCCGAACTCGAACACGAACGACTCGACCGTCGTCCACGTGGTACCGGGCACCATCGAGCCGAAGGTGCCGACCGGCTCGCTGCCGATCGCCAGCGGGATGATGCCCGACGCCAGCAAGTACTACGTGTCCAACTACGAATCCAGCACGATCAGCGTCATCGACCTCAGCCAGCCGCACCCGACATTGATCAAGAACATCGATCTGCTCGCCAACTACGACCCGATCAGCGGCGCCATCACCGGAGGGATCGGGGCGCTGCCGATCCAGACGCCGGTGAGTCCGAACGGCAAATGGGTGTTCACCGCGAACACGCTGACCGGAACGGTCACGATCATCGACACGGCCACCGACACCCTGGTCAAGAGCCTCCCCTGCGATGCCGGCTGCCACGGGGTCAACTTCGGCGCCAGGAAGGGCGGCGGATACTACGCCTACATTTCGAGCAAGTTCTCCAACGAACTGCTCGTTGCCGACCCCGACCCGAACGGCGACGGCAGCGCCGCCGACGCCGCCATCGTCGGTCGAGTGCTCCTGACGACCTCGACGAAGACCAAGACCGACGACACGGTGAGCGGCCATCCCGGCATGGGCGGGCAGGGTGTCCTACCAGTGCCGAACGTCTACAACGGATGGGTCCAGAACCTTCCTGACACCGGCGAGTTCAAGGACCTCACCTGTGTGCAGCGCCACCCAATCGGTGGGGGACACTGCCACTGACTCCGCGCGGGCCGGCAGCCGACATCGGCTGCCGCCCCGGATTCAGCGTCCGGCTCGTGCCGCAGCACGCGATCCTGCGATGACGACACGACCAGCAGGCTCCTCGTCTCGGTCGCCTCAGTGCTGGTCGGATTCCATGGGTTGTCCCTGCCGGTACATCTGCGGTGGCTTGGTGCCGGCGTGCTGGCCGCCGTCGATGGGAAGGGTGGCCCCGGTGATGAAGGAAGCCTGATCTGAGCAGAGCCAGACAACGGCGGCCGCGACCTCATCGGCACGGCCGACCCGGCGCATCGGGGTGGACAGGCCGGCCCGGCGCTGCGCCTCCTCGCCCGCGGCCTGCAGGTGGTGGGTGAGGATTGGGCCCGGGGCCACGACGTTCACGCGGATGCCCCGGTCGGCGTAGTCCAGCGCCGCGACCTTGGTCAGGCCGATGATCCCTGCTTTGCCGGCGACGTAGCCGGCCAGGTTGGCGACGCCCTGGAGTCCGGCCAGCGAGGCCATGTTCACGATCGCACCGCCGCCGGAGCGGAGCATCGCCGGAATCTGATACTTCATGCCCAGGAACGTTCCGCGGATGTTGGTGTGGATCGCTCGGTCGAAGTCCTCGGGGTCGAGGTCAGCCAACGGTGTCGGGGCAGGCCCGTCTGTGGCGTTGTTGAAGGCGGCATCCACGCTGCCGAAGGCAGCCACGGCCTGGTGAACCAGGCGTTCGACCGAGGCCGGGTCGCCGACATCGGTCGGCACGGCCAGTGCCTGCCCGCCGTTCTCACGGATACCTTCGGCGACCGAGTCCAGCGCCTGCTGGTCGCGGGCGGCGAGGACGACCGCGGCCCCGGCCCGCGCGAATGCGTGAGCGGTGACTGCGCCGATGCCGCGGCTGGCGCCCGCGACCAGGGCGACCTTGCCGGCGAAAGACGGCTGAAGTGGTACGAACTCGGGGGTGAACATCGCGTAGTCCTCTCGGGTCTGGCGGCGGTCGGATGGCGCGACCGGCAGCTTGCGTCGCCTCTATGGCATTTGTCCGGCTCGAGCAGCTCGACCGGCCCCGTCGACGTGCCTCGGACCGGATGTGCCGCGGGGTGGTCCTGGCCAAGATGACGGGTTCGGCTTCGTCGACGGGCATGCCCGCGTGCGCGACGAGATCAGCTCTTCGTGGGTACCGCGAGGTCAAGGCGTCGGCCCGGCCCCACCGAGTTGTCACACCGAACTGACGTAGTCGGCCGCTCACAGGACTGATCCTCGCCCCACGCGTTACGGGTGTCGTCAGCCTGCGGAAGGCCCTCCCGCTACGCCCTGGGCGGCAGCCCGACCGCCCGCAATCCGCCGGTCGTAGTAGATCCTGTCCGTCACCGCACGGACCACCGCCCACCCCGCAGCCGACGTCCCATCTGCCGCCGACACGCGTCGGCGGGGTGCGCGTAGCCCCGCAAGCCTCGGACCTGAACTGCTGCCCTGAACGAACCCGCACGTCTCCACGGGCAGGGTGCCTGCTGCCGCCGAGTCGCCCACCGCTCCTACGGGCCCAGTCGGACCCATCGGGCGACCGACGGCACCCTACTTGTGTCCACAACGGACAGCATCTAGTAGCCCGGTGGTGTCAGGTTCGGCTCGGCGGTCACCGTCCCGAAGATGGTGGTGCCGCCGCCGGGCACCGTGAACGGCACGTCGACGAGCCGCTCGTCGGTGTTGAGGCAGTGCGTCGTCGTACTCGCTCGGATGAGGTTGACCCAACGGATGTCTGCCGCCTGCGGACAGGTGATTCCAGGAACCCTTCGTCGTCGACAGCGGCAAGATCGCGACCAACTCAACGTCCACGCCACCCCCTTTGAGCAGGCCCTCGCCGACACCGAGAATGACCTCTCCGATGAGTTCTCCGCGGCTCGCGGGTCTGCATGATGACGGCGTTCGACTCCCGGGAGGACAGATGGGCAAGGTTCTGACCGGCGCAAGCGTGTCGCTAGACGGGTATATCGCGGGACCCGGCGAAACCGGCTTCGAACACCTGTTCGCCTGGTACGAGGGCGGCGACATCGAGTTTCCCAGCACCCATCCGGAGCTCACCTTCCGGCTCTCCGAGCCGGATCACGCCTACTTGACGGAGTACGTCGACGGCGTGGGCGTCCTGGTCGTCGGGCGCCGGCTGTTCGACCTCATCGACGGGTGGGGCGGTACCCACCCGCTGGACCGGCCGGTGGTCGTGGTCAGCCACCGCGTGCCGGAGGATTGGGTGCAGTCCCACCCAGAGGCGCCTTTCACGTTCGTCACCGACGGGCTGGAGACCGCCATCGACCGGGCGCGGCGGATCGCGGGCGAGAAGAACGTCGGCGTCAACGGTGGGACCATCGCCCGCCAGTGCCTCGAACTGGGGCTGCTCGACGAGATCTGGCTCGACCTGGTGCCGGTCCTGCTCGGCGGCGGCACCCCGTTCTTCGACCAACTGCAGACCGCCCCGGTGCTCCTGGACGGCCCGAGCATTATCGCGGGGGAGCGCGTCACCCATCTGCGCTACCGGGTACGCAACCGCTAACCGCCCTCCATCAGAGGCCGCGTGGCCGCGGGGAACAGCGGCGTCGCGAACCCGCGGTCAGGAGGACGCAGCAAGGCCAGCTGGTGGAGACCCAGGCCGCGGTGATGGACGAGGCACCGGCACCCTGACCAACGGCGCCGTCGAGACAGTCCCGGCGGCGCGCGGCACGGCACTGCGGTCGGCGATGTGCGCGATCAGCTCCATACGCAGGCGTCGTCATGCGCATGTCCTACCCGGCCCCCACGCCGCAGCCGCGCCCGCCAGAGCCGGGCGCCAACGGGCCGAGCGGGTCCCACCCGACTGCATAACATGCGTAACGGGCGCCGGCCGAAGTGCACTGTCTTGCCGCGGGGCGCGCGGACAGGTCGCCGCAGGTCGCTCACCGTCGCCAGTCACGCGCCGTGAAGCGGCCAGTTGAGCGCCCTGCCGCAGCCCTACGCCGTGGCCGGTCGGCGGCCATGCTCGGACTGGTCGGTCTGCTGGCCTCGACGTCCGCACCCGCTCGTGGACGGTCGGCGGCCGCCCGGCAGGCAAGCGCTGCCCGGCTCCTGACCCAGCGGTCTACCACCCGGGGGCGGGCTGGGCGGCCAGCTCGGCAGCCTCCGGACGGCGCGGCCGACGAGGTCTTCCAGCGGTCGTACGCGGAGGTGACCGGGCCGCCGAGGACGTAGTTGTGGGGCACGCACGCACACGTGTATGTGTGCAACACGCCGAGCCCCTGAAATTGGCCGGCTGGGGCGACCTATTAACGGTAGTGTCAATACACGCCGACGCCGAGGAGCCCGAGGGAAGAGGCTGGCCAGACCTGTGATCCCCCTCGGGCTCCCGGGTCGGTACGAGGTCTCCTGACCCGTTGCTCCCGCAACTAACCGCGACGACCAGTCAGGGCACCCCCCGACCGACACTGGGCCACCCTAGCGGATGGCAGCCGACGCATCCGGCACGTCCCGAGCACCCGGCGTGTCGACTCATCGTCGTCGATCACCGCAGGTCGGAGGTGGCGTGTCGGCCATCGCGTCGACGCCGACCGCCTGAACGGGTTCGGACGGGCCCGCTCGCGAACGACTACGCCGCTACGCGAACGGACCCGTACCGAGGCGAACCAGGCATACCGAACAAGATCTTCGCGATGCTGGTACGCGGGCGGCTTGTCGTGAAGCTGCCCAAGGCGCGGATAGACGCCCTCGTCGCCGCCGGCGAGGGCGTCCGCTTCGACGCGAACAAGGGCACGCCAATGAAGGAATGGCTCAGCCTCGATCCAGCCTCCACGCTGGCCTGGCTGCCACTCGCCCGCGAGGCCCTGGTCTTCGTCAGCCCCCGCCGCTGACACCGATGCCAGTCGCGGCTGACCTCGCGTCGGTTAGCGTCAAGCTGTGATTGTCACGTTCGAGGACCTGGAGTTGGACCTGTCACAGGTCGAGCTGCGGCGATCGGGCATACGGGTGCCGGTCGAGCCGCAGGTGTTCGAAGTGCTCGCCTACCTCGTTAGCCACCGCGACCGGGTGGTATCGAAGGAAGAGTTGATGGACCACGTCTGGGGCGGCCGGTTCGTCAGCGAGACCGCGGTCACCAGCCGGGTCAAGCAGGCTCGTCACGCGGTCGGCGACAACGGGCAGGCCCAGCGGCTCATCCGTACCGTGCACGGCCGCGGCTACCGGTTCGTCGGACCGGCCCGGGAGGCCGGGCCGGGCCTCGGGCCCCCGGACGAGCCGGTCCACTACGCGGTCAGCGACGGCCTGCAGATCGCGTACCAGGTCACCGGGCGCGGCGACCGTGACATCGTGCTGGTGGCCGGGTTCGTCTCCCACCTGGAGCTCGACTGGGCCGACCCGCGGCATGCCGCCTTCCTCGACCGGTTGGGCTCGTTCGGCCGTCTGATCCGCTTCGACAAGCGCGGAACCGGAATGTCGGACCGGCCGAACGACCTGCCGGACCTGGAGATCAGGATGCATGACGTGTTGGCCGTGATGGACGCCGCTGGCTCCCGCCGGGCCGTCCTGTTCGGATACTCCGAGGGTGGGCCGATGGCGATCCTGATGGCGGCCATGCACCCGGAACGGGTCGACGCGCTCGTGCTATACGGCGCCTACGCCAAGCGGCAGCGCTCCGACGAATACCCGTGGGCGCCGACGGCGGAGGAGCGCCGGCAGTACGTCGAGCGGCTCGCCGTCGAATGGAGCTGGGAGGCCGACATGCGGGTGATGTGCCCGTCTGCCGGCGACGCGATGGCCCGCTGGTGGGGCCAGCGCGCCCGGGCGGCGGCCACCCCGTCGACCGTACGGTCGCTGATCGCCATGAACACCTTGGTCGACGTCCGCGACGCACTCGGCTCGGTGAGGGTGCCCACGCTCGTCATGCACCGCCGGGGCGATCAGGACAGCCGCGTGGAGGAGGGCCGTTACCTCGCCGAGCGCATCCCCGGCGCGCGGTTCGTCGAGCTGTCCGGCGCGGACCACTTCGTCGCCATCGACGCAAACCAGATCCTCGACCAGGTGGAGGGGTTCCTCGCTGATCTCGGGTCGGCGCCGGCCCCGCCGCGCGCGCTCGGCGCGGTCCTCGCCGTCGCCGGGTCCGGCACGGTCGCGCGGTCGCTGTGGGCAGGCCGCGCGGCGCACACACCCGACGGGCAGACCGTGATCGTGTACGACGGCCCGGCCGCGGCGATCCGCGACGCGCTGTCCGTCCTGAGTGGACCGCAAGGCGGGCGTGCCCGATTCGGCCTGCAGATCGCGGAGGTGCCGCGGACCGGCCCGGTGGTCGACGGTCCAGGCGTCGAGGTCGCTGTCGGCCTCGCGGACCGGGCGGCGCCGGGCCAGCTGCTCGTGTCGCCGACCGTCCGCGACCTCGTGGCCGGCTCGGGGTTGTCGCTCGCGCCCGTCGGCGATGGCGCCTACCAGCCCGCACTGCCGACGCCCACCTCCACTCGGGGGTCCCAGCCCGCTGACCCGGACGGCCTCCCGCTTGCGCGACTGGGCGACCAGGCCCTCGAGCTGCTCTGGGGAGCCATCGCCGCGGATCGCGAAGTTGACCCGGATACCCTGGAACCCGTTGCGCACCTCCGGGTCCAGGCCGAGGATTCCGCGCAGGTCGATATCACCCTCTACTGTGGACGTTACTTCGGTCAGAGGGATGCCCCGCGCCGCCGCGATGTTCGCCAGGCCGCTGGTGAGGCATGCGGCCAGGGCATGCAGGAGGAACTCGACGGGCGTTGGGCCTTGGTCGGAACCGGTGAGGACCGGCGGGTGGTCCGCGTCGTACCGGTGGTCCGCCGCCCGCACGTATTCCTGGCCGGCTCCGTAGTAGCCGTTGATGGCGCCGCGGTTGTGGGTACCGCTGACCCAGCGGTTGCTCGCCCGGAACCGGAACTTCGCCAGCTCCGGCTGGGCCTTCACCGCCTCGATCGTGGCGAACAGGGTCTGAGTGTCCACACCGTTGACGGACATGACGTACTCCTTTCGGCGGTGGCCGCTTCAGGCGGCCACGGGCAGGTGCAGCGAGGCGAGGAAGTCCGCCTCCACTTCCAGGGCGCGGCTGAGCCGCTTCTGCAGCGCGCCGAACTCGTCGAGCCCCGGGTAGCGCGTCATCGCGCAGGTGACATCGAAGATCTCCCACAGCGCCGCGTCGCGGCCCGTCTCGTACCCGGACAGGCCGGCGGCGTCGCCGCGTAGGTGGTCATCGATGCTTCGGGTCAGCAGCTCGGCGTCCCGGAACGCATCGGTGATGCCGTGCCCGGTGATCGGGTCGCGGTGGTAGCCGGCGTCGCCGACCAGCGCCCAGCCGGGGCCGGTGGCCTGACGGATCTGGTTGGGCAGCCGCACGGCGCCACGGACCGGCGAGACGACCCGGCCAGCGCCGATGCGTGCGGCCAGCGTAGGCGACACCGTCGCGAGGACATGAATGAACGGCTCCACCACGCCACCGCGCAGGCCGCCGACCATCGACGCCGGGCAGCAGACCCACACACACGCCTCGCCGTGGTGGGTAGGGAACAGGCCGGCGAGGCCGGCCTGCCCGTCGGCGAACTCTCCGACATGGAACTCGAAACAGCGCGAGGGAAGGCCGCTGACGTATGTGTAGAAGGTGGCGTTATCGGCCGGGTGCGATTCGCGTACCGCCGATCCCAACAGCTTGGCCATCCGCGACCGGACGCCGTCGGCGCCCACGACGACCCTCGCCGGCAGGCATACGGCCTTGCCTTCGGCCGTCCGCGCGCATACCCCCTGCACCCGGCCGTCGTCGGCGCGCAGCACGCCCGTGGCGGTCAGCCCGGTGCGAATCGTCGCGCCGGCCGCGGTCGCGGCGTCGGCGAGGATGCCATCCAGGATGTAACGCCGCGGCGCGACGAGGTGATCCACCCCCGCCCGCGGCTTGACAGTACGGATCTCCTCGGCCTCACCGGCCCGGAACAGCACGCGGCGGATGGCCGGCGCCCCGCTCGCGAGCACCTGGTCCAGCAGGCCCCACTTGGCCAGCTGCACCACGCCGCCGCGGCCGATCCCGTGTGTGGAGAGCGTGTCGCTCGGGACGCGGCCCCGCTCCACCACGCTCACCCGGTAGCCCAGGCGACCCAGCAGCATCGCGGTCACCGCGCCGGCACACCGCGCGCCCACCACCACGACGTCGTCCTCGTACTTGCCTACGCTCACGGCAAGAACGATGCCGGCCCCACGCGCGTCGTCCTTGGAGACGGGATGGAGAACGCGTTCTCCACCAACGGCCGGCGGCGGGCCGTGCCTCAGTGGGGACGCCGCTGCGAGCTGGTCGTCATGTCGGGGCGTCGCCGCCTGCATGGCCTCCGGCACCGGACCACTCATCGCCGGCGTGCCGCGAGTCGTCGACGGCGCGTCGGCGCCCCGATCGAACGGACGTTCGGTAACATGCCGCCCTGTTCGCGGACGTCTACAGCCCCCGGGCTGGTTACGCGGCGTCGACTTTGCGGTGTTCACGCCACGACCCCGATGAGAGGATCAGCTAAGCCGCCATGGCACGAAGGACGATCCACTTCAGCGATCTGAGCTCCCAGCCCATCCTCGACGACGCTGACGTCGTTCGCGTCGTCGTCATCGATCACCCGGTACTGGATGGTGGCGCCGTCGAGTTCGAGGCCGCAGCCGGCGAGCTGGCCGACATCGGCAAAGACGCGCTCGACGTAGTTGTCATCGAGCTGCACACGGCAGCCGAGCAACCGCCGCGCCGCGTCGTCCTGGACGCGGCGACGTTCGACAAGCTGGCCGTCGACAAGCCGATGGACGAGCTGCTCAACAGCGCGACGCCGATACGGCCGAACGGGCGGGCCGAGAGGGCGCCGGCCAGCCGGGCGGCCGACCGGGTCAACTACGCGACCTTGGCACACGCGGGAGCACCACACAAGGGCAAGGTGACCGAGGCGGAGGCACGACTGGTCCGCGCGAACCTGGACATCGTCAACGCCCGGCTCGCCGCCGCCGGCCAGCGGACCATCGATCCGGCAGACCCCACGACGCGCGAGCGCTACGGCTTCGGGGCGGCCGAAGACGAGGCGGACGGCATCGACGGCCCGACGGACTCAGCGACGCCGCCTGCAAACCAGA
>WNGI01004110.1_pt1 | contig 13262 bp, 10 predicted proteins | sample 5400621 | NCBI WGS metagenome assembly WNGI01 (sample SAMN13153374, study PRJNA577476) | soil metagenome | isolation source: 20 cm soil or saprolite under Garry oak tree replicate 1 | place: USA:California | collected 2016-06-15
GCAAAAATTCCGAAAGATGGCTCCACATCACCATGCGGCCGTGTGGTGCCGGCAACGCGGCGATGAGCAGGCCATGATAACGCCGGGTGATCGCACCCGAGATCGTGCCGGAGGCGAAGCCGCCGAGTCCATTGGTCACGAGCCATTCGCGGGAGAGGAGCAACTCGCGCGAATGGCTCGCCTTGTCCCACGGCAGCGATCGTTTGGTGAAAATCATTTGTTCTATATCTAAGACTCGTTAGAAGTCATCGCGAACTTTTTTCTTTCTCCGGGACATTGCGGCCAGGCGCGTGTGCGCCCCAGAGGATATTGCAATGTCCTTTATCCATGTGTGGTTCAAATCGATAAGGGTTCAGCATTGCAGGTTTGTTCTTAACGTCGTTTCGGTTGATTGTGCGGTTTTGTTCGCCGCCGTGGCCGAAAAACCAATGCTGACTCGGCAGGCAACACCCATTTTTCATCGGTTTCGATGTCAACTGCGCCTGGTCCATCGTAACGATGCGATTCGCTCGTCCAAAGAATCTCCCAGTCGCATCTCTGCTTAAATAGCGCAACACAAATGACTGCGAGCGCAGCACAGCGCCATCGATGCCGCCTTCGCTTTGCAAACGCAGTCGTGAGTCCTCCCGTCGCAGCTTGATCAAGTCGCGGTGCAAATCAGAAAGCGGTTTCTTGCCTTCGTTCCAATCAAGTTTGCAGCGGTTAAACGTCTCGATTTCATAAGGCACAGCCAGACGCGCTTGCACGTCCTTTGATGCGGCAGATGGAAATTGCGCCAAAAACGCGAAGCGTCCTCTTTTTACGGCCTCTCGCAATTTTTCGTCGCCAACGTCGCTGAAATAAAGAAACGGCGTGGAAGCGCCGAATTCTTCGCCTTGAAACAAAAGGGGAGTCCACGGACCGAGCAAAAGCAGGGCGGTCATCGCGCGATAGCGACCGGGCGAGGTCTGCAAGCGTGCTCGCTCGCCGGTGGCAGAGTTGGAAACTTGATCGTGGTTTTCGAGAAAGGAAACGAATGCCTCGGGTTTCAAATCGAGACTGGGAGAGCCTCGAGGTGCTTCCTGCCACGAGTACGGCTGGCCTTGATAAAGATAACCATATTTTGCCGCCGCCACGAATTCCTGCGGGCAACCCATGTAATCGGAGTAGTAGGCTTCGTTTCGGCCAGTCAGGGCAACGATCGCAGCGTGATGCCAGTCGTCATTCCAGAGTCCGTCAAGATCGTCGCCGCCTTGCCCACGAGTCCGAACCATCTTTGCTTCCTGACGTTCGTTTTCCGCGAACAAAACGATCGAGCGCTCGCCTGCTGCGCCCCGAGCCGCTCGCCCGATCATACCTATAATATATTCTTCGGAGCTATCGAAAATGCTTTGCGTCGCATCAAAACGAAACCCATCGAAATGGAATTCCTCAATCCAGTAGCGCGCGTTGGTAATGAAAAACTCCCGTACTGGCCCGCAGTTCTTCCTGTCGAAATTGATCGCGTCGCCCCATTCGTTCTCTTGGTCTCGCCGCAAATAGTCATCCGAAAACGCGCCAAGATAGTTTCCGTCCGGGCCGAAATGATTGTAAACAACGTCGAGGATGACGCCGAGCCCAAGCGCGTGCGCGCGGTCGACAAACGCCCGAAGATCATCGGGTATTCCATAGAGCCGCGTCGGCGCGAAAAGATCGACACCGTCGTAACCCCAGCCAAAGCGGCCAGGAAAATCGGCAATCGGCATGACCTCAACTAACGTGATTCCGGTTTCCTTTAGGTCCGCCAGTTTATCGATTGCTGCTCGCCAGGTTCCCGCAGGCGTAAACGTTCCGATGTGCATCTCGTAAATGATCTCTCCCGCGAGTTTCACTCCGCGCCAAGTCGCATCGGTCCACTGGAACGAGAACGGATCAACTACGCATGAGGGTCCATGTGGGCCTTCCGGTTGAAAGCGGGACGCCGGATCAGGAAAGGCAGCGCCGTCACCAATTTGCAATTTGTAACGCGCGCCTGCGCCGCAGTGGGCGCTCCCAGCAAAGTATCCACCGGCCTCGGAAGTGAGGGGATAAGTTTTGTTGTCCGACACCACCGCAAGCCTTTTGGCCTTCGGCGCCCAAACGCGAAAGTGCGTTTCGTTTTCGCCGATAATCTCCGCTCCTATCGGATAACGCCGCTGCATTCCGGTGTTTTTTCGTCCGGCCATCATGCGATGGTTGTGTTTGATTTGGCTTCTCCCGTAAAGCTTGTGCGACCTAAATGAGCCCAATGCATCAAGCGCGCTCCGCTGGCGATGTTCATGTCGCGGCCAAGATGTCGGTGCTGCACGATAAAACAAGTGCGCCGGCAAAGCGAAGCGACGACGGCGCTTTTCGTTGCTACCGGAGACGTCCAAAGCGGTGTCGCGCTGCGCTTGCCACCGCCTTCCAAAAATTCAGCGAATGGCCCCTACCACGCGGGGCCACTCTGCTACCGCGCCCTTCATTCGAGAGGAACAGTCGCCACTTCTCAATAAATTATTCCGCCAGCGTCACCTTATCTACGATCAGGTCGCCGCCTTGTTTAATGTAATGGACTTTAACCCGCAGATTCTTGCTTAAAGCAGGTGCTTGGATTGTCGTCCCATCCTTATCTACATACGCGACATGCTTCGCAAACTTGTAATGAACTGGTTCGCCTGACCCAGTGTCCAGGACCAACGCGCTATCCGGAGTATAGTCGGTGATTTTGCCAATGCTTTCGGTGCCGCCCACAGTCGATACCTGACCATTTGCCACAATCGGCAAAAGCGCGCCCGCGCATATCAAACTAACGAACATTTTATTCATAACTTTAACTCCGTCTGATGTTAGTCGTTTCACCCTATTGCTAACGATGATTTGCCTGCAAATATATCGGCTCTCAGCAGAGATTTGACCGTGTGTCTTAAAGCGAACCGGGGCGAGCTAGTGTTCGTTGAGTGTCTGTTTGGAGAATCGAGGCGAAAGGGCTCAACAGCCAGGGAAGTTTTGGGGCACGAGAAGCGCCTCTCTCCTGCTTGCAACATGGCATACATAATCATTACGAGCTTGGGTTACGCCGCTTCGTCGGCGCCCAAACTTTTTCTCCAGAAGCCAACTCCGAAAGTATTCGCGAACAGGCTGAGAATTCGCCAACGCTGGCACCAGCCGGACAGCCACCGTGGACAGATGGCTGCATTTAGCGAAAAATAAATAGATGGCCGAAGAACCACCCGCAGGCCGAAGTTTCCAGATTATTCCGTTAATCTGCGCATCGCTCACGGATGCGCTGGGCCTGCTCACTTTTTTCGGCTGGGTCTCGGGGCTTCCGTTACTGGCTAGCGTTCGGGCCAAGTATATTCCAAGGCCCCGAACACCGCCCTTTGCTTTTCCTTCACTGTGGGCGGCACCGAAAGCATTGGCAAAATCACCGACTCCGCAAATCTTTCGATGACGACGTTTGCGTGGTGGGAATGGAAGTGCAGCATACGGATTGAGGTGGCCAAGCGGAGGCGCGCGGCGCCTCTTTTTGTCATCCTGAGCGAAGGATCTCGAACCTGCCCGTTGCTTCGGCTTCAAAAAAGCCTGCGGAAAGGAATGCGATATAAGTTAGAGATTCCTCGACTTCGCTCAGAATGACAGGTTAGAGATATGCGGTTATGAACGGGCCGGCGCGCAAAATCGAAATCTTGGCGCCTTTTAATCAGGCGATTGAGCTAACGAGATTAATCCTGTTTCGTCCGTTCGACATCACGAAATGGCTTGTCATTGGCTTTGCCGCTTTTCTCAGCGGTTGGTTTAATAGCGGCGGGGGCAGCATTAATCCATGGAGTTTTCGCCGCTGGAATACTTCCAACCTGCAAGCTCCGACGTTTCAATTCCGATCCTTCAATATGGACCACGCCGGCATGGTTCTCTTAATCGCCGCCGCCGTTTTCGTCGTCGTTTTGCTCGTATTCGTGATTCTTTGGTTGTGGATTGTCGCGCGCGGCCGTTTTATTTTTATCGATTGCCTGGTTCGCAATCGCGCCGCCATTGTTGAGCCATGGCGGGAGTTCCGTCAGGAAGGCAATCGCTTCTTCGTTTTTCTCATCGTGTTGATGGTTGTTTCGCTTGTCCTTGTTGCCATATTCGGTGGATTGATTTTCGGCTTGCTCGTTTTGTGGCGTAATTATCACGTCTCAAATGTACCGGCGCTGTTTGTTCTCGTGCCGATCGCCGTGTTTGCGTGGGTGGCGTTCGCCGTTGTGGTTAACTTGATTACTTATTTCATGCCGCCGGTCATGTACACGCGGCGTTGTTCCCCGGTCGATGCAGCCCGTGCGATCCTGCAACTGATTTTCGACGACCCGACGCCATTCATTCTTTTCATTCTGTTCATGATCGCCCTCTGGATCGGATGGATCATGGTGGGTTGCCTGGTGACTTGCGGAACCTGTTGCCTGGCGTCGTTACCGTACATCGGCACGGTCATTGTCTTGCCCGTTCCGGTCTTGTTCCGGTCATTTTCGCTGCTGTTCCTGCGACAGTTCGGTCCCGAGTGGGATGTGTGGGCGAAAATTCCGGTTCCAACGGCGACAACTCCGCCGCCGGTCCAGACCGTCATGCCGGCAGCGCCGTCGCCACCAGCTCAGGAGACAAGTCCGCCGCCGTCCACAATACTACCGGAATCGCCGGGCCAACGGGAGCGATCGGCCGATGAGCCACCGGAATCACTGCCGCCACCCCAAGCTTGAAGACCCTAGCTAACGACAATTACGCGACAAGATCAGACGGTGATCGTGCAAATTGGGCGATCCGATTGATCTTTATTCTCGGCGCAACGGTCACACTTTTTGTTTTGCGTGTTGTTGATCCGGTGGTAGCGGCAAATTGGATGCCCTTACATGCCTCGTGCGGTGCGATCACCGGGTTGCCCTGCATTTTCTGTGGAATGACGCGGGCATTACATTTGTTGCTCAATGGCGATTTTGGCGGTGCACTCTACTTTAACTGGCTCGCGTTTCCTTTTCTGGGAGCAGTCGTTTTTCTCGTTGCCGTTTGCATCATCGAGATCGCAACTCGACGCGTCATTCTGAACTGGAACACAAATGCACCGTTTACCGCGCGCAAGCTAACGATAATTGGGCTGACTTTGTTTGCGCTGTGGACGCTGCAAGTCTATCTCGCAGTTTCTCAGCACAAGCATGAGTTGCTTAACCCGCGCGGGCCGCTCTACGCGCTGTTTGTGCGGTAGCAGCGGAAGGTCATCTCGATTCCACCGCGATGGAGAGACACGCTCTCCGTCAACCCAGACGCGGTTGTAGCGGCGTTTGTGTCAAAAGCAGAATTACAGAACGGGCGGTTGGCCCAAGCGCCTCCAACTTTTCGCAGCCCGCCCTCGTCAGCCGCTCGGCGCCAACCTCAGCAGCCGCTTTTTGTCCGCGGCTGGGAGACTGCTGTTTTGAATCCAGGCGCTGGCCGCAGCCGGATCTTTGTTCAACCAAAACGTTGCGATCCCGTTCAGCGATTTATCGCGGATTTTCGGATCCGAAATCGTGACGGCCCATGCCGCCGCGGAATTCGGATCTTTTCGCAGCAAACTGTAAGTGTAAGCGCCAAGCGCTTCGTCGCGCGCCGGGCCGCTCAGTCCTTTGATCCATTCGCCCGCAGCGGTGAGATCGTTCGCCGCCCAGTAGTTGATCGCGCCGGTCAATGTCCCCTCACGCACGTCCGCAGGAAGTGTTGCGGCATACTCACTTGCACTCTCCGGATCACTTACCGCCATCTGAATAACCAAAACATGTTGGGCTTGCCGGCGCGTTTCCGAATCGGACAATTGAGCAACCCACTCTTTGGCCCGTTCGGGATCTTTCGAAAAAATGTAGCTGGTCAGTGTCGTCGCCATCTGACGCCCGGAGGAATCATTAGCATGCGCGGTCACGTACTGTTCGGCGGCGGCGTGGTCCTTTGACCACCAACCGTTGATCGCGCCGTTGATGGCACCCTGGAATCCCTGTACATCGCTGTGGGCGCGGGCCCACTCGAGTGCGGCCGCCGGATCAATCGCAGCCCAGTTTTGGGCGATCGCCGCCGCCACCGGATGAAACCGCATCGTGTCCACTTGCATTGTATCGAAGAATTTCGCGGCTCCGATTGGATCGAGGTCCGACCATTTCATGAGCAAAGAATTGAGAAATCCGTTTCGTTGCTCCCGCTTGATCGTATCGGCCGGCCACTCCTGGATTTCCTTGGCCAATGCTTTCGCCTGCGTCGCATCGGCGCTGGCAATGATCGATTGCACCGCCGTCGTTTTAGCCTCCGAAACGTTGAATCCAGCTGCCGCGTGCAATGCCGCGATTGGATCAAAATGCGCCCAGGCTTTAAAAAAGGCCGTCACCTTGGCATTGGTGTCTTTGCCGGCGGGCAAGCTCTTCAACTGCGTGGCTAAATCATTTAACTGTTGCGGCGATAACGTGGAAAGAACGCCATACAACTCTTGAAACGGAACGGTCACGATATCGCCGAGCAGGATATTTGGATGCTCCATTTCTGCTTCCAAATGCGAGCCAGGCTTTGCTTTTGCGGTCGTGACACTGGCAGGACTACCGGCGACGCCATGAGCGACCCCTGAATTGGGGTGGTGCGCCGGCGAAATCGCCAAACCGATTATTACCCCAATGCAAACACCGGCGCCAAGCAGTAACGCTCCTCGAACAATCGAGTTATCCATGAATCGTTAGATTTCGGTGGCAGCCCAGAATTTGCGAAACGCACCCGGCCAACTGCGGTCGACCACTGCTTGGCGCGCTTGTCGCGACATTTCCTCTCGCTTCTCCTTGTCCTTGACCAGCTCGCGAATGGCTCGCGCCAAATCGTCGACGTCATGCGATTTCGTTACTACGCCATTGACATTCGATTCGACCAGCTCCTTCGGGCCGCCCGTGTCAGACACGATCACCGGCACGCCTGAGGCCTGTGCTTCAATGACAACGTTGCCGAAAGTGTCGGTCGTGCTCGGAAAAACGAAAACATCAGCCGACGCATAGGCGGCGGCCAATTCTTTCCCGCGCAAGTAGCCGGTAAACACCGCCTCGGGCAATGCCTGATTTAGTGTCTGCAAATACGGCCCATCGCCCACAAAACAGAGTCGAACTGGCAGTCCTTCCTCGCGCAGTTGCCGGTAAGCTTCCGCCAAAACATCAAGATCCTTCTCCTTCGAGATCCGACCGACATACAGCAAATGAACAGCGCCATTGGATTCACCGAATTTTTGCCAAAACCTCGGGTCGCGGTGTTCGGGACTGAAGAGTGTGGTATCGAGACCTCGTGGCAAAATTTTCAATTTTTCCGGCGCAAATCCCCGCGCAATCCAGCTTCGTCGATACTCCTCCGAGTTGACAAATACGCTGTCGAGCTGCCCGTAGAACCACTGCATGTAATGCCAGGCTACGCTTTCCATGAAACTATCGTCGGTCAGAATGCGGACGTATTGCGGGAAGTCAGTGTGATAAATGCCGCTCGTTTGCAGGTTCAACATTTTCGCCGCCGCCAGCGCCGTCAGCCCGATTGGTCCCGGCGTGCTGATAATGATTTCAGTGAATCGTTCGCGTTGAATGTAGTCGAGCATGCGCAGGATCGGTGGGAAACTAAGTTTTTGTAGCTCGTACTCTGGCAGCTCGAATTCGCCGATCGGTTTAAAATTTTTGATCGGAATGTCGGTGACGTGAATCTCGCTGCGTGAGGTGACGACAGTCAGGTCGGCGCCCGCCTTCTTCGCTGCCGCCGTCATTTTCCAAATGGTGGTGGCAACGCCGTTCACGTCCTCCAATGTGTCGGTGAACCAGGCCCTCTTGGTGTTGCGTAAATTTTCCGGAATGGTCCCGGTCATTTCGCGGAAAATTTGCCGCAGCCATTTGCGTGACGGCGCCTGACTGTGAAACGCGTATATGTAAGGCGAGAGGATAATGATTAGCGGCGCGATGGCCGTTAGCGCCTGCATCCCCTCTATCAGGTTTCCGCCGGTCACCTGCTGCATGAACTTTTGGAAAAAACGAAACGCGAGTTGCTCCGAAACGATGTTGGCGAGGAGAAATGCGCGGCGCTCTGGTTCTGACACCACTTCAACTTCGCGCGCAATCTTCTCCTTCACCTCCGGCCGGCCGAAATAGCGCGACAGCTCGTTCCAGAGCGAAACGTTGGCGGGCTTGGCTAGTTCGAAAATTTTTCCGGAAAGCACGCCCTGGGCAATGAACGTTGCCTTCTCCCGCAGCGTGAATTGCGTCGGATCGCGGCCTTCCATGAATCGCGAAAACATTTGCTCAAGCAACACCGCGCTCGGACCGAGCTTTTCGTGAAAGCGGCTCTGAACATAACCTGAAACGGTATTGTAGAATCCATGAGAAAGGGCGAGGGGAGTCCCAGCGCGTCCCTTCGGCTGGCAGCGGCCCGCGACGACATGAGCAAGGAATTCTGCCGGCGTTTTTGCTTTCGGCGTTTCCGTGAAAGCGGCGGCGAAAAATTTTCCGCCGTGATCGTCGGAGCCGCCGACGAGAATCTTTTTCCACGATTCAGGATGAGTGGGCGCGAGATCGTGGCGATTGGCGAATTCATCAATTTTTTCTGGCGTCAGTTCGCGTAGCAATTTCGTCGCGAGATCGCTGAGGAGGGAATCACGCAATCCATTGATGCCTTCGAAATGTTTAAAAAGCAGAATGAGCCGCTGGAGATGTGAGGCGGTGAGCTTACCATTAACGCTATAAAGCGGGTGGGCGACCGCGTGGGCGATGCGATTTTCGGCGAGATATTTTTGCAGCTCGCAGATGTCGCTGCGGAAGACGGAAATATCCTGGTGTTGGGCCTGATTGATTCCCCAAACCAGCAAATGAACCTTACACGGATCTTGCAGAAAATATGTGGTAACTTGTTCACTGATAAAAACGTGCGATTTGTCTTCTATTGCAAGACAGCCGTCAATGCAGTCGTGATCGGTGATGGTGACGAAATCCATCCCGCGCTTGCGTAATTCCGCATAGAGCTCGGCCGGTTCAGTGCAGCTATCCGGGAAATCGAATCGCCGCAACAGCCATTCTTCCGAACGCGCGCTGAACTTCGAGTGAATGTGAAGGTCGCACCGGCTCATACCGCCTTTCGATTTGTCCGCTGGCTCCCAATCCAATCGCCATACGTCGTCGCGTTGCGGGTGCGGACGAAGCGTTCGATGAATTGGAGAATCTGTCCCCGGATCTTCGGCTCGGCGAAATCCGGCGGATGAATGCTCAAGCGCGCCAGCTCGCGCATTTCCAAACTGCGCGCCAGCGCCGCGTTCCAGCCAAGACTCATGATGCGGCGCCATCCTGATTGCACGCTGTAAACCAGGGCACGTGTCGGCTCACGTTCGCCCGTCAGAAGATCGAGCACGCTGCCGATTCGCGTGGTGTATTGCATTCCGGCATCGCGCGCGGCGCGTTCGCCCTCGGCACTTAGCAACCAGGCTGGGGCGACGAACCCAAGCGGGGAAAGACGCGCGGCTTTAAATTCATCACGAGCTTTAGTGATTCGGGCGAAAGCTTCCTCGTAATCCAGATCGAAGAATTCGCCTTCGTCGCGAGTGTAAATTCGGGTCACGAATTTTTCTGTGATTCGCTCGTTGGAGCGCCGTGGCCGTTGGTGAAAATAACCGTGAATCACAATCTCGTAGCCGCGCGCTTCAAGATCGCGCAACCAGGAGACAAAAGCCGGATCCCCTGTAGCGCTTCCTTGGCGATGATAATTCGGTACCACCAGGAGTGAAGCCGTGCGAACACCCGCGTCTTTCAGCGCCGTGATAATTTTGCCCGATGTCTCTCGTGTGTCGGGCGCAACATCATGAACTGAAACCACAAATGAGCGCCTCGGGCTTTCCGCCGCCAACACCGGCATGAAATCCGCTGCCACCGCCTCCGTCATGAGGCCAAACTTCCGCCTCACACGCCCGACGAACAAGGCAAAAATGGGACGTTCGACAACGGCTGCGGATTGCCGCAAAATCGTGTCCATGCCCTTGATCACGTTCGAAGGCTCCGAAGGCTGCGGGAAATCGACACAGCTGAAACGGCTCACCACGCGGTTGGAGAACGCAGGGATTAGGCCGCTGGTTTTGCGAGAGCCGGGTGGGACCGCCATTGGCGAAGCGATCCGACATTTGCTCCAGCATTCGGAAGAAAATCATGGCATGACGGCGGAAACGGAATTGCTTCTCTTCGAAGCGAGTCGAAGTCAGCTCGTCCGGGAGAAAATTCAGCCTGCCCTGACGCGGGGCGAGTGGGTGATTTGCGATCGTTTTTTTGACTCGACCACGGTTTATCAGGGTGCGGCGCGCAATCTCGACCCGAAGCTCGTCAAAAGTCTGAATGCATTTGCCGTAGGTGATCGCGTCCCGGATCTCACCTTCGTGCTCGATATTGATCGCGGCACTGCGCAGTCGCGTCTGGGTAATCGAACGAAAATTCGCGATCGTCTGGAGGAAGAGTCCGACGCATTCCACGAGCGCGTGATTCAGGCATATCGTGACCTGGCGAAGAATGAGCCTAAACGGGTGGTCCAGATCGATGGCCGGGGTTCTCCCGATGCGATCGAACAGCAAGTCTGGCATCAGCTCGTAGATCGCTTTCCTGTTTTGGCAAGCTATCAAACCTCAAAAATCAGCCATCAACCTTCCTGACGATGTCTTTCTCTGCCGACAGCGCGCTGGAATATTTGGAGCGGGCGCACAGGAAAGACCGGCTCGCGCACGCCTATCTCATCTCTGGCCCAGCGGGTAGCGGAAAATCGGTAGTGGCGGCGCGGCTGGCGGCGCTCTTGAACAAAACCACACCGGAAAAAGTTCTGCACGCGCAAGCACCCGATGTTTTTGTTACCGAACCCGCCTCGCGTTCCCGCAAGATCGTGGTCGATCAAATCCGCGGCCTCGAGCGTGCGCTTCAACTTCGCTCCACCGGCAATCACAAAAAGATTGGAATTATTCGTGACGCCGACCGGATGCAAATGCAGGCGGCGAACGCATTTTTGAAAACGCTGGAGGAACCGCCGCAGAATTCGCTTCTTCTATTGCTCACCGCTCTTCCGGAGGCTTTGCCGGAGACGATTGTCTCGCGCTGCTTAAGCCTGCCGCTACGCAATTCATCGGAGACGCCGCTTTCGGCGCAGGAAGAGCAGTTGCTGCGATTGCTCTGCGCAACGGCGCAAGAAGAGCCACACGGCATCGAACGTGCGTATCGCGTTTCGCAAGGGATGCAGGGTTTGCTCAACGCCACTCGCGACCAGATTCGGGACAAGCATGCGGAAGCGTTGAAGCGGGAGGAAACGCGCTATCGTCACACCACCGACGGCAGCTGGTTGAGTGAGCGCGAAGAATATTACAAGGCGCTAACAGAGAGTGTGTATCGCGAACGGCGCAGTCGCTTAATCGAGACGCTCTTTCTGTGGTGGGCAGATGTGTTACGGGCCAAGGTCGGTGAAGCGGGTCGCTTACTCGAAAGCTGCGCGAAAGCGACGGCAAAAATTGCGGCGCAGTTGAATACCGCGGAGGTATTGAAGCGAATCCGGCGCCTCGAAGAAATGCGCGACCACCTGAACACGACCGCGCAGGAAGCGCTCGTGCTCGACGTCGGTTGTCTGCATATTTTTCGTTAGGACAAAAACGTGAGAATCAGCGATGACTAGCAGGATTAACGGGATCCTTGTATGAATCCTGTTAATCCTGTCTCTTTAACCAAATGCCGAAACGCCGCACGCTTTCAGTCGCGCTTATCGGAACGAAATTCATGGGCCGCGCCCATTCCAATGCCTGGCGGCAGGCGCCCCGTTTTTTTGATTTGCCGGCAGACATTCGAATGGTGGCAATCTGCGGACGCGACCATGCTGGTACGCGTCGCGCGGCGAAGACGCTCGGATGGGAAAGGGCGGTTTACCATTGGAAAGCGATCACGGCCGATTCCAACATCGATATCGTGGACATCTGCACGCCTAACGATTCGCACGCCGAGATCGCAATCGCTGCCGCGCGTGCCGGCAAAGCGATCCTTTGCGAAAAACCACTGGCGCGAAACTCCGCCGAGGCGCGGCGGATGGTCGACGCAGTTAAGCGATCGCGCGTCCCGAACATGGTCTGTTTCAATTATCGGCGTCTGCCGGCGGTCGCGCTGGCAAAGGAGATGATCGATGCCGGTGAGATTGGCGATCGCATTTATCATTTTCGCGCCCGCTATGCCCAGGATTGGATCGTCGACGAAAATTTTCCGATGGTCTGGCGCTTGCAATCGAAGGTCGCCGGTTCGGGTGCGCTCGGCGACATCGGTGCCCATATTATCGATCTCGCAAGATTCCTCGTCGGCGAAATCGCCGGTGTCTCGGCGGTCAATGAGACGTTTGTCAAAAGGCGGCTAACAAAAAATAGAAGTTACGCCAAGGTAGACGTCGATGATGCCGTCAGCGTCGTCGGCAAGTTTAAGAATGGCGCGATGCTGAACCTGGAAGCGACCCGCTTCGCACGTGGCCGCAAGAATCACCTCAGCTTTGAAATAAATGGTAGTCGCGGTTCGCTGACGTTTGATTTAGAGAAGATGAATCGGCTGCGATTCTATGATGCCAAGGATCCCGAGCACTCGCGCGGATTTCGCGACATCATCGTCACGGAACCGAGCCATCCCTACATCAAGAACTGGTGGCCCGCGGGCCATATCATCGGCTACGAACATTCCTTCATTCATACCATCGCCGACTTTGTTAATGCCATCGTTGCTCGCAGACGAACCCAGCCTGATTTCGCCGACGGATTGAAAACGCAGCGCATTCTCGATTTCATTCAACGCGCTGCCCGTTAAATCCCGAATGGAGGGACGCGCTGCGTCGCGTCTTAATAGTTTTCTGTAGCGGCGGTTTATGACCGCCGAAGACGAATCATAGGTAAAGAATTGCGGTTGCGCTCATTGGCCACATCGATTCAATGCGATGAGATGAAACGAAAAAGCACTGGTTCGAGAAGAACGACCAAGCCAACAAAGCCCAAAACTCACGATGACTATCTCGCGCGTGTGAGCGCGGACAAACGAGCTGCGTTACAAAAAGTTCGCAGCGCAATCAAAGCCGCCGCGCCGAGAGCCGAAGAATGCATCAGCTATCAGCTGCCGGCATTTCGCCTGAATGGAAAATTCCTTGTCGCCTATGGGGCCGCTGCGAATCACTGTGCGTTTTATCCGGGCTCGGTAATCAGGGTTCTCAAGAGCGAGCTCAAGGGCTATGACACGAGCAAGGGCACACTCCGGTTT
>WNGI01012519.1_pt1 | contig 13262 bp, 11 predicted proteins | sample 5400621 | NCBI WGS metagenome assembly WNGI01 (sample SAMN13153374, study PRJNA577476) | soil metagenome | isolation source: 20 cm soil or saprolite under Garry oak tree replicate 1 | place: USA:California | collected 2016-06-15
GGAGCAGGGGCTGCGGCTGCTCCGGCACGTCGGCTACAAGGGCTTCGCTCACGTCGAGCTCGTCCGCGACCCGCGGGACGGCGAGCTGAAGCTCGTCGAGGTGAACACGCGCCTGCCGGTCTGGGCCGGCGTCGCCATGGGCCGCGAGTTCAACCTGGCCCGGATCGCCTACGACGACCTCGCCGGCCGCCCCGCTCGCGCGAACGGCGCGCCTCCCGACGGCGTCTCCTGGATCTACATGGCGAAGGACGTCTGGGTCTCGGTGCAGATGGCCCGCCGGCGCGAGCTCCGGCCCCGGGAGTTCCTCTCCCACTACCTGCGCCGCAACAAGGTGCGCGCGGTTTTCGCGGCCGACGACCCGCTGCCCGCCCTCGCGAGCCTGGGCTACCTTCGCTCGCGAATCTGATGCGAATCGCGATCGTCGATCCGCTCAGCTACACGCCGCCCTACGACGACGGGCTCGCGGCGGCGCTTGCACGTCGCGGCCACGACGTGACCCTGCTGGCCGGGCCCTTCCTGCACGGCGCGGTGCCGGAGCCCGTCGGCTACGTCCGCGAGGAGGTCTTTCTGCCGATGACCGGGCGCCTCTTTCGTCCGCACCCGCGTGCGCGCCTGCGTCTACTCCTCAAGGGCGTCGAATACCTGCCGAGCGCTCGGCGCCTGCTGGGCCGGCTCGAGGCGCTCGCTCCCGACCTCGTGCACGTCCAGTGGCTGCCCCGGCCGGAGCTCGATCGACGCTGGGTACGCCGGCTCCGCGCTCCCTCGGTCCTGACCGCGCACGACGTCGTCCCGCGGCGCGCCCGCGCCCGCGCCGTCTGGCCGGGGCTGCTCGGCTGGTTTGGCCGGGTCATCGTGCACTCCGAGCGCGCAGTCGAGCAGCTCGCCGAGCTCGGCGTCGAGGCTCGGCGGATCCCGCACCCGGTCTTCGAGGCTCGTCGCGAGTTGTCGCCGCCGAGCGGCCGGACGCTGCTCTTCTTCGGCCTCCTGCGCGAGTAGCGATCCGCTCGACCCCGTCGAGTCCGTCCTGGCCCTGGCGACGGAGCTCGGCGTCGCAGACCGGATCGATTGGCGCCTGCGCTTTCTGCCGGAAGAAGAGGTCGTGACGCTGATGGAGGATGCGGCCGCGGTCGTGCTCCCGTACCGACAGCACGATTCCTCGGGCGTCCTCGCGACGGCGATCGGCTACGGTCGGCCCGTCGTGGTCACCGATGTGGGCTCGCTCGGGGAGATCGTCCGCGAGTTCGGCGCCGGCAAGGTCGTCCCGCCCGACGACGCGGCTGCGCTCGCGCAGGCGTGCAACGAGCTCTTGCTGGGCTCCGGCGAGCTGGACCGCGCCGCCGCAGGCGCGGGGGCGGCCGCAGCGGCGCTGACGTGGGACGCGGCCGCGGCGGCTCACGAGCGGCTGTACGAGGAGATCGCGTGACGCGAGTGGTCAAGGTCGTGGCGGACCGCGTCGCCGCCGCGGTGCTGCTGCTCCTGTTCTCGCCGTTCCTGCTTGCGATCGTGCTCTGGATCTGGCTCGACGACGGCCGGCCGGCGCTGCTCTCGCAGGAGCGCGCCGGTAAGGATGGCGTCCCGTTCAGGATGCTGAAGTTCCGGACGATGGTGCGCGACGCGCTCGAGGCCGGCCGCCGCCTCGGCCTAGAGGATCCGTGGGGCGTGCTGCCCGACGATCCCCGGATCACGCGGAGCGGCCGCTTCCTCCGCCGGACCAGCCTCGACGAGCTCCCCCAGCTCTGGAACGTGCTTCGCGGCGAGATGAGCCTCGTCGGGCCGCGCCCGGATGTTGTCGACCAGGTCGCGAACTACCACCCCGCGGAGCGGCGCCGTCTCGACGTCCTGCCGGGCATCACCGGCCTCGCCCAGGTGGAAGGACGTGACGAGATTCCCTGGGAAGAGCGTTTCCAGCTCGACGCGTTCTACGTCGAGAACTGGTCGCTCCGCCTCGACGCCCGGATCCTCGTGCGGACGTTCACCGAGCTCGGTCGTCCGGAGCCGAAGCCGGTCGAGGACCGCCTGAACGCCGAGCGCGCGAAGGCGGCGAAGGGCCGGTGAGCGCGGCGGTCGGGCGGCGCGAGCTGGCAGAGATCGAGCCGGCCGCCTGGGACGAGCTGCTCGACGGGCTCGAACTTGCGGATGCCTACCTGCTGCGCGAGTACGTGGAGGGCGCAGCCCTGCTGGATGCGGGCAGGCCGACCTTCCTCCACCTCGCGGCACCGGGCGGGCACGTCGTCTTCGCCTGCCTCGTGCGCGAGGTTCCGGGTGGCGGCTTCGACGTGACCACTCCCTACGGCTACGGCGGGCCGGTCGCCGTCGGCGAGCAACCTCCGGTCGAGCGCTTCTACGAGCTCTACGAGCGCTGGTGCTCGAACCGCGGCATCGTCACGAGCTTCGTCCGCTTTCACCCGTTGTTCGCGAACCACCACCAGGCGCCGCCCCCGTTTCGCGTCGAGCTCCTGGCGTCGACGATCGGCTGGCGGCTCGAGGCGGGGGGCGACCTGCTCGCCGGGATGCATCCGAAGCACCGCAACGTCGTCCGCAAGGCGGGCGCGTCCGGCGCGGTCGTTACGGCGGACGCAGGGCCCGGTGACCTGGCGCCCTTCGTCGAGCTGTACGAGGAGACGATGCGCCGCCAGGACGCCTCCCGGTTCTACTTCTTTCCGGCGGCCTACTGGGAACAGCTGCTGGCGCTCGACGAGCGCCTCGTCGTCTTCGATGCCGTGCTCGACGGACAGCTCATCGCGAGCGCCCTCTGCCTGGCGACGAGACCGTGGCTGCACTACCACCTCAGCGCCACGAGCGAGCAGGCCCGAACGACTGGCGCGAGCAACCTCGTTCTCTTCGAGGCGGCTAAATGGGCCCAGGCGCGGAGCTTCAGCTGTTTCCACCTCGGCGGTGGGCTCGGCGGCCGGCAGGACTCGCTGTACGAGTTCAAGCGGCGCTTCGATCCCGCCGGAAGCCGCGAGGCCGCGATCGGCTTCTTCCCGGCCTACCGGCGACCGGCCTAGACGTGCGCTCGGTATACGTACGCCGATGCTCGTTCTGAAGGCGCTCTTCTGGGGCAGCGCCGGCGCGTTGGCGTGGACCCACGCCGGTTATCCGCTTGCGGCGGCGGCCCTCGCGCGCGCGCGCCCGAGAGCCGTCCGCAAGGCCGACCAGACGCCGAGCGTGACGGTGATCGTCCCGGCCCACGACGAGGAGCAGGTGATCGCCCGCCGGCTCGAGAACCTGCTCGCGCTCGACTACCCGCCGGAGCGGCTCGAGATCGTGGTCGCCTCGGACGCCTCCTCCGACCGGACGGACGAGATCGTCGAGGAGCTCGCTGCGCGAGAGCCGAGGGTTCGCCTCCGGCGCTGGCCGCGCGGCGGCAAGCTGCCGGCGCTGAACAAGACCGTCGCCGAGACGGACAGCGAAGTGGTCGCCTTCACCGATGCGAACACGGCCTGGGCGCCCGATGCGCTCCGGAAGCTCGTCAGCAACTTCGCGGACGACGACGTGGCCTACGTCTGCGGCCGGCTGACGCTGCAGGCGGCGGACGGGCAGAACCGCGAGGGCGTCTACTGGCGTTACGAGCTCTGGCTCCGCGAGAGCGAGTCGAAGCTCGGCTCGATCACCGGCGGCAACGGCTCGATCTACGCGATCCGCCGTTCCGACTACCTCGAGCCCCCGTTCGGGCACGATCTGAGCTTCCCGCCGCTCGCCGTCAAGCAGGGACGGCGCGCGGTCTACGAGCCGGAGGCCGCAGCCTTCGAGAAGCCGACGCCGGAGAGCGCCGACGAGTACCGCCGCAAGGTGCGGATGCTCCCGTGGTCGTGGGCCTTCCTCCTCACCGGCCGCTCGTTGCGTGGCGTGCCGCCGCTGTACGCGGCTGAGCTGATCTCGCACCGGCACCTTCGCTACGGCAGCGGCATCCTCCACCTCGTGCTCCTGGGGACGAACGTCGCGCTGGTCGGTGAGGGGAGGGTCTACCAGGCAGCGCTCGGCGGTCAGGCCGCGTGGCTCGGGCTCGCGGCGGCCGGAAGGCTCCGCCTTCGCGCCCCGGGGGCCGCGCTCGCTCACTACTACTTCCTGATGACCGCCGCGACGCTCGCCTCGCTCGTCCGCTACGTGCGCTCGGGCCCGTCGCTGACCTGGGAGAAGGCGGAAGGCACGCGCTAGCCGCCGCCCGCCGACCTCACAGCTAGCCTGAGGCCGGATGCGCCGGGTCGGCACCGCCCTGCTCTCGGTTGCGCTGCTCGGGGCCGCGGTCGGCTGCGGCTCCCAGCGGCATGCCGTGGCGACCTCGGTCGCTCACCTTCGAGCCAAGCTTCCGCCGAAGCGCACGGGCGCCTGGGTGCACGTCACTGTCGTCGACGGCGACCGCGGAACCCGCGTCCGGGGCGCATTCGTGCGCATAGGCCGGCGCGCGCGGATCAGCGACCGCCGAGGTGTGGCCGCCATCCACCTCAAACGCCGCGCCGCGCTCGTCGTGCGGGTGAAGCGGCGCGGCTACGCACCCGCCGCCCACCGCTTCCAGTTCCGCAACCATCCGCTGCGAACCGTGCGCGTCTACCAGCCGAGGCTGCAGTGGCCGATGTACGGAGTCACGCCGATGCGGACCCAGGTGCAGCCGCACATCAGCCTGCGACCGCCGTTCCGGATCGCGTGGAGCAGGGGAATGGCGGGCCTGCTCGAGTTCCCGGCCGTCGTCGACCGCGGCGTCGCCTACGTCGGCAACTACTGGGGCAGCGTCCGCGCGGTGAAGATGGGCGACGGAGCGCTCGTCTGGCGGCATGACATCCCGCATGGGAAGATGGCCTCCTCGCCCGCCGTCTTCGGCGACGAGCTGATCGTGCACGGGATGGAGGGAGACGTCTGGGCGCTCGACCGGCGGAACGGGCGGGTGCTCTGGCACAAGCGGATCGGCTCGCCGATCGAGTCCTCGCCGGTGGCATGGCGCGGCGTCGACTACTTCGGCGCCTGGAACGGCGCCGTCTACGCGCTCGACCTACGCACGCACCGCCTGCGCTGGGTCTATCGCTCAGGCGCGAAGATCACCTCGAGCGCGTCGCGCGTCGGCAACACCGTCTACATCGGCAACTACGCGGGCCGCCTACTCGCGCTTTCGGCCCGCACCGGCCGCCTTCGCTTCTCGGCTGCGGTCAACGGCAGAATCTACGGGACGCCGGCGGTCGCCGCGGGGCGCGTCTTCGTTCCGTCCTCGGACGGCAATTCCCTGACGGCGTTCTCCCGCCGCGGCCGCCGCCTCTGGACGATTCACGCCGGCGGCTACGTCTACTCCTCGCCGGCGGTCTGGGCCGGACGGGTCTACTTCGGTTCCTACGACGGCGGCCTCTACTGCGTCTCCCTCCGCAACGGACGTGTGCTCTGGAAGTACCCGAGCGGCCGCGCGATCTCCGGCTCGCCTGTCGTCGTCGCCGGCGTCGTCTACTTCAGCAACTTCTACCACCGGATCTACGGACTCAACGCCCGCACCGGCCGGAACATCTTCCGCTTTCCCGACGGCAACTATGTGCCGGTCTCCGGTAACGGCCGGCTGCTGCTCCTGCACGGTTTCTCGAGGCTCTATGCTGTCGAGCCTCGTCGCCGGTGAGGAAGCGCCTCGTCTACGCCGCGGCAGGCCTGGGAGTGCTGCTGATCGCGCTCGCGATCGCGGCCGTGCTCTACCGGAAGCACCAGGGCCGCGACATCCGCGGTAGCGCGAGCGTCGAGTTTCAGCAGACGGAGCCGAAACCCGTCAAGGAGCTGCCTCACGTTACGTGGCCGATGTACGGCTACGACCCGGCGCGGCTGCGGGCTCCCGACAGCAACAACCTGCGGCCACCGTTCAGGCGTGCTCCCGTCTGGACCTTTCGCGGGCGCGGCCTGCTCGAGTTCCCCCCGGTGATCGCCTACGGGCGGATCTACATCGTCAACAACCCCGGCACGGTGTTCGCGATCAGCGAGAGCCGCGGGAAGGGGGTCTGGAAGTACCGCTCGCATCGCTGTTCGGCGGCCTCGCCGGCCGTCGGCGACCATCTGGTCTTCGTCGCGCTCCTGAACAAGCCGCCCTGCAACGCCTCGCACGGGGCCGACGGGAAGGTGATCGCGTTCGACGCCGAGACCGGCCGGATCCGCTGGCAGCGCACGATCGGCCCGAGCGAGAGCTCGCCGCTGCTTGCCGACAACCTCGTGATCGTCGGCGACTGGTCGCACAACGTCTACGCCTTCACGGCGGCGACCGGAAGATTGCGCTGGCACTTCCACGCGGGCGGCCTGATCAAGGGTGCGGTCGCGCTCGCCGGTAGGCGCGTCTACTTCGGCTCCTACGACACGCACGTCTACGCGCTCGACATCCGCACCGGGAAGCAGGTCTGGCGAGCGTCTTCACAGCCGCGGATCGGCCACACGGGCACGTTCTACGCGAATCCGGCCGTCGCGTACGGGCGCGTCTACATCGGCGCCACCGATGGGAAGATGTACTCCTACGGAGCAACGAGCGGAAAGCTTCGCTGGTCGAACGGAACCGGCGACTACGTCTACAGCTCGGCAGCCGTCTGGCGCAGCAACGTGCTCGTTGGCTCCTACGACGGCTCCTTCTACTCGTTCGACGCCGCCACCGGCGACGTCCGCTGGCGTTTCTCCGCCGGCGGCAAGATCTCCGGTTCGCCGGTCGTGATCAACGGCGTCGTCTACTTCTCGACGCTGAACGGCAAGACGTTCGGGCTCGACGTGCGGAACGGACGCAAGCTCTGGAGCTATCCGACCGGTCAATACGCAGCTGTGATCGCCTCCCATTACCGGCTCTACCTCGTCGGCTTCTCGAAGCTCTACGCCCTGATCGAGCGCCATTCCGGGAAGCGGCCGGCGCGTAAGCACGCGAAAGGAAAAGGCTAGAGTCGCCGACGGAATGAGTGCCGACACGGAACTGCGCCGCCGGCGCGAACGTCCGTTGCCCGAGCTCGACGCCGAGGAAGAGCTCGAGCTCGGCCGCTACTGGGACGCCCTCGTTGCCCGCTGGTGGCTGCCGCTCGCCGGCCTCATCGCCGGGATCGCCGTCGGCTATCTGCTCTCTCTCGGCGGCCACAAGGTCTACGAGGCGAAGGCGACCCTGTACCTCGGGCAACCGCTCTCCGCCTCCGGCACTCAGATCCAGGGCCCGAGCACGAATCCCTCCTCAGTCCACCAGGTCGTCACCTCGGCGTGGGCCCAGCGACGCGCCGAGCGCGTCGGCGGTCTGCGCCAGGGAGCGCTGAGCGGCCACGTCTCGACGCAGTCCGTTTCGGCGGGGGCGACGGTCACTCGCAGCGGCGTCAACCCGCTCGTGACCGTGATCACGACCGGCGCTCGGCCCGCCGCTCTCGCGCGGGCGACGAACGAGCTCGCGAAGCTCGCCGCGGTGCAGGTCTCGAGCGGCTACGTCGCGACCAAGATCGCCTATCTCCGGCGACAGGTCGCGGCGCAGAAGGACGCGCTGCAGTCGATCGACCAGACGATCGCAATCCTGCGCCAGGGGGCGAGTAGCCGCGGCCTCTCGACCGCCGAGCGCCTGATCATCGCGAGCCAGTTGAACGGTCAGACGCTGCAGCGCAGCCAGGTCGTCGACCAGCTCGCCACGTACCAGAACCAGTTGACGCTCGCCCAGACCGTCGAGCAGAGCAAGATCCTGGCGCCCGCGAGTGCCTTCAAGACGACCGCACGCAGCCGCCGCAACTCGGCTCTCGTCGGTGCCCTGATCGGCCTGCTGCTCGGCATCGTTGCCGCGCTGCTCTGGGAGCCCGTCGCCGGCCGGCTGCAGAAGCACCCGTGAGCGCAGGCGTGGCCGGCGCCGAGGAGCGCCGGACGCAGTCGCCGCCGATCGGAGGGGTCTTCGAACTCGACCTGGCGGCGGTCTTGGAGGCGCAGGATGCGCCGGCTCGTTTTCCGGAGGCGCAGTCGGTGACGAGCGGGCGCACCGCGCTCGCGATCCTCGCGGAGGAGACACCAGGGTCGTGGCTCGTGCCTGCCTACCTCTGCGACAGCGTGCTCCAGCCGTTGCGGCGCGCGGGGACTCCGTTCGACTTCTATCCGGTCGGCGGCGACCTGCGGCCCCGGCTCGACGAGCTCGAGCGATCGGTCGAGTCGCAGTCTCCCGCGGCGATCCTCGTCGTCGACTACTTCGGCTTTCCGCCTGCGCCCGAGGACGCGGCCCGGTTCCGTGCGCTGCGTGAGCGCTGCCTCGTCGTCGAGGACTGCGTGCAGGGCTCGCTCGTCGAGCTTCCCGATGCGGCCGGCGGCGCGATCGGCGACGCCGTCTTCACGAGCTTCCGCAAGTACCTGCCGGTCCCGGACGGCGGCCTGCTGACCGGCGCCGCGCCGCGTCCGCTGCCCCCTGCCGCGGCGAGCTTGCGCGAGCGGCTGCTCGGGCAGCTCCTCCGCGGCGCCTGGGTGTCCGGGCAGGCTGAAGGCCCGGAGGTCGAGGCCGTCTTCCTTGGGCTGCTCGAGGCCGGCGAGGCCTCGCTCGACGAGGAGCTGCCCATCGAAGCGACCTCGCGCCTGTCGGAGAGGCTGCTCGCCAGGCTCGACCTCGCGGGCGCCGCCTCCCGCCGGCGCGCCAACTTCGCCGCGCTGCTCGAGGCGCTGGACGGCTCCGATGCCGTCACGCCCTTGCTGCGCACGCTGCCGCCCGGCGTCTCGCCGCTCGCCCTCCCGGTTCGTGTCGGCGGCGCCCGCCGCGACGCCCTGCGCGCGGAGCTCGTCCGGCGCCGGATCTTCTGCCCGGTGCACTGGCCGCTCCCGCCGGAGATCGACGAGGCACGGTTTCCCGAGGAGTACCGGCTCGAGCCGTGCTCGACGGCAAGCGGGTCGCGGTCGTCATTCCCGCCTACAACGAGGAGCAGCTGCTCGGCCCGACGGTCGAGGGCATTCCCGAGTTCGTCGACCGCATCTACATCGTCGACGACCGCTCCAGGGACGCCACTGTCGAGCGCGCGAAGGCGCTGTCCGACCCCCGCGTCCGGGTGATCGAGCACGAGCGAAACGAGGGGGTCGGCGCCGCGATCGTGACCGGCTACAGAGCCGCGGCCGCCGACAAGATCGACGTCACCGCCGTGATGGCCGCGGACAACCAGATGGACCCCGAGGACCTGCGGCCGCTCGTCGAGCCGGTCGCCCGAGGAGAGCTCGACTATGCGAAGGCGAACCGTCTCTTCACCGGCCAAGCCTGGCAGCTGATTCCCCGCTACCGCTACCTCGGCAACGCGGTCCTGTCGATGCTGACGAAGATCGCCTCGGGCTACTGGCACATCGCCGACTCGCAGTCCGGCTACACCGCCGTCTCGCTCGAGTATCTGGAGCTGCTCGACCTCGAGCGGATCTACAAGCGCTACGGGTTCCCGAACGACATGCTCGTGCACCTGAACGTCTGGAGCGCCCGCGTCCGGGACATCCCGTCGCGACCGATCTACGGCGTCGGCGAGCGCTCCGGAATCCGCCTGCGGAAGGTCGTGCCGACGATCTCCTGGCTGCTGCTGAAAGGGTTCTTCTGGCGCCTGCGGACGAAGTACGTGATCCGCGACTTCCACCCGCTCGTCTTCTTCTACATGTTCGGCCTCCTGATGACCGTGCTCGGCCTCGGCCTCGGCGTCGCCGAAGTGGTGCTCCGGATCGAGGGCAACGCGGTTTCTGTGGGAACCGTGGTGCTCGTCGCGCTCCTCTTGATCTTCGGGTCGCAGTTCACGTTGTTTGCGATGTGGTTCGACATGGAGTCGAACAAAGACTTGCGCTAGCCGAATTCCCCTTCTTTCCAGCCTCTTTACGTCTTTGGTTCGAATTCCGTTAAATCAGCCAGGAATCCGGGAGTGCGCCAGTAACCTGGCTCTGATGTCCGCCGTCGTCACCGGCGGTGCGGGTTTTCTCGGCTCGCACCTCTGCGATTACCTGCTCGAGCGGGGCCATAGTGTCATCTGCCTCGACAACCTCGACACGGGGTCGCTCCAGAACATCGAGCACATCCGGGATCCGAAGTTCACGTTCGTGAACCAGGACGTGACCGAGCACATCGAGGTCGAGGGGCCGGTCGACGTGATCTTCCACGCAGCGAGCCCGGCGAGCCCGATCGACTACGCGCGGCTGCCGCTGCATACGCTCAAGGTCGGCTCTTACGGGACGCACAACGCGCTCGGGCTGGCGAAGTTCAAGCGGGCGCGGGTCCTGCTCTTCTCCACGAGCGAGGTGTACGGCGACCCGCAGATGCACCCGCAGCCGGAGACTTACTGGGGCAACGTCAACCCGATCGGCCCGCGCGGCGTCTACGACGAGGCGAAGCGCTACGCCGAAGCGATGACGATGGCCTACCACTGCCAGCAAGGGGTGGACACGGCGATCGCCCGCATCTTCAACACCTACGGGCCGCGGATGCGGCCGCATGACGGGCGGGCGATCCCGACCTTCGTCCGCCAAGCGTTGGAGAACAAGCCCCTGACCGTGTTCGGCGACGGCGGACAGACGAGGAGCTTCTGCTACGTGGACGATCTGATCGAGGGGCTCTATGCGCTCGCGATGAGCGATGAGCATCTGCCGGTCAACCTTGGAAACCCAACCGAGCTGACTTTGCTCGAGCTCGCACAGACCGTCGTCCGCATTACTTCGTCCAAGAGCGAGATCGTGTTCGAAGCCCTCCCGGTCGACGACCCGCAGGTGCGCCAGCCTGACATCACGCGCGCCCGGCAGGTGCTCGGCTGGGAGCCGAAAATTCCACTCGAAGAGGGCTTGCGCCGACTGCTGCCCTCTGAGGAAAGGGAGGCTGAAGCTGTCCATGTCTAGAAGGCTGATTCTCTTAACGCTCGCGACGATCCTCGTCGCTGGCTTGATCTCCGCCGGCGCGGGCGCCGGCCGCACGCAGAGCGCGGCCCGGTCCTTCAGCGTCGGCCTCTACGACGACTCGATGACGCTCGGGGCCCCCGAGAAGGGATTCCCGCTCATGCACAACCTGCGGGCGCAGGTCGTCCGGGTCACGCTCTGGTGGCGCGGTGTCGCCGGCACGAAGCGTCCGGTGAACCCGACGAACCCTGCCGATCCCGCCTACGACTGGTTCGCCTACGACCGGGCGGTCCAGTACGCGGCGAAGTACAAGATCAAGGTGCTCTTTTCAATCGTCGGTACGCCCGCCTGGGCAAATGGGCATCGGGCGCCGAGGTACGCGCCCACGAAGCCGAAGGACCTTCAGAACTTCGCCGCCGCGGCTGCGAAACGCTACAGCGGCACGTTCAAGCCGACGACGGACGCTCCTGCGCTTCCGGCTGTCCGCCTATGGCTTGCCTGGAACGAGCCCAACAACCCCGTCTTCCTGTACCCGCAGTACAAGCGGGTGCACGGACGCTGGGTCCCCCTGAGTGCGTTTTCCTACGCTCAGATCTGCAACGCGATCTACAACGGCGTTCACGCGGTCCAGCACGGGGCGGCGAAAGTCGCGTGCGGCGGCACCGATCCACGTGGCAACAACCAGCCGCGCAGCCGGCGCGCCTCCATTTCGCCGCTTGCGTTCCTGCGGATGGTCAAGCGGTATCACCTGCGCCGCTTCGATGCCTGGGCCCACCACCCGTATGCCGCGCGGCCGAGCCAGAAGCCGACCACGAAGCCGCCGAGCGCGAAGACGTCGATCATCCTCGGCAATCTGGGTGACCTGGTCAAGGAGGTGACCCGCCTCTATGGCAACAAGCGAATCTGGATCACGGAGTACGGCTATCAGACTCGGCCGCCTGATCGCACGTTCGGCGTCTCCTGGAAAGCCCAGGCGAAATACCTCGCCCAGGCGTTCTCGATCGCCCGCAAGAACCGGCGTGTCGACATGATGATCTGGTTCCTGGTCAAGGACGAGCGGCGCCTTGGCGGGTGGCAGTCCGGCTTCTTCACGGCTGCCGGCCATCGCAAGCCCTCGTACACGGCCTTCAGGCGGCTCAGGCACTAACCGACATGTCCGAGGTTCCGCGCGCGCACCGGCCTGAACGGCAAGAGCCGGTACGCGCGCTGCCGGCGCCCCCGCCGGAACCGACCGACGTCCGGTCGGCGACGCCGCCGATCCTCCGCGCCAGCCATCTCGCGCCGGTCATTCGGCGGCTGGCGAGCATCGCCGCGCTCGCGGCGATGGACGCGGCCGGCATCACGGCCGGCCTGTTCGTCTCGCTTGTCCTGCGCGAGGTCTACTACGGACGCAACCTGCGCTGGGGGTCGCTCTGGCAGGCGGAGACCGATTGGCTGCCCTTCCTGATCCTGGTCACCGGCCTTGGCACGGGCCACAGATTCTCGACCTACGGGCTCGCGCCGACCGCCTTCGTCTTGACGGCGGTTCTGATCTCGCTGCTCCGCGGCGCCTACGACACCCTGACGGGCGCCCTCCTCCGCCGGGTCGGGGTGCGCAGGCGTGCGCTGCTCGTCGGCGCCGGCGAGCACCTCACCCACCTGCACGAGACGCTCGGCCAGGGGCGCAGGGGCATCGACTACGAGTTCGTCGGAGTGCTGGCGCCGGAGCCGGACGGCCTCGATCTGCCGGTGCTCGGCGACCTGAAGGCGCTGCCTCGCGTGCTGGCGACTCAACGCGTCGACGAGGTGATCCTCGCGGACTCGGAATTCGGCGAGCGCGAGCTGCTCGAGACAGTCGAGCAGGCCCATCGCCGCGGCGTCAAGGTCAAGATCGCGCCGAAGACGACGGAGCTCCTCGTCCAGCGCGCCGACTACGTCCCCGGCCAGAGCGTGCCGCTCTTCGAGGTCCACTCGCCGGTGTTCGCGGGCGGCGAGTGGGTGCTGAAGCGCACCTTCGACCTCGTCGTCAGCGCCGCGGTCCTGGTCGCAGGCCTGCCGCTCTGGCTGCTGATCGCGGCCGGCGTGACGCTCAGCTCGCCCGGGCCCGTCCTCTATCGCGACCGCCGCATCGGCCTCGGCGAACGCGAGTTCGACATGCTGAAGTTCCGGACGATGTACTCCGACGCCGCGGAGCACCAGCCGTACCTCGAGCATGCGAATGAGGCGAGCGGGCCACTCTTCAAGATGCGCCGCGACCCGCGGGTGACGCCGCTCGGTGCTCTGCTCCGGCGTTTCTCGCTCGACGAGGTGCCGCAGCTCCTGAACGTCCTGCGCGGCGAGATGAGCCTGGTCGGACCGCGCCCGCTGCCGCTGCGGGACTACGATCAGCTCGAGGACTGGCACCGCAAGCGCTACAACGTCCTGCCCGGCGTCACGGGCCTGTGGCAGATCTCGGGCCGCTCGAATCTGGGCTTCGACGACCTCGTCCGGCTCGACTTCTACTA
>WNGI01004411.1_pt1 | contig 13259 bp, 11 predicted proteins | sample 5400621 | NCBI WGS metagenome assembly WNGI01 (sample SAMN13153374, study PRJNA577476) | soil metagenome | isolation source: 20 cm soil or saprolite under Garry oak tree replicate 1 | place: USA:California | collected 2016-06-15
GCATCTCTACAGATTTTCGATCCGTATCGACTCTATCTGCTCAGCGAATTCAAAGCCGAAGACTTTCGAGTAAAAGTAGAGTTCCGCTTCGAGCACGCGCCGGATGTTTTCCGCTTTGCGAAAGCCGTGCTGTTCGCCTTCAAACGTGAGATAAGCAACCGGCAATTTTTTAGCGCGCACGGCTTCGACCATTTTCTCGGATTGATTGGGCGGAACGACTTTGTCTTCCAAGCCCTGGAAGAGAATCATCGCGCAATTCAAATGGTCGGTGAAGTGAATCGGCGAGCGTTCGATGTAGAGATCGCGCCGCTCGGGATAGGGGCCGATCAATCGGTCGAGATAGCGCGACTCGAACTTGTGGGTGTCTTTGGCCAACGCTTCGAGGTCGCTGATGCCGTAGTGGCTGGCGCCGGCTTTGAAAACGTCACGAAACGTCAGCGCGCAGAGCGTCGTGTAGCCGCCGGCGCTGCCGCCGCGAATCGCCAGGCGATTTCCATCGACTTCGCCGCGTACCGCAAGATAAAGTGCGCCATTGACGCAATCGTCGACATCGACGATACCCCATTGACCGTTGAGCCGTTCTCGGTAGGCTCGCCCGTAGCCTGAGCTGCCGCCGTAATTCACATCGAGTACGGCGATGCCTCGACTGGTCCAATATTGAATCGAGTATTTGAGCGACGCCGAGCTTGATGATGTGGGCCCGCCGTGACTCATGACTAAAAGCGGCGGTTTTTCGTTTTCTGGCGCGGCATAATCTCGATTCTGCGGCGGATAGAAATTGCCATGAGCGGTAAGGCCGCCCTCGGTGGGAAATTCAATGGCCCGGGGAGCTGAGAGCAAGATTTCAAAACGCTTCGTCGTCAAGTCCAATGAAACAATGGAAGTTGTATCGATTGAAGACGCGCCGATGAACAGCACGCGGTCACCACCGGCTTGAACTTGAGGGATCGTGGTGAACGGGAGTTCGATCGTATCCAACGCACTTGTCATTGTGTCCAACATGGCAAGGTAATCGCGCCCGTCTTTGGTGTAACTGCAGACAATTTGTTTTCCGGATACAAAGCTAAAAAGGCTCGTGCCGAAAACCCATTGAGGTTGGCCGAACTCCGCATCCATCGCGCAGAGAGGTTCGATTTTGTTTTCCGTCCACCGATAGAGATTCCACCAGCCGGTGCGGTCGGACACGAAATAAAGAACTCCGTCTGGCGACCATTCTGGCTGAAAAATCGATTCGTCGACGCCGCCGGCGATATGTTCTTTCCCAGTCACAGAGCCGCCGTCATCAACCTTGCCGACCCAAAGCTCCGTGCCGTTCCACGGCATGTTCGGATGATTCCAGGTAAGCCACGCCAGTTGAGAGCCGTCGGGACTCAGACGCGGTGATGAATAAAAATCATTTCCGGAAACGACGATCTCGCCGGCGTCGCCACCGTTGAGATCGACGCGCACGATAGTATTGATAGCGTCGCCTGGCCCAGAATGATCCTCGCGCACGCAATAAAAAACATTCCTACGCCGATCCATTTGACCGTCGGCGAAGCGCAGCGCGGATTCTGGCGTTAATGCCTTCGGTTCGGAGCCGCGTTCTTGGCGATAAAGACGCTGGTCGGGGAAATTGGAAAAAATAATAGTTCCATCCGAAATCGAGTAATCGCCGCCGCCGTACTCGTGCACGCGAGTTCGTGCATTGAATCCAGCCGGCGTGACATCTGCCACTTTGCCATCTTTTGAGCGGCGGACGATGACTTTTCTGCCGCCTTCTTGCGCGCGCCGTTCGATCCAATAGATGTCATCGCCGTCGATTCGGATTTGTTCCAGGCCGATCTCGCCGCCGGCAACCAGCTCAGCAGTAATCGGCGATTTCCAGGAACCGTAAGGTGAGAGGGTGGTCGAAGGCATAAACTTTGTGCCTCCCCTTAGAGTCTCAGCAGCTTCCTTGCGTTTCCATGCATCATGGCTTCGCGCTCCGCTGCTGTGCATTCCATCGTCTGGATTTTTTCCGCGGCCATCCAGTCGCCGAGATCGAAGGGATAGTCGGTGCCGACCATGACGTGGTCTGCCCCGACCATGCGCTTCAGGTATTCAACCGTCTCTACGCGGTAGACGAGATTATCGAAATAAAGGTTCTTTAGATATTTGCTCGGCGGTTGTTTGGCAGGCATGTGTGAGGAGCCGGTGCCGCTGCTGAAACCGTTGTCGAACCTACCGAGGTGATAGGGGAAAAACCCGCCGCCGTGGAGCAGGGCAAGTTTCAAATTCGGAAAGCGGTCGAATACGCCGCTGTAGATCATGTAGCCGACGGAAAGCGTTGTGTCTGCCGGATTGCCGCACACGGTGCGCAGGCCATAAGCGCCCATCTTGTCACCGCCGACGATCCATTCGGGATGCATGATCATCAGCACGTCGAGTTCCTGCGCCTTCGCCCAGAAGGGATCGAAGTCTTTGCTGTCGAAATATTTGCCCACGACATTGGAAGCGATGGTCACGCCGGACATTTTGAGATCGCGGATGGCGTGTTCCAAGACTCTGGCGGCGCGCGGCGGGTCTTGCAGCGGCACGGTGGCGATACCCACGAAGCGGTCGGGGTGGCGCTTCACCAGATTCATGATGCCTTCGTTGTAGAGCTTCGACCAGGTTTCGCCTTTATTACCTTCGAGCTCGTAGCCGACGCAGGCGGTGTGCACTTCGACCGTGGCGATACCAACGTTGCCTTTGGTCATGACTTCGAGGCGATTGTTGACTTCCGCCATGCGCGGATCCGGGTTGAGCCGATTACCCTTGGGAAATTGGATTTGCAATGGATTGTCTTTGTCTGTTTTCGGCGGGAAGTATTCGACGCCAAGCGCTTTGCCGTTGCGTTTGACCTCTTCGATGAGCTCGAGCGGAATGTAGTGATGATGAATGTCAATGGCGGATGCCGTCGTGCGACTCGTCGTCGACGTGGCTGCGCATCCCGCCAACAAGCCAGACGAGACCATCGCGGTCTTCGCGGTGAACTTGAGAAAATCACGCCTGGTGAAACCTAAAATATCCTGGACCATAGATTGCCTCCGATCGGAGGGCGGGTTTCAACCCGCCCCTACGACAGAATAAATTCTCTGATTGCTGCGTGCGCTGCCGCCGGATTCGTTGCCAGATAATGATGGCCTTCGCCGGCGAGCACGACGAGTTCGGCGTTGGGAATTCCCTTTGCCAGATGATGCGCGGCATCGTAATGGGTGCGGTCGGCGGCGCCGTGGCGCTCGTCGTCGCCGACGAGCACAAGCGTGGGAACTCGGATGTCTTTCAAGCGATCTGTGTGATCGTGCGCTTGGCGCGCCAAAATGAAATGCAAATAATTCTCCAACGGCGCGATGCCGGACATTCTTACTTGGAGAAAATTTTCGATCAGGTCTGGATGCGCCGCGACAAACTCTTTGGTCCAGCCGGTTTCGATGGTGTGTTCGCGAATGTAAGCCTCAAAGCCTTTTCGCACCATGTCGCGGCACATACTGAGAGGAATGCCTTGGGCACCTGGATGCGCGGCGCCGCTGGAGGCGAGGATCAATTTTTTCACCTTGCGCGGATGATCGAGCGCCAAGAGTTGCGCGACGACACCGCCCATCGAGTGGCCGCAGACGATGGCCTGCTCGATATCTAAGTGGTCAAGCAGGGCCGCGGCATCGTCGGTGAACATTTTGACCGAATACTTCTGTATCGTTTTGCTCGACTTCCCCGTGCCGCGGTAATCGAAGACGATGACTTTGTGATCGCGGGAGAATTCCGGGATCTGATGAAATTTCCATGCCTGATGATCGAGACCGGTGACGCTGCAAAACAGAAACGCCGGGCCGTCACCGTGGGTTTCGTAATAGATTTCGGCATCGTTGACAGTGAGAAAGGGCATGTTCGTCTCCTTCGCGAAGTTTGCGAACCATAAATCTCACCGGACTATAGCTTTCATCGTTGTCTTTCGGCAAGCACAGAGGGGTCGATTCAGAGCGTCAGAAGGTGGGATAGGCGATCTGTGATCGCGTTGACGAGATCAACTCGTTGGGGTAGGTTCGGCGCGTCTTGCGATCGTAAGGAAAATAGCCATGAGGAACGCCGCCGTTTTGTTCGGCATGGTTTTCACGCTCATGTCATTGTCCGCTCAAGTCGCTCCTGGTGAACCGCTCAAAGTCGCGGTGATCAGTCAGTCGGCAAACAATTGGCCGCTCTTTGTTGCCGAGCAGGAGGGATATTTTCACCGCGAACGGCTCGAAGTCGAGGTGATCGTTACTGCGGATTCTGCAAAGCAGATGGATGGCCTAGCCAGCGGCGCTTACCATATTACCCAACAGGCTGCCGACCACTTTGTCGGCGCTGTGGAAACCGGTAAGGATGTTTTCATCTTCATGACGATCGCGCGGCCGGTTTTTGATTTCGTCGTGGCGCCGGGTATTCGCGCCATTGGCGATCTGCGCGGCAAGACCATCGCGCTGGATCGGCCGACAACCGGCTACTGGCTGCTCTTTCAAAAGGCATTCGCCCGCCGCGGGCTACCTCCCGACGCTTATAAGACCTTGCCAAATCTGACCGGCGCCGAGAATCGTTTTGCCGCGCTCAAGGAGGGACGGGTGCACGGAACGTTTCTCAATCCGCCGTTGAGCTTGGAAGCGATCGCTCAAGGATTTCCGCGCCTGACTACGTTGGCGGAACACTTTCCCGATTTTCCCGCGACCTCCGGCGGCGCGCGCCGAGGTTGGGCGAAAGCGAATGAAGCGCTATTGGTTCGCTATCTGCGCGCCACGATTTCGGCAATCGAATGGCTGCTGGGCGCAAACAATCGCGATGAGGCGATAGAGATTTTCAAAAACAAAGTCAAGATCGATGAGCGTCATCTGCAGCCGACCTACGACGCCTTTGTGCGCGCCGCGCTCGTCCGTGGCGCTGAGATCAGCGTGGAAGGAATGCGCCAAGTCGTTGATCTGATGGCTGAGAGCGGGCAATTGAAACCGCCACTGCCGGGGGCGGAAAAGTTTTTCGATGCCGCCTATCAGCAAAAGGCGGCGCGGGGAATTATCGAGTGAGAAAACAGACTGCCGCGATCCCTTTGCGCGCAAGTTTTTTTTCGAGCAAGGTTTTTCAGCTCCTGCTAACGCAAGCTTGCGCCGTAGGTGGCGAAAACCCGATCGATGAAGCCGCTTTCATCCAATTTCCGCATGATCCGATTATCAACGACGTCTTCGACTTTTACCTCGCTGATCTTGGGATTTCTGGATTTCAGCAATCGATGCAGATTCCGCATTCCTTCCAATGAAGCAAAGGGTTTGCGATCAATGCCGCGGAGCATGTCGGTGTAGCCTTCCTCCGCGGCTTCGGCACTGACCCGCAAACGGCGCATGAGGATTTTGATCACGGTCGGTTTGTTTTTTGGCGCCAACGCGAAGGCGATCCCTTCGACCTCGCCTTTCAGGTAACCTTCCGCGATCTCCGGATATCGTTGTAAAAATGCGCCTGGCACAACCGTCGACTGGCTGACCAGCGGCTGCTTCAGTTCGTTGGCCTCTGCGAGGATATTCATGCCTTTCTGCTTCAGAAGCTTGCTATAAACGCTATCGACGAACACGACGTCGACGACGCCCGATTCCAAAGCCTGGGATTGCACGCCCTGATCACCAGTCGATTGCAGCAGAATCTGGTCGCGTTGCACATCGATGCCGAAATATTCGAGCCAGAGCATGGCCCCGATCCACGTACCGCCACCGACGCTATTAATGGCGAGTTTTTTGCCGCGCAGATCTTCTGGCTTTTTGATGTTTGGGCGAGTGACCACGTCATAGGAGTTGCGGCTGGAAAATGTTGCCAGCATCTTTAGATCATGACCCGCCGCGACCGCGGACAAAACTGCGGCGCCTGCCGTTCGGCCGATCTGGATGTCCCCTGCGGCCATCCCGGTGACGAGATTCGCGCCGTTGCGTAGCAGCACGGGCTCGGACTCGATGCCATACTTTGCGAAGAAACCTTGGTCGCGAGCGACCCAAAGTGGCATCAGGCGCGGCGTCGTTGCCGCGTAGCCGATCACTAGCCGCGATGGCGCGCCGGCAGGAAAGCCGTGGTCGGCGCACAGACATTGCAGCAGCAAAAAAGTTAGAACCGCTTTGCCTAACTTGCGCATCCGGAGTTTCCCTTCTATGCGACGGGCTCGCGGCGATTGTGTCGCTACTTTAGACTCACGCCCTGCGCGGCGTACGCGCGGTCGATGAAACCGCTGTCGTCGAGCTTGCGCATGATGCGCGCATCGATCACTTCTTCGGCTTTGATCTCGCCGATCTTCGGCGTGCGCGCCTTGAGCATTCGCTGCACGTTGCGCAAACCATCTAGGGAAGGAAACGGTTTGCGGTCAACGCCTTTGAGCAAATCCAAATAACCTTCTTCGGCGCCGGCGGCGTCAGTTTTGAGCCGCTTCATGATTGTTTTCAACACCGCCGGTTTGTTCTTCGGCGCCAGCGCGAAAGCCAAAGCTTCAATTTCCGCCTTGAGATAATTTTCGACGATGTCAGGCCGCTGGGTCAGAAACGTATGCGGCACGATCATGGCTTGACCGACAATGCGTTGATTGAGGTCGGAATACTCACCGAGGATCGTGAAGCCTTTTTGTTTCAATCTTTTACTCCACACGCCGTCGAGGGCCGCGGCGTCCGCAATCCCGGTGTCGACGGCCTGCATCTGCACGTTTTGATCACCTAGGACTTGTAAAAGAATGTTGTCGCGCTGTGGCTCGAGGCCGAAGTGTTCGAGCCAGAGAAGCACGCCCATCCACGTCGTGCCGCCGATGCTGGTGAGAGCGATTTTTTTGCCGCGCAGCTCCTCGGCGCGTTTGATGTTCGGGCGGGCGATGAAATCATAGGTATTGCGGCTGGAAAACGTCGCGACGATCTTGAAATCATGTCCGGCGCCGATGGCCGCTAGGGTGGCGCTGCCGCCGCTCCGGCCGAGCTGGATATCGCCGGAAGCGAGCCCGGCGACCAAGGTCGGCGCGCCGCGCAAATAAATCTGCTCGACCTGCAGATCATATTTTTTCAAGTAGCCTTGCTCTTCGGCGATCCAAAGCGGCGAGACGCGCGCATTGATGGCGGCGTAGCCGACGATGAGTTTGGTCGCCGCGGCGGCCGGAGAGCAAAGCGCCCCAAGCGAGACGAACGTGAAAACGAGCAATGCGCGAGTCTTTGTCATCCAGATCTCCTGTAGGTGCGATGCGCGGCTGATTATTTTCGATTCTTCGCAATCGCCGTTCTGGTCTAGCGCACGGACTATGGACTCGTCAACGTGCTTGGCGTCCGGCCCCACTGTTGGCTGGCGAGCTAAGCACTTCGATCGTTCAGCCGTCCCAGCCATTCGGAGATCAGCGCGACGAACTCCTCGGTGTGGCGGTGGTAGAAGTGACTGGCGCCGTCGACGCATTTATAAAGCGAGCCGTGTCCGGCGGCGGCGACGATTTCTCTGGCATACTCATGAAAAAATGGTGGCTCGGCGCCGCCGACGATGGCGAGCAGCGGGCAGCCGAGACGCTTCGCGTAAGGGCGGCAATCGTTGTTATCGTCTCTGCCGTACTTATTCACGTGGGTACGCGCGGTGAATATGCCCGGCGTCGAACCAACACCGACGGACAAAAGTTCTTCGCCTTTGCCTTCGGCAACCATCGCTTCGGCCTTGTCAATCACTTCGCGAAATCCCGCCTGGCGCGCAACCCGTTCGGAGTAAAACTGTCGGGGCGCCGAGCAGGAAACAATGCCGACGACGTCGGCACGCCGGCGCGTGCCTTGATAAATGATCGACTTGATGGCGCCGAGGCTGTGTCCGATGAGAATGAAGCGACGGTAACTGCGCTCTATGAGAAACTCCAACGCGCCGTCGAGATCGGGAAAACAGTCTTCAAGATTCTCGTACGCCGAGCCGCCGAACTTCGTCAGATTGCCGGCGCGCGAGATCCAGTCGTGGCCGCGGGTGTTGATGACGAAGCTGTGAAAGCCTCGCTCGGCGAGCTCTTGGCCGAAAATCGACAACGGCGGCAGGTAAAAATTCATCGCGACGCCATGCACGAACAGGAGCGCCAGATCGCTCTGCCGATTTTGTGGCGTGAATAGTAAGCCGTGCAGCCGTTCGTTGTCGGAGGTTTTGAAATTGCAAAGTTGGGTGGTGATGGTCATGAAGTTTAGCGGGATTTTAGAGGTGGGTTATTTTATGCCGTACTCGGCGTAGAGCTTTTCGAAGAAACCGCTGTCGTCGAGTTTCTTGACTATACTGGAGTCAACCAGGTTGTCCACTTTGACGTCGCCGATTTTCGGGTTTTGAGTTTTCATGATTCGCTGCAGGGTGCGCAGGCCGTCGACGGGGACATAGGGCTTCCGATTGTCTTCGGCGCGAATGAGCGCGACGACGTCTTGATATGCGGCCTCGCCGGCCCCAGGGTCGGTAAATTTAAACTGACGCATGATCGTTTCCATCACCTTGGGCTTGTATTTCGGATGCGCAGTAAACACCGTTGCTTCGATGATCGCCTTTATTGCGTCGGGGAGAGACTCCGCGTTTTGCTGTAGATAGGCTTTCTCGACGACCAGGGTCATGCCGACCGAAGGCAGTCGCACTTGATCGCAGCGGCCGAGGATCACGAATCCTTTTTCCGCGAGCTTGCGACTTAGAAAGCTCGGCACAACGGTAGCATCGATCAGGCCGGTTTCCAGCGCCTGGCTGAGCACGGTGACGTCGCCCATGACAATCATCTGAATGTTGTCGCGTTTTTCGTCCATGCCGAAATACTCCAGCCAAACTGTGGCGGTTTTCCAAACGCCGCCGCCGATGCTCTGAATGCCGAAGCGTTTGCCGCGCAGATCTTTCGCGCTGGTGATTCCCGGACGCGCCACCAGGTCGAGATTCTCCCGGCTGCTCAGGCTTGCGAGTATTTTTAAATCTTTGCCGCCCACGGCAGCCGCGAGAGCAGTGGTGGCGCCGCCATAGGCGATCTGAGTATCACCGGAAGCGAGCGTGGCGATCTGTGTCGGATTGCCGCGCACCCAGACCACTTTGGATTTGATGCCATATTTGCCGAATAAATTTTCCCGTTGCGCCACCCAGAGCGGCAGCGCCGTGGTGCTCATACTACTGTGCGTGATTACGATTTCGCCGGAAGCAGCGAACGAATGATGGCCTGCCGCGATCCACAAAACCAAGGCTATGGCGGTATTGATGGCAATTCGAGCGCGCAACACCATGAGATCAACCTCCGAATCGTTCTCGAAGACAGGTCAGAATTGTCGGCAATTGGTCGGAATATAGCTGTAAGGCTTTCGGTGCTGCAACCTGGCATCACCTTTTCACAAACTGCCCTTGAAATCGTCGGGAAATTCGTCCCGCAACCGTTCTTGACATACCTGATCATTTTACTTAGGATCACACAATACTCGATAGAGGCGGGGCCGGGTGAAGGTAAGTTCAAAAGGTCATTATGGGTTACTTGCGCTGGCGGAGCTGGCCGACAATTACAAGCTTCGACGCGCGGTACAGGTGAAAGAGATCGCCAATAACCAGCAAATACCTTTGCAATACCTGGGTCAAATCATGGTGTTACTGAGACGCGGTCATTTGGTTCACGCGGTGAGAGGCCCGTCCGGGGGCTACACGCTCGCGCGGCCGCCTGAGCATATCACCGTCAAAGAGATTATTTCGCTCCTTGAAGGACCGGCGGTGGGCTTAGAGCTTCAGGCGCAAATGCACGGCCGCTCGGCGTCCAAGGTAACGCAGCGGCTGTTCGAAACCTGGGCGCGCGGCGTGCGCGCCATGGAAACTGTATTGGAAGAAACGACGCTCGCGGATCTTTGTAAACCGGAAGTCAGCGCGTTGATGTATTACATTTAGCTAACCGCGCTGCTGAGAGAAATTTTTTTTAGATTATTTCTGATCAAATGTATCAACTAACTTGGATTTGCCGAAACCGACTACCGAGGAGGTTTTTATGGAACGTGGCCTGAGCTGGAAAGAAAAACTTGGCGCCAAGATTCCCGTCGAGTTGGGACGCGAGATCGATATCTTCGAGCAGCAGATGGAACTGCGCAAGCAAGGCAAGATCGACGAGAAAGTTTTCGCCGAAACGAGATTGCGCCGCGGTATTTACGGCCAGCGCTACGACAACGGCCAAAGGAACGACGGCAAACGCGTTCAAAAGCTAAAATTGTCGGCTGACGTGATCAAGGGCCCGGAAACGCTTTGGGATGCGCCGGGCATGATGCGCATCAAGATTCCATTTGGCGGCGTCACGCCCGAGCAGCTGGAAACAATCGCGGATCTTTCGGAGGAATACGCCGACGGCGTCGCCCACGTGACGACGCGCCAGGATTTTCAACTTCACTATGTTCATATCGACGACACGCCGGCGCTGATGCGACGTCTCGCCGCAGTCAGTGTCACCAGTCGCGAAGCCTGCGGCAATTCGGTTCGTAACGTCACCGCTTGCCCGCTGGCGGGCATCTGCCACGAGGAAGCCTTCGATACGACGCCGTACGCCAAAGCTTGCTCGAAATTCTTAATGGGTCATCCTGATACGCAAGACTTCGGGCGGAAATTCAAGGTTGCTTTTTCCGGCTGTAAAGACAATCCCTGCGGGCTCGTGACCATGCACGACGCGGGCGCCATTGCGAAAACGAAAATCGTCGATGGGGTCGAGAAGCGTGGCTTCGAGTTTTACGTTGGGGGCGGATTGGGCTCGGTGCCGTATAAGGCGAAGCTGTTCGATGCGTTTTTGCCGGAAGAAGAATTGCTGCCGACGCTGCAGGCGATCTCGCGCGTCTTTGCGCGCTTGGGCGAGAAGCGCAACCGGGCGCGGGCGCGGATTAAATTCTTGATCGCTAATCTCGGCATCGATGAGTTTCGCAAGCTGGTGCTGGAAGAGCGGCAAAAGCTTTCCGCCGATTCGCGCTGGACTGATTTTTTAAGTTCGGTCAACGAGCAAAGCGAGCAGCCGCTCAAAGCCGGTGTGAGCCTCAACGGCCATCAGCGGCCCGAGGGATTCGAAGCTTGGTATGCGACGAACGTTTACAAGCAAAGACAGCCCGGCTACGTCGCCGCCACGGTGACGCTGCCGCTGGGCGATGCCAGCGCCGATCAGTTGCGCGCGCTCGCCGATATCGCGCGGCGCTTCGTCAAGGACACGCTGCGCACCACCGTGGAGCAAAATGTTCTCTTTCGCTGGGTGAGTGAAGCGGATCTGCCGGAATTTTATCAAGCAATTAAAGCGATCGGTCTAGGCGCGGCGGATGCGGCGACCATCGTCGACGTGACGGCCTGCCCCGGTACCGACACCTGCAAGTTGGGCATCGCTTCGTCGCGCGGCCTGGCGCGCGAGCTGCGCTATCGTTTGGGCGAGAAAAGCTTGGAACTCGACGAAGCGGTCAAGAATCTCCGCATCAAAGTCAGCGGCTGCTTCAACTCCTGCGGCCAGCATCATATCGCCGATATCGGATTCTACGGCATCAACCGCAACGTAAAAGGATTTCAAGTGCCGCATTTTCAAGTGATCCTCGGCGGCAAATTTCACGACAACGCCGGCGAATACGGCGTGGCGATCGGCGCCGTGCCGTCCAAGCGGGTTCCCGAGGCGGTTTCGACCATCACGGAATACTACGTGCAGAAAAGACTGAAGGATGAGCGTTTCCAGGATTTCGTCACGCGTATTGGCAAAAAGCAGGTCAAGGATTTGCTCGAAGATTTGATCAAAATTCCAGCGCACGAAGTGGATCGTTCCTACTATAGCGACTGGGGCGATCCGCGTGAGTTTACGTTGTCCGACATGGGAGTCGGCGAATGCGCCGGCGAAGTGGTCAGCCAAGCCGAGTTTACTTTAGCGGCCAGCGAGCGCGAGTTATTTGAGGCGCAACTGCTCTTGGACTCCGGTTACACCCAACAAGCGACGAAGCTGGCGTACGCGTCGATGGTGCGCGCCGCGCAGGGGTTGGTGAAGGACCAAAATCCCAACATTTCCGAAGATGAAAATCAGATCGTCGGTGAGTTCACCAGACGTTTTTATGACACCCAGCTTTTCTGGGACAAGTACGCCGGCGGAAAGTTCGCTGAGTATTTGTTCAAAGCCAAGGAGTTTATCGCGTCAGGGAAAGCGGTCGATGCCGACCGCGCGGTGCAACTGCTGCAGGAAGCGCAGTTGTTTATCGACGCCGCGCATGATTGCCACAACAAGACGCGCGGCCCGGTGCCGAGCGCAGTAACGATTGCGCCGGCTGCACAACCGAGCGCGTAGCCTGAGGGCGAAAATGGAATTACAAAAGCTTGGCGTGAAGTTCTTCGTGGAATCGCCCCACGCGGTGCCGCTGACGGATTTTATCGAAATCTTTCACGGCTGGATTCAGGCTACGGACGGGATCTATCACGACGTTGCGGACTACAGCCATATGCAGGCGGGACCGGGCATCGTTTTGGTAGCGAATGACGCGAATCTGCACATCGATGAGACCGGCGGCCGGCGCGGCTTGCTCTACAGCCGGAAAGCCCCGCTGTTAGGTACCAATCAAGAAAAACTGCGGACGGTTTTCCGGCTGGCACTGGAGAATTGCCGCAAACTCGAGGAAGAACCGGCGCTGCGCGGTAAGATACGCTTCACCGCAAACGAGGCGGCGATTTCGCTCAACGATCGGCTGCTCGGTCCCAATACGGAAGAGTCCTTCCAAGAACTCAAAAGCGACGTCGAACCGTTTGCGAAACAGCTCTTTGGCGACGCTGAAGTCAGTTTTGAACGCGACGAGGATCCGCGACAGCGCTTGAACGTGCATCTGAAAACATCAGCGGCAGTCGATCTGCGCAAAACCTTAGACCGCTTGCAACTCAACTAGGAGGCGAGACCGACATGGCGTCACTGAATGCACTGGAAAGACTCGACGCTAAGCTCACTCCGGATTTCGACCAGGCCTCCGCGGAGACCGTATTACGGTGGGCTCTGGATACATTTTCACCCAACGTGGCGTTGGCCTGCTCTTTTCAAGCCGAAGAGTCGGTGCTGATCGACATGATGAGCCGGCTGCGCGGCGCCGATTTCCGCATTTTTACTTTGGATACCGGGCGGCTCAATCAAGAAACCTACGATTGCATGGACGCGATCCGCGCGCGCTACGGCATCAGCGTCGAGGTCTATTTTCCTGACGCGCTGAAAGTTCAAGACATGGTCCGCAGCCGTGGTCTCAATCTTTTTTACAACTCGGTGGAAGAGCGCAAGCTCTGTTGCGCGGTGCGCAAGG
>WNGI01017708.1_pt1 | contig 13259 bp, 13 predicted proteins | sample 5400621 | NCBI WGS metagenome assembly WNGI01 (sample SAMN13153374, study PRJNA577476) | soil metagenome | isolation source: 20 cm soil or saprolite under Garry oak tree replicate 1 | place: USA:California | collected 2016-06-15
CATTGTGTCGTGCCCGCCGGCGGCCTCTCACCCGATCTCACCCGCTGGGTGCGCTCACCAGACAACTACTTCCTTCCCAAGAAAGTGCTGCGCAAAGTCTTTCGCGGCAAGTTCGTTGACGCTCTCAAGCAGGCTTTTCAGAATGGCCAGCTCAACTTCCACGCCGATCTGAAGCTTCTTGCACAGCCCAAGACCTTCGCCGCCTGGTTGCGACCACTGTTTCGACAAAACTGGGTGGTGTACTTGAAACCTCCCTTTGGGGGCCCCGAGTATGTGCTGCAATATCTCGGCCGCTACACTCATCGCGTGGCTATCTCCAACCATCGCCTGGTCTCCTTTGCCGATGGCCAAGTCACCTTTCGCTGGCGCGATTCCGCCGACGGCAACAAACAAAAGTTGCTGCCTCTGTCCGTCAATGAATTCCTGAGCCGTTTTTTACTGCACATCCTTCCGCAAGGCTTCGTGCGCATCCGTAACTTCGGTTTCTTGGCCAACCGTCGGCGCACTACTCTTCTGCCACTTTGTTTTCAGTTGCTGCGCGCAACCCCAGAACCGCTTACCGAAGAACATGCTTCCTCCACCGAAGAAGCTCCTGATCTTTATCCCTGTCCCAAGTGTGCAGGACCAATGAAGATCATTGAGCGGCTCACCGCTGCTGAAATTCAACTTCGTTCTCCTCCGATGGTCACCGCTGCGGCATGAAAAGACTTCCTCCAACTACAAAACTCCACGTGCTTCGGCACGCTCCGCACCTCTGTACCTTGCCACCGCGCAAATCCTTTCCATCTGCTTCGTCAACCACGGTCTTAGCCATACCTTTTCGCTCTAGCCAATCTCCAGCCGCCCGCCACACACAACCGAGTGTGCTCCCCAGCACAACCTCGACACGCCTCAATCTCATCTCTCCTAACAATTGAATTTCCATAGGGCCCGCGTCCGCCGCACCCACGGGCGGCCACGTCCAAACGGCTTTACCGGACGCGCGCGGAACTACCTGCCCACGTTCACTCCACGGCGAGAACGCGCATCCGGTAAAGCTCTAACGTCTACCAGGCACGTGGTCCAATTAGCCGATGCTAAACTTACGAGGACAGCTAGGAAAACTCTGACGGAAGCCGCTGCATTGGCGATATTGGAACCGACTTGTGAGCTACGACCTTATGGTTTTTGAGTCCAACGCTGCTCCTACCAGTCATGCTCAATTCATGGATTGGTACGAGCAACAGACACAGTGGGCAGAGGGCCACGGCTATGATGACCCGACAGTGTCGACAGCCAAACTTCGAGCGTGGTTCATGGAAATCATTCAGTCATTTCCACCTTTGAACGGTCCACTATCCCAAGATGACCTGCCCGAGGACGAAGCCTCAGCGACAGACTACAGCGTGGGCAAATCCGTTATTTATTGCGCCTTCGCTTGGCCTAAAGCGGAGCTAGCATATGACACCGTATTCGACCTAGCTCAAAAACATGGTGTCGGTTTCTTCAACGTCAGTTCTGGAAACGAAGAGGTCTGGTTACCGTCAAACAACAAGCTAAGCCTCGCGCACTCCAAGTGATTGATTTTGACGGAATCTTTCTAATAGACAATCAGAGTTATCGAGCGAGGAGTCGAGGAGTAGCGTTTCGTCTTCACTCTCGCCCCAGAAGCTCGAAAAACCCTGTTTAGATGACCGTGGCTGCATTTTCTCAGGGCCTTCCATAGTTGAGGTCGTGGCTTTCCGACTGGTTTTCGCGCTCATGTTTCCGCCTGCAACTTGGTCCTCCCATCTCCGCGGCTCGCATTTGAGGCTACAGGCCCTCTCGCCACAGTCAATGTCCGGGGCTTATCGTTGGCCGGTTTTGGGTGACCCCTGAGGGTGAGAAGTCACTCTTAGCTTTGATGATCCTATTTTCCCGCGCTGTGGTTTCCTCATTGCTCCCCAAACTTTCTGGAAAAATGCAAACCTTGTGGTTGAGGTTTTTCCATTTTCGAGGCCTCTTAATAGTGTGGGACTAAACTATTTCAAAGAGCCTCGCTATTTGCAGCGCGGCAAGGTGACGGGTGCATGAAAGACACAGAGCACCCTGTCCGTCACCCTCGCGTTCACCTTCCCGATCGAGCAAGTGTCCGAAGGAGAAGAGGTTGCGCACGACGGAATGGTCAATATGGCCGCGGAATGGCCCCGAGTTGGGCTGGAGCGACCCCACTTTTCGCCACTTGGTTGTGGCGAAAAAACCGCGGGGTCGCTCCAGCCCAACAAATGCGCGTGGTACCGGCGTGTACAGCGAGAATCCGGACGGAGCACGCGAAGAGGATAAGAATTACCTTCTTCAGCTTCGTCTTAGGCCTTCACCTTGCGGTGAGCGCAGGCCTCACGAATATGGGGCAGGAGCATGAGAAAAATCACGCAGGCGAAGTGACCGAGTTTTGGCTGCGTGCAGGACTCGGAGAATACAGATTGTAATGCGGGATGTAATGGATCGCGAATAGCGAAAGGAGAAGAAACACTTGGCGATACTGAAGTCACCATCGAAGCAACCAAAAACGACGACGCTGCAGGTCCGTTTGGAGGAAGAAGTCAGGCGCAACCTGGACAGGTACGCAGAATTCATTGATGCAAACCCGTCCTACGTAGTCAGCGAGGCGCTCAAGCTCCTGTTCCGCAAGGATGCGGAGTTCAAACGCTGGGCAGGCCAACACACGAGCAACCACAACCAGCAGCAAATCCAAGGAGGGGCTCTTACAAAGACTGCCTAAGAAACATGAAGTCCCGTCCAACCCAATTCGGTGTGCGCGAGAATACAGCGTCGTCAAGACAGCATGCCCCGCGCCGTGCGATGAATGCTTCGGTTGTACAGTCCGATCTGTTTTCTGCAACTGAGTGTCCCGGCAAGAGCTCGAATGAACCAGTACCTCCAATCAAAGAAACATTCGAGTTGTCATTCACGGAGCCACACAAGGCCGAAGGGGCCACAGGGGGAGGAGATACCAGAACTCTCACATCCGGCTTGTCTGGGGGCGGCAGGCGATCAACTGTCGAGCGCCCGCTGACCTGCGAGGAAGCGGCGGCCTTTGTGAGGGTTCATCCAAAGACCGTCAAGCGCATGGCACGAAACGGAGACCTTCCAGGTCACTTCCGCTTTGGTCGCTGGTTTTTCTACGCCTCTGAGCTGGACGGCTGGATGCGAACAGAGTTACATTCATCGCGTCACTCGTGCCGCTAGAACAGAAGGAGCAATCGTCATGTTCAAGCGAGCACGGCATCAATTCGGTTGGTTGGAGAAACGAGAGAGGAAACGGGGCCCCGAGGTTTGGGTTTGGCGATACCACGCGGATGCAAGCGGCAGAAAGGGAACGAAGCCTGCGGTTGTCGTCGGCGATGTGACGAAGTATCCGACGAAATCAGAGGCCTGGAAAGCTGCTGAGGGCGTTCGATTGGCGGTCGGTAATCCCGTGCAGGCGGACCTTGTGACGTTTGGTGGGCTCATCAATCGCTTCTTAGACGAAGCATTGCCTGAGCGGAAAGGAACCGCTGACCGTTATCGTTCGTGGATTCTGAATCACATCAATCCACGATGGGAGGCGGTACCCCTTTCGAAGGTCAAGCCCTTAGCGGTAGAGACGTGGATTAAGGGGTTGAACCTCGCACCAAAGAGCAAGGGCCATGTTCGAAGCGTGATGCATATTTTGTTCGAGTGGGCGATGCGCTGGGAACTCATGGAGTACAACCGGAACCCAATGAGCCTGCTAAAGCTCAAAGGGCTCACCAGGCGTGTAAAGCAGCCGCGCGCTTTGACGGTTGAGGAACTTCAGAGCCTCTGGGCGCATCTCGATGAAGACACTCGGACAATGTCCATGGTGGACGCATCCCTCGGACTTCGAGCAAGCGAATTGCTCGGGTTGCGCTGGGAGGATTTCGACTGGAAAGGGTTACGGGTCAAGATTCAGAGATCGTGGGTCTACGGCAGAGTAGAGGCAGTTAAAACCGAAGGCTCAGAAAAGTGGTTGCCTCTGGATCCGAAACTCGTGGACATTCTTCGTCAGCATCGGGAGAAAATGCCCGATGAATTATTGAAAACGGGTTGGGTCTTCGTGAGTCCCTTCACCGGGAAGCCATGGTGGGCGCACAAAATCGTGCGGTACCACCTTCGGCCGGCGGCCGAGAAGGCTGGGATAGGCCGGATCGGGTGGCATTCGTTTAGGCACACGTATTCGACTTTGTTGCATGCCTACGGGACTGACATGAAGGTTCAACAGGAACTGCTGAGGCACTCCGACATCCGGACGACAATGAACATCTACACGCACACAGTGTCACCAGCACTGCGAAAAGCGAATAGCAGAGTTGTTCGGATGATTTTGCCTGGGAGAAAAACGGCATGAAATTGCTCGCCAAAACGCGGGGGCAATCCGGGGGCAGTTGCAGTTCCGCCTTAAGACAACAAATGACTTACGACTACAACGCATTCCGCAGAGTTCCTTTGGATTCTGCGCCTTCATAAATTCGATCCCCACCGCCCCTACCAAAACCCAATAAAAACGGCCCTTTTACGGTGCCGAATCAGCAATTCGAGGCCGAGTCAGCAATTGGAGGCCCGTCGTTCGCCTCGTGTTTGCCAGGCGCGCGGCCAAGCTTCCCAAGGCGTCGCGCTGGGATTGTGGGATTACATGCCCGTACACAAGTAACGAGGAGGAACAGAGATAAATGCCGAGCCTGGCCAAAGCCTACATCGCGATGATCGTCGCCGGGGTGATCGTCGCCGGGGCTGTAGATCCTGGCATCTCGTCTCAATTGCTTTCGGCTTGAGTCAAACATGAAACCTGCATCGAATCTGAAGCTCGCTTCCATGAACGCGGTGCGTCCAGCCTTGACGCGCCAGCCCACGGTCGAAAAACGCCGCAGCTCGCAGCGCGTTCTGCTGCGCATGCCGGTTACCGTTCACGTCGCGGGGAAGCAGGCTGCCATTTCGGGCTTCACGCAGGCCGTCAGCGCCAATGGCGCCGTCGTCATTCTTCCTGAGGGCCTCGCCGCCGGCAGCAAGATGATCCTTGAAAACCCCAGTACAAAGCACCGCGTTGAAGCGCACGTTGTTCGCCCGCCACAGTTCAGTCCCGAAGGCTCCCTGGTTCCGATCGAGTTCCTGTCTCCCGCTTCTCAGTTCTGGAATGTCGTCTTTCCACCTTAAGCGGCGAACGGCCTATACCAAGCCAGTTCGCCCTTACTGCGCTAGTCCGCTTGTGCCCGAGAGTGACGTGGAACTCGTTCCGAAAATCATCCGCGCCTTCTTTCTTTTGAAATATCGCCTAGTGAAAAGCGTTGGCACAAAGTGAGGAATGGCGCCTTCGCTTCAAGCAACCATTTTGCGCAGGTTCCTAAATCTTCTCGGATATCACGAGGCTCAGGGCAGTCTGCTCGGAATCGCAATCCTGTTAGCCGCAGCAGTCGTGATGCCTTGGCTGACCAGCCAGAAACGGAATCTGGCAGTCGTTACGGCGAGCGCCGCCCCAAGAGCGGATGCTGCTGAATCTGCTCCGTGGTTACATGGCGTGGATTGCTCTTGCGGGACTCGCGGCGAACCCCATTTGCAGTAAACCGTGGGCTGACCCTATCGCTGCTCTTGCTCTGATTCCCGTCATCTTGCGCGAAGGATGGGAAGCCGTACATTCATCTATATTGGGATGTCAGTGTTCTCCAAACTCCGTTTGAGAACAGCTCTCTACCATTTGGTCCCGTGTACCCGCCGTGTACCTCAGTTGCGCGAATCCGGTGTTTTTGGCGTTTTTCGCGTTTAATAGAATCAATAACTTACCCAGGATCAATGGGGCTCCGAATTCCGACTCCCCCGCCGCCCTCGCATCAGAAAACAGAGACAGTTCAGGCTTGGCAACATCGTCTCAAGCATGTTCACGCCCGTACTTGCTAAGCACACCAAGCACTTGAGCCTTGTGGACATCCTCTCGGTTGGCGTAGACCGTATGCAGCGGAACTTCGAGCCGATGAGGAAACAGGTCGAGGTCTGGAAGGGGACACGTCTTCCAGACGATGCCGCGAAGCTCGTCGTATACCGGGCCTTTGTGGAAGGCGAGTTGGATGTTCCCCAGCATCTCGCCCGCCGGGTCCATGATCTGTACTTCAATCCGCAGGTCGAGGAATTCGGTCCGAGGACAACGTGGAGTCTCTCCAACGCGTTCACGAGTGCATTCAAAGAATCTCGACCCGATTCCGCAGTTCAAGGCAACCGCGAAGCTGGCATCGTTCCTAGAACCGGTGACCACCTGACCGAACTAAGTTGGTTGTTGTGGACAGGCTGTGAAGGAACGTCAATAGCCGCGATTTGGTGTGCTGAGGTAGCTTGCGCCCCCAAACCATAAACGCGATCCCAGAAATGATCTACCGACAAACACTTCGTTGAGCCCCGCCAAAAACGTACTTTTGACAATTTCCGTTTGACATGAGCGCAGTTAGGGCTTAAATAGTTCGAGTAAGGAGGAGGTTGCTCGGTGAGTGCTTGATGTCGAGGAATGCCCCCCCGGTGCATGGCTCGCATGGATTCACTCAGTTCGTTGTGAACTTCGTCCTGAGAAGCGATTAGTCGTCGCGGGTTCGCTTTTTAGATTTGGTTTCGTCAGGGTCCAAATCTTCTTTTTCGCAGCTCAACCACGTTGTTTAGGCTCGATCCCGCTTCGGGGAGGAAATCTTGAGGGCCTGCACACTCCTCTTAACCCATTTACCGGCAAAGCGATGCGCTCTCTTCTGCCTTGCCAACATTCTGGCCGCTACTCTTTCCGTTTGTTCGTGCAGGTCGGGTCACGCGAATCGGCGAGTGTTACGATTCCAGGCCCGTTGCGCTCCTTTCTACGCATGGCAGGGATCAGCCAGAAGGTCTCGCCTGAAGAAGTTATACCTTTGCTGGCTCACAACGTATTCGCATTGGGTTATAACAACGGCCAGCGGTCGGAATTTCTTATTCTCTTGACCCGCTATGTGCGGCAGGCGCGAGAATTGGCGACTCTGGCAGGCCCCGCTGCCGTCATTCATGTTTCTACCTGCGAGGAAGCGAAACCGCTGTTGAAAGTCCTGGGTTATCGAACGCGGGCCGATTGCGGGCAGCGTAGCACTTTTTTAGAGACCGCCGATCCACAAAGAGCCTTTCTCACCATCGACTCTGGATTCCCCCTGCCAGACCTTGAAAAGAGTCTCCAAGAGGGCCGGGCCTTCACGTACTCGTTCTCGATGTCGCGCGTACCTGCGCCGCCCGTGGAGATCGACTGGACCAAGAAAGGAGAAAAAGTTGATCCACTGGACATGCTCTTGGACGACCCGGAGCTGGCCCGCTTCTACTGGGCGTTGGCGCGGATGGATGCCGAAACTTTATCCGCCTTGCGGCAATCGAACGCGCTGAAAAAAATGGTTCCGCAAGCCGCGGCATTGGATTTTTATGGCAGCCACATCTGTATTCGGTCTGGGCGAGTGGTCGTGCCTGGGGGATCCGCTGCGCGCCCCGCTTGGAAAGAACTGGTCGGAGCGAGCCCTGACTCTCCGGAAGATTTCATCCCTAAATTGTTCGCGAAGGACAGCGGCTGGCTTGCGGCGTATTTTGACGACCTGTCGAGTGTACGTCCATCACAGCAAACTCATTTCACCGAGCCTGGCCGGCTGCGTCATTTTTATGAGATGTTCCGCGGAAAAGACTCTTCCGATGCCAGAACGGGCGTATTTCGGCGAGACGCAGGTCTGTTTCTTCTGCTAACCCGGCTTCGGTGGGGGCCGAACGGCGATCCATACGTTCCTGGAAATCTCGAGGTATGGAAGAAAGTCTTTCAACAAAAGACGGATTCGAAGATTATCCGCGATTGGGGCCGCAGGGCGGCATACTGGAAACACCCAGGTCAATTGCTGGAAGCCCTGTGCGCGATTTCCCGCGAGCCCACTGACGCAGGCCCGTTGCAAAGCTATTTGATGCTTAGTGAACTCGACGGCAAGCGCTCACCGGAGGATCGCCTTAGGCCTGAGACGGTGGCCTTGCTAGCCAGCAAGTTCTCAGAGTTCAGCGACCAATATCTGGTCTTTTCAGAATTTCCAGATTTGGACGATGCTTCCATTGCTGCCTTCCTCCAGGTTGTAACTGGTCTTAACGGTATTTCCAAGAACACTTTACGGGGCAACGCTATCGGAACCTTTCAGGCTAGCGTCGGACTCTGGCAGATATTGGCGCGTCAAGGTGAAATACCTGGCGCCGCTTTGAACGATTCTTGGCAAAAGTTGATGAGGCCCTTTGGCAAGATCGGCTCTTCAACGCAGCTTTTCGATGCAGGCCGCACTGCCCTGAAAGAGCTGGCGCTCGCCGCAACCGGTAAAGCCGATGCTTCTCAAGACAAAATCATCAATCTGCTTGCGGGTCCCCCCCAGTCAGCTCCGGAAGCCCAGCGCATCCATGAACTGATCGCCACCAGAATCCGATCCGTTTTGGATGGGCAGCGCTTGGTCTCTCTCGACACGCTCTTAGCCCTGGGCGAAGGCCTGCGTGAGGGCGCGCAGGGAACCATCTCAAGCAATAACTTGCTTCCGTTGGCTGGGGAACTCAGGGAATTCGAGTTGCCCCAGCCAATTTTCCGAAATAGCGAGAGGGATCGGTGGGCCGCTGGAATTTACAATAACCGCCATACGGAATTGCAGATGCGCACCAACCTGGCGAAGATAATTAAGTCGCCGAGTTCTTCCGAACAACTGGTGGAAGCCCGTGGCCAACTCGCGCCCTTTTTGCGAGACACTCTAGTAGGCCTGAATTACGCCTACTATGAACCTCCCGGCGCCCAGATTCTCCACCATAATCCTCTTTTTGTTCGCTCGCATGATTTTGCGGGAGATACAGTCATCGGCCTGGGGCGACTTTGGCAAGCGCCCCAGTTGTTCGGAGCAGGCTCCCCGGCGGGCGGAGGCGCACACTTGGTGGGATCTCTGGCCGATTTACCTTACGTGCTTGCCACCGCAGAGCAGGATTTCATCGCGCCGCAGAACGTGCAGGCCCTGATCTGGCGAGAGTTGGTACCGGGCCTTTTGACCAGCTCCGTCGTGCCTCGATGGTGGAACGTAAGCCAAAATGAGCTTCACGCTGTCAGGTTGTATCAACAGTGCGGCGAGGAACTTTTGGCGGCTTCCGCTCAGAATGATGAAGTGCTGCATAAAGTCATGAATATCCTGTCCGATCGTATGATTCCGCAGCGCTCCGAAAGAGTGGAACAGGTTCTGAGTTCAGGACACTTGCCCGAAGTGCTTTCGGACCTGATGCCTGCGGACACTTTCTATCTGGCAGCTGAATATCAACGTAGATTTCCGCAACAGCCCGGCTCCTTCGGACCGTCCGGTAAAGAGCTTGCAACTCTCTCTGAGCGCTACCCCAACGAGGTGAACTGGGAACGTTTGTCGCGAGACTTTGGAGTGCCACATCGCATCTTGGCGCAGAGTTACGCGCGCGAGCTGCTGAATCTGCCGCCGCTCCCAGTTTTCATGGGCTACTCCAGCCGCTTGTTGGCTGAGACCTGGGATTCCAACAACCTATACTGGGCCCGCCTGGCCGACGAAAAAGGTTATTCACCGGAGATGCTGAACCGCCTGGTTCCTGAACTCACGCGTCGCATGGTCGCGAAGATTTTTGCCACTGATTTCGAGGATTGGCCGGCGCTGCTGCGCGCCGCTCGGGAAACCGGTGAAGAGTTCCGGCAGGGCAAGATCGTTGCCTTGTCAGGAAATGACAGTTTTTCCGAGCCCTAGACCGTTCTGTTGGCTCAATTTTTGACCAGACCGTTACCGCCGAAAAAATACAATACGGCGCGATATGGGATGCAGACCTATGGAAAAACGAAATCTCTTGATCGTGGCAGTTCTTTTGGGACTAGTGCCTCTTTGCATCTTTCCGACCAGTGCGCAGCAAGAAGCTACGCGCCTTCGCGTTGTCGTCAACTTGGTGCAGTTGAATGTGGCCGTGACCGACAATAAAGGCAACTATGTAACAGATCTTCAACCTCTGGATTTCGCGATAACCGAAGATGGCATTCCGGAGAATATTGCCACATTCGAAGAGGGAAATGGTCCTACAACCAGATTAGTAGACGTTACCGCGGGCGTTGGCAAGGACGGTCCGGACGAGCCTGCGTCAGCGCAGGGGCATAGTCGGATCCGGGATTCGGTGTCGGGCTCTTCTTTGGAGGACCCGCCCGAGACATTGGGTGCGACCCTTGCCGGCGCCAATGTTTTTATCTTGTTCGATACCAGCAATTACATGTACCGCGGCTTCGTTTTCGCGCAAGATGCCATCGCCGATTTCGTTCGCTCTCTACAAACTGCGGACAAAGTAGCTTTCTATTCGTATAGCCGCGACCTTTACCGGGCCGCGGCTTTGACCTCCGACCGGTCGGAAGTAGTGCGCGGCGTGCGCACGAGCGTGGCAGGGGACGATGCGGCGCTCTATAACTCGTTGTTGTTGACGGTTCAGGATGCCGGCCAGTATCCAGGAAGAAAGGTGATCGTAGTGTTCTCCAACGGCCCCGACAATTCCAGTGCGGTGCCCCCTGAGGATGTCGCCGAGTTGGCCCAATCGGCAGGCATACCTATCTACATGATAAGCACTACCGAGGCGCAGCTTGAGCCGGTTTCTACCGCTGTTTTTGAGCGTATGAGTGCGGCCACTGGCGGCAAGGCCTATTTTGCCAAGAGTTGGCGGGATGAAAAGAAAGCGTTTGCCTCTATCCGGGACGATTTAGCACATCTTTATTCGTTCAGCTATTATCCCAAGACGAATCCCAATCGTGGATGGCGCTCTATCAAAGTACAACTGGTAGGCGAACGCTTGAAGAAATATCACGTGCGGACGCGGAACGGATATCGTCTCAGACCAAACCGGTTTTCAGTAGGCAATGTGCGAGCGTCCACTTCAGGGTCTGTTCCGAACTGATGCACAAGAGGATCACCCATCGTAGGCTTTGGAAATAGGCAACCAGCCTTGTGCTTCACTATGCTATCAAAGCGAATTTAATTGCACGGATTTCAACTCTCGCTCTGTTCGCGCCTTGTCCGTTCTATAGCTTAGCAACATTGTCCCAGGTGCTTTCACTCCGGTGCTAGCGAAGCACACAAAACACCTCAGTCTCGTTGACGTGCTCTCAATCGGAATCGATCGGATTCAGCGAAATTTCGAGCCCATGAAGAGACAGGTCGAGGTCTGGAAGGGCACGCGAGTTTGGGACGAATCAGCAAAACTGGTCATCTACCGCGCGTTCGTGCGGGGTGAGTTGGATGTTCCCAAGCACCTGGCCCGGCGAGTTCACGGCCCTCTATTTCAATCCACAGGTCGAGGAATTCGCCCCACGGACGACATGGAGTCTCTCCAACGCGTTCACAAGTGCGTTCAAGGAACTTGACCCGATTCCCCAGTCAAGGCGACGGCAAGGCTTACATCCTTTCTGGAGCGGGCGGCAGTACCCTCAAATTAGTCGTGCGAAGCCGTACAAGCACGCGCGCGGAAGCTCTCCAACCTCGTCCAGCAAGATCGTTCCGCCATCGGAGGATTCGAAGCGACCGAGCCGTTTCTGTAATGCGCCCGTGAAAGCACCCTTTTCGTGTCCGAACAATTCAGACGCGATCAGCGACGGCGGAATCGCGGCACAATTGACGCGAATGAAGGCACGATTCGCGCGCTTCGACCGATTGTGGATCGCGCGCGCGATCAATTCCTTACCGGTTCCCGTCTCGCCTTGTATCAGCACAGTGGAATCAGTCGGTGCCACCTTTGAGATTTGAGCCAGTATCTCCCGCAGCGCCTTCGACGTTCCAACAATTTCTTCGAACATCGAGGAACGGACAATGTCTTCGCGCAATGCGACGGCTTCGTTTCGCATGCGATCTTCGCCACGCTTGCGGTCGTCGATGTCGGTAGCCGTTGCGAACCAACGGACAATCTCCCCGTCATCACTAACTATCGACTTGTACCGAAAGAGGAACCACCGGAACTGGCCATCTTTACCTAGAAGTCGTTTTTCCGACTCGAACGGAACTCCTCTTGAGAAACCGGCGCTTCGTTCGCTCTGAACTCTTTCCAAATCGTCCGGATGAACATCTCTTTTCATCCGCTGTTGATCTCCGCCACCCTTCATTTCTTCGAGCGTGAAGCCTTTATAGTCGAGCATCGTCTGGTTGGCCTGAAGCAGTTTTCCTTGCCTGTCCAGGACAAGAACGTGCTGAGGAAGGAAATCTATGAGCTGCCGCAACTCACGCTCATCCCGCCGAAGTTTATTCTCGGCCTGCTTGCGATCCTCAATATCCGTGCCCGTCGCGTACCACCGAATGACGCTTCCTCTCTCATCGAGTAAAGGGTTGTACCGGATCAGAAACCACCGATATTTACCGTCTTTCCCCCGAGCGCGCTGCTCGTTTTCGAACGGAACCGAGCCAGAGAGACCTCTCAGCCGCTCTTCGCGAAGTCTCTGAACGTCTTCTGGATGGAACAAGCGGTCCCGGGAGTTATCGGCGCGCACTTCGTCCAGAGACAGCCCCGTGTACTCAAGTGCCACGCGATTTGCATAAATGGCCTTGCCGTCGGGATTCAAAACCAAGATTGTTTGGGGAATAAGGTCAATGATTCGCCGCAGCTCTTCTTCGTCCGGTAGGAGTTTGGGCTCAGTGAGCTTTAGGTCACCAGCACCGGCAGCAGTTGCCAGTTCCTGAGGTGTGGCACCACGGGTAGGTGTGGGGTTCCGCTCACCACGCTCTTGCTGCACGTCAACTTGTCGAGTCTCTGGCGGCATAGCGGGCCTACGTGCATTGTAGTGAGATTTCTATAGAAGGCCAAAGGATTCGAACAGGGCGTCGTAGGCCGAGCAAATTCGTGCGAGCCGACCAACGATCCGAGGCGCAAATCCGCTCATGGTTCCTGAATCCCGGGCATAACTGGCCAATCGTGATTCCCGCGCAGGCTTAACTCATTCTCCATGGGCCAGTTAGGAGCGCGTGCACAGATTGGACCAGTTATGCCGGAAATTACCGGCCAAACTGCTTGATCCTAGGGCGCTTACGCGCGATTCCAGGTCCAAGCAGATTTGGACCGGTAATTTTTAGCAACTCAGAAGCAATCCACTTTGACAAAAAACGCGATTTCTGTGGAAGGGGCGCTTCCCGACGGCGTCTTCCGGCTAAAGGGGAGGCGGTAGGTTTCTTCCCCACGTCCCAGACGATGGATTTCGTTGCTGCAACTGCACTTGCTGAATTGTCTAGGCGGCAGAG